>Ga0123519_10012521_pt1 | contig 12320 bp, 7 predicted proteins | sample YelNatPaOPRAMG02_FD_87396 | JGI IMG/M metagenome (GOLD analysis project Ga0123519, IMG submission 87396) | Hot spring microbial communities from Yellowstone National Park - Yellowstone National Park OP-RAMG-02 (version 2) | ecosystem: Environmental > Aquatic > Thermal springs > Hot (42-90C) ... | reverse complement strand
AATTTAGAGGAATGTTTGCTTTTGCAATTTGGGATGATAATAAAAAGGAACTTTATCTAGTTAGAGATAGGATAGGGATAAAACCAATTTATTATTATAAAAAAGATGGTAGATTTATTTTTGCTTCTGAAATAAAAAGTATATTAATAGATCCAAAAATAAAGAGAGAAGTAAATATTGAAGGATTTTACAACTATCTTTCTTTCTTAACTGTTCCTGCACCACAGACAATGTTTAAAGATATATATAAGATTCCTGCAGGGTGTTATTTAAAAATTTCAAGTATCGGAGATATCAAAATAATAAAATATTGGGATGTTCTTAATTATGCAAATCCATTAGTTAATAATTCAGAAGAGGATATTGCAGAAAAAATATTAGAGGAATTAAGAATATCTGTTAGATATAGAAAAGTAAGTGACGTGCCAGTTGGAGTTTTTTTATCTGGCGGAATAGATTCAAGTACAAATCTTGCTTTGTTTTCAGAAGGAAGTAAAGAAAAAGTAAGAGCATTTACAATTGGTTATGCAGGAAATAATAAATCATATGAAAATGAATTTAAATATGCAAAACTCATGGCTTCGGTCATAAATACAGATTATCATGAAAAAATATTAGATATTGAAGATTTCATTAATTTTTTTAAAACTCTTATTTTTCATCAGGATGAACCTATTGCGGACCCAGTTTGTTTCCCAGTTTATGCAGTATCAAAATTAGCAAAAGAAAATAAAGTAACAGTATGTCAGGTTGGAGAAGGCAGCGACGAACTTTTTATGGGTTATACTGGTTGGAAAACTATGCTTGATTTATATAAACTTAACGATAAATTTAATATTAATTTATTAAAAAAAATTGGCTTATTTTCATTAAGCTTAATTGGGAAAAAGGAAAAATCTTATTATGAATGGCTTAGAAGAGGAGCTAATAATGAGCCTATTTTTTGGAGTGGAGCTGAAGCATTTTTTGAATATGAAAAAAATAAGTTAATTTCTGACGATTTATTTAAGGAATTTAAAAATTACAGCTCTTATGAAGTTATAAAGCCTATTTATAGTAATTTTTTAGAAAAAGCATGGGAAAAAACTGCCCTTGCTTGGATGAGTTATATTGATTTAAACCTAAGACTTCCTGAGCTTTTACTTATGCGTGTTGATAAGATGAGCATGGCTGTATCACTTGAAGCAAGAGTTCCTTTTCTTGATCATAAGTTTGTTGAACTTGCAATGTCTATTCCACAGAGTATAAAATCAAAAAATGGTGAACTTAAATATATATTAAAAAAAGCAGTTAAGGGCTTAATTCCAGATGAAATAATTAATAGAAAAAAACAAGGATTTGGAGTTCCAATAAATGAATGGTTTTTTGAAAAATTAGGGAACTTTACTTATGACAAGCTTAAAAATTTTTCAAAAAAAACTAATTATTTCAATAAAGAATATATAAACAAAATTATAAATAAGGGCACTTCTGAAAAACATAATTCTGATAAATTATGGTATTTATTAAATTTTGTTTTATGGCATGAAGAATGGATTGAAAGTTAATAAAGTTAATAATAATTATTTTTAATTTAATTAAAAAATTTAAAACACAAAATTTCATTTTTATGATTTTAATTGTTAAAGCTTTAAGAAAAATATATAGAAAGTTTATAAATAAATTAAAATTTGAAATTATAAAAAAAAGAAATGATAATTTTTATACAAAAAAATTTATAAATATTCTTAAAAAAAAATATTTTGATATTAACACTGATGAAATAAAAAAAGCATTAAAAAAAGAAATAATTTCAAGTAAATTAGCTTTTAATTTTATATCGCTTCAAGAAAATAATAATAAAATACTTCTAAATATTAGTGATTATCAAAAATCCAAAATAATTTCAGATGCAGATAATATTTGTAATCATAAATTTAATCTTTTAGGCTCTGGAGATACTCATATTTCTTACTTTCTAAAAAAAGATGGTTCTAAGGACTTAGAAAATAAAAATGAAGACTCAAATTTCATTAAGGAATATGCCCAGATTAAAGAAAAAATAAGAAAAAAAATATTTGAAATTATAGATCTTAATAATTTTGAATATGAGCCTATAGATTGGCAAGTTGATTTTAAATCTGGATATCGCTGGAATAACAAAACATGGTATAAAAATATTAAATATGGGCAAGTGCTAGGAGCTGATATTAAAATTCCTTGGGAGCTATCAAGATCAAATCATTTTTTAACACTTGGGCAAGCATATTATTTAACTAAAGATGAAAAATATACTAAAGAATTTATTTGCCAGTTTATTGACTGGATAGTTTCTAATCCATATGAATTTGGTGTTAATTGGGCATGCACAATGGACGTTGCTATAAGGGCATGTAATTGGATTTTTAGCTTATATTTTTTTGTAAGTTCTCCTCTAATAAATGAAGAATTTATTTTCGAATTTACAAAAAGCTTATATTTTCATGGCTATCATATTAAAAATAATTTGGAAAATGAATTATTTACAGTAAGAGGCAATCATTATCTTTCAAATATTACTGGACTTCTATATCTTGGAGTCTTTTTTAAAGAATTTAAGTTTGGTAAAAAATGGTATGATTTTGCTATTTACAAGTTAAAAAAAGAAATAAATTTTCAGGTTTATGATGATGGTTGTAATTTTGAGGCTTCAACTTATTATCATCGATTAGTTTTGGAATTATTCTTTTTCTCAACTATTTTTACTATAAAAAATTCCTATTATTTTAAAAATAATAATTGGCTAGAAAAAGGAAATGAAATTTTTGGTAATAGTTTTATAAGTAAATTGCAAAAAATGTTTTATTTTATTTTATATGCAATCAAACCTGATGGTTTTCTTCCTCAAATTGGTGATAATGATAATGGGAAATTACATAATTTTAATAACGAAAATATTAGAGATGTAAGTTATTTATTAAATTTAGGAGCAATATTTTTTAATGATAATAATTTAAAATTTAAAGAATTTAAATTTCCTTTAGAAGCTTATTGGATATTTGGAGAAAATGCCTTAAAAATTTGGGGCAACTTGAATTCAAAAAGTATTAGTGAAATAAAAAGTAAAGACTTTTTAGATGCTGGATGGTTTATATTAAGAAATAATAAAAATTATATGTTTGTATCTGCAGGAAATAATGGCCAAAATGGATTAGGTGGGCATGCTCACAATGATAAGTTAAGTTTTGAATTAATGATTAATGAACTGGATATTATTGTTGATAGTGGAACTTATATTTATACTTCAATTCCTGAGCTTAGAAATAAATTTAGATCAACTTACTCACACAACACTGCGATAATAAATGGTGAAGAGCAAAATAGATTTAAAAAAAATAATTTATTTTATTTAGAAAATGATGCAAAAATTAAAATTAATAAATGGATTACTAATGAAAATTATGATTTTTTAGAAGCTCAACATAATGGATACAGCAGACTTGAAATTCCGGTTATCCATAAAAGAAAGATAATTTTTGATAAAATAAATGATTTTTGGATAATTAAAGATATAATTTTTAGTAACTTTAATAATAAGGTTAAGTTAAATAATACTTTTTTTAATATAGAAATAATTTTTCATTTATCTCCAAATATTGATTATAAAGTTGATTTTAATAATTTATTAGTTGAATTTTATAATAATAATATAGGAGATGTTGAAAATATAGAAAATAATAAAAATTTGTTTTTAAAGACTCAAATAAGTAATGACTACAAATTAAGTTTAAAAATTAAAGACGACTATATTTCAGAAAGTTATGGTAAAAAGTGTAAAAATGAAAATCTTTTATATACTATTAATAATGAAAAATTACCAATTGAAGTTATATTTATTATTTCTAAAGAAAAAAATGATTTTAAAGAATTATTAAATTATTATAACAATTTATTAGTTTAATAAACTATTAATAATATTTTCCCTATTTTTAATAATGTAATCTTTTTTAAAGTGAAATGGATCCATAAAGTTTGAATCATCATAAAATTGCATTTTTTTGAAAAAATCTTGAAAAATATCTTCTAAATTATTTTCATGAATTTGTTTTTTTAAAAGATCATAATTATCAATACTACTTTTTTTAATTGGGCAAGAAATAACTTTAAAATTTATATTGTTCTTTTGACACTCTATTTTTATTTTTTTTAAATATTCTATTGAAATATCAGACAAAAAGGATAAATTCTTATTTGAATCTTCTGAAAATTTGCTATAATCCAAGCTTGGAAAATTTGGAATAATTTTTATAATAGGCAATATTGCGATTTTATATATTTTTAGTTTATTTAGTTTTTTTAAAACTAATTGTGAAAAATATTTTTTATTTTTAATAGTTAGAAAAGGTTTAACAAAATAATCAAAAGTCCAAATTTGATATAAATTATTTGAAAATGATCTAGGGTGATAAACTAAATAAATTTCTTTAATATTTTTATTATTATTTATAATATCCATTATTAAAATATATTGCCCAGCCATAGAAACGGCTTGATTTGTGGTCAAATCATAAAAATTATCTTTAATAGAATCAAAACTCTTAAATATCTGATGAGCTACACTATCGCCTAATATTATTATTGAATCATTAGTTTTTTTATTGCTATTAGTAATAGCTATATAAACTTCTGGGCCAAAATCCAAAGTTTTAGAAAGAACAGGTATGTTTGTAATTAATAAAGCAACCAAATTAGATGTAATAAAAAAAAGAATGAAATATATGCCTAAATTTATAAAAAATCTTTTCATAATTTAAATAACTAAAATTGAAAATAAATAAATTGCTGATTTTGAAATGACTTTAAAAATAATAAAATTATAACAAAAAATATATATATACCCCATCTAACAGGTAAAGGCTTAAGATTTATAAATTTAATTACACTAATCTTTCTTTGTATTAATTCAATAATAAATAAAATAGTTATAGATATAAATACTTTTAAAAATTCATAACTTTTTAAATCAATACTTGAAATAACATTTTTTAAATATTCTGTATTAAACCATTCTTTAAAATTATAAAATAAATTTTTAACTATATATAATGAATCAGAAAGATTATTTGCTCTAAAAAATATCCATGAAAAAGTAATTAAACTAAAAGTTATAATTACTCTAAAAATTTTAACAATAAAATTGTTTTTTAAATTTAGATTAAACAATTTATTAGCATATCTTTCTAATAATTTTTCTATTATTATATATATTCCATTAAGTGCTCCCCATATTATAAATGTCCAGTTAGCACCATGCCATAATCCTGATATTATAAATGTTATAAGCAAATTAAAGATATATCTTGGAATTTTAACCCTATTACCACCTAAGGGTATATATACATAATCTCTAAACCATGTTGATAATGATATATGCCATCTTTGCCAAAATTCTGTTATAGACTTTGAAAAATAAGGTCTTCTAAAGTTTTGCATTAATTTAAAACCCATAACTTTTGCTGAACCAATAGCAATATCTGAATAACCTGAAAAATCACAATATATCTGAATGCCAAATAAGACCGTTGCAATTATTAAAGGTAAGCCTTTAAAATTTGTAGGGTTATTGTAAACTTTATAAACAAAGGGGGCAATTCTATCTGCAATTACAACTTTTTTAAACATACCCCAAGCCATTAGTTTTATTCCATTTATTACTCTTTCGTAATCAAAATCATGTTTTTCGTAAAATTGATGAAGTAAATTTTGTGGTCTTTCAATAGGGCCAGCTACAAGTTGGGGATAAAACATAACATATAATGCATAAATGCCTAAATTTTTTTCAACTTTTTGTTTGCCTTTATATACTTCTATTACATAACTAAGGCTTTGGAAAGTGTGAAAAGATAATCCAATAGGTAAAATTAATTTTAATGAAGGGATTGAATAATTCCAATGAAAAGCTTTAGCAATTAATTCGATATTAGAGTTAAAGAAATTAAAATATTTAAATATTGATAAAACTAAACAAGTTGATATTATGCTAATTATTAAAAATATTTTCTTTTTTTTGCCATTAGAATTTGAAATAAATATTCCTGCAGAATAATCTATAAGTATAGTAATTATTAAAATAATAATATATTTTGGAATAAAAAACATATAAAAAACACAGCTAGCAATTAATAACATTGCCCAACGATATTTATGGGGTAGTAAAAAATATAAAGTTGTAACTATTGGAAAAAATATTAAAAATTGTAATGAATTAAAAAGCATATTGAAATATTTTAAATATAATTATTTTTTTAAGAAAATTAAATAATTTTAATATTTTTTTGATTATAATGTAAAATATTCAATATTTTATATTATTGGTGACTTAATGTCATTAATATAATAATATTTTTAAAAAAATATTTATTTAGTCTTTTTTAATAAATTAACGTTAGGGTTATTAAATTTTTTAGTTTCATAATAAATTTCATAATGCAACATGATTAATATAAATAATAAAAAAATTTTAATAGCAGCAACTAATTATTGGACTTCACCTTACCAAGTTGGTAGTCATCACTATGCAAAAATATTTGCTAAAAATAATTGGGAAGTTTTATTTGTTTCTGATCCTATTTCACCCTTTCATTTTTTAACAAAAAACAAAAATCAAGTAATTGAAAGATATAAAATATATAAAAATAAAGTAAATAGTGGATTTAATAATATTAATATTTATTTGCCTTTTTCATTATTTACTCCGAATGAAAAGTTTTTTTTAAATACAAAATTTGTTGCTTACAACTGGCAAAATTTTACAATACCAAATATTGCAAAATATGCAAAAAGTATAGGTTTTGGAGAAGTAGATATCTTATGGTTTGATTCTATTTCACAATATTTTTGGATAAATGCTATAAAATATAAAAAATCAATTTTAAGAATAGCTGATAAAGTAGATGCATTTAAAAAAGTTGGAAAAGAATTAAAAATGCTTGAAGAGAAGCTTAAAGATAATTCAAATTATATATTTTATACTGCAAAAACATTAGAAAATTATATAGAAGAAAAATATAAATTTAAAAGTTTTTATTTACCAAATGGGGTAGATTTTGAGCACTTTGTTGATTATAAAAAAGATTTACCACAAGAATTTAAAAGTATACCAAAGCCAATAGCAATTTATGTTGGGGCAATAGAGGAATGGTTTGGGGTAGATTTTCTTTATGATGTTGCAAAAAAATGTAAAGATGTTTCTTTTGTAATTGTTGGAAATCCAAATATAAATATTTTAAAGCTACAAAATTTAAAAAATATTTATTTTTTAGGGAAAAAGAATTATGAAGATATACCAAACTATGTGAATAATTCTGATGTGGGAATTATTATTTTTAATACAAATCATCCTGTTGTTAAAACTGTAAATCCGATTAAACTTTATGAATATTTTGCATGTGGTTTACCAGTAGTTGCAACTAAATGGGATGAACTTGAAAAATTAAACACTCCAGCATATTTAGCAAATAATACAGATGAATTTTCATCTTATATTTATAAGTCAATAAAAGAAGGTAAGAATAAAAATTATATTGATTTTGCTAAAAAAAATTCTTGGAATGAAAGATTTAAAGAAATTATTAAGATAATTGAGGGTAATTAATAATAAAGTAATAATATTGTTTTGAGAGTGAATATTTAAGAAATGAAGATTGCAATAGTTCATGATTATTTAAATCAGTATGGTGGAGCTGAGAGAGTAGTTGAAGTTATGCATGAAATCTGGCCTGAAGCACCTATATATACTACAATTTATTTAAAAGACAGCATGCCAGATAGTTTTAAAAATATGAATATTAAAACAACATTTATGCAAAAATTTCCATTTTTAAAAAGCAGTTTTAAAAAATATTTAATGTTTTATCCAAAAGCTATAGAAAGCATAAATGTTAAAGAATTTGATTTGATTCTTAGTTCAAGTAGTGCTTTTGCAAAAGGTGCCATACCTGGCAATAATTCTTGTCATATTTGTTATTGTTATTCTCCAATGAGATTTGTATGGGATTACCAAAGATATATAGAAAAAGAAAATTTTAATAAGTTAATATTAAAAGCACTTGTGCCAATAATAAAATATCAAAAAAAATGGGACCTTAACACCTTAGATAGAGTAAATTATTTTATAGCGATATCTAATAATATAAAAAATAAAATAAAAAATTTTTATAATAGAGAAGCAGAAGTTATATATCCTCCTGTAAATACAGAGAAGTTTAAATTAAGTAAAAATAATGATAATTATTTTTTGATAGTTTCTAGATTAAATGCTTATAAAAATATTGATACTGCTATAAGAGCATTTAATAAATTAAAACTAAATCTTAAAATAGTTGGAACAGGACCATATCTTAAAGTTTTAGAAAATATGGCTGAAGGCAAAAATATAGAATTTATTGGCAGAGTTAGTGACGCTGATTTAGTAGAAATATATTCAAAAAGTAGGGCATTTATCTTTCCTGGAGATGAAGATTTTGGTATTTCACCACTTGAAGCTCAAGCATCTGGAGTTCCCGTTATTGCTTTTGCAAGAGGTGGTGCTCTTGAAACTATTATAGATAAAGTTACAGGAATTTTTTATTATGAAAATAATGAAATATATTTAACTAAGGCAATTAATGAATTTATAAATATGGAAGATAAATTTGATAAAAAAGAAATAAGAAATAATGCTTTAAGGTTTGATAAAGAAGTTTTTAAGAATAAATTAAAAAGTTTTGTAGAAGAAAAATATAATTTATTTAGTTTAAACAAGTATTAATAAGTATTAATATTAAAAGTAAAAAATAATTATTAATGAAATTAGAAATATAAAATATAAAATATAATAAGATGAACATAGCTATAGATGCAACAATTTTAAGAAGACAAAATTCTGGAACTGGATTTTATATTATTAATTTAATAACTGGGCTGTTAGAAGTTGATGAAGATAATAAATATATTATTTTTGGTGATAAAGAAATAATAAATAAATTAGTTTATATAAATAAAAAAAATTTTACTCTTGAAAATGCTAAATTTAAAAGTAGAATAATTAGAGTTTTTTGGCAATTATTTGTTCTTCCCTTTAAACTAAAAAAATTAAAAATAAATGTACTTCATTCAACAAATTATATTACACCTTTATTTAAATTTAATTTTAAAATAATTGTTACAATACATGATTTAACTTTTTTTCTTTTCCCAGAAATGTTTACAATTACAAAAAGATTATTATTTAAATTTTTAGTTCCATTTTTTATTAAAAGATCAGATGAAATAATTGTTCCATCAGAAAGTACAAAAGAGGATATATTAAGGCTTTTTAAAATTAATCAAGAAAAGATAGCTGTTACATTTGAAAGTTATCCTGCTTATTACAATAGTGAAATTAATAAATTAAATTCAAAAGCAATTTTAGAAAAATACGGGATAATAAAAAATTATTTTTTATTTGTTGGTATGATTGAGCCAAGAAAAAATATTCTTTCAATTTTAAAAGCATTTGTAGAGTTAGATAGTGAATTAGAAGAAGATTTAGTAATAGTTGGGCGTAAAGGCTGGCATTATAAAGAAATAGAAAAGTTTATGGATGATATAAAAGACAAAAAATTAAAAAATAAAATAATATTTACTGGTTTTGTTTCAGAATTAGAACTAGTTAGTCTTTATCAAAATGCAACTATTTTTATATATCCTTCTTTTTATGAAGGTTTTGGAATTCCGCCTCTTGAAGCCATGATATGTGGAGCACCCGTAATAACTTCAAATACATCATCACTCCCTGAAGTTGTTGGTGATGCAGCTATAAAAATAAACCCTTATGATTATTTAGAGTTAAAAGAAGCAATAAAATTTTTAAAAAATAACCCTCAAAAAAGAGTGGAGCTAATACAAAAAGGTAAAAATCAAGCTAAAAAATTTAGTTTAAATAATTTTGCAATAAACACAATAAATGTTTATAAAAAATCAATTTAAAATTATGAATAAATTAAATAATTTAAATAAAATAAATAATGAGATAAATTTAAATAAGGATTTTAACGATGTAAATTCTTCGAAAATAAAGTTTTTAAATAATAAAATTTTTTATTATTTTTTTTATATAATACTTGCTCTTCCATCTTTATTTCTTTTAATTAATAAATATCCGTATTTTCAAATAATTTCAGTCATCTTAATTGTTATAATTTCTTTAATTTCATTTATTTTTATAAAATCTATAAATTCTTACTCTAAAATAATCTTAGGAATTTTATTAATTATTTTTATTTATTTTATTTTAAGTTACTTTTTCGCAGGGCAAAGTTTAAAAGATTTTTTTAAATTTAGTTTTTTAAGAAATGATGGAAATTTTTTCTTTTGTTACATATTATTTTTTGCTTTAGCAGTTCCTTTTTTTAATTATAAAATTTTATCTAAGTTTTATTTTTATTTTATTTTTATTTCTTTTTCAATATTTGCCATAATTGGAATAATTGAGTTTTATACTGATTATTTTAAACTAACAGTTCAAATGACTGAACAATTTGCAGGTAGGCTATTTTTAGCTTTAAATTATGCTCATAATGCTACAGGCTCTGTATATGCAGTAGTAAGTATATTTGCATTAATATTTTTTTTAAGAGAAAAAAAGAAGTTATTGAAAATTTTATATTTATTTATTTTATTTTTATGCATTATGGCATTATTTTTAACTAAAAGCAGGGGAAGCTGGCTTGCTTTTGCAGTAGGAGTAATTTTTGTTTTATGGCTTAATTATCGTTCTTGGAAAAAATTTTTAATTACTTTGTCAGCTATGATTGTAGCTTCTTTACCATTAATTTTTTTTACAGGTGCATTAAAAAGACTTTTACAAATATTTAATTTTTCTGCTACTGCAACTACAACAATAAGGCTAGATTTATGGAGCAAAGCATGGTATTTATTCTCACAAAGCCCAATATTTGGGGTAGGTTTTGGAAGATATAACGATATTCATATATATTCTTTTGAAAGAATAAGAGGAATTTGTGGGTTTTTTGCGCTATATTTAGATCCAAATTTTATATTTGATAATGCAACAGCTCATAATTCTTATTTGCAATTTTTAGCTGAAACTGGCGTTATTGGCTTGTTTTTATTAATGTCATTTTGGATAATTTGTTTAATAATTACTATAAGAGGTTTTTTAAAAGTAAAAGATGAATTTGCAAAAAGAGTTCTTTTATCTGCATCTTCTAGTATAATTGTTTTATTTGCACTTTCTCTTACTGAAAATTATATGTCAGCTACAACTGTAATGATTTGCATTTCTTTTGTTGTTTCGATTGCAATTGGTTTATTTTGGGAAAATGAATTAAAAGATAAAAAATATTATGTAAATATAAATAATGATTTAAAAATTAAAGCCTAAAAAGTTTAAGGTAATTTTAAATTAAAAAAATAAAAAAACAAAAAATAAAAAAATAAAGATTACTATTAAAATTTTATGGATTTACAAATACATTATAAAAAAACGCAGAATAAAGAAATTTTAAAAAATCTAATATATTTTTTAATAATTTTTATTGCAGTATTTTTTTATCAATTAAAAATTATTAGAAATGATGAAGTTGGTATATTTACAAATATACTATGTTTAATATTGTTTTTAATTTCAATTTATAATATAAAAATTGCATTATATTTTTTTATTTATTTAATGCCTTTACTTAATTTTATACCCTATATTTTTGGAGTATCTTATTACCCAATTATTTTATTTTTATTTTTTTCTTTATTTTTAGGTTTTATTATTAATAAATCAATTAATTATGATTTAGAAATTAGTAAGAATAAATTTCTTTTTTTAAATAATAAAATTAAATTAGTAATTTTTATAATATTTATAATTTTATGCATCTCTATAATAGTTGAAATTTTTAGATATTCTAATTTTTTCCCCTTTTTTACACAACATTATTATAACCTGAATGTAAATATAAATGGTTTAAAATCTAATGATGCTATAATTATAGTAATTGGATTTTTTTTCAATTATGTTTCAGGCTTAGCATTTTTGTTTTTAATTTTAAACATTGTAGATAATTTTAAAGATATAAAAGATATTGTTAAAACAATTGCACTTTCAACTTATTTTTATTTTATAATAATTATAATCCAAAGATTTTTTAATCCTAGATTTGGAAATTTCGATTTTAAATTATTTTTCAATGGAAGACCAGGTATACTCGCTTGGACATTAATTAATTTATCATTTGCTTATTATCAATATGAGAAATTTGGATATGTCACAGATTCTATGATATTAGTTAATATGTTACAAGGTTTATATGTTATTGATTTTTTTT
>Ga0123519_10012515_pt1 | contig 12322 bp, 11 predicted proteins | sample YelNatPaOPRAMG02_FD_87396 | JGI IMG/M metagenome (GOLD analysis project Ga0123519, IMG submission 87396) | Hot spring microbial communities from Yellowstone National Park - Yellowstone National Park OP-RAMG-02 (version 2) | ecosystem: Environmental > Aquatic > Thermal springs > Hot (42-90C) ... | reverse complement strand
ATTTTAGCGCATCTGGTTTTACCAGAGTCATTAGATTCAGGAGCGGACACTCAGCTAACTTCAGAGTGGTCTTGGGCAAAACCTGCTCTGGACAACACGCCAGAGGTAGTTCCTTAGACGGGACGGGTCCTCTGGGTATGCAAGTGGCTCTTTCTCATTATCCGGGAACGATGTCGTTAAGGATAGTCTGGTGAGGACGAGTCTTTAGATGACATCATTTCAGCGTTGATTGAGGCGAGGGAGAAATTGTGAGCTACATTACAATTTCATCCTGTCTTTAGACAGGACAAATCTCAGATTTCAAATTTTCAATTTTTCCTCTGATACAGCATTGGGTTTTGAGGGGAGGGGTGTATGTAGAGGATAATTGGGTTTTTATTTTGAATATATATTTATAGTTATCTTGACATAGGAGGGCAAAAAGTTTAGGATAAAGAGGGGAAAGGGTTTATTTGGAGACAAAGGAAAAAAGGGGCGCTTATTTAATTTTTGAATCTGGGGGATATGCTTTAGCGGTGAGGTTGGAGCAGATTGAGCGGGTTTGGGAGAAGAGTGATTTGGGTTTTAGTGGAGAGGTTATAGATTTTGGTTCTATATTAGGTGTAAGGGATGAGGAGTTGAGGTATTGTTTGGAGGTAAAAAGTAAAGGCGAGCTAAGAAGGGTATTGGTGAGCAAGATAGAGCCGATAAAGGATTTGCAGTTAGCGGTGTGGTTAGATTTTCCGAAGATTATGAGGAATAAGAGGAATGAGATGATAGAGGGATTTTTTTTTGATGGTAGTCGGATGATTAGTTTGATTGACTTGGAGAGGGTTGCTTGGGAGAGAGTGAGATGAGCGGGGTCAGAGGAGCGGTAGTGGAAAGGGGTTTAAGTTCTCGGTGGCTGGTTTTTGGTTTAGGGGACCGGGATGGTGCTTTAGCGGTTGATTATTTGGTTAAGGTTTTGGAGGTTCCTGAGATATTTAGAGTGCCGTTTTGTGGAGATAGGTTTAAGGGGGTGATTTATTATTTGGAGAGGGCGGTGCCGGTTTTGGATTGGGGGTTTATTGGCAAGGGAGATATATCTGGTAAAATGGTGGTATTGGTGGAATGGTCTGGGGAGTTGATTGGGATAGAGATAGAGCGGGTTAAGGGCGTAGAAGAATATGCCTTGGTTGAGGCGGGCAAGGAGGAGGGATATTGGATAGAGTTAGATGGAAGTAAAAATATCTGGGCATTGGATATTGACCGGTTATTCAAGGGATTGAGAGAGGGATAGGGTTTTGGCGTAAGGGAGGAGCAATGGCAAAGAAGATACTATTAGCGGATGATTCTATTACAATTCAGAAGGTGGTTCGGATAACCTTAGCGGATGGGGATTATAATTTGATTGCGGTAGATAATGGGAATGAGGCGCTGGAGCGGATAAGGGCAGAGAAGCCGGATTTGGTGTTATTGGATGTAGTGATGCCGGGTAAGGATGGGTATCAGGTCTGTGAGGAGATAAAAAAGGATCCGGAGCTGGCTCATATTCCAGTGATATTGTTAGCGGGAAGTTTTGAAGGGTTTGACGAGATAAAAGGAGCTGGGATAGGTGCGGATGGTTATATAATCAAGCCCTTTGAATCTCAGGCATTAATCAGCAAGGTAGAGGAGATGCTCCGTCGGCCTCGTGCTCAGGCTCGGGAATATGTTCCAAAGGAGGAGCCGGCTCAGAAAGAAGCGACTGTGCCTCTTAGTCAGGAAGCCACGGTTAGTCCGGAGCCGGCAGTGAGTATGGACCGGGAGGTGAAAGATTTTATGGAATCCCTTTCTGGGGAGATGGACCAGGGTGGTGAAGAGGAGGTTCAGGAGGCGGTTGCAGAGGCAGAGGCGGTGAGTGAGGAGGAGCTATGGGAGGCGGAACCACTGGCAGATGAGACTGTCTCCTCAGGGGAAGCGGTGATGGAGGGTGAGGCGGTTAGTGAGGAGGAGCTCTGGGCTGAGCCAGTAGAGGAGGGGGTAGAAGAGGCAGAGGGTATTTCTGAGCCGGAGATGATAGCGGAGGCGGAGCCAGTGGCAGGGGCAGAAGCGGTAGCATCTGAGGGCGGAGAATATCTTGGAGAGTATGGGCAAGAAGTAAAGATTATGGAGCCTGGTGCTCCTTTAGAAACAGAGGCGCCCGCGGTTTTAGGAGAAGAGATTTCTGGTCAGGTTCAGGCAAAGGTAGCAGAGGCGGTAGAGGAGATAGCGACTGCGGTTCAGGCGGGATTGGGAAGAGAGGAGCTGATTGAGTTGATTAGGGCTACAGTGGAGAGGGTGGCTTGGGAGGTGGTGCCGGAGTTAGCAGAGGCTTTGATTAAGGAACGGATTTCCCGCTGGGAAGCGCAGACTCAATAATTGGCAGAGAATTTTTATCTGGAATTAATATCAAGGGATTTAACTAATCCCTTGATTTTTAATTAAGGAGGAATTTTATTGGGAATGATAAAGGAGTTAGGAAAAAGTTTTGAGCCTTATGAATCAGAGAGGCGATGGTATAAGTTCTGGGAGGAACGGGGTTATTTTAAGCCGGTGAGGAAGGAAGGGGTTAAGAATTATTGTATAGTGATACCTCCGCCCAATGTTACTGGTGTGCTTCATTTAGGTCATGCCTTAAATAATACGCTTCAGGATATTTTGATTCGGTATCATCGGATGTTGGGTGAGAATGTTTTATGGCAGGCTGGAACTGACCATGCTGGGATAGCGACCCAATATGTGGTTGAGAAGGAGCTTCAAAAAGAGGGGTTAAGCAAGAAGGAGCTGGGGAGGGAGAAATTTTTGGAGCGGGTCTGGCAGTGGAAGGAGGAGAAGGGCGGAAGGATTATAGAGCAGTTGAAGCGGTTAGGAGCGAGCTGTGATTGGAGCAGGACTCGGTTCACGATGGATGAGGGGCTTTCTTTGGCGGTGAGGGAGGTTTTTGTTCGGCTTTATAAAGAGGGGCTGATTTACCGCGGGAGATATTTGGTTAATTGGTGTCCGAGTTGTGGGACTGCGCTCAGTCAATTGGAGGTGGAATTAAGTGAGAGCGATGAGCAGGGACAGCTTTGGTTTATTCGGTATCCGTTTGTAGATAGCAAGGGCTGGGTGACAGTGGCGACTACCAGACCAGAGACTTTGTTGGGAGATACTGCGGTGGCGGTGAATCCGGAGGATGAGCGATATAAAGGGATGATTGGGAAGTTGGTTCATTTACCTTGCACGGAGCGAAAGATTCCGATTATTGCGGATGCTTATGTGGATAAGGAATTTGGCACTGGCGCATTAAAAATTACTCCTGCGCATGATTTTAATGATTATGAGATAGGGCTTAAGCATAATTTAGAGATGGTGCAGGTGATTGACACCGAAGGGAAGATGACCGGACCGGTTGGGAAGTATTTGGGAATGGATAGGTTTGAATGCAGGAAAGTGATAGTTGAGGATTTGAAGAGAGAAGGTTTATTGGAGAAGATTACTCCTTATCCGGTTCGTCCTGGGAGATGTTATCGGTGTAAGACCATAGTTGAGCCGAGCTTAAGCACCCAGTGGTTTGTTAAAATCAAGCCTTTGGCAGAAAAGGCGGTAGAAGCGGTGAAGGATGAAAGGACTCGGATTATTCCGGAGAGCGAGGCAAAGAAGTATTTTAACTGGATGGCGGAGATTCGGGATTGGTGCATCTCTCGTCAGCTTTGGTGGGGGCATCGGATACCAGCCTGGTATTGTCAGGACTGCGGAGCAATCACGGTGAGTTTAGAAGATGCCAAGAGTTGTGAGCATTGTGGAGGGAAGAAGCTCAAGCAGGATGAGGATGTTCTGGATACTTGGTTTAGCTCTGCGCTCTGGCCTTTTAGCACATTGGGCTGGCCGGATAAGACCGAGGAGCTTAAGCGATTTTATCCTAATTCCTGCTTAGTGACCGGATTTGATATTCTGTTCTTCTGGGTGGCGAGGATGATGATGATGGGGTTGCATTTTATGGGAGAAGTTCCTTTCTATGATGTTTATCTTCATGGTTTAGTGCGGGATGAGCGGGGGGAAAAATTTTCTAAGACCAAGGGGAATGTGATAGACCCGTTAGAGCTGATTGATGAGTTTGGGGCGGATGCGCTTCGGTTGGCGCTAGTGCTTTTGACCTTTACTGGTCGGGATTTAAAGTTAAGTGTAAAGCGGATTGAGGACGCCAAGCATTTTATCAATAAAATCTGGAATGCGAGCAAATTTGCTTTGAGCCAGTTAAAGGATTTTTCGCCTTCAGATATAGGAAAGGGTGAGTTAAGTTTAGCGGACCGCTGGATATTAAGCAGATTACAAAATGCGGTTAGTGAGGTTCGGCGGTTAATAGAGGGGTATCAATTTAGTGAAGCGGGTCAAGCGCTTTATCATTTTTTTTGGGATGAATTTTGCGATTGGTATATAGAGTGGTCAAAGCCATTTTTTTATCGGGCGAAGAAGCCTGAGCAGAGTTTAGGAGCTAAGGGCACGATTTATCAGGTTTTGGATTATGCCTTAAAATTATTGCATCCGTTTATGCCTTTTTTGACCGAGGAAATCTGGCAGGCGCTTCCCGGAGAAAAGGAAAGCATAATGATTTCAGAATTTCCTTCACCAAAACCAGAATTAGTGGATTCTAAAATAGAATCTATGGTGGAAGACCTGAAAGAAGCGGTTTCTGCAATTCGGATGCTTAGAGCAGAAAATTTGGTTCCCTTAGGGGCAAAGATTCGGGTTTTGATTTTAGCAGATGATGTAGAGAGTGCGGATTTCTTTTTTGAGCAAAAGCTTTATCTTGAGAGTCCGCCTCAGGTGAACATTGAGGAGTTGAAGATTCAGGTTGGAAAAGATAAGCCTTTTAGCTATGTATCTAAGAGGATAAGAAGGGCAGAGGTTTGTGTGGATTTAGCCGGGCTGATTGATTTTGATAAAGAGGGGGTTCGGCTGAGAAAAGAAGAGGAGAAGTATTTGAAGGAGCTTGCCCGGATAGAAGCGACTTTAGCCAAGCCAGGATTCTTAGATAAAGCGCCTAAAGAAGTGGTGGAGAAACAGATGGAGATTAAAAATGAGGTTCAGGTTAAATTAGATTCGCTCCGAGCTAATATAAAGAGGTTAGAGCTGGTTCAGGCTCAATTAAATCGGAGGTAGCAGTAAGATGGATAATTTTAGAATTGCCTTAGCGCAGATAGAGAGCGAGCCGGGGAATATCCCTGCCAATCTTGAGAAGATGCTTGGTTATATTGAGAAGGCGAGCAAAGAAGGAGCCGAGCTATTGGTTTTTCCAGAGATGTGCCTTCAGGGATATATGGTGATGGATGGAAAGGATTTTCGGATTTTTTATGAACAGGCAATAGATTTTACCAGTGAGCCGACCCAGAGGCTTTTAGACGCGGTCAAAAAATATCAGATAAATATCATCTTTGGCGCTTCTACCAAAAGTCCAGAGATAGAGGGAAATTATTATAACAGCGCAATTTTAATTAGCGCTGAGGGGGTAATGGATTTTTATCATAAAGTTCACCTTCCCACGGGGAATAAAGGGGGCGTCACTTTTTATGAGGGGCTTTATGCCAAGCCCGGTAATGAGTTTCCGATGTTTGAATTAAAGCAGGCAAAAATTGGAATAGAGATTTGTTATGATATATTTTTTCCAGAGGTGAGTCGGATTTTAGCCATAAAAGGAGCAGAAATAATTATTAACATTTCTGCCGCGCCCAAGTTTAGTAAAATAGCGTTTGAGACCATCTTTCCAGCACGGGCACTGGAGAATGTATGTTATTTTGTGTATGTTAATGTCGCAGGGACTCAAGGCGAGTTAACTTTTTTTGGTGGGAGCAGGGTTTGGGGACCGTTTGGGGCTCCGCTTTTGCAATTAGCTTATGAAAAAGAGGATTTTGGGATAGTGGAATTGAATCAAGAGGCAATAGAATTTTTACGGAGGCAACTACCTCATCTTCGGGATAGGGCAAGAAGACCAGAGATTTATTTTGAGCTTTTAGAGGATTTCGGATGATGGAGATAAAGCCCAATAATTCTGAGAATATGCAATCTTCAGTGGTGGGTTTTGATTGTTCGGTGCGGGGGTTAAAGGTTCAGCATACCAAGTTTTATCATTTCTTTTCTCGTGGTTGTTGCTCAACCTATAGTTATTTATATATGGCTTTTTGTGAGCGAGAGGAGGAGTGTAAGGAACTCGGGATTTACGAACAATGTCCCTTATTAAAGGAATTGGTGGAAGAGAAATGAGCAAGGGCAAAAAGAGGGCTGGTTTTTGGGTGGGGATTTTTTCAGTGATTATTTTTATTGGCTTTTTAGCGGTTCAACATTCTTGTTTTGACAAAGGCGGATATAATATCCTGCTAATTACTCTGGACACCACCCGGGCAGACCATCTTCGCTGTTATGGTTATTGGAATGTAGAAACTCCGGCTTTGAACCGCTTAGCAAGAGAAGGAGTGCTTTTTGAAAGAGCTTACACGCCAGTGCCATTAACTCTTCCTGCCCATACCTCAATCCTTTCCAGCACCTTTCCAATTTATCATGGGATTGCGGATAATGGCGCGTATCGGGTGCCGGATGAGCTTTTGTTGTTATCAGAACTGCTTAAAGAGAATGGTTATACCACTGCGGGATTTATTAGCGCCGCGGTTTTAAAGAGTGTATTTAATATCAATCAGGGATTTGATTATTGGGATGAGGAGGGGCTGACCGCACAGGAGGAATTGACCCCGCTGATGGCGGAGAGAAAAGCTAATGAACTAACGGATTCGGTTTTAGGGTGGCTGGAAAGGAACTATAAAAAGCGCTGGTTTATCTGGGCGCATTATTATGACCCGCATAAAGAATATGCCCCACCTGACCCCTATCGGCAGTTATATTTATATGACCCGTATGCGGGCGAGATTGCGTTTATGGATAGTGAGATTAAAAGGTTATTTGAATGGATGGATAAACATAAGCTGTTTGATAAAACCATTATTATTGCGGTTGGAGACCATGGTGAAAATTTAGGTGAACATAAAGAAGCCACCCATGGCCTATTTATTTATGAGGCGACCCAAAGAGTGCCATTTTTGGTCTGGGTGCCGGGGATAAAAAATCCAGGGCGGAAATTATCCCGAGTGGTTAATTTAGTGGATGTTATGCCCACGATTTTGGATTTGGTCTCTATTCCTATTCCTAAACAGGCTCAGGGACAAAGTCTTGCCAAGTTGATTTTAGATAAAGAGCCAGACCAGGCTACTGGAGAGGTGTTTATGGAATCGCATTTTGGATTTTTGCATTATGGTTGGAGCCCGCTTTTTGGCTTGGTGAATAGTCAGTATAAGTTTATTCAAGCGCCCACACCTGAGATTTACGACCTTTCCCAGGACCCGAAAGAGATGGAAAATATCGCAGATAAATTTCCTAAACTGGTCAAGCAGTTTAACTATCAGGTGGAAGAATATAAAAATAAATATATTTCGGAATTAGCCCTAAAAGCGACTCAAGGAGTGGAGCTTGAGCCACAGGTAAAAAAGCAATTGATGGCTTTGGGCTATATTCCGGGAAAGACCAGAATAGACGCAGAAAAAGCAAAGCAGAAAGACCCAAAGGATTATGCGGACTTGCTTCCATTACTTAATCAACTAGCTCTGGACCGACCCAGAGGCAGATATGAAGAAATGCTGGAATATGCGGAACTGGTTTTAGCTCGGGACCCAGAAAACTTAGCCGGGATTAAGTTCAAAGGAGACGCTTTATTTGGAATAGGAAAAAATGAAGAAGCGATTAAATGGCTCAACTATTCTTTAAAAGTGCTGGGAGATAATGAAGAGATTTATTCTCGCTTAGGGATAAGTTATCTTCGGTTAGAGCAATTAAATAAGGCGAAGCCAGCTTTTGAAAAGGCGATAGAGCTTGAGCCCCAGGACCTCTTGAGCAGATATTATCTGGCTCGGATTTATCTCCAAGAGGGAAAAACTGAGGAAGCTTTAAAGATGGTAGAATATGAAGGGATGCGGGAGAATGTTCTTGGACATTTAATAATGGCTTCTTATTATCAAATGGATAACCGTCCTGGAAGGGCAGAGGCAGAGTTTGAGTTGGGAATAGAAAAAGCGCCTAAATTTGCTCTGGCGAAAGTTGAATATGCCCAATATCTATTAAGGACCGGGCGAGCTCAGAAGGCTTTAGAGCTTTTTGAGGAAGCGGAATCGCTGGATTTTAGCCTGAAAGCAGATGCCAAGATTCAGGCTTTGAAAAAATTGGCTAAAGAGATGGCTGAAAAAGGGACTTGATTTTCCTGAAATTGTGGATATAATGATTAACGAGGAGAAAAAGATGAAAGAAAAAATTCATCCTAAATATGGACCTGCGAGATTTGAATGCGCATGCGGAAATGTGATTGAGACCCGTTCCACCAGACAAGGCACCATTAAGATAGAAATCTGCTCTAATTGTCATCCAATTTTTACTGGTCAGCAAAAATTGGTAGACAGCGCTGGTAAAGTAGATAAATTTTTGCAGAAATATAAAGATAAAGTTCGGTCTCCTGCCAAAAAGAAGAAGGGCGCAGGCTCTAAAAATTCTTAGCCTTTGAATTTTAAAAAGCGGTGGTCTATTTTGGACACCGCTTTTTCTTTATTTAAAGCACGGAGAGAATTATGAACCTTATAGATAAACTAAAAGAGTTAGAGAAAAAGTTTGAGGGGATGGAGCAGGAACTATCTAATCCCCAGATATTTTCTGATTTGGAGCGCTATCGGAAGTTAACCAAAAGCCGAGCAGAGCTGGCGCCGGTAGTGGAGCTTTATCGTCAATATCAGCTTTTAGTTAAAGCGGTAGAAGATAATCGGAATTTGTTAGAAAGCTCGGATGCGGAATTAAAGGAGTTGGCTCAAGAGGAGCTAAAAGAATTAGAGCCAAAAAAAATGGAGCTGGAGAACCGCTTAAAGGAGCTTTTAATTCCGCCAGATGAGGATGATAACAAGAATGCGATTGTAGAGATTCGGGCAGGCACTGGCGGTGAGGAGGCGTCGCTTTTTGTTAGAGACCTTTTTGAGATGTATAAAAAATGGCTTGAGAAAAAGGGATTTAAGCTAACCGTGCTTAATCATCATTCCACAGACCTGGGCGGATATAAAGAGATTATAGCTCAGGTAGAGGGGCAATCCGCGTTTGGCTGGCTCAAGTTTGAGAGCGGGGTGCATCGGGTACAAAGAATCCCCATCACCGAGAATCAGGGGCGGATTCACACTTCCACGGTGACCGTGGCTGTGCTTCCTGAAGCAGAAGAGGTGGAAGTGGAAGTCAACGAGGAAAAAGACCTGAGAATAGATGTTTATCGCTCTCAGGGACCAGGTGGACAGGGGGTCAATACCACTGATTCTGCGGTCCGGATAACCCATCTTCCTACTGGTCTGGTGGTGACCTGCCAGGACGAGCGAAGTCAGCACAAAAATAGAGCCCGAGCACTAAAAATCCTTAAATCTCGTTTATTGGAGATGGAAAAGGAAAAGCAAAGGGCAGAACGAGTTGGTCTACGCAGGAGCCAGATTGGGAGTGGCGAGCGTGCGGAAAAAATTCGCACCTATAATTTCCCTCAAAACCGAATCACTGACCACCGCGCTGACCTCACGCTTTACAAACTTGACCGCATTATTCAGGGGGAATTAGATGAATTGGTAGAAGCGCTTCGGGCAATGGACAAGGCTAAAAAGTTAGCGGAGCTGGAAGCTTTGGACGAGGGGAAAATTGAAGGGAAAGCGTCTCTATCTTGAGCCTCTGAATTCAATTTTTATAAAAGTACGACAGGAGCTTAAAACCGCTGGGATTGAGGAGCCGGATTTAGAGGCAGAGCTGATTTTATCACAAACAATGGGGATTTCCCAAGCTCTGCTTTATCTTAATTGGGAGCAAGGGTTAAAGCCGAGTCAGATTAAGAAGATTCAAAACTGGACCAAAGCCCGAGCAGAGAGAAAGCCCTTAGCCTATATTATAAAGAAAGCCTGGTTCAGAGAGATAGAGCTGGAAGTTGACCAATCAGTTTTAATTCCTCGCCCTGAGACCGAGCTTTTGGTGGAGGAGGCGATTCGGCTAATTAAGAGCGAGTCCGGAATTAAAAAAATTCTGGATTTAGGCACTGGCAGTGGCGCAATTATTTTGAGCCTCGGATACGAGTTAAAAAATCTTGGACCGGATTTAGAGCTATTCGCTTCAGATATTTCAGATTCTGCTTTAAAGCTTGCCAAAAAAAATGCCAGAAAATTAGGGTTGGGTAGAAAAATAGATTTCAGAAACGGAGAGCTTTTTAAGCCTTTTCCCAAAGAGAAATTTCATTTGATTGTTTGTAATCCTCCTTATATTCCAAGCAATGAACTGGAGAAGCTCCAGCCAGAGGTCTCAAGATATGAGCCTAAAATTGCTTTGGATGGTGGGAAAGAGGGGCTAAAGGTGATAAAAGAAATTCTGAACCTGGCGGGCTTATATCTTTTTGACCAAGGCTGGCTTTTGCTGGAGATTGGCTTGGGTCAGGTGGAAAAGATTAAAAAAATCAGTTCCCCGGGCTTGGCGCTTAAAAAAATAGTTAAGGATTATCAGGGGATTGAGCGAGTAGTGATTTTTCAAAGAACTTAATTTTCAAGGCATAATAAGGAGTTATCATTGGCAAGGGAAGAGATTTTAGCATTTATTTTTTAATATGATAAAATTTTTTTGAAATGGAAAAGTTGATAATAGAGGGAGGAGCACAGCTCTCAGGCGAGGTCAAAATCTCTGGTGCTAAGAATTCTGCGCTTCCGATTTTAGCGAGCACGATTTTAGCTCCGGGAAAACACCGATTTGAGAATGTGCCTTATCTTCGGGACATTTTGACGATGTGTCAATTGCTGGTGGAGCTGGGCGCAAAGATAGACCTGAGCCAACTGGAGCAAGAGAATGTTTTGGAAGTGGATACCAGTTCCATCAACAATATCCGCGCACCTTATGAGTTAGTGAAGACGATGAGGGCTTCTATTCTGGTTTTAGGACCTCTTTATGCTCGGTTCAATAGAGCGGAGGTTTCCTTTCCCGGGGGATGCGCAATCGGCGCCAGGCCCGTGGATTTGCATTTAAAAGGTTTGGAACTGCTTGGTGCGGAAGTGAAGGTTGAGCACGGATATATTTATGCGGAAAAGAAGAAAGCGCAAGGGCAAGAGGTTCATTTTGATTTTCCGACTGTCACCGGCACTGAGAATGTGATGATGGCAGGGGCGCTTACTCCGGGTAAGACCGTGCTTTTTAATACCGCGCAGGAGCCAGAGGTGGTGGATTTAGCAAATTATTTGAACCAGATGGGCGCAAAAATAACTGGTCAAGGCACGGAGCGGATTGAAATTATTGGGGTAGAGACACTTACGCCCGGTCAATATAGAATTATGCCTGACCGAATAGAGGCAGGAACCTATATGGTAGCAGGCGCAATCACAGAAGGGGATTTATTTCTGAAAGAGGCTAAAGCAGAACATCTGGAGGCGGTGATTGCCAAGATTCAAGAGGCAGGGGTGAAAATTGAGAGGAAGAAGGATGGGATTCGGGTCTTGAGGCAAGATAGATTAAAAGGGGTGGATATTCGCACCCAGCCTTATCCGGGTTTTCCAACAGATATGCAGGCGCAAATAATGGCTTTGCTTTGTTTAGCAGAAGGCTCGCTCAGTATGATTACGGAGACGATTTTTGAGAACAGATTTCTTCACGCTTTAGAGCTTCAGCGGATGGGAGCGAACATTAAGTTAGAGGGGCATAGCGCTTTAATTACTGGAGTAAAGAAACTTACTGGCGCTAAAGTTATGGCAACCGACCTTAGGGCAAGTGCGTCATTGGTGCTTGCGGGATTATCCGCAGAAGGAATTACCGAGGTTTCCCGGATCTATCATTTAGACCGAGGATATGAGAAAATGGATGAAAAGCTCCAAAAAATGGGCGCTAAAATTAAAAGGGTAAAGGAAAAATGATTTGGCTGGATACCAGACAAAAAAATTTTGAAAAGAAAATCTCCGTCCTCCTTAAAAACCGAGCCAGCTTTAAATCAGAAGTGGAGCAAAGGGTGAGAGAGATTTTTAAGCGGATAGAGAAACAAGGGATAAAAGCGCTTTTAGAATTTGCCCGAAAATATGAGGGATTTAAAGGCACGAGTAAGGATTTAAAGGTTCCCAAAAGAGAAATTGAGCAGGCAGAAAAAAAGCTAACTGATAAGCAAATAAAAGCAATCAAGTTGGCTAAAAACCGGATTGAAAAATTTCATAAGCGACAAATTCCTAAAGGGTATCGGATAAAGGAAGGAGCGGGTTATTTAGAGGAGCGCTGGGTTGCGCTCAATCGGGTAGGGATT
>Ga0123519_10012513_pt1 | contig 12323 bp, 12 predicted proteins | sample YelNatPaOPRAMG02_FD_87396 | JGI IMG/M metagenome (GOLD analysis project Ga0123519, IMG submission 87396) | Hot spring microbial communities from Yellowstone National Park - Yellowstone National Park OP-RAMG-02 (version 2) | ecosystem: Environmental > Aquatic > Thermal springs > Hot (42-90C) ... | reverse complement strand
CATACTGGGTTAAGGGCATTGACACCGCTAAGGCGACGCTAACCCCGGCGACGAGTAAGATGAACCTTCTCTGCTTCACCTTCGGGAAAAGGTTTTGCAGGGAGATGGCTGAGGAGTATATGTCGGCGAAGGCGTTATCGGTTTCATCCACTAAGATGAGCAAGAGGGCCAGCGCTCCGAGGAAGAGAATCGATATTGAGGATACGATGTCCGTGATCCCGGTGAAGGCGACGATGGCTGCTCCGAGGAAGTAAAACCAGGTGTTGGCGATCGTGTAGCCTACAACGGTTCCCGTGAACCCCTCCTTATCGCTTCTAGCGAACCTGTTGTAATCGGAGATTAAAGGCCACCATGAAATGGGCATCGCGATCACTAAATCGAGGGCATAAGGCAGAGGCATACCCCCAGTCCCCGGTTTAAAGAAGGCCGTTAAGGCTCCAGGTTTAGAAAGCACCTGTACGGTGATCCATATGGTTGAGCCGTAAACAAGCCATATGGCCGCCTTCTCCAGCCATTGACGGACCACCGCCACCGGACCCCCTAACGCTAAGAGGCTGCAGAACACGGCGAAGACGATGATCCACACAGGCTTCGTACATGGTCCCAGTAAGCTTCCAGATATGGAGGCCGCCGCTTCGCTCATGATGATGAGCTCGAAAGTTGTCCATCCGATTAGCTGGATCACGTTGAGGCAGGTGGGAAGGTACGAACCCCTGGCTCCTAAAATGGGCCTTAGGCTGACCATCGTTGGCACACCGTACCTTGAACCTACCACTCCAGCTGACGCCAATAACACGCTTCCAACGATCGAGCCAACCGCCGATACGATCAGAACCTCCATCATGCCTAAACTAGGGTATAGCAGGGATCCCGCGAGAAATACGAGAAGTCCAACTCCTAGACTCGACCATAATGCGAAGTAATCTATAAACCTTAAACCCTTCGCATTTACGGGAACAGGGTCAACTCCCCACTCGGGGGGAAGACGGATCTTCAACATCGTCGACACCTCTCCTCCCCTTTCAAATGGTTCATCTCGATGACGTTGTCCATCGATTCAGCCAACTTCATCATTAAGGCCCTCTCCCTTGACGAAACACCTGATCCTTTGTCATCGTTAAGGCTATTACCATAATACCCGGTTAAAACGCATGTCTTAGCCCTTGACAAAGCTGAAAGCAACTTCTCCAAACTGCCCCTGTGCAAATAGATGCTCACATCGTTTACGAATAGAATTTCCTTCGAATCCTTGAGCAACTCGCTGAAAACTTTCTCTATAGCGCGCGCGTTTTCCTCCGCCAACCTAATCACTTCCTCTCCGCTCTTTCCTTCAAGCCTCGGCGCCCTCAACTTTAAAGGCCTTAAAACCTTAACCGACGAGTCGATTTTAACGTAATCCGCTAAGGGTGCCCCCACCACCTTTCCCGGGGAAACTTCAATATTTGGGGATAGGTCTATCACCGCGATCTTCTCCGAGTAGCCTAGGTTAACGGCTTCTTCAATCAACTCAGCCATCAATCTAGTCTTCCCACTTCCCACCTCACCCATGATCAAACTTCTCTTACCTAGGAGAGGAGGAAACCTATGTGAAAAGTGGCCAACCTCACCTAACATGGCCTTCACCAACCTCAAGACTCAGCCTATCCGTCAAACCCGCTTTTTCCAAGATTAGAAGCGCCACATACCCCATCACGCTTCCAGCCACGGAGCTGATGGCCCAACCGAACCACAGCGTTAAAAGCGAGGGCCACCACCCGAGTCTTTCAACCAACGCTAGAAGCGGCTCCCAACCTATCATGGGGGCGACTAATAGAAGCGAAAGGGTTGCTCCAATCATCACCGTTCCCACAGGTTCAAGCAACGCCGCTGAGAACCGTAAAGACCTTCTCCTCAACCGTCTAGTAACCTTGTAGGCGAAGCCCACAATTAAAGCCCCTGGAACACCTCCTGGAAAAGCGAACACGGTGCCTACACCCAGCAAATTCCTTATAACGCCTACGAAAACGGCTACTAAAGCCCCCCACCAAGGCCCAATTAATACACCTGCTAAAGCGTTGATGAAATGTTGACCGGGAAAGGCCTTGGTTCCGAGAAAGATGAAGTGGAAGAACGGCGCGATCACAACCCCGAGAGCGGTGAAACAGCTGGCCAACACCAGCTTTAACGTTACCGTTTTAACCTTCATTTTAAACGCTTCCAAGCCATTCGTTTAAGCCCGGAGAAAACGGTGGCATGCCTACAAGGATACGAGTATCCTTGAAAAACAGAAGGTGTTAAAGCTTGAACTTCGAGCTTTCCTAGCTCCAAGGTTTCCATAGGCTTACACCCTTTCCCTACGCCGGCATTACCCGGATCAGGTTCAAGGGGTCGACGGCGGATCCACCGTCCTCTCAGCCAGGTTCCCCCAGCTCCCCCAGGACACCTGAAAGCGGGAATCAGGTAATATTTTAACCTTTCGAAAAAGGTCAAACGTTGATCCATTAGTTATTTGAAGAAAAAAGATTAATATAATCCCAGAGGGTTCAACGCACATATCCCGGGCATTCTTATAATCATTGGAACCAATTTCCCCTCGATCCCCATGTCAAGGGTTATGGTTTCCAGAGGAACAGATCCTTATCGGAAAGCTCAAAGCGAGGATTATCTTCGTAAATCTAGTCGCTGTTTGCGCCATTGGGACGTAGTACTTAGACAAGAACACTTCTACTGTACGACATGCCATTTTAGCGGCAGTCTGGATTGAGTGTAGTAGGCTATATCAAGGTTGAGATTATGGAGGGTTTAACAAGCGGACTTCAATGATTTCCAACCAGGCTTTAAAGCCTTTAACCCGTTTGAAACTGGCTGAGGAAACTGAGTTGATCGTAACCAGAATAGGGATGACGTTCTAGAGAGAAAACGCATAGTTTTACTCCGTTCGGGTTTATGGTAGATTAGCTACTAGGTAAATGGAAAGAAAGAAAAGCGAATAGCTTTACGAAAATTTAACTTCACTCTTTTTCTTAATGCAAATATGTAGTTTTCATAGTTTTCATTAATTCTCTGGCAAAGTTCCTAGCGTTTTCAATATCTAATTCATCAGGCTTCCCTTTATTTACTCCACCTATCAGCCTCAAGAGGCCGAAAGTAACCCAACCTAAACAATTGAATTCGCCTATAACTTTAAATCCTTTCTTGATCAACTCTCCCCGCAATTTTTTATGGAATTTTCTACCATTTAAACTACCGCTTGTAGAAAAAATAAAAGCGTTTTTTCCATCAACAAATTTTAAGTTTTTAACGAATTTAAATAAGAGTTTAGAGTGTTTAAACATGTAAATACCAGATCCAAAACCGATTAAATCATACTTTAAAATATCTTCCGCTTTAGCATTTTCTATTCCCACTAAATCAGCGTCTAAAACTTCAGCTATCGCTTTCGCGATCTTCTCTGTATTTTTATGATGCGTAGATGAATAAACAATTAAAACTTTCATATCCTCATTTTCTCCTCATTTTTCACCGCGATTTTTTGCGCGTTCATTAAACCTTTCCCTCCTAATTATCTTTGCGAAACTCGTAAATTAAAATAGATCATTTCCGATATAATTTTACATTCCATTTATGAAGTTAAAAATTTAGCGAATTAGCGTATTTAGCATTAGATGGATTCATGGAGATCTTTAGTTGACTATAATGAGGGGTTTGCGCCCAAATTGTGCGGAGCCTAGGGTTTTCTACGCTTATAGATGGCTCAACAACCGTTTAGGGTTGAGGAAAACGCCGTTCTCCACGTGAATGATCTTCGCGTTTCAGAACGTGAGCCCGCCTTGGGGAAGATGCATCTTCTAGGGGTTCTGAGGTTCGATTCGCATTAAAGTACTTAGTTTTTCATCTTGAAAACCAATCGGGTTGATTCTAGGTTCCGATAGGGATTAGGGGGAAAGGGTCTGAATTTGAGAGTAAGCTTTACGTCCGGTTTCCTTCAGAGCAGCGATCCCTGAGAGTTTTCCTCCCGGAGATGGGAAGGGTATTGAGAGTTTTACACGCTTCATCCAAAACATAGAAAACTTTCAAGAGGCGGGAATATCCGCGGGGACATCGATGACAGGCCCGAGGAGCATGTCACGAGAGAGGGCACGTAGATTCGAATGTTCTAAGACGTAGACTCTATGGGAGACAGTTAAAAGCATACGCGGTTCTGAGATTCACGGAGAAGATTAAGCGGGGAATTCTGGGATAGCGTAGCTAAAGGGGAGGCAATGTTTCAGATGAGATTACTAACTTAAGCATCGATTCTCTATGAATTCCATATAAATCAAAGCCCTTATAGTTGACAGCTCTTTTCGGATTTTCTAAAACCTTTTATGGAATAGTTGGCTTCATTCCTCGTTCCTTTGGAAGGCGGCTGCTCAATACATGAGGTTTTTTCTGGCTTAGCCGAGTCGGTGGCCGGGGCTAAATTTATGCGCCCTAGGTCAACGGATGCTATGTGAAAACGTTATAAATGTGCTGGTGAAAGGTAACGTGGGATGTTAGGGGATGAAAGGATATGGTGATGGTTTGAACATGCCCGGCCATGTTCCATGCAACTTTTCGAGGGGAAGCGGCTCTTTAAGGCCTGGGACGAAGTCTAATCCAAGCATAGGAGGCTTCACGTTGAGAAGCGACGACTTTGAGAATAACGGTAGGATTCCGCCTAGATTCACGTGCGATGGTGAGGATGTTTCCCCTCACTTGGCTTGGTCCAATCCGCCCGCTGGGGTGAGAAGCTACGCGTTAAGCGTCGTCGACCCGGACGCCCCTGGTGGAACCTTCATCCACTGGTTGGTCTACGACATTCCAGGCCACTGCTTGGAAATCGGGAGGGGAAGTCTGCCGGCGGGTGCGAAAGAGGTGGAAAACGACTTCGGTAGGAGACGCTACGGGGGTCCATGTCCTCCCTTCGGAACCCATAGGTACATATTCACGCTTCACGCTTTAAGCGTTGAACGGTTGGAGGGGGTTACAAGGAGGAATTTCTTCCAGAAGGTGGAGGAGAAGACTATCGCCAAGGCCACTTTAACGGGCCTATACTCCAGGCGGTAGCATTCCAAGTGGGGACCTTCAACTCTGACCTTGAAAACATCTTTTCGTAAGGCGTCGACTTTGATGGTTAGGTATCTGACCCATCAAACCTTAGCCAACTTTCTCAGAAGGTCTAGAAAGCGGCCGAAGAAGCCTCCGCTGAGGAACTGTATCGCGGTTCCTAAAATGGACATGGTGACGTAAACCTCGAGGGGAACTCCTAGTGTTAGGGCGACGACGCCCCCGATGAGGCCGTAGAAAAGCGTATGCGCTGCTGAGTCCACGGCGAATCGTTTAAGGCTTTTACCCTGCTTTAACGTTTCTAGGAGGCTCAAAGCTTCTCAACCCCTGGATAAGCTGAGGAGAACTCTATAAAAGGCGTTATTCAAGAAGTCGATCTAACGGGCTCCGATATAATAGCGACTTCTCGCAGTTATCCAAGGCGTGTCTCCCATTCGCGGGCGTTGAACGCCCCCGAGGGGTTTATCGTGTAGTTTGATAAAGCTTTAAAAAGTTTGTGAAGGTCTTCTCTGCTACTTGGCGGGTTTCAACGCCCTTTAGCTTGGAAACCTCTGTGAGGGTTATGAGGACGTCTTTGGGCTCTGAGGCTTTCAACCCGTATTTTACAGGGGCGTCTGTTTCGATCAACAGGTTCTCCAAGGAGGCTTCTAGGATGGCTGTCCTATGATCCTTGCTGTACGCTAAGGCGGGTGTGGCTGACACGTAATAGCCTTCGTCAATTATCCGTTTAAGAAGCTCAATTGAACCGGTGTACCAGTGGAATACCGCTTTCTTCACCCCTACGCTGACGGCGAGGTCAAAGCATTCTTCCCACGCTCCTCTTCCATGAATGGTGATGGGTTTATCGAATTCCTTGGCCATTTGAAGGGTTTCTTCGAAGGCGAATCGCTGTAATCTCTTCCCGCTTGGATTCTTCTTCACCTCCTTGAGCCAGTAATCTAACCCCACTTCACCCACTCCCGCGGCCTTTTCAACGTGCTTCCGCATATAGGCGAGTGTGGATTCAACGTCTTCCTCGATGATTCCCCAGGGATGTAACCCTAGGCATGGATAGAGCTTCAAGGCTGGGATACATCGTTGTTCAGCTATCCGCATCGTCGCCATGTTGGATTGAAGATCCACGCCCATGGAGGCGATGGCGCATACCCCAGCCTCAGCAGCCCTTTGAATAGCCTCCTCTAAATCATCTAAGTCCGCTAGGTGCGCGTGAGCGTCAGCGACCTTAAACATTCCTCAGTCACTCCGCTTTTTTCAAGCATAGGTCCCCGGCTTTAAAAGCTTAGGTGAAGCTTTACTCTCACACATCGCCTTAAAGCGGTTAACAACATTGCCGCCGCGCTTCCAGCCGCTTTGTTAAGGAATGACTTCTGCCATGAAGGTTTTGGAGAAGTTTCCACACGTGTTCGTGGATCTCATCCCTGATCTTTCTCAAATAATCTAGAGAGTAGAGGGATTTCAGCTCCTCAGCGGATTCAGCCCCCACGCTCCATTCTTCAACCTTGTCATGGAACTCCTGGGGGATCCTGCTTTTACATTTGAAGGCCACGATTCTGTCGGCTTCCCGCAGCATGGTTGGAGTAAGCTTTTTGGGTTTAAGGCCTGCGGCGTTAACCCCTATCTCCTTAAGGATTAGTAAGACGTTTTCATCCACGTGATCGGCGGGCTCCAGGCCTGCGCTGAAGGCCCCGCCTCCGGCGACACTGTTGAAAATGGCCTCCGCGATCTGGCTTCTCCTCGCATTGTTCACGCAGACGAAGAGAACCTTAACCAACCCCTCCATCTCCCAGGGATTGCCTCAATATACCCTGTTGAACCTTTTATTTAGATAAATGTTAAGAGCATGTAAACGTTTCTCAAATTGGTTAAAGGGCCTAAAACGGTGTGGTAGGCTTGTAAGTTAAGATATCATGGAGTTAAAGGGTGAGGAGGCGACCGCTCAAGGTGGAATTTTGAGGTTGGAGAACAGTTGACTCATCGCCTGGCTTATCGCGGTTGGGTATATTCCCAGCAGGACGGTGATGAACGCCAGGGTGAGGATGGGGGCCAGCATCAACGTTGGGGCCTCTGAGCCCTCGATTCTTAACCCTGGCTTCAGCTCTCCGAAGAAGATTCTCCGGAAGGCCCATAACCCGTAGCCGGCCGTGACGATGGAAGATATCACCGCTAGTGAGGTGAGCCAAACCCGGGTCATGTCGGGGGTGAGTATCGACGTTAACGCCGTTTTCATGGAGCCGGCGAACATGAAGATTTCCCCCCAGAATCCCAGCAGGGGCGGTACGCCGGCTAAGCTGAGGAATGCGATGAGGGTGGCCGTGGCTGTGTAGGGCATTTTCCCCGCTAATCCTCCGAGGTCGTCGATGAGCCGGGTGTGGAAGCTGTGCATGAAGACCCCGGAGACCATGAAGAGAACCGCTTTGGCTAATCCATGGCTCAGGTAAAGCAAGCCGGCGCCGGTTAACCCTAGGGTGGACGCGGACGCCGCTCCTAGCAGGAGGTATCCCATCTGGCTGATGCTTGAAAACGCCAGTAAACGCTTCAGGTCCTTCTGGGCTAGGGCGTTGAGTCCCCCGTAGAACATGGTGGTGACGGCTAACCCTAACAGCACGGTTGTGAAGCGTGAGTCATCCATTACGGTGGGGAAGGCGGTGTACATGATTCGGATGGCCGCGTATCCGCCGATCCCGATCATGGCGGGTGAGAGTAGGGCGCTGATGGGTGTTGGGGCTTCGGCGTGGGCGTCGGGAAGCCAGTTGTGAAGGGGGAATATGGCCATCTTTACCAGTAATCCGAGGAGGATGAGGGATACGATGAGGGTGATGAAGCTTGGTGGACTCGCCTTCAAGCGCTCGGCGACTTGGAAGATTTCGAAGGTTCCTGAAGCGTATTTGGTGAGCAGCACGCCCGCCAAAAGGGAGAGGGCTCCAGCTTCGGTGTACATGAAGTATTTGAAGGCGATGGCCTCCTTTCTCCCAGTTCCCCAGACCGCGATTAAAGCCCATGAGGGGATGAGCATCAACTCGAAGAAGAGGAAGAAGGCTACGAGGTTGGTGGAGACCACTGTTCCAACCATGCCAACCGCATACAGAAGGTATAACGCATAGTATGAATTCAAGTTTTCAGAGTCTTCCATGTAGTTGATGGAGTATAAGGCTATGAGGGCGGAGAGCAGGGATATGAGGAAGGCGATGGGGGAGCTGAACCCATCCGCCAGCAAGGTGAACCGGTCTAGGAGGGGGGTCCATGGATAGACGGCGGTTAAGCCTTCGCCGAGGAGGCCTAGATAGACGCCGATGGAAACGTAACCATATATGATGGTGGGGTACATCATGGCCGCGAACACAATCCAACCCGTTCTATGCTTTAGATCCCGGCCTAGCCAGAGGGCTATAGGGGACATGGCGGATGGTACGATTAGGCTTTGCAGAATTAACCCCCAATTATCCATCATACAGCCTCTAACCTCCTAACGCCAACCTGATCAGCATCAACATCATTAAGATGAAACCCAAGGTCATGCCCACCACGTTTAAGTTGAGGATTCCAGTATGGGTTCTCCTAAACCATCCCACCAGCTTCTGCGTATAGCCGGATAGGAAGGAGTTCACACCATCAATGGCCTTGGACTCCACTCCTCTAAACAACCATCCAGCGGACGCGATGAAGGGCTCAAGCAGAACCCTATAATAGAAGCGGTTGATGTACCATCGGTTGAATAGAAAGGCCCTTAAAGAGGCCAATACTGGCTTTCCAACCAATAGTTGATCCGCCGTCGGCCTACGCTTCACGTATAGAAGGTACGCCGGCGCCGCTCCGGCTATGAGCATGGCGACGGAAACCCCTGTAACGATCCACGCCGCCAACGAGTCATGGGCGGTGTGGGGTTCACCGTGGCCCAATAACTCGCCGAGGAACTGGGCGAAAACGGTTTTCAACCAATCCCTGATCATGAACCCTGTTACGCCGAACAGCACGGTGCCCGCGGTTAGGGCCAAGTATGGGATCTTCATGGCTGGGGAGGGGTCGTGGATGGGGGCACCTTCCTCCTTCAAAGCTTTTAACCGTGGGGTTTCAGGTCCATGGAAGGCCAAGCCAATCATCCTCACGCTGTAGAAGGCGGTTACAGCCACCGTAAGACAGGCCAATATGAACATCCAGAGCTGCCCAGAGGTTAAAGCCGCTTCTAAGATGAGGTCCTTGCTCCAGAACCCGCTGAACAGGAGGGGGACACCCATCAAGGAGAAGGCTGTTAAAACCGTGCACCAGAATGTGATGGGCATGTAGCGTTTAAGTCCCCCCATATGGTATAGGAATCGGGAATGGCTGGCGTGAATCACGGCTCCGGCTGTTAGGAAGAGGGCTGCCTTAAACATGGCGTGGCTCATCAGGTGGAAGACCCCTCCCGTGTAGCCTAGGAGGAATTCAGCGGTGGATCCGGCTACGCCGAGGGCAAGCATCATATAACCCAGCTGGCTTACCGTGGAGTAGGCTAAAACCTTCTTGATCTCAGTGGAAGCCATGGCCTGGGTTCCCGAAACGAACGCGGTGACCACCCCTATCCAAGCCACGGCGTAGAAGAAGGTGATCAACTGGTTAGTGGATCCTGCGGTCCAAGCCGCTGTGTACAGCATGGGGAACAACCTTCCCACTAGGTATACGCCCGCCTTCACCATTGTGGCGGCGTGGATTAAGGCGCTGACAGTGGTTGGACCCGCCATGGCGTCGGGCAGCCACTCCATTAAGGGGAGTTGTGCCGATTTCCCTATGGGTCCGCCGAGCATCAAGATCGCGGCGGGGGCCAGCAACCACAGGGGTACCTTAAGGATAGCCCCTCCCTGAAGCTCCGTGAAGCTTAAGGTGCCCGCGTATGCGAGTAGGATGAATATGCCGAGGAGCATTCCCACATCGCCAATCCTAGTGGTTATGAAGGCCTTCAACCCGCAGTGGGATGGAGGATAGGCTTCGCGGCCTTCGCCCACCCAGCATTTCAACCAGTCCTCCTTCGAGTCCCTATACCAGAATCCGATCAACGCGTAGCTGCATAGGCCTACGCCCTCCCATCCGAAGAGGAGTTGGATGAAGTTGTCGGACATTACGAGGAGTAGCATGTTGCCGATGAAGAGGTTCATGAAGAACCAGTATCGGGTTAAACCCTCCTCCCTCTCCATGTAGGCGAGAGAGTACACCATGATGAGCATACTTACGATGGAGACGACGTTGGCCATGATGACGCTTAAGGGGTCCACGATCACCCCCGCCTTCACCGCGTTGAGGACTGAGCCGGGAACCTGAATCCAATCCACTTGGTTATGAATCAACTCACCCCTCAACAGGTAAGGGAGTAGAAGGATGGTCATGAATGCGGTGAGGGCTGAAACGGCTACCGCGAAGTAGTCCCTCAGCCTCCTGTTGACGCGGGCCATGAGGGGGGTTAACACAGCTCCGATTAAGGGGATGATCCAGCATAGCCAAGCGGGCCAAACCCATTCACTTGAAAAGGCCATTTTCACCAACCTCCCAGCAATGTTTTCGAAACGGATTCAACCAAGCTGATCATGGGTCCTGGAGTTAAACCCACCAAGATGATGAGGGCTGCCAGCAACACCACGGGGGCGACCATCGGTAGCGGAGCTTCCTTCACCGCCTTCAATCCAGCGCTGGGTTTCTTTACCAGAATTCTTTGAACCAGCCAGAGGTAGTATGAGGCGGAGAAGACGCTGTTCAACACGACGAGTATTGTTATGGTTGAGAGGAAACTGTCGCCTGGTATGCCCAGGCCGCCGAGGATAATGAAGAGCTTGCTCCAGAACCCGCTGAAGGGGGGGATGCCAGCCAAGGAGAAGAGCCCTATGGACAGTGAGGCCCCAGTCCACTTCATCCTTCTCCCAACACCCTCTAACGCTGAGATATCCCTCGTTTTCGCTTCGTGCAGGAAGCATCCTGAGCAGAGGAAGAGAAGGCCCTTTCCGACGGCGTGGTTGAACACGTGGAACAGTCCACCCGTCGCCGCCAGCATAGCCACCCCCAGCGCCGCCCTCGGATCGACGGAGTAATACTTTGTGATGACGTATCCTCCGATGCCGAGTCCGGTAATGATGTACCCGATGTTGACGATACTGGAGTAAGCGAGTAAGCGTTTAATGTCGGTTTGGAGGAGGGCCATGAAGTTTCCCACGGTGAGCGTGATCACCCCGAACACCATGAGGAGGGCGCCGTAGTTGAAGGTCGTGGGGTTGAAGAGTGTAAACATGCTTCTCCCTACGCCGTATACTCCGGCTTTGATGACAACTCCTGAAAGCATGGCGCTGATGGAGCTGGGGGCGGCTGGATGGGCGTCGGGCAACCATGTATGGAAGGGGACGATGGCTGCGGTTACCCCGAACCCCGCCACAATTATCCCGATGAGAAGGTATAGGGTGATCAGGCTTAAGCCTCCATGGGCGATTAACCCGGATCTGATAAGCCTAAAGTTAACGGTTCCCGTCATACCGTAGAAGATGGATATCCCGTATAGGATCATTAGAGATCCCAAGGTGCTCATGACCAAGTACTTGAACCCCGCCTCCACCGGCTCCCATAGATGCTTTCTGAAGCTGACCAAGGCGTAGGAGGAGATGCACATCATCTCCCAGAACACGAATAGGTTGAAGAAGTCGCCTGAAAAGGCTACGCCCACCATGCCCCCTACTAGGGTTAATAGCAATGTGTAGTAGGAGTCTTGTCCAGTGTCCTTTTCCATGTAGCGTGTGGAGTACACGGCGACGAGGAGGCCTAGCCCCGTGAAGAGCCATGCGAAGTATATGGATAATAGATCCGCGTACAGCTCCACTCCACCGTTGAGGGGTAGGAACCCGGCGAACACGTATCGAGCTGGGCCTGAGGCTTGAACCTCCTGGTGGAGGAAAAACAGCGTGTAGAATGAGAGGGCGAAGGCTAGGATACATACGATCTCCCTGACTCGTTCCACCTTGAAGGCCCTCCCAGCCATGGAGGCGACCGGGGTAAGGGCTGCGCCTCCTAGGAGGATCAGCATGGGCTGGAGGATGAGTGGAGGATTCATCCCTTCACCACCTCAACCTTCTAAGCTTTCTCAGGTCTAAGGTTCCGTAGTGTCTGTAGGCGTGGATGATCAATGATAAGGCGATGGCCGCCACCGCTGCTCCAACCGCGATAGAGGTAAAGACCATTGACTGAGCCAAGGGGTCTGAGACCCCTCCTCTATACCCGAAAGCTAAGATGTTCAGGTTCACGGCCACCGT
>Ga0123519_10012512_pt1 | contig 12325 bp, 12 predicted proteins | sample YelNatPaOPRAMG02_FD_87396 | JGI IMG/M metagenome (GOLD analysis project Ga0123519, IMG submission 87396) | Hot spring microbial communities from Yellowstone National Park - Yellowstone National Park OP-RAMG-02 (version 2) | ecosystem: Environmental > Aquatic > Thermal springs > Hot (42-90C) ... | reverse complement strand
GGTTGCAGGTGGCGCGAATTGGCTCGATACATGTTTCGGCTTTTCGAATATGGTATGGGACGTTCGTCCCATTATATTAAACTTTGACCGTTTTTGTCAGGTCGTTTTTGCAGTGCAATCATTTGTCTTAACATCTCTTTTATTTTATATGAATTTCTCGAGAATTGTTGTAAAAGAAGCATCCTGAAATCAGAGAAATTCATTATCGAGAATCTCCAATCGGGTACTGGAATGGTTTGATTCTCGATTCCACACTGTTTGGAAGGGCAACCTGTGGCTCTTTTGTATTTTAGAATGCCACATTTTGCCAACATGGTAAACCTGTTTTCGAGGATCTCCATAAAAGCCTTACCCCCCGCCGATCCTCGATTCTTTAAACGATGATGGTTTGAGGAGGTTCGAGCATGATGTCGCCACCTTGCGCTTCAATTTTTTTCACGCAGTGAGCACATAGCCAGTAATAGCGCAGATTGTCCTTTCTGGGATTTATGATTTTGCGGATGGCTGCCTTCATTTTCCGAATTTGATTTTCGTCTAATAAGCATTCAAAAACACTGTATTGCACGGGTGTTCCATAATTGAGTAGCAAATTATGCAATTTTGTTCGTCGCCGATCATTCGAAATATCATAAACGACCAGAATAAATTGGTTTGGCATGGCATTTCCCCGGGTAAAGTAAATCCCTCCATTTTCAAATGAAGTACCCTGTAACAGGTATTCCTACCTTGCCAGGAACGGTTCATAAGCATCACCGTTCTTTTCCTCAATGGCTTTCCGCATCAGGCGTGCCTGTACCTCAAAACATTTTTGATAGGTGAGTGGTTTGCCTGCCAGAGGATGAATGACTTCTGTCTGAATGCGTGCAGAAAATTGCTTAAGAAATCGGCGCAAAGCATGCGGTTTTAGGATCGTGCCTTCTTCGTTATTGATAAAGTCATCCGTTTCTACAATCTGTTTGTTGATCACAGTCAAAACGATGGAATCTACGATTACACTCCGAAATTCTTCCATCATATCCAGTGCCAGAGCAGGACGAGCGTATCGATCTGCATGGAAAAAACCATCATAAGGGTCTAATCCTGCCACTTCAATAGCCGTCATTATACTTTGCGTTAAGAGCGAGTAACCCAAACTGAGTAATGCATTAAGGGGGTCTCGCGGAGGTCGGCGCGAACGAGCGTGAGACTCCCATCCTGGTAGTAGCGCCCGCCGAAAAACATCGAAGTAGAAGCGCGCGGCACTGCCTTCCAACCCCCGCAAACTATCCAGATCCACAACCTGGTTCACTTGCTTTAACCTGAGGGGGATGTAATCAAGGGGTATATTTCTCATTTCTGTATGTGTTCGACACAACCGTCGTAAAAGGGTTTGTTCATTACAGAGTTTGCCTCTCACAACTGCTTTGCTGATTGCAACGCAGAAGTCCGGATCATCGGCGCACCGATATTGTTGGTGGCGAAGTGGAATATTGCGGAAGGATGGAGAGGTAAGACGTCCCAGCAATTTACCGGTGGATCGTATGATGGATAAAGATGCGCCTCTATCCAGCAGGGCAATCAATGCTGGTGTTGTCACGCTCACTCCTCCGATTAAAACAACTTCACTGACCTGAGCGAGGGGAACACGCTGGAGCAAAACATCCTCTTTGAAGACCGCCAGCCGCTGATACTCCTTTTCAAGTCGGGCGCCGTTTTCGATTACGTAAAGACTGGACATCTTTACTGCCTCTTAAATAAAGCAAAGTTACTCGTATCCATCAGGCATATAATCATAAAATAAATGAGGGTTAAACTCCCCTTTCCCTTCTATACGCTTTTCCTGACAGATGAAAGAATATGTCTCCCTGAAAAAATGGACTCCGAGGAAGTCAAATCCAATGTCGAATGAGGTGATGCGCGTTTTGTCTGGCTCTAACTTAAGTTTCAAATTCATCAGGATTTCGCCGGTTTCTTCTTGCGCCACCCGGGCTTCGCGTTCGGTACGGCAGAAAACACAAAAATCATCGGCATAGCGAACCAGATGCCATCCGTGTTGAACCAAACCCATATCGAGTCGGTGGAGCGCGATATTACACAGCAAGGGAGAGATAACGGCTCCTAATGCCAGTCCAACGGGACGGTTCGGGTTTGGAGCGCTCGTCTTAAGCCACATTTTAACAAGGTTTATGACGGTAATGTCATCAATCACTTCAACAAAACCATCCAGGATCACGGAATGGTCAAGAGACGGAAAGCACTCGTCAATGTCAGCGTCCAACACCCAATTGTAGCCTTGGCGCTGATAGATCAAGATGGCTGGTATTGCATTGCGAATACCGCGTTTCTCACGGTAACCATAACTGCAGTCAAGGAATTTTTGATCAAAATAATTATCAACCACACGCAATACAGCCCGTTGCAAAACTCGATCATCCACTGTCAGAATTGCCATTTGACGGGGAGATCCATCTTTTTTGGAAATGGTAAAACGACGCATTCGACTCGGGCGATAAGTGTTTGCACGTACTGCCTGAGCCAGATTGACCAATCGTTCTTCCCAATTTCGCCTCCAGCGCCTGATCGAAATTCTATCTATGCCGGGGGCTCCTTTGTTCTTTTCCACTTCTTCCCATGCGGCTTGTAGATTGTCTGGAGAGAGGATCTGGTTGATGAGTTTCATGATCCGGTGATAGGAAAAAATTATCTCAACGGCGCAGATTGCGGGTTTGTCCCATGCCAAAACTGGTCTTTGCGCCTGTGCCGCAAAAGAAAGCGTAATGTGCCAGCAAATGGGTAACCCGGCGCCAGTAAGCATCTTCGCCGAGTACATGAAAGGTACATCGTCCGACAAAACCGATGAATATACTTTCGCCAAATTTGACGACGCGGGTTTCCAGCCGGTAGCGGCTGACTGCCAGTTGTTCTTCCACAAAAGAGAGTGCTTCATCGGGCAATTTCACTGGCGCAAAAGCATTCCACTTTACAAGCCACTGACGGAAGACCATTGCGGGCAGAGGAAAGGGGAAATGACGTTCCTGAGTGTGAAAGGTGGTTGGGGAAGCGAATTGGACCTCGATCTGAGAGGGGATCGGGCGTTTTTCTAAAAGGACGCTGGCGGCTAGATTTTCATGGGTGGTCTGCCACGCCCAGGGATGTTGCTCGGGTTTGAGAGCAGGGGGGAGCAGTTCCAGCGTCTGATCGCCAAGGGCCAATGTTTCCGGCAGGTTGGGAATCACTTTGTCCAGCACAAAACTGGAGAGTTCTGGACTGAAGGTGGTGAGCCGCCACCAGAATGGGTGGTCGGGGAGAAGAAGGATCTGATCATTCCGCTGTACACCGCCGAACAACCCCGAAACGGTAAAAGGACGAATGGCATTGGAACTGTGCAGGGTTTCTGAAAGGGAAGCGTCGTGCTGGCGGACCCAGCGGAGAAATTCTGCCGACAGAGCGCGTCCCTGATCGGCGGGCAGGACAACCGGTTGTCGGGTCTGGAGGGGAAAAACAATGGAAAGCAGCATCAGGAAGATCTTCAGGAATCAATTTGCCAGGGGAAATTCACCCCGACCTGGACGGGGCGCGATTCCGATTCTGCGACTTTAGACATGAATTCCATCGAGAATCCGTTGCGGAGGGCCGCAAGAGCCAGCCCAACTGACATCGGTGTATTAGCGCCGGTGAAATCGGCGATGATATCTTCCGGTTGTAATTGCAGAGTCGGTAAGTCTTGGATGATTTTACTGCCGAGGGTAAAGGTCTCGGTAATATCCAGAATGTTTCTGACCGGCTGGCATATATTTATCTTTACCCCCCTCTTACTGTATTCATCTCTTAATGCCTCAGCAACCGGCATTCCTTCATCACTGGTAATCAACCACACCTGTTTCAGTGCTCCCTTATGGAAATGAAACTGGAGCGCAGAAGCGGCAGGGCTTTCTTGGGGAGATGTGTAAAACATTTTATTGGCACCGGGACCAACTAGCGCAATCAGTCCTTTATGCCCTCTGGGTTCCATTTCTCGCGGTACCGGGTACCAGCGATGCCTTTCTTCACTCAGTTTGCGGATAATCCTGTAAAGAAGAAGTGAAAAGATGATAAAAACCACAGTCAGCATTATGAGCCGGTTGATATCTGATCCAACTGCCATTTGTAAAAGCGTACTGATCAGGTTGGTGAGAATACCCGTAAGGATGACAGTTAGAAAGAATGACAGGAAAGCCAGGATGGAGAAGCGGTACTTTCGATAAAACTTTTTTAAAAACCCCATGCTCTTAATCCTTTCTCAACTTCTGGCAGGCAAAGCGGGCAATTTTTTCGTAAGGATTATCCCGGTGGGAAGAATTTTCGACCACCTCAATTTTTTGCACAATCTCATTGAGCATATTGGGGGGAGGTTGATTCTTTGGTGAGGCTTCGAGAAGTGATGCTTCGGATACTCCTTCAAAATCATGACCCACAATCGTGCGGTGGCGTAGTTCCACCAGCCGATCGAGTCCATTTACCTGTTTCACCAGACTTTCGAGCAGATTATGCTGTTTGTCCGGAAGGATGTTTACATCTGGCTGAAGCGCGAACGATAGCAGGGCTTTATGCGTCATGCGTCCGTTATTGTGCCAGTCGAGAGATTTTCCCTCCAGGTAATCCAGTAGCCCCGGAATTGCCGGAATTCCCTCTTCCCAGCGTTGAATAGTATTTTCCTTGGCACGAGGGCTTAAGTCGGTGGGCAGGTTGAAAAATTTCTCCACCAGATAGCGTAAAACGGCTTCTTGAAAGCGGTAGACCCGTGCAAGGAAATCAGCATACCGGCGGTGCTGCCAGCAAATCGCTGCATTCCAGTTTAATTCGCGAAGCAGGGCAACTAACTTTGCAGGGCTCTGGCTTTCATTCAGCAAAGCATCCAGATCATGACGCAAGTCCGATTGGATGAAATTCCTGGTTTCATCATCACTATGGCTTATTGCGTCTTCCAGTTCTTTTTGTGCAGATCTGAAGTCAAAGTCCAGTCGGTGAGCAGAGTATTTGACCAGATATCTGATCCCATCCGGACACTGGATTTCTTCGAGTAAAGGCAAGACATTGGCAAAATCCATCCTTTCCAGACGTTCAATGGCAACTGCCTCGCGAAAAGTGTCCAGAATTTGTTTGCCCGCCCGGATGGGGATGGGCTCTCCACCCTGGGGGGTGTAAATGACCTGTAAGCGATCTCCAAAAAGACGTACGCCATGTAAGAGTAAAGCAGTGTTACAGGCGGGAGTGCCACCTGCCAGCGCCACATAACACGTTTCAGTGTTTTTTTCGTCCTTTAAGATATCAATAAGGAGATCATTGTAATGATCATAGGTGGAATCGTAATACGCCGGGTTGACCTTTACATCTACCACACGGGTTTTGATGTTCTCACCCATGATTTCCGGAAGACGACGTGCAATCAGCCGTGAGAAGTACAGGGTGTCGGTGGGTTGAAAGGCAGGGTCAGGCTGGTCTGTACCGAAAAGATAGAGGTGAATCTCTTCATGGGGATGTTGATTTTGAAGATAGGTGAGTACCGGTTGAATAATTGGAAAGGATAAATCTTTCGCAATGTTTGAATAGTTCTCCAGCAGTTCTTCCCCTTTAGATCGGGCAGGGCTGATGTTTTGTCTGTTATGGGTAACGTCTCGGGAGCCAATATTGGTCAGCACCAGAATCGTCATGTTCACTCCTCTTCAACACGAATCTTAATCCATCCCGGTGGCGCTATAGATTGGGAATCAGTACTGACCAGCATTCGGGTATAGGGGATGAGTTCTGTGCGATTCCACATGCCCCTGCCCAGTCTGAATTTCTTTACAATTTGGCGGAATTCATCATCGGTGAGTTTTTCCTGTAAGACGTGTCCTAAAGTTTTTTGAAGCCATCCTGTTCCTTTCCCAACCGTGAGCATGAATTCACAATCATCCAGTTCGTTGAAAGTGTCGAAAAGGAATTTGATGCTCCGCCCAATTCCACGGGGAAGGGGGTTGCCCTGCTGAGAAATAGCCTGGTAGAAGTTACGTTCTGCTTCAAGGATTTTTGCAGTCTCCTCGCGGATCCTTTGTACCAGTCTTCTGGTGAGCCATGTTTTCTGGTCGGCGTTAAATCGCATGTCTCTTGCAGCGCGCTGGTCGTTCAAAAGCCAGGTGTCTATCCAGCAATGTGCTTCCAGGTTTTGCTGAGATGGAATGACTTCCAGGTCAAGGGGAATGGACGGGTTATCAGAACTGGATTGAGATTGAGCAGGCCTCCGGTAGATGATCGCCTGTGCCAGAGTGAGGCCTTCGGTGGGAAGCGGGGTAGAGTCAGTCATCCGAAAAGCGCGCCAGAGGTCGAAATAAGGGAATTGACCCGCGTCACTGCCTGGAACGGCGAAATATCTTTGTTCCATCGGGAATGCGGCTTTTTTGGGATTTCCCGGATGATAAACTGGCTTCTGCTGGTCTTGATGTGCAATAGCCCGCATAACCATGCTGCGTAAAGATCCCTTAAGGCTGGAGCCGGGAATATAAGGGCGGTTTTCGATATCCTTTATATGAGAAAATAATTCTCCGCGGTTTTGTTTTTTAGAAAGTTTGCCTGCCAACCGGTACGAAAAGATGCCCGGGTTGGTTTTGAAATGCTCTGGTCGTAACCAGCCGTTGTTTACAAATTGATATAAATTCATTTCTGCGATTTCAAGGGCAATCTGTGCTTCATCTCCCTTTCTCACGCGAAGCGCTTCCTCCAGCACAGTCCGGAACAGGGCTCCTTGATTGGCAAACCAGAGAAACCCATCAAAATCAATGAAATCGAAACCTTCTCGCAACCGATCTCCACTACCAATATGGACAGGAGTGAGGGTCGTCATAATCCAGCGGTAGCGAGGTTCACCCATCCTGTTTCTCCTGATTCTGCCTGCAAGGCAGTGAATAAGCCAGACCATATCGCCAGACAGAGTGTTTTACGTTGGGAACCCCTTCGGGGTCCAGGGGCTTGACATCTACCAGAGCGCCAGAAGGTTGTTGAGAAAAAACGGATCCCTCCGTGAGCATTCGCACCCCGCGACGCCGCAGATTCATACCTCCGGGCACTCCAATCCAGCCATGGCGCATCAGGAAACCGTATGAAGCATTTTTTAAGAGAGTTCTTTCTTCACTGGTAGGCCAGTAGAGTGAAAGAGTTGTGAAGGCATTGCATGAAGTGTCGGGTGTCGAAAGGGTGAACTCATTCACAATGTCGAGATGAAATTGCCCTTTACCACTGCTGCGTTCCCCCCCAATACCGCTATCCCCAAGTACGCGCAACGCTTTTTCCACAACGGGTCTCCAGGTTTCATCAGAGTAATTTACCAGCAGGAAGAGTCCGGATTGAGAGGTAAAACGAACCTGCCCAACTCCGTAAACCTGAGAGGCGCTGGAAAAGCGATCCACAGCAACGTGGGGTTGGGTTTCCTGAACCCATAATCTATCTGTATTTAATTTTTGTTTTTCGTGGGCGGTGATCCAGACTCTTTTTCCTTGAATGAGATGATCAGGATTGAAAACCAGTTCTTTTCCGGCAATGCAATCTTCAAACAGGGGTTTAGAGATGAACTGAATGCGCTTGAATGATTTTGACTGATGCGGGTCATCCGTACTGAAACGAACATTCAGGCGCAGATAAGGCTTTGGAAACAAAAAGATTCGCTGGGATGTGCTGTCGCTGGCTGGAGTTTCGCAATACGGGAAGCCAGAAGAAAGACGAAAAGGAGGGGTGCGTGGAATCAATCGAGGTGACTTTCCCTGTTCAAAATAGTGAACTGGAAACAAATCTAAAAGCGTTTCTGGGGTTACACCTAATTCCTGCAAAGTGATGCATAGCGCAGAGAATACTGTATCAGAATGGAGGATTACCGATGCTTCTTCCATTCCTACACCGCGTTCGCCAAAGTGAAAAGGGCTGCGTGGTTGCAGGCAATAACAAATGGTTTTAGCCATGAAAATCGCTCCTCAGGGGATCGAAATTATTTCTCTGGCTCTGGTAACGATATCCCTTTCAATGGAACGCAATTGTTGTGTGTCGTCTACCACAAATTTTGTAATTTCCCTTTCATCGCCGGAATAGCAATCAATGGGTTTAATTTCAATGGTTAATCTCTGGAACTGGATTTTCCCGCTGCCCCGGCTGCCTGAGCCACCCAGGTAATCATCTTCAACCAGACGCATGGCTTCGAAAAGAGAAGGAAATAAATTGAAATCTTCATTGCCATAAATATTGAAGACCATTTCGAAAGGTCCAAACACGGAATTAGCGGGAATTCGTTCAAGAGGGCGAGGGTTGGCTTGAGCGGTGATTCGATCAATGGCGGCTTCGTATTTTACTTCTGTGAAGGGTAAATCTGAACTCAAACTCCAGAGATGTTTTACACTTTCTTCGGTTAGAAAGACATCTCTTACGATCAGGCGTGTGGGGGTTTGGGCGCCTTCCTGCCCTGGAATCCCGTAGATAGAACACACTTTACAGTTCGGAACATTACAAACATGAATGCGTACTTTTGTTTTGCCGGTGCCAATGTTCATGTTGGGCTGGGTGTTAGGATTGCGTTTTTCTGCGAGGCTGCGCATTTTTCCTTTCAATGAGGAACCAGGAATGTAAGGCTGGTTGCTCAACGGGTCTCTCATCACCGGGTTATCCACCCCGCCGATCATGATTCCTTCTTTACCCTTACCGATATGTAAACCCGTGACGGCTTTGATATTTCCCGTAATGATGATTCGACCGTAGAGGTTGATTTTTTCTCCATCCATGGCGTTCTCCTTATTTATCTTTGACCCCGGGAAGAATTCTGCGGATGATAAGAGCGTGCTTGCGGTTGCTTTTCAGTTTCGACAATCGCATATGCCACAACCGCTTCGAAAAATTCTGCCAGGTGCTGTATGGTTTTACGATTGGTTTTATCAATCTGCCTGATGCCGCTCTTGATTGCCTTTGCCAGATTGTGAAGCCCTGCATGTTTCTGAGTCTGGTATTCTATGCGGGGACCAAACAGGATCAGTTCACGATAGGCCGAGTCGAGTTGCTCCTGCTCTTCCGGTTTATTTGTGTATGGCCATGACATTTCGATCTGGCGAAACGTGGAAAACAGGCGCCGAATCTGGGTTGTGGTGGTTTCTCCGGCAAGGCTTTTTCCCAGTGCTTCGGCTTTCTCTACCAGGAGTCCGACGTCGCCATTGATAATTTTTTTCATATCATCATCAGAAATTTCCATAGGTCATTTCTCCTCTCGGGTAAGGTATTCCATCCATCTCGCGGCTAACCCCGCAAAGCGAATATTCCGGGGATCAAGGCAGAATTTTGCCAGCCGTTCAATAGCCTCTCGTCCATTTGGGTGGTCTTTTGGAATGCGTCCGGTAAGTCGGCTGAGAGCATATGCTCCTCGCCAGATCCATGGACCGAATTCGTGCCTGGTTATTTCTCTTCGATCGTTGTACTGTGAATACAGATTTTGCAGGATTTGAAGCAGGGCTTTGGGTGCACCATTTTGCAGAGCAATTTGAATATCTTTACGGCAGTCAACCACCTGATGCCAGTCTTCCCATCCTATCACCATGCCAAGAAAACAGAACGCGTCTTTATCATGAGCGCTTTCAGAGCGCGAATAATTTTTAGCCTTTTCTTCAGCCTCTCCTGCACGTTCGGCTGCCTGATAAATGGGAAATTTCACTCCTTCTAAAGTAACCGCTCCAGAAATAGTCAGGCTGGGGTTGTTTCCGGTGTAGCGCTGAAATTCAGAGTGGATTTTTTCTGCCAGAACGGGCATCAGATGCCATGCGCCGAGGATGAATAAATCATCCCCACCGGAGTAGATGATATACAGGCATTCCCGGCATTCTTTTTGTACGGTTTCACAGATGAGGTTGAGATAACCCGAGAAAAACAGACTCATGGCAGAACTTAAAGCAGAGGCAACGGCCATGGTTCGGGGGTTGATTCCCCTCATAATGACCTGACCAAGATTATCTACATCCATACGAAGAACCCCAATGCCCTTCATGCCTTTTGCGTCTCCGGCAATCTGGCCGAGGGTGCGAATATCCTTTATCTCAGGTCTGGCTTCGTCTTTTGGACCATTTTCCCATGCTTCAATGTCCTTTGGCAGGACATGTGGAGTGACATTGGCTAAGAAGCGAAATCCGTGTGCGTTTTTTTGCAGGAAATCCGTATGATTCAGGGTGTAAACAACCTCTCCCTGATTGTCAAAAGAAAACCAGGTATCACTGACATTGTGGAGAGAATCCTGCCACTTCTGCACCCGGTGCGGTTTTATGGATGTAAGGGAAAGGAATTCTGCCTTGCCTAATACCCGGGCAAGTTCCTCAAACCCGGCACAGGCCGGACAGATGGTTCCGCCGTCATTTTCCAGTTGCTTCCCTTCGCCTTGTCCTAAGGGAGTCTGGCAAATCACGCAGTACCGGTTGCCCGGCTTTCCTTGTGGAGCAAAAACTTTTTCCCATTCGTTTTCAGATAAATTCCTAAACCGGCTTCGTTTCCCTTCGGCAATTAAGTCCATGAGGTTTCGCGAGATGTTCTCTGAAAATGAATGGGTGCGAAGTGAATCCAGAGGAGCCTCTACCCATGCAAGTGAAATGGCGAGGTCGCCGCGAAATTCATCGAGCAGCGTTTTTTCTATATCTGCTTTTATTGTGACTAATTTATCGCTGACAGTTTGACCCTGAACTCTGGCATCCATTGAGGGAGCAAGAACCATAAAATTCCCTCCCGCAGCGTAAATAACATTTGCCAGAGTCAGGTTGAGATTTTTTAAAATTCGTTGAATTACTGCATCTCCCAGGATCTGGAGAAAAAAACTGCGTCCCCGGAGTGCCCTGGCAGCGCCTTTGCTGGAAATTGAGTAGACGAACTCTTGTATTCCAGGGAAATCCCCTCCAACAAGGGTAAATTTCTGGTCTGGTCCGGAACGCCAGTTCTCTCCACTGGCAAATACCAGGGCGCATACAGCCTTCCATTGCTCAAAAAGCGAGATTCCTTCCTGAGCATTTTTGGCAGGAAGAGACCAGGCATATTTCCAGAACAAATGATAAAAGACATGGAAAAGTTTAAGAGGATCTTGGGAGAACCTTTCTTCCGCCAGCCTGAATTCCTCTGCAAACAGGGTCACAATATCCTTAGATTGATCTCCGGCTTCGGCGTTTTGCGGAAGAATGGTTTGAAGAGAGAGTGGCTGTGGGGAGAGGAAAAATTTTTGAGATTGGGGTTTACCTTCCAGATGAACAAGAGAGAGGATCGATTCCAGGTTTAAAGAAGTCCTTAAATTATCCGATCCTTCGTATTTTCCCCATTCTGAAGAAGAGGGCTGATCTAATCCAAGAAGACTTTTTCCATAATGGATCAGAGATATGGCTCTTTCATTCAAGATGACGCCTCCTCTTCAATGCGATTCTTCAATGTTAAAAAACGGCAATGATTTGAATGGTTTAATACCATCTCCAAAATGCCCCCTGATTGCCCAAAGATTTTTGAGATCGAAATGGCTATTGAAAATATTGTAGCATAAAACTTCTGGATTGGCTCAAGAAGAATTGTTGAAAAACTGTTTCAGTCCCTTAACAGGGATTGGATTAATTTCTACACAGTGACGATGGTTGCCTCACACTCGTTGCGGTTGTGTTTCAGTCCCTTAACAGGGATTGGATTAATTTCTACTCGCGGCTATAGTTTTATACTGGTTAGCGCCGGGAACGTTTCAGTCCCTTAACAGGGATTGGATTAATTTCTACCCAACGGCAACGTTGGTTCCCGGAACCCCAGTGGTGTTTCAGTCCCTTAACAGGGATTGGATTAATTTCTACACTGGCTCGTCTATTCCGAAGGATCACTTTGGTTTTATGAGTTTCAGTCCCTTAACAGGGATTGGATTAATTTCTACTGGGCTCTCGCCCATCTTCATGGCAGTAGCCCTAGTGTTTCAGTCCCTTAACAGGGATTGGATTAATTTCTACCTTTTCGGCATGCTCCGAAAAGATGGGGCAAAAGCAGAATTATCTGCCGCGCCGTTTCAGTCCCATAACAGGGATTGGATTAATTTCTACGCGGTTAGCTGGACCGGCAACGGTTCTGACGCTGCTCGTTTCAGTCCCTTAACAGGGATTGGATTAATTTCTACCAATACTCTTTGGCTTTTCACTCAAATCGCCAGGGCTGTTTCAGTCCCTTAACAGGGATTGGATTAATTTCTACGGTGGGTCTTTCTCTGCGGAGATGGATTTGTTAGGCGGAGGGTTTCAGTCCCTTAACAGGGATTGGATTAATTTCTACTACTACACGAAAGATGCCGGAGATACCGCGTACAACAACG
>Ga0123519_10012511_pt1 | contig 12327 bp, 7 predicted proteins | sample YelNatPaOPRAMG02_FD_87396 | JGI IMG/M metagenome (GOLD analysis project Ga0123519, IMG submission 87396) | Hot spring microbial communities from Yellowstone National Park - Yellowstone National Park OP-RAMG-02 (version 2) | ecosystem: Environmental > Aquatic > Thermal springs > Hot (42-90C) ... | reverse complement strand
TCTGCCCCATGTCGAAGACGGCCACGCCCGGCCGGACCGACCTGCTCTTGACCGGCACGATCGTCTCCGTGACCCGGATCGGCGGCATCTGCTGCGCGGACAGCAGGCCCTTCGGTCCGTCCACGACGTGCGCCGACGCCCACTCGCGCTCGTCGCACTCAGGCCGGTCCCAGTCCGGCCGTTCGAGTCGGGCGTCGTACGTCTCGCCGCTGCGTATGCAGTCGAAGACGACCGGCCCCGCGCGGACCTTCCACGACTCGTCCGTGCAGAGGGTTTCCGACGTCCCGTCCGCGTAGTCCACGCGGATCTCGGCCCGCACGGCCGGCGTGCTGCGCCATGGGGCCTTGTCAAAGTCCCACGTGCATCGCAGGAACATGTTGTACCAGCCGTTGCCCAGCATGAAGCCTGCGGCATTCGGGCCGGGCTTCAGGTACGGCGTGATGTCGTGCGTCACGTACAGCACTCGCCGGTCATACCGCGTGAACGCCGGGTCGAGGACGTGGTCGCCCACCTTCCGCCCGTTCAGGTGAAACTCGTAGTATCCCAGCCCGCAGACGTACGCCCGCGCCGACCGGATCGGCTTGTTCAGCGTGAACGCCTTGCGGAAGAGCGGACCGGGCACGGCGGGGGCGCGGGCCTGCTTTGCCTGCGAGGGGACGGCCGAGATCCACCTGGCCTTCCAGTCGTCCGGCGCAAGTAGCCCCATCTCCCAGAAGGCGACGGGGCTCCACGGCGAGGCCCGCCCGTCGCGATCCCATACGCGGACCTTCCAGTACGCCCGGAGGCCGGAGCGCATGGGCTTGCCCTCGTACGGCACCTGGATCGACTGATCGGACGCCACCTTGCCGGTGTCCCAGAGATCGCCGTCATCCTGCGCAAGCTTCTCTTCGCTGGTGGCGACGAGGATCCGATAGGCGGACTGCCGCTCGCCGCGCCGGTCCGACCGCGGGACCCACGACAGGCGCGGCTGGGCAACGTCGATGCCGACCGGGTCGGTCAGGTACTCGCATCGCAGTCGGGTTACGGTCATTGACATGTCGGTTCCGGCGGACATGGCGGCCTCCGCGGCGATGGCCCAGAACGGAACGAACGTTACGAACGCAGCATACTTCTGCACGACAGGCTCCTCCCGGTGGCAGGCTCGTCCGCGGTCCTGCCTGCGACCCCGGGCGGGAGTCTATGTCCGCCGGTTCGGCGGCGTCAAGCGACATCACGCCGCTTGCGGGCTTCGTCTGCGCACTTGCCCGGCTCGCCGGTTCGCCTACACTAGTGCGGTTTTCGGTGAGCGAGGTATGCCCTCGGGGAGCGGACACCTCGTCCGCCTGGTGGCGGGCGGGACGCGCGTCATTTCCACCGGCGGCACCTGAGTGACCGAGCGAAAGCGGCACTGGGCCGACGCTTGCGGAGTGGCAGGTTTCATGACGGAAGAACCACGACCGCTGGCCCTCCTGAACGCGACGGCGATCACGCCCTTTCGTCGCGAGGAAGACTGCACGCTTGTGCTGAACGACGGCCGGATTTCGCAGATGGGTCGGAGCCGCGATGTCTGCGTGCCGGAGGACGCCGAGCGGATCGATCTTGGCGGGCAATACGTCCTGCCGGGATTCATCGACGTGCACATCCACGGCGGGCGGGGCTACGACTTCGCCGACGACGATCCGCGCGGGTTCGACGAGATCTGCGCGTTCCACGCCAGCCACGGGACGACCTCGATCGTGGCGGCGATCTATGCGCAGCCCCGCGAAGAGATGTACGCGTGCATCCGCCGGCTTCGCGAATACTGCGAGGCCGCCCCTCCGTATCGCATCCTGGAAGGCATCCACCTGGAAGGGCCGTTCCTCAACCCGCAGATGCACGGGGCCATCCGGCCCGAGTACATGTGGCCGCCCAGCGAGGAGGCCTTTGTCGAGCTGATGGCCGTGGGCGGGCCGTGGATCATGATCATGACGATCGCCCCGGAAATGCCCGGGGCGATGGAGGTCCTTCGGGCGGCGGCCATGGTGGAGTCCTCGAGGACGGCGGTGGGCAAGGCCCGGCACCGGCCGCTGCATCTGTCGATCGGGCACTCGAACGCCCGCTACGAGCTGATCTCCGAGGCGATCGACAACGGTCTTGACGGCGTGACGCACATCTTCAACGCGATGTCCGGTATGCACCACCGCAAGCCGGGCATCCTCACCGGAACGCTCCTGCGCGACGAGCTCTTTGTCGAGGTCATCGCCGACGCGGTCCACGTGCACCCGGCGATGCTTCAGTTGCTTCTGAAGGTCAAGAAACACGACAAGATCCTGCTTGTGACCGACGCGATCCGCGCCGCCGGCCAGTCCGACGGCACGTATGACTTCTCCGGCCAGCAGGTGATCGTCCGCGACGGGCGGGCGTACCTGGCCCGATCGCCGGAGACGCTCGCCGGCAGCACGCTCACGATGGACCGCGCGCTGCGGACGATCATTCAGCACGGCGGGGCGAGCCTGGAGCAGGCCGCGCAGATGGCGAGCCTCAATGCCGCCCGCATCCTCGCGTGGAAGTACCGCCGGGGCATCCTGGCCGTCGGCAAGGACGCCGATCTGGTCGTGCTCGATCCCAACCTGGACGTGCGGCTCACGATCAAGGCGGGATATGTCGTCTGGAGGGCGTGATGCAGTACACGCGACTGGGAGCGCGGGGACCCCGGGTTTCCACCGTCGGCTTCGGCGCCTGGGCGATCGGGGGGACGAACTGGGGCCCGACCGACGACGAGGTATCGCGCCGCGCGTTGCGGGCAGCGCTCAATCGCGGCGTCACGTTGATCGATACGGCCGACGTTTACGGCTTCGGCCATTCCGAGGAGCTGATCGCCGGTGTCCTGCGCGAACGTCGCACCGACGACATCGTTGTTGCGACGAAGGCGGGAAACGACTTCTACAACGTCGGCCCGGACGACGACAAGGGCTACGGCGCGATTCGCCAGAACTGCGACCGCAACTACCTGATCGCCGCCGCCGAGAAGAGCCTGAAGCGGCTGGGGGTGGAGGCGCTCGATATCCTCCAGCTCCACAGTCCCGACACCGACAAGCTCGAGCGCGACGACCCGTGGGACGCCCTCGCCACGCTGAAGCGCCAGGGCAAGATTCGCCACGCCGGCTGGAGCGTCCAGTCGTTCAAGGAGACCGAGCAGGCGCACCTCCTGGATAGGTGGCATGACCTGATCGACTGCATCCAGGTCCGCTACAACCTCCTCGAACGCGAGGCGGAGAAGGTCCTGTTTCCCAAGGCACAGCAATACGGCATCGGCGTGATCGTGCGGATCCCGATCCTCTTCGGCCTGCTCTCGGGCAAGTTCACGCGGGCGAGCACCTTCGGCGCGGACGACCACCGCCGCTTCAACCTCTCGCCGGAAAAGCTCGCGAAGTACCTCGATCAGCTCGATCGAATGAAACCGCTTTACGCCCGCTTCCCCGAGCAGAGCATGGCCCAGGTCAGCCTGCGGTTCTGCCTCTCACACCCGGCGTGCCACACGGTCATTCCGGGTGCCAAGACGCCGGAGCAGGTGGCCGACAACGTTCAGGCGTCCGATCTCGGGCCGATCCCGCGCGAGATCATCCCCGCCGTGTCGTAGCGCTGTTCTCGGTAAGACGGTTTCGCGTGCCGCACGCGGGGCCTCGGCGGTCCGGTCGCCCCTGCGAGGCTGGAAACGAACGGAACTCTCGAACCGAAAACCGCAGCGGGGCCGTCGTTTGGCCGGATCACCGCGGCAGGAGCGTCAGGCGCACTTTCGGACCGAACGGCGTGCGCCCCTCGGCGGCCAGGGTCATGGTGACGGTCGTCGGCTCTCGGGGGCCGGACGATGCCAGAACGACGCCGGCGATCTGAATGGAGCCGAGGTGCGGCACCGTCGCCGGGAGCGGCGTGCGTGCGGTTGCCCGGCCGTTGACGACGATGTATACGCCTCCCGCGCCGTTCGTACCGGCCGCTGAGCTATCGGGCGCGAGCCACGTTGCCTCGCCGAGGTTGGTCAACGTAATGCGTGCGACCGCCGGCCCGCGTGCATCGATCGTCACGCTTCCGCCGGCGGGCACGGGGATCCAGTTGCCGCCGGTATCCCGAACCTCGATGAGATCGAACGCCCCGTCGAGATACTTCGGGGGGTTCGTGCCGTTGCACGGCGTGTTCCCCACGGCGAGCAGGGGGCAGTTCGCCGAGGTTGTACCGGTGCCGGCGGTCCGGAGCCCGGGGACGCGGCCGGCATCCATTGCCTTCCAGAACTCGTCTTTGGCGGCGTCGTAGATGCCGGCGATGCCGTCGGGATGTCTATCGCGGTCGATCTCGATCCAGTGGTCGATCGGGCGTGCGTCGGGGCCGTCGAGGAACTTCCGAGCGTTTTCGCGAATGACCCTGGTCACGGGGCGATCCGAGCCGTCGGGATTGATGATCCCGTAGTCGCTGTTCTCGCCGCAACGGAACCCGCCCGGGTAGAACCAGAAGAAGACGCCGTCCGCCCCGCTGCCGATGAGCATGCGATAGAAGTCGGCAAAGAAGCGTTTCTGGAACTCGAGCAGTTCGGGCATAGGCTGCATACGGCCGAGGTCCCAGACGCTCACGCCCATCTCGGCCCAGAGCATCGGCTTGCCCGGCGCGGCCCAGCGTGCGTATTCGAACTCGAACCAGGCGGGCTTCACCTGCCGCCAGTCGCCGATCCGCCCGTAGGCCTCGGGCGCGAGGAAGTCGACCGCGGCGGCGATATAGGGAAAGTCATAGGGGAGGCGCCCCTGCCAGCGGAACGTGGGGTTGCCGGCGTCGGCCATGCGAAAGCTGACGAAGTGGCTCGGGTCCACGCTGCGCACGAGGGCGCGGGCGGCGCTGTAGTTCCGGTAGAGCAGCGTGTCGAGGAAGCGGCGATAGGCCGCCGTCATCCGCCGCCACGGCCCGTCGGTGTCGATCTGCGCGGCGGACGGATTGGTGACCTTGCCCGCGTGCGTCCGCGGCACGGGGAAGGCCCAGTCCGCCTCGGCGGCGGCGATGCTGCCATAGCGCTCGACGACCCACGCCTCCCATTCGGCGTCCCAGCCGGTGCGTTGCTCGTGCGGACCGAACATCGGCTCCCAGGCCAGATCGAACGCGAAGACCTCATCGTGCTCGGGAAGCCGATAGTACTCGATGATTTCGCGGATCGGTTCGAACCGGAAGTCGAGCGGCCAGCTCGGCCGCAAGGCCACGTTCGCCTTCAAGCCGTGCCGATCCAGCCGTCGGAGCAGGTCGAGGAAGTTCTGTGCGCGGAGCGAAACGTGGTCGATGAAGAGGCTCACCGCATTGAGCCCGAGACCCCGGATGTGTCGCAGGTCCCGTTCGACGACCTCGGGGTCGTACGACCGCGCGCCCAGCCAGTACTCGAAGTACGCCCCATCCTCCGTCGCGACGCCCGAGGACGGCATGTAGTTCACACCGTGTGCCCGCCACCGGCGGCCGTCGAGCAGGAAGTCGCCGTCGCGAATCGCGACGAAGTTTCTGGTCGGACGGGGCCGCCAGACGTGCGCCTCGTGAACGACGCGATCGATCACCTCGCCTCCGTCGCAGATCTCTGCCGACACGCGGAAGCCCTGCTCGGGCCACTCCGACGGCTTCCACGTGTCGGCGACGGCGGCCTCCTGCCCCGGGCTCAGGGCGAGGGGCCACTGGCGCGAGACGACCTCGCGTCCGGAAGCCGCGTCGGTCAGCACGACGCGTGCGGTCAGGCCCTCGCGCCGACCCCCGCCGAGATGGACCGCGCGGACGCCGAGCCGGACATCCTGCCCGTCGAAGTAGGTGTAGAAGTTCGTTCCGCCATCGACGAGAAACACGCCGTGCCGCATCCGGCGAACGATCTGCCCGATCGCTTTCCTGGCGCCGGGCGACCGGTACCATTCCGCATCGCCGACGCCGAACGACGCCCAGATGCCGCCCTTGAATGCACCGTCCGCATGCACCAGCAGCGTCGCGGGCGTGCCGCGCCATTCGCCGTCGGCCGTCCGCGCCTCGATCAGCGGGGCGAACCGCCACGCGCGGCCCTTCTCGAAGCCCGCGCCCGAGGCCCGCGGATGCGGCGAGCGAATCTCCGGCGGCACGGGGAACGCCGCCGGAGCGAGGATGGCCTGCTCGGATCGCGTCCGCAGATCCTTCACGGTGTGACAGTCGAAGAACTTGTAGCCCGGCGAGAGGATCTCCAATGGCGGCGGGGAGAGAGCGGAGGCCAGCTCCTCATACTCCGGCGTAGCCGGGGCCGTGCCGACCGCGGCGATCCAGTACTCGCGCCGCCCGCTGAGGCGACCGGTATGCGAGTGGGCTACGCCCACGCAAAGTTTTACGGCGTTCTCGGGTTTGAAACAGTCGCCTTGGCGTCCGCGCGTCGGAATGCTTTCCCAGTAGAGGAAGTCGCCGGGCGCGAGCACGTATTGTCGCCACTCGGGGAAGAGGGGGATGACCGCGATCCATCGCGATCCGTCCCGTTCGGTCCACTCGACGGCGAGTTGCGGCGTTTCCGGTCCGCCCCGGGCCGACAGGACGGTCAGCACGTGGCCCGGTGCGAACGCGCCCGATGTCTCCGGCGACATGAAGGTGTCCCACCCGTCGAGGTTGGAAACCACGACGTGCAAGGCCCAGTCCGCCGGCGACGGAGCGGCCCTCACGGCTTCATAGGTTGCAGGGGTTCCGGGCGAGTTGCTCGAACGATGCCACTTTGGCATTTCCTCCGGCCGGAATTCGAAGAGCACGCGCGGCGGCAATTCGCCCGCGTGGCCGCGCTGGTACTCGTCGCGGCCGACCCATCGGCCGGCAACGTGGATCAGCGGCGTCTGCCAGAGGGGCGCGTTCAAGGCGAGGATGTCTCCGCCGGCTTTCAGATAGGCCGACACCGACGGAATGCTTTTCGCCGGCAGCGCGGAGGCATCCGGCAGAACGAGCATCCGGTACTTCTGGGCGCTCAACTCCGCCGGGTCGCACAGGGCAGCCGCATCGAGTTCCCGGACGAGGTATCCGGCGGCCTTCAGCTCCGCGGTCAGCCCATCGGCAAGCCCGGCGTCCTGACCGGTCGGCGCGAACCGCGCGACGCCCGCGACGTCGGCGCCACGGGCCGGAACGCCGGAGAACAGCAGGCACAGCACGAACCCCGCGGCCGAATGCCTTGCCGGAGCGTAGAAACACATGGACATTGCACTCCTTCTGCCCCTCGATTTGCCGCTTTGCGAACAGAATACACGAACCCCGCGGAGCAGAAAACGGGAGTCCACCACAGGCAGGCTGTCGGCGCGCATCGGGGCAGCCGGCGGGGCCGCCGCGCCGGGGCCGGAGGCTGCGCTACGGCATATCCAGCCAGGTCCGCGACAGGGCCACCACCTTGAGTCGGTTCAGACCGCCGGTCTTCGAGTCGCCCGCGCAGTACGACAGGATCGCCTGATCCTTCACGAAGGTGATCGACGTGTAGCAGTACCAGCCGTTCGGGTCGCCCTCGATGAGACGGCTTTTGCCCCATGTCTTGCCGTCGTCGCGGCTGATGGCGACACAGAGCGGCGTGCGCTTTCCCTGCGGGAAGGCGTGCCAGCCGGAGTGATCGTTCCAGACGCACAGGAGATCGCCGCTCCAGGGGATCCGGCGGATCGTGGCGGGGCTGCACGGCGAGGCGAGCGGGCCGGGCCGGGGTTCGGACCAGTGCACGCCCTGATCGGCGGAGAACATCTCGTACTGCGTGCCCTCTTTCGTGCGCATCCACATCAGCAGGCGGTGGTCCTTGAGTTCGAGCACGCCGGGCTCCTGCAACGTGGCCTCGCGCTGCGGCGGGGGCGAGACGACGGTGGCATCGGCCCGCCAGGTGCGTCCGTCGTCATCCGAGAAGAAGGCTCGCGGCACGGCCTTGGCGGACCACGTCTTCGGCGTGCCGTCCGGGCAGGGATGAAACGCAGCCGGCACGAGGATCCGCCCGGTCGAGAGCTGAATCACGCGGGCGTTGTTCACGACGTGGTAGCCCTCGGCTACGGTCACGCGGACCGGCTCGCCCAGCGTGGCGAATTCATCGGCGGATCGGCGGACGTAGAGGTTACAGTCGTTCCAGCCGTTCTTGCGGAGATAGAACAGCAGGAGTTCGCCGCTCCGGAGCCGCAGCAGGCTGACCGACATCGTGTTGTCTTTGCCCTCGTTTTTCACGAGGATGCGGTCGTCGGTCCAGATCCTGCCCGCGTCGCTCGATGTTCGGGCCACGATGTCCGCCTTGGCATCGTCCGAAGCGCCCCCCGTGAACCGCGTAAAGACAAGGCACAGTCTGCCGTCTTTGAGCTCGATGATGTCGCCCTCGGAATTCCGCGGATACGCCCGGGTCGGCTCGATGACCAGTAGAGTCCTCACCGTTTCCGCCGCTGTCGCGATCCGGAACATCGCCGTCATCATCAACAGTGCCTCTGCCGTTCTTGCCATCATGGCCCGGTTTCCGTGTTGTGCCTGTTCATTCCGTCGGAATCCGCAATCGGGACGCTAGCTCCCCTCGTGCGGAGCAAGGCCCGGCGCGCGCCGGCCGGGCGGCCGGAGTACCGTTATACCGTGTATGCGGATCGAATGCCTGCCGCGCCGGAGAGCGCCGGAACCGCCGGCCTCCGAGGCGCCCGATGGGCGGCGGCGCCGCGGAGCGTGTCGATGTATGCACTGGAGGCCGGTGGAGGTCTGCGTTCAGGCGTCGTCCCTGGGTCGCCACGTCGTTTCAATGTCGAGCGATTCCAGCCAATCCTTCGCCCACTGCCGTTTGTGCTCCCGCTCGAAGGCGAACCATTGGTCGCGCACAGCGCCGGCGCCCGCCAACACGTCCCGGAAGCGGCGGAACGCCCCCTTGCCGGCAATGGCGATCTGAAGTTTCTGCCGCAGACCTTCGTCGTCGAGGCCCGCGACGAAGTGGGCCATGAGGTCGTAGCAGTCGCGTGTGTCGAAGGAAGGCACATCGAGAAATCGGTCCTCGACGTCGTCCAGGATCTGCCTGGCGACCTCGAGCTCGGGCTTCTGCCGGTCGGCTATGTCGCCGCAGAGTTCCTCCACGTCCTCGCCGTTTTCCAGGGCCGCCGTGATCTCGTCGCTCACGCAGAGAAGCTTGCCCGTGCGCGTGTCGAGATACCACCGCGTTTCATACGCCTCCGGCTGTTCCATCGCGTCCACAAGATCGTCGAGGTGTACGTTCAGTTTGCGTATTGCCATGACCTGCACTCCCGGTACGAGCCGAAACCTTCTTCACGATACCGCACGAGCGCTGCCGGAGACACCGCCGGGCGAACGGTTCGCCTGCGGGGATGCACTGCCGGAGTGTGTCGGCGCGCTCTGCGTGGCCGGCGGCTCCTGCGGCCGGAATGCGAGCGCCTGCTCCTGCGACCAGACGCCGGGAATCCGCGCGCCGCACTTCGGGCACTTTCCGTCGCGGATCCGGTTCGAGGCGACCCGGAAGCCGACGCGCCGGATCAGTTCCTCGCGGCAGCCGTGGCAGTAGGTGTTTTCGCCCGGATGCAGGGGGACGTTTCCGGCGTAGACGTAATGGACGCCCTCGTTCATGGCGATCGTGCGGCACTGATCGAGCGTGGCCACGGGCGTTGCCGGGAGGTTCGTCATGCGGTAGGTCGGATGGAAGCGCGTGAAGTGCATGGGCACGTCGGGGCCGAGGTGTTTCACGACCCACCGGGCCATCTGTCGGATTTCGTCGGGCGAGTCGTTGAGCGTCGGGATGACCAGGATCACCAGCTCGAACCAGATGCCGATGTCTCGCAACGTTTCCAGGGTAGCCATCACGGGCTTGAGCTCTCCGTGGCACTGTTCGGCGTAGAACGTTTCGCTGAAGCCCTTGAAATCGATCTTGACGCCGGTGAGGTGCCGGCAGAGCTGCCGCAGGGGTTTTTCCTGGATGTACCCGTTCGAGATCATCACGCTGCCGATGCCCTGCCGACGTCCGGCCTCGGCGGCGTCGTGCATGTATTCATAAAAGACAACCGGTTCGGAGTAGGTGTAGGCGAGGGTCGGCACGCCGCGCGACCGGCACGCGGCAACCAGTTGCTCCGGGGTCACGAGGACGCTTTCGACCTGCTCCGGGCGGAACTGGCTGATCTGCCAGTTCTGGCAGAACTTGCACTCGATGTTGCAGCCGGCCGTCGCGATGGAGAACGCGTTCGTGCCGGGCTGGTAGTGGAAAAGCGGCTTCTTTTCGATCGGGTCCACGTTGGCCGAGCATAGCGCGCCGTACACGAGCGTTTGATATCGTCCGCCCTGGTTTTCCCGGACGCCGCAGTAGCCGCGCTCCACGTCGGCCACCTCGCACTCGCGCGGGCAGAGGCGGCACTTGACCCGGTTGTCGGGGAGTCGGTCCCAGAAGAGCGCCTCGTGCCGGGCGAGGCCCTTGAGTTTCGGCCCGGCCAGCTCGGTCACGCCGGCGGTATCCTGGGCGGTGGCGGCCGGGGCCCGGCCCAGCGCGCCGGCGGCGCCGCACGCGAGGCCCCAACGGAGCACGTCGCGGCGGGTGGGATGGCAGAAGACGTTTTCGAGATTGTCCATCGGGCGTCTCATCGTCGTGGATCGCGGCCTTTCGGACGAGGCAAGGCGACCTCGGAGAAGCCGCACGCTACAATGACTCCGCAATGGCCTACACTTCCAGTCGTTCGATCTTCGCCGGGTCCGCCTCGCCAAGCCCGCGAGCCGCAGCCGTGGCGATGTGCACCGGCGGCCGCCTTTCGGCGCGGAGCGACGGCAGGCCCCTGGCCTTACGTTCCGCTTCGAGCAGATCGGCCGCGACGGCGTCGACCGCCACCACGTCCGTACCGACGAGTAGGCCGCCGTACGGCCAGGCGTAGGCCGGATGCTGTTGCGGACCCGCGTTGTACTGGGCCCGCGAGCCGTCGCAGACCGTCAGCCGCCAGCGCGGCCGGATGTACCGGTGCGACGCGACATCGACGATGTACGGGTCGCAGTTGCGGTCGTGATACTTGTTCGGGTTGTGGATCGCGCCGAACCAGTTCTTGAGCCCGAGCGAGACGCCCGCCAGATTGTGGTCCTTCAGCACGGGAACGCTGATCAGGGCGTTCACGTCTTCCGCGAGGATTCGCGAGAAGCACGAGCCGATGCGGCCGCTCGTCTCGACGTCCGGGAGGTAGCCGCTGCCGTAGTGCTCGGCGTCCGTGCCGTGGCACTTCACGCCGGCGGCAGAGCGGTTGAGCCTGAACCCCGCCCGGTTCAGCTCCACGTCGAAGCGGTCCCAGATAATGATGTTCTCAGCCGGGACGCCGGCGGATCGAAGCCCGGCGACGATCGCATCGACGACGGCCGGCTGTGTCGAGAGGCCCAGCGTGTTGACCTTGATGCCGACGCGATCGTCCGGCGTGAACAGCCTGCGCCAGGCGGCGGACGCATCGGCGGATCCGGTCAGCTTCTGCATCGCGGCATTGAGCAGCTTGCGCAGGAGTTCGCCGTGTTCGGCGACGGCGCCGCGTGCGAGGGCCTCATCGCGTGCGACGATCACCCGCGGTTTCGAGCGGGCGGCCCGGCTCGCGGCAACCTCCGCCGGCGCCGATGCGGGGACTCCGATGCCGGCCAGCACCGCACCGACCTGCCCGAGAAACTCGCGCCGCGTGCTTGGCTGAAGCATGTTGCGATCCTCCGCCCGCGGGGCCGTTCACCGCGTCGCCGCCGGCTGAGTCGCCGTCGGCTCCGGTTCGCCGAATACCTCGGCCTCGAACGAGTATATTTCGGCCGAAGGCTGTTTCCATGCGTCGGGTGGCAGGCCCGCCTTCCGACAAACCTGGGCGAGAAACTCGTCGCGGCTCCAGCCGCGTTCGTACGCCACCTGCGGCAACAGGACGCCGCGTCGCATACCCAGCACGATGTACAGCCCATGCCGGCCGACGACGATTTCGCGGGGACTGGCGATGCGTTTCATCGGCGTCAGGTAGCTGATCTCGATGTGAATCTGCGGCAATTCGCGGCTCGTCACCGGGTTGTCCGCAAAGCGGTAGTCTTTCGTGGCGGCGTTGATTGCGTTGTCGATGACGCCCTGGTAGAGCGGACCCTGGGCAATCATGTTTCCGATGCAACCGCGGAGCTCGCCGCGGTTTTGGAGCGTCACGAAACACGCGCCGTCCTTTCGCACGGCCGCCGGCAGGTCGCCGGCGTTCGGCTTCGGCGGCGGCTGTCCGTCGAGCACGGCGGCTACGGTCTGCCGCGCGAGCTTGAGCAGCACCTCGCGTTCCTTGGGGCCGAGTGTTCCCGCCCGCCGGGTGAAGACGAACGACTGATACGTCACGCTGTTGGTCCAATCGCCCGTCAGGTTGCCCGACGTGTCGATCGCCGTCCGGACGGCGTCCGCCC
>Ga0123519_10012510_pt1 | contig 12327 bp, 11 predicted proteins | sample YelNatPaOPRAMG02_FD_87396 | JGI IMG/M metagenome (GOLD analysis project Ga0123519, IMG submission 87396) | Hot spring microbial communities from Yellowstone National Park - Yellowstone National Park OP-RAMG-02 (version 2) | ecosystem: Environmental > Aquatic > Thermal springs > Hot (42-90C) ... | reverse complement strand
TTCCAATTTAAGAGAATCATGGGCGAACTATGTTGATTTAAGACCAAGACTTGGCACTATAGAAGTAAATCCTCAATTTGCTACTATAATAGCACCTACACAGATGACCACACTTGTAACTCTTGAGACTAAGATTGGTGAAAATGAAGGTATGAGCAATTTCTGTATTCCAGCTTTGACTTTGGATCCTATAATCGGTAAACTTACTCCGACATATTGGTTTTCTTCTTATAGAAAAGGCAAGGGATCCGAATATTTTGTTTATTTGAAGAAAAGAATAGAGGATATTCCTTTAACTATAAAAGCCGAACTTGGTAGCACAAAGATTAGATTTGGAGATGTTTTAGATTTAAAAGTTGATGACATTGTGGCAGTTGAAACAGCTGATAGCAAAAAAGCTCTTATTCATGTTGCTGCTATTGGTGGTACAACAGGTGCAGACAGAACTATTACACTGGATGTTAAAATTCAGAAATAATTCAATTTAAAAATATTTAAAATCCCGCCCCGAAAAAGCGGGATTTTTTATTTTATATATATCCCTTGATTATTCTAAATATCTTTTCAACTATTAATTTTAATTGATTCTATATTGATTGATTAAAATTATGAAAACCTTTAAAATGCTTTTATAATGGCATGTTGTTTTTCAAAATACAATAATTAATTTGTAGGCATTAAATGTCAATAATTTGAATTTAATATATTTATCCATTTTTATCCTCTATGGCTATTTGGGGTTATCTGTAAAAGAGAAAAAAATATATATCACCCATTATAGTTAAATTTTTATTTCATAAAAACTGACGTTTGAAAAATATGTAAAAAACAAATACAAATTTTATTACAATTATATTTAAGTAATTATTGAAAAATAAAAACTTCAGCAATCTAAATAATATCACAAAAATTCTAAAATTTAAATCAAAATAATAATATTTGCTGAATAAAATATTTTTAGAATTTGCGTACCAACAATTCAAACATACTTAATTTATACATTATAAAAATAAGCAAATGGTTTATGCTTTTTATGCCGGTAATTGTACTTTTTTACAAAGACAACGGCTTGAATATGCAACAGATATTTACCCTTTTGGCAATAGGATCATTAACCACTGTAATTCTTGAAATTCCCTCTGGTTATCTTGCCGATTTATGGGGGCGAAAAAATACAATACTTGTAGGTTGTATTGCTGATTTTGCAGGTTTTATTATTTATTCAATTTCGTCTAATTTCTGGGGCTTCGGCATTGGCGAGTTGCTATTAGGTATAGGCCAAAGTATGGTTTCGGGCGCCGATTCAGCAATTTTATATGATACACTTGCCGAAGAGAAAAAAGAAAAAGAATACCTAAAAAATGAAGGAAAAATGGTTTCAGTAGGAAATTTTGCTGAATCAATTGCAGGTATTATTGGTGGACTTTTGGCATCAGTGAGTTTACGATTGCCCTTTATTGTTCAAATTGGTATTACTTCCATTGCTATTCCTGCTTCAGCATTATTATATGAACCTAAAATTCATAAATTTCAGACACTTAACAGACTTAATAATTTACTTCATATTATCAAAGATTCGCTTTTAATTGATAAAAAATTACAAATCGTAATTTTATATTCATCTATGATAGGTTCAGCAACATTAACAATGGCTTGGTTTGTCCAACCTTTCTTTAATAAAATAAATATTCCTTTGCCAATTTATGGTATTTTATGGTCATTGTTAAATGCTTCGGTAGGATTGACAGCTTTTAGTTCTCATAAACTTCTTAAAATTTTTAATATAAAAAATTCATTACTACTTATAACCTTATTAATACCAATTTTATATTTACTTCTTGGAATAAATATGAATAAATGGGCAATTTCATTAATTTTTATCTTTTATCTGATCAGAGGTTTTGCTACTCCACTATTAAAGGATATGCTTAATAAAATTGCACCCTCAGGTATAAGGGCAACCATTTTATCAATACGCAATTTAATAATAAGGCTGATATTTAGTATAATCGGGCCTATATTAGGCTGGATAAGCGACAATTTTAATCTTTCTTCGGCTTTTGTTTTTGCCGGCATATTTTACCTCATAGCATTAATTGCTTTATTAATAATATTATTCAAAAGAGATAAATAATTATTTATTTATTTACAATAATATCAAACAGTTTACCTATTACTTCAACAGCAGTACCTTTAAGAAAGATATCGGTAATTGAGTGTGTATATGCCGATATTTCAAGGTTTATTTCAATTATAAAAGCACCATTTTTCTTTGCTATTATTGGTATATTACATGCCGGCATAACCTCACCTGTGGTTCCAATTATTAAAAAAACATCAGCTATATTAGCTTCTTCGACCGACTTTTGGTAAGCAAATGAAGGTATATCTTCGCCAAAAAAAATAAAATCAGGTTTTAGTAAACCATTACATTTTTTACATTTTGGTGGCAATATATTCAGGTTAATTGTTTCAACGGCAAATACCGAATTACATTCTAAGCATACAAGTTTACGGCTATTACCATGAAACTCATATACAATTTTACTACCGGCATTAGTATGCAAATTATCAATGTTTTGTGTTATTATAGCTTTTACATATCCAAGTTTTTCAAGTTGGGCAACACACTCATGAGCCTTATTTGGCAAGGCTTTGCCAAAATAATCATAAAAAATTTCTTTTATTGTAACCCAACTATTTAAAGGATTTTTATAAAAATAAGAAATATCGAGAAATTCGGGGTTATATTTATTCCAAAGTCCATTTTTGCCTCTGAAAGGAGGTATACCACTCTCAACTGAAATACCTGCACCAGTAAAAACAGTTGTATGTTTGGAATTTATAATCTTATCGGCAGCAATATTTATTAATTTTTCCATTTTTTTAATAAATATTAATCATATTAGAAATGAATGTTTTATATTTGCATGCTAATATATTGTTATATAACTAATTTAATATTTTTAAGTAAACAAATATAAGAATTAATACATTTACAAATTATTAGTTATATAGTTGTTATATTAAAATTGTTATATAAAATTAAATATGATAGTTAAAATACCATTAAAGAATTGCGACAAACATGCATTAGTTGATGCAGAAGTATATGATTATATTTCAAAGCATCCTTATCTTTCAAAAATTGGTTTTATTGAAAATTTAAGAATGCATTCGAGCGGATATGCATTTTATCAGAAAAACTGGAAACAGCTTGACGGTAGTTACAAATGCGAAACTATTTACCTGCAAAAGGTTATTGCCGAAAAATTTATTCCGGTACCTGAAAATTTAAAGGGGCAAAAATTATGGATACGTTTCATTGATGGCAATCATCTTAATTACCGTTTAAAAAATCTTGAATGGTCACATCTATCAAAAGTAGTTAGAAACACCAGTAAAACCGAAAATAAATCAGGTTACAGAGGTGTAGTGAAAACAGGAAAAAAGTATTATGCAATTATATATGTAAATCGTAAACCGATAAATTTAGGCATATTCAATACACCCGAAGAAGCTGCCGAAGCATACAACAAAAAATCACTCGAACTCTTTGGTAAAACCAAAAGTATTAATAAAATTAAAAAGAAATAATATCTTTATTTAGCTTATCAATTCTTCAAATTCTTTTTCAGAAATAATTCTGATATTAAACTGTTTTGCTTTCTCAAGTTTTGATGGTCCTATATTTTCACCAGCAAGTAAAAAATCAGTTTTCGAAGATACTGAACTTAAATTTTTTCCGCCATTTATTTCAATAAGTTCTTTTAACTCATCCCTTGAATGATTTTTGAATGTTCCTGATATTACAAAAGTTTTTCCTTTCAATTTTTCTGAAACAATTTTTGTTTGTGTAACTGATTTTAAATTAACTCCGGCATTTTTTAATTTTTCAATCAAAAGTTTATTTCTTTCTTCTGAGAAATACATTAATATGCTCTCGGCGATTTTTTCACCAATTTCTTCAATATTAGTCAATTGTTCAAATGAAGCAGATGCCAGCTCATCAATCGAATTAAAATTGGCTGCCAGGGTTTTTGCAACATTTTCGCCAACAAACCTTATTCCTAAAGCAAAAATAACCCTATTAAAAGCAACTTTTTTAGAATTTTCGATACTTTCAAGTAAGACATGAGCCGAACGCTCACCAAAACGTTCGAGTTCAACAAGTTGTTCTTTCTTAAGGTAATACAAATCGGCAGAATCTTTAATAAGACCCTGATTATATAATAATTCAATGGTTGCCTCGGCACATGCTATATCCATAGCTTTACGAGATACAAAATGTTCAATTTTCCCTTTTATCTGTGGAGGACATCCAAATTCATTAGGACAATAATGTTTTGCTTCGCCTTCATTTTTAATTAAAGTAGTACCACATTCGGGGCATTTATCAATAAAAATAACTTTATTGCTATTTTGAGGTCTTTTTGATAAATCAACCCCCACAATTTTGGGAATTATTTCTCCCCCTTTTTCAATAATAACAGTATCGCCTATCCTTACATCAAGCATTTCAATCTGGTCGGCATTATGTAAAGAGGCTCTCTTAATAGTAGTACCAGCCAAAAAAACAGGTTCGAGATTTGCAACAGGTGTAATTGCACCTGTACGACCTACCTGAAAATCGATAGAAACTAATTTCGAATAAGCCTGCTCGGCCTTAAATTTATAAGCAATTGCCCATCGAGGGGTTTTCGCCGTATTACCAAGTTGCTTTTGTAATTCATAATCATTTACTTTTATTACAACACCATCAATATTAAAAGGTAAATTTTTACGTTCGTTATCCCAGTAATTTATAAATTGAAAAACTTCTTCAAGTTTGCTACATTTCTTTATGTATGGTGGTATTTTAAATCCCCATTCTTTAGCTTTATTAATATTTTCAAAGTGCGAATTAAAAGGCAGGTTATCTCCTAATATAAAATATAAAAAACAATCGAGTGGCCTTTTAGCAACTATTGAAGAATTCTGAATTTTTAAAGTTCCGGCTGCAGCATTTCTTGGATTGGCAAATAATGCTTCCCCCTCTTCTTCTCTTTGTTTATTAAGCTTTTCAAAAGTCTGATTGGCTATTATTATTTCGCCTCTTATTTCAAATTCGTCAGGGTAATCGTCACCAATTAAAATAAGTGGAATACTCTTAATAGTCTTAACATTGGCAGTAACATCGTCACCCTTATTTCCATCTCCGCGTGTAACTGCATAGGCAAGTCTGCCATCAATGTAAGTAATACTTATTGCTGCACCGTCATATTTTAATTCACAAACATATTCGGGAATAAATCCAATACTTTTTTTAACCCTTTCATTGAATTCAATTATCTCTTCAAATGAATATGTGTTACCAAGCGATAGCATAGGATATTTATGCTCACGCTGCACAAATTCCTGATTTGTATCGTCTCCTACTCTTTGTGTAGGTGAATTTGGATCGAAATATTGAGGATTTTCTTTTTCAAGCCTAATTAATTCATTCATTTTCAAATCGTACTCATAATCACTTATTTCAGGTCTGTTTAAAACATAATAAAGATAATTATGACGATTAAGCTCTTCTCTTAACTTTTTAATTCTTATATATATTTCATCATTATTCATCATTTTATAATTTATTTTTTAAGGTATATTGGAACACCCATGTTCTTGATTTTATTAATTTTGTGTTTGTTTTTTAAAAAATGGGTGTTTCATAATTCTAATTTATTCACTTTTTTAATTAAAAGTATCCTTAAAAAGCGTTAAAAGTCGCATTATTCAATACTCAAAATTATCAATACTTTTTGTCAGACAATAATGTAAATTAATTATAATTTTGATTCACTTCATTATCAAAACCATCAAAATAAATTTACTTTATTAAAATATCTCACTGACAAATTCATTTTGAGTTTTTTTGTGTAAAAATAAAAGAAAAAGATTATTTTTGATATAATAAAAACGAATGTTATGAAGAAACTTTTTTTGTTTATTATAATATGTTTATTTATATCATTTATAAATACTTCATGTAAAAAATGTAAAACCTGTGAGATAAAATACAAATCATTATCGGGTGAAAAAATTAAAACTTCACAGGAATGTGGAAATAAAAAAGATCTTAAAAATTTTGAAGAATTTCAGAAAGCCCTTGCAGATTCGCTTGATGGAACTTTAAACTGCTATAGTGAAGAATAACTTGATTATATTTAAGTAAATTTACAATCAATAATTTGGTATTGATTGACTTTTGTTATAAATTTACCTTAATAAATAATTAAAATAAAAGATTATGAGCTTGAAAAAGCAATACAACGAAAAAAAGACTGCATGTAAAGTTACTTTTAAAGTACCTAAAAACATTGCAGCATCGGCAATTAAAATTAATCTTGCCGGCGATTTCAATGGTTGGAATATCGAAAATTTACCTATGAAAAAATCAAAAACAGGTGATTTTTCAATTACAGTTAATCTTGATGCAGGAAGGGAATATCAATTCAGATATATCATTGATGGAAAACATTGGATTAATGAGCCCGACGCTGATAAACATCTTCTTAACGAATTTCATACCGAGAACTCGATTATAATTGTATAAAAATTATTTTCTAATTCCCTTATAAACCTTTTAATTGCCAGTAGCCTTATTACAAATTAGTATATACGATATCCATTTTAATATCATGGCTTTCGGTGGGTATATTGTCGAATAACTGAAAATCAAAGCATAATCCAATTTTATAAACCTTAATTTCCGATAAAAATTTATCATAATATCCTTTACCACGACCCATCCTGAAATAATTTTTATCAAAAGCTATTCCGGGAACTATTACAATATCAATTGATGAAAAATCTGTAATGACATCTCCATCAGGTTCAAAAAAATCTAAACCACATTTGCTTTTTAACAAATCATTAACTCCTGAAAATTTCTTAATATAAAACGTTTCATTTTCAATTACAGGCAAATAAAATGTTTTTCTAAACATCCATTTTTCAATTAATATTCTGGTATCAACTTCACCCTTTAAAGGCCAATAAATCAATATATTGTATGCGTTTTTGAATTTTGAATCACTTTCAACTTTATCAAAAATCAATTTTGATTTAATAAATCTTTCATTTTCAGAAATATTCAACATTAATTGTTTAACTTTTTCTCTAATTGCTTTTTTTTGTATTTTAATATCATTCATTTATTGATAATTTTGACATATTTAATAATACTAAACCAGTTTGAAATAATGACTAAAATTAGCCATAATCATGTAAAAATAAAATTACTATGGATTATTTTATTTTATATTATTTCAAATAATAATGCAATTAGTCAGGTATGCAATTTTTTAATCGGTATTGATTACCGAAATGGTATTATCAGTAATCCAAATTTACGTAACAGCGATTTAATAAAACATAATACAAATTCTTTAAATTTAAAAATTATATGGCAAACTAATGGAGAGACAGACTGGCATAAATATTTCAATTATCCTGCAATAGGCATAAATTTTTTATATATCAATTTAGGAAACAAAGAAACACTTGGAAACATTGCAGGAATTAAACCAAATATAGAATTTAAAATTTTCAGAACGAAAATATTTAGCTCTTCAGTTAATTTTGGATTAGGCGCTGTTTATGCAAATAAATCCTTCGATAATTACAACAACTATAAAAATACTTTATTAGGCTCAAACATTAATGCTATTTTGAGTAGTGATTTAATATTTAACATGAACATTTACAAAAATATTATAATTGATTATGGTGTATCAATTACACACTGCTCAAATGGCAATACCTATAAACCAAATTATGGATTAAACATGTTTTCGATAAATGGAGGAATAAAATACAATTTTGAAAAAAATTTACCTTTTCCAATATTCAGAAAAACCATAAATAATGAAGAAAAATATTTTATTGTACTTTCAACCAATTATTCGGTATCACAATCATTCCCTCCAAAAAGTAAAAGATTCGGCATCATAAACCTAATGACAGATATTAATAGAAAAATAAATGAGGAATTTTCATTTGGTTTTGGATTCGATTTTGAAAAAGAATTTGCCAGAAATGATATTTTACCTAATAAACTTCATTATGAGAACTATCTATTAGGTATGAAGACACTTTTTTCTATATATTTTGGCAACCTTGATATTTCAATTGCATTAGGTCACGATTTAAACGGGTTTAATCCTCAATGGTACGATTGGATTATATTAAGATATACAATAATTAAACATATAAAGCTAAATTTATCATACAAATCATATTTACTAACCGGAGATCACTTGAGCTATGGAATTTCATACTATTTTTAAAAAAACTTTATTGTTTTTGATTATACTTTTTATTATATCGAATTGTAAGGATAATATAATGACGGAAAAAGTGAAGAATTTAGATGATTTTGAAGAAATAATAAGCGAAACCTACATTGAAAACCTCACAATTATTGATGATACAGTAAATTGTATTAGACTTTATGGAAACGATGAATGGGTAGACAATATAAATGATACTATAATAGAAAAAGTTATTTATTTAAAAAACAAATACAAAACCAATTGGAAAAAGTTTGATAAAAATAATTATGCCGAAATTCATGTAAAAAAATCATGTTATAGGTTACATTCACAAGGCGAAGGCAATATTGTATCGTCGGGAAAAATTATAAGGCCCGAATTTTATTTGTATTGTACAAAAGGTACTGCAAATATAAATATTGAACTTGATTGTAATTTTTTAGAGATTGAAACCCATTCTGGAAATGTTTCAGATATTTGCCTGAGAGGTAAAACAAACTATTTATTAATGTGGGTAAACAGTTTAGGAAAAATTGACCTTTCAAATCTCGAAGCAAAACATGCAACCTTGGTATTTAATGGTACAAATCGTATTTATTTAAATGTAACCAATTATTTATATGTTAATATTGGCCATATTGGTGAAGTTTATTATAAAGGAAATCCTGATACAGTAATAGTTAATACTGAAAAGAAAAATCAATTGTATAAAATTGAAAATTAATGATTTCATAATGATTATCTATTATTGTCGGTTTTAGCTACAATATGTTTATTTTTTCTTACACTCCAGTTAAACAGATGGATGCAAAAAATAGTATTAATATGTTTTAAACTTTAATATCTAAGGTAAAATTTTGTAATAGAGTGAAAGATTTTATTATTTGTAATGAAAAATTATTTGCTTTCATAGTATCTTTACATAAAAATTACTTTGATGAATATTCCCAATCAACCATTAGCTGAGCGATTAAGGCCAAAAAATCTGGATGATTTTCTTGGTCAAAAACATTTGGTTGGCAAAAATGCAGTTTTGCGCAAAATGATTGAATCGGGAAATATCAGATCATTTATATTATGGGGGCCACCTGGAACAGGAAAAACCACACTCGCTAAAATTATTGCAAATCAGCTTAACCGTCCATTTTATAGTCTTAGTGCTGTTAATTCAGGAGTTAAAGACGTGAGAGATGTAATTGATAAAGCTATAAATCTTCAGTATTTAAATCAACCCAATGCCATTGTCTTTATTGATGAAATACACCGTTTCAATAAATCACAGCAGGATTCATTACTCAGTGCAGTTGAAAATGGTATTATAACTTTAATAGGTGCTACAACCGAAAATCCATCTTTTGAAGTTATTTCTCCATTATTGTCTCGTTGTCAGGTATATACATTCAGACCTCTTGATAAAGAAGATCTGCTTAAACTAATTGATAAAGCCTTAACACAGGATTATTATTTAAAACAGATACCTGTAAAAATTATTGAAAACGAAGCCATTCTTCGTTTTTCAGGAGGTGATGCCCGTAAACTCTTAAATATTATTGAAATAATTATTAATTCACATTTTTCAGAAAAGAAAAATGAAGAAATAGAAATTACTAATAGCCTTGTGACTGAAAAACTGCAGGAAAATATGGCCTTTTATGACAAAAATGGAGAGATGCATTATGATATAATATCTGCATTCATAAAGTCAATAAGAGGGAGTGACCCGAATGCAGCAGTATATTGGCTTGCACGTATGGCCGAAGGAGGCGAAGATGTAAAATTTATTGCAAGGCGTATGTTAATTTTGGCAGCTGAGGATATCGGTCTTGCTAATCCTAACGCTTTACTACTTGCAAATGCATGTTTTCAGGCTGTAAACGTTATCGGATGGCCCGAATCCAGAATTATTTTATCCGAAACAGCAATATATCTTGCAACTTCACCTAAATCGAATTCAGCTTATCTTGCAATTGAAGAGGCAATAAATATGGTTAAAGAAACTGGCGATTTGTCCGTACCTTTAAATATCAGAAATGCACCTACTAAACTCATGAAAGATTTAGGTTATGGCAAAGATTACAAATATGCCCACAATTATGAAAATAACTTTATACAAGAAGAATTTTTACCTAAAGAAATAAGAGGACAGATATTTTACAAACCACAAAAAAATCAAAAGGAAGAAGAAATCAGTAAACGCCTTTCGAAACTATGGAAAGAAAAATATAACTATTAAAAAATCAATATTATGACATTAACATATCTTGATAATTTAAAATATAAGGAAAACAAAAGTTTTTTTCTTATAGCAGGGCCATGTGTTGTAGAAAATGAAGAAATATGTTTTTCAATTGCCGAAAAAATTGTCAAAATTACCGATTCCTTAAAAATTCCATATATTTTCAAAGCCTCATATCGTAAGGCTAATCGGTCAAAAGCTTCATCTTTTACAGGCATAGGCGATGAAAAAGCACTAATGATATTGAAAGAAATAAGAAAAGTTTTTAATATACCCGTCATTACCGATATACATAACCCATTCGAAGCCGAAATAGCATCACAGTTTGTTGATATTTTGCAAATACCGGCTTTTTTATGCCGTCAAACTGATTTGCTTGAAGCTGCAGGCAGAACAGGCAAACCCGTAAATATAAAGAAAGGACAATTTTTATCGGCCGAAATGATGAAATTTGCAGCCGAAAAAGTCAAAGAAACCGATAATGATAAAATTCTTTTAACCGAAAGAGGTACATCATTTGGATATCATGACTTAATAGTTGACTTCAGAAATATACCCATAATGAAAAAAACCGGTTATCCAATTGTTTTAGATATTACCCATTCATTGCAACTACCAAATCAGCCTATCGGTGTAACAGGAGGGCAGCCCGAAATGATTGAAATAATTGCAAAAGCCGGAATAGCAACTGGAGTTGATGGCATTTTCATTGAAACACATCCTGACCCAAAAAATGCACTATCAGACGGCGCCAATATGCTGCAACTTGATAAACTAGAGGGCTTATTACAAAAACTGCAAAAAATATTTGAAGTGATATAAAAAAAGCGCCTTAAATTATAAGGCGCTTTTTTTGTTACTTATTCAGAATTTACTGAATAGTGAGTTTTGAAATAAATACATTATCCCCACTAATAACTTTTACTACAAATATACCTTTTTCATTAATATCAAACTGATTAATACCAGCATTGTTTAGGATATTTTCGTAGATAATACGTCCCTGTATATCAATAATCTGAACAATACTATTAATTAGATTACCTGTGTTAATAAAGAATTTGCCATTTGATGGATTGGGATAAACTCCAATGATATTAGCATCTGATATTTCGATTGTATTTTTAAGAGTTGTAACCGAAATAACATTACTATTTGCAGTTGTACCAATTTCATTATAAGCTCTTACACGATAATAATAAGTAGTATTTTCGTTAAGCTCAGGTACTGCAATTGAAGTAACATTGGCAACATCACGATTTTCGAAATTATTAACCATAAAATTAAATACACTATCATAAGCAACATCAATATAATATCCATTAGCTCCATCAGCGGCATTCCAGTTAGCAGTGAAGCCTGTAAGAGTAATATTTGTAGCTGCAACAGCAACAGGAACAACAGGAGGATTTTTTAGAGTTACAACAGAAATAATATTACTATTTGCACTTACACCACCTGCATTATAAGATCTTACTCTGAAATAATATTTGGTAGCGGCAGTAAGACCTGTAATTGCATAAGTTTTAACATTGGCCACATCCAAATCATTATATCCGCTAAGTATTGATGTAAAGGCTGAATCAGTTGCAACATCAAGTTTATAACCTGTTGTATTGCTTGTAGCATTCCACTTGGCTGTGAAGCTGGTTTGTAAAATATTAGTTGCAGAAGTAGCAACAGGAGCAGCCGGAGGATATGGTAATGTAGTAGTTTTTATAACATTACTATTTTCACCTGTTCCACCAGCATTGTAACCTCTAACTCTGAAATAATAATTAGAATTAG
>Ga0123519_10012509_pt1 | contig 12328 bp, 18 predicted proteins | sample YelNatPaOPRAMG02_FD_87396 | JGI IMG/M metagenome (GOLD analysis project Ga0123519, IMG submission 87396) | Hot spring microbial communities from Yellowstone National Park - Yellowstone National Park OP-RAMG-02 (version 2) | ecosystem: Environmental > Aquatic > Thermal springs > Hot (42-90C) ... | reverse complement strand
GGAGATATTCTGTCTCATTGGACAGATTGTATTTCCCTGTAGAATCATTCTCGACGTATCCTCCCTATTCTCCGACAATTCTGTTTATAGGTCCGGATCTCGCGTATTGGGAGATAACCTATGAAAAAGACAAATGCGTAAACGGGCATGGCCGGTTTACAGGGAAACGGTGCCTTAACAACAGTTGGGATGGGCAGGCAATATTCCTGGTACCAGATTACGTCGGATACGACTATATTACCTATACGATACCTAAAGACCATTCCCAAGAGGAAATAGATATCGCGATGAAAAAGACGTCTGAGATGTTGAAAAAAGAACGTAGAACAGATATCTGTTATGGCGCGATTTTAAAATTCTCAAGGCCGTGCCATGAGCTTTGGGTATCATATCCCATATATCCCATCACGCAATGTTGCGAATTCGTGTCACGACACTATTTCGGGACATGGTACAACGGGACATTTGTTGTAGGAAGTCCGAGGTGGAAACAGACAGTAGCTGTACACCGTGACGGGGTCTGGCTCACAAAACTTGAAGCCGGGGAATTTATCCTAGCCTCGAACAAATCATTCCCAATATACAGTGGTATAAACCCACGCCAATGGAGCGAGTTGTTGGCCTTAATTATAAGCGACGACAAGGTTAACCTCGAGTCGTATGTCGCAGCACTTGACATGATGCTTACATAGTACCGAATGCCATGAAAGGAGAAGGAAAGACAAAACTGTTCAGAGTATCAATCGGCCCAAGGTTTGGATACCTGTACCATAAAACAAAAGTTCAATGCCTAGAACCGGAAGAAACGCTGCCTTGCGATCTCCCGTCTCGCGATGCACTCTTTGGGTTAACAACAGACAAAAAAGACAATGTATGTCAGGTAGAATTTCTTGACGCTTACCTGTGGGAACATACATTTAGTATCACAGCCAAACCAAACAAAACAACCGTATGTGAGATTTACAGCAAGCCTAAATGCAAATTGCAAACAACATATCTTGAGCTGAGAAAGCCTCAGCCAGATCACACTCATGTTGGGCGTCAACACATATCAGACTTGTCGGAAGTTGTAATTCAATCATACACAACAAGACCTCACTCAAGACGGAAAACAAACACGGGTATTGTAAGGTTTGTCGATATTGTAAAGTATATCAAGATAATGCCTGACGATCCACAAACAAGGTGGATAGGGTTTACCTGGGGACTGATGTCGCTAAATATCCCGCTGTGCAATACACGCTACATGTGCAATTATGACAAAAACGCCAATCTCTACACGCTTTTTAATTTCAGGGCGGATGAAGTCCAGGCTGCACGCAGAAATAAAACATGGCTCGCCCATGAGTCACTGTCAGAAGATATTTACGCAGATCTAGAGGAATCAGGAGAAACAGTAATCAGGTGTGATTCAATTTTATTTTGGAGAATCATATTTGAGCTATGTGGTAATGATATTGATATTGAAGACATGCTAGCTGCTTATACGATCTAATATGAAAAGGAAAAGACGAGAACGAAACACGCAACGAATGATAATAGAACGGCAAACACCTGAAGGCTCGTTTTGGGATTATATCCCGGAAATCCCGGGCGTCAGAGTTTGCGACCAACTGGCCGACGGTTCAACTGTAATAGCCGTTGGATTGAGCAAATATCAGGCAAAAATCACATGCAAGATGCACAACAAACATGAACAATAATTCGTTGGACAAAGCCGTAGCGCTCAAAGTTCTGAAAGAATGCGGATGTACGGGAGCGCTCGAATTCGCAGAATTGCAGGAAAGGTTCGCAGCGAACTGGAAGCATTATATTGGAGTAATGCGCGAGGCCTACGACTTGTGGAAAGCGTTGGGCAGGAATCCGGATCTGGATGGGTTTTGGGACTGTGGATCGCCATTTTATGTGCCGTTCGCGATTTGGAAATCGGACGGCAAAGACAGAGGGGGAGATACCGCAACATATCTGGTTCGCCCAATCGACCCGTCTCATACGACAAGTGTGAACTGTCTGTTTTATGAAGACCAGGCTGTTAGCATGCATTCCCCATGGGAAATCAAAATTCACGATCTCAGGGAATATGTCGAGATACTGGAAACGATAAACCTAAAAGATGTTCTCAAATATCTGGACAGCCGGGCATTCCCAAAAACACCAGACGATAATTCACGCTCATGCACAAAGGAATAATTATTCAATTAGTGTTTGCACTTGCAATAGCATCTTGGTACGGAGACGAATGCAAGGGCAAATTAATGGCCAACGGAAAACCATTTGACCCGAATGCGATGACCTGCGCGTGCTGGAATTATCCGTTCGGGACAAAACTAAAAGTAACATACAAAGATAAATCGGTAGTTGTAACAGTAACAGACAGAGGACCAAACAAAAGACTCAAGCGAGACATCGACTTGAGCAGAGAGGCTTTTAGGAGGCTGGCTCCGCTCAAGCTCGGCTTGATAAATGTTGACATCAAACCAATCAAATAACAGAAAGGAGCACATATGCAAAACACCACAGTCTGCAGACAGTGTATGGGAATGAAAACGCTGGGCATCTTCGCTCAGAAAATGGTATCAACGTATGAAGGGAAAAGAGAGCTGCAATGGGTTGAGATCCGAAGAGTACAGTGTCCCAATTGCAATGGTACCGGTGAGGGTGGACGATATGATTATTGGAATGGTCCCGCTCTTCAGGACGACCCCTTTAACAAGTTCTCTGCCTGATTTCCCAATATTGGCATGCGCCTTTTGCGGGAAATGGACCGTATTCAAAACAGAGGAAGAAGCGCGATATGCAGAGCAGACAGTCTCTGCCTGCCCATATTGCGGGTCGCTCGCGTTATGTTGGCTTGACGGATAAATACAAAATCACAAAACACGGGCGTTTATTTGAGCTGACCCCAATCATATTATCAACAGAGAATTCAGTCCCTCATCCCATTAAGCTCAAAGCAGTTGCAGCAATTGTATTTGCGCTCATAATAATGCTTGCGTATATCGGCTTACTTGTGCTATTGTTATTTGGCATAAGGACTTTATTATGCGGCGCAATATATGGGATTACATAAGGATCTATTCACCGGCGCTCTGCCGACTCTTGGCGCGCAGATGTCGTGGCAGAGGCGCAATGCCTCAGCCGATGAGCATCGCGGAAATCGCGGAGGAGGCAGGGCTGCCGGTTGATGTTGTGGAGAAATTAAGTGTTTCAACGACATGGGACAACGTCCCTCTCCCCACGGCAGTTAAATATCTCAAAGCCTGCGGAATGGACTGGGCATCTGGCAAAGATATGCACAGAGCCCGGGTCTTTATTTCGCAGGGATCGTTAAGAACATTAACGTTTCTACGAAGGTCACCATTATGGGAAACCGAGATCAAGAAGACGCTTACAGCGCTCTCCAGAAGAGCATAGACGACCTCATAGTCGGGGACGGAGCGCAAACCGCGTCCACTCTCCAATTGTTCCTCCAATGGATAAACTGGATGAACCTGGTTGGAGGGTACAGCAAAACCACATGTACAACATATTACTACGACATTCAGTCGTTCCTTAAAAGGCACGATCTTGAAGACGAACCGCCATCGAGGATCAAACCATCGCAGATTGCAGAATGGATAAACGCCCCTGACGCCGGGAGACACGGAAAGCAGACAAAATATTCAACAAAACAAAAGAGATTGTACGCGCTCGTATCGTTCTTCGATTGGCTCAAGAACATCGGAGCAGTAAAATCAAACCCGGCCAAAGTTGTCGGGATAAACACAGAGCTCCTGACACATGAGCAAATCGAACGGATACCGAGAAATCCGTACACGTCCCAGGAACTTTACAAGATTGAAGAATATTTAAAGACCAACGGCCCGCAGTATTGGCTGTGGATGTTTTACACAGCTCTGGATACGGGGCTGAGATTGACAGACATTTCAACATTGAGATGGGCAAACATAGTCCAGGACAAGTTTATCGTTGTCTGGACAAAGAAAGCCATGGCGAGGGTTGTCCATCAGATAACCCCGAGAATGCAGGCTGTGATGCCCCCAAGAGGCGATTCAACGTGGATATGGCCAGAGCTCGCAAATCGGCAAGGCCAGTCACTGTCGGCAGAATGGGCACGGATAATGGAAAGCCTCGGGATCCATGGCAAATCATTCCATTGCCTCAGGCACACATACGCACAACGCATGGCACTGAACGGGATTTCGCTTGATGCGATTGCATCAAGCCTCGGACACAAAACACCAACGACATCAACACAGTACCTGCACTAATGAACACAGCAATAACAACCAAACAAACCATAGCAACTCCTGGACAAGCGATCAAAACTCTCCTTGCAAAAGAAGAGTATTCGGCGCGGCTGAAGGAAGTGCTCGGAACACGAGCCGCACAATTCGCCGCTTCCCTGATCGCTGTAGCAAACAGAATGCCTCCTGGCACCGATCCCAAAAGTGTGCTGTCGTCAGCGATGACAGCCGCATGCCTGGACCTGCCAATTGAGCCTTCCCTTGGGTTTGCGCATATCGTGCCGTACAAGGACAAGGCACAGTTTCAGATCGGGTATAAGGGACTGATCCAGTTGGCGCTCCGAAGCGGGCAATACAAGAAAATGAACGCCTCCCCGATCAACAAGGAAGCATACAAAGGCCGAGACGAGGTCGGCGACCCGATAATCGACTGGAACGAAGTGGATATCACAAAAGAACCGGTCGGTTATGCTGTGGCATGGCAAACGGTAAATGGTTTTACCAAGACCGTGTACTGGACAAAAGAGGCTATAATAAACCATGCTGCCAGATATTCACAGGCATATAAAAGCGGAAAGCAGGATTCTCCGTGGTTTACGAACTTCGCTGCAATGGCGTTGAAGACAGTGATCAAATACGCCATCACACACTGGGGCATCATGTCTGTCCAAATGCAGACAGCAATCCACGCTGATAACGTTGCCGAAGCCGGAGAAGAACAGGACGAGGCAATAGACGTTATGGCCGAGCCTGTCTTGGAACCGGCCAAACAAAGCGAACCTGAACCCAAGCCGGTCTCCCCCGAGCCCGTGCAGGTTCCCTCAGCAGAGAAAAGCCCAAAGACACCCAAAAAACAAAGCAACCCGAAACCACAAAAGGACGACAATATCCCTTTTGAGTTTCCGGAGAAGGAGCAACCCGCTCAAACACCACCACCTGTCGCCGCGAGCGATGATGTCGAAGATGAAAACGTCAAGAAACTGACCGAACTAATGGAAAAAGACGGGGTCTCGTTCGACAAGATCAGAAATTACGCCATGCAAATGGGACATATTCCTGAAACCGAAGATCCGGCGTCGGTGAAAGAATTGCCACCCAAGATCGTGGCATTGTACGTAAAGGCATGGAGATCTATCCTTAACTCAATCTGATATATGAGCACGAACGATAATGCCCAATACGCAATTGTCCTCACCGAGAGCGCTGCAGAAATCGACCTGTCACCAGCAGCACTCGCCAGGCGCGACGAGTTGCTGGCTTCAAGCCAGCTGATTACCAAAGTCGAGACAGCGGAACAACAGCGCATTGCTGTTGCCACCCAGACGGAGATCCACGAGTTCACGAATCTTGTGGAGAAATCCCGAAGGGTTCTCAAAGAGCCTTTCATGCGGATATGCAAGAGAATAGACGCAAAGGCGAAAGAAGCGATTGATCCTCTGAACGAGGAAAAGATCAGGCTCGCCAGACTTGTCGGTGATTATCAAATGGAACTCGATAATCGCCGTCGCGAACTTGAGAGACAAAGAATCGCCGAAATAGAGCGACTGAAAGCCGAGGCTGAAAAAGCCCAAAAAGAGATCCAAGAGCAGCTCGAAAAGAAGCTTGCCGAAGCCAAGACTGAGGAAGAGAAAAAACTCGCATTGGCACAGGCCGAACTCGAAAAAGCCAAGGTACAAGATGAAACCCAGTTCAATGCCCAATTAGTACCTGATGTCCCTCCGCCTCCGTTGAAGGAGAAGAATCAGATTGTCAGGGCAAAGTGGGTATTCCGTGTGGTCCAGGACTTCGAATTGCTGAGAGCTCACCCAGAATGGGTAAGGAAGATAGAATGGGATGCCCTGAGAATCACGGATTACCTTAACGCCCATACGGCGGAACTCGAAGAGGGGCGACTCAAAATCCCGGGACTCGAAGTATCACGGGAGACTGTGAGCACTGTCCGCGGTGGAAAGCGGGCCATCGACATCTAGCTTGCCCTTCCATGTTACAGTCGGAGACCTTATCCTCGCCACGGTAATTGGCTCGATATGAGTCTCGACGAATATCATCGGGTAAGTTAGAGAGTCGAATACATGCTTGTGCACGCTGGGGACTGGATCCAGTTTATCTGGGTCGTCCCCAGCTTTCGCTTCAAAAAGCTCAAACATGTTTATCGTGTACTGGCACAACGCGGATACGAGTATTTCCTCGCAGATAAGCTTGTCTGTGAGAATCCGTATCCTTTCCCGCACACTCCCTGATCCTTTTGGCGCGGCTTTCAGCCGTATTCTCGGTATGCCGTCCTCTCCTCTCGATTCCCTTTCGATGACCATCACATCGAAGCTCCCGTCCGTCCTGTAATGCGTAAAAGCCGAAGAGTCGGAAATGTGGTCGAATACCACCGGCTTGGACGGGTCCTCTTTCTTCAGGAATTCCTCCCAGAAGTTCATCTTTCTCAGAATCAGCGGGACCAGGTCCTTGTAGGGAACGTATTTCCCGACAGTATTCAGTTCGTCAAAGACAAGCCACAGCTGCTTTGTCTTGGTCGGGACAACCTGCAAGAAATGAACGCTGCTATGGACAGGCCCGAGGTCGTATCCGACCCTGATCGGATATCCGGGTATCGGCGTCAGACCGATCCCGTTGGCTGCATCACCACGAACATGGAGCATTCTGTTGAAGTACGGACCGAATATTGCCCGCCCTGATGGCCTGTCAACCCACAGGCCGTGAATCATTCTCGCTTCCTCAATCGGATCGCCGCGGACAGCCTCCTTGATGTAGGTATAATAATCCTTCGGCAGGTTCGCCATATTCTCTTCCTTCGGAATATGGATCCTGCAATAGTCCTTGTTCCATTCGCCTGTCTTTTCGTCAACAGCGTAAATCCAAAAGCGCTTGTAAAGCGGATGCGACGTCCCGGCTGGGTTGGCGCAGAATATCAACTGCTGCGTTCCCTTGATCCCACTTCGACGACCAAGCTGCTGCGAAAGCGCCATGAACAGGTCCGGCTGTTTGAAGTTCTGTGCTTCATCCACAATCGCATAAGACGGCTCAATAGCCTTGACACGATCGTGAATGTTGGCTTCCACAGGGAACGAAAGGCAGATAACCTTGCTTCCTGTCCCGTACCTGTTCCTGATCCAGACGAACGGTTTTCTGTTTAACGGGTCGTATCCGGGCTCGCTCGCCTCTAGGCCGATTGCCTTTTTCCACATTGGCAATACCTTCAGCAGGAAAATATCCCAGATGCCTCCCTCTCGTGCCTGCGTTGTGGTTTGCGTAAGGAGAACAACAAGCGCGTTCTTTTCCAGAAACGCATGATCAATCGCCTTGTGTAGGGCAATCCAGGTTTTACCAGTGCCGCGTTCCCCGTAAAGCAATATCCACTTTGCATTTTTCTCGTTGAAAGCCACCAGTTGCGTGGGGTTAAACGGCGGGTTCTTTATCCATTCCTTGTACCGAGCGTAGGTTTTATCGCCATATCCCTCGTCAGCCTGCGTCTCGGCAAACAACTGCTCCAGATTTAGAGCGCTTACATCTACGGCACTCTTTATCGGAATAATTGGTTTTGGTATTTTACCCCTCTTCGCCATTGTCGTAAGCCGTATAACCAAGTTTACCCGACTTCCTGGCCATGTGCATCGCCAATGTAAAGACCGAATTCTGGATGAGCTGATTGATCCTGGCCATCGCCTCATCCTGAGCAGCAACTGCCCTGCTCAGAACATCAACCTCATATATAAGTTGCCTGCGTTTCGCTGCGCTCTTGCCGCCCTTTTTTAGCCGTTCAAGCGCAGCGCGCAACGCTTCGCTTGTCTGCAACCGCTCATCGTGAATCTCGGCAAACAACTGAAACAGTCCGCCGTGTACGGCACATAACATGTCCTTGTACGCTCCGGCGGCAATGTTTCTGACTGCCAGCAACCATTGTATCTGGTTCTCCCTTGCCCCGGCGGCTCTCAGTTCAATCGCAAGCCTTCGCTCAACAGAGTCTTGAACAACAACCTGCGTCTCCTGTGGAACCGTCGCCGGGACTTGTTCGGGCATCATCTCCTGAGCCGGCGATTCCTGTTGGGCCTGATCCTTGACTTCGTTTTCGTTGTCCATTTTAGTTATCTATGCCAATTATAAGGTTTAAGTTATGCCGAATCAAGGAATGGTTTGTTGTGCTTAAACTTGCTGGTGCCTCGGCAATACCGGCAATCATAATGACCTTGCTGACGGCCAAACCGGTAGGAAAACGGACATGGCGCACAAGAATGCGCCGATGTATGAGATGCCCGGTTTATGATAGAATGCTTCGCCGATGCTGGGCTTCTGACGGCGACCGCGAATGGGGATGCAAATGCTACATGCCATTCAAAGCGCTGTTCGCCGAACACGGTTGGATGGCCGAAACCAACAATCCCCAGGCAGACAAGTTCTGCTGGTGAAATCAGTTTGCTTCCGGCTTTCGCTCGGTCGCAATCTGCCAGTGCGGCTTCGCAAACGCATCCGCGATTCTTGCGTCAACTTGCGCTTCTTGTTCTGGAGTCCATGCACTGGTCCGTTTGGCTTCGTTTATCGCAGTAAAGATAAACGTAATCAAACGCTCTGCGGCTTCTATTGCAGCTATAATAACTGATGGGTTCATAACGCATGCGCTATTCGTAGTTCTTGGCCAGGATCTGCATTGCCTTGTTTTGCAGCGCCTCTACCTTCGATATCGCCGCAACCAACTGCGTCTTCGTCTCAGGGTCTCGCTGAGCCTTGTACGCTTTGGTCACAGCCCGCAACATCCTAATCGCATCAGGCGCAGCAAGCCTGATCTCGTTTGCAACCTGCGTCACCTCCTTGTCGAGCGTGGCTCTGTTGTTGTATTCCCACGCAAGGAACTGATCAATAACCTCAAAGGCTATTTTGGTTGTCTGTTCCGCCCTCACAACAAGCGGATCCGTCCCCGGGCTGACCGTCGCACATCCCACAAGGAGAACCAACAGACTTACAGTTGCAATAACGTTTCTGATTTGTGTTTTCATATTCAAGATTACCTTTGGTCTTAAGACGTTTCAACATCTGCTCCATCTCTTCATCGCCGCGAGCGGCTGCTTTCGCAAGTGAAAATATTAAACCGAGATAAAGAATTGCAATACCGGCAACTGCGAAAAAAAGTAGAATTTTCATCGTGTCACTTCATTCTATAATACCATATTTTGGCCCTTCTTCCATTCCAGTTTAATACCGTAAACTGCTTCCGCTCCACTTTCCCTTCGGCCAACAATACACCGAGCCGATATGCTGCGGCTGAACGCGATATTCCTTTTTTACAAAGGTCGAGTACCGTAAACCACTCCTTTCCGGGAGCTTCAACTCTTGTCAGTTCGTCAAGCAAATCAGAATATTCCGACTCGCTGAGTCCTACGTTATTATCTTTGGTCTTCCGATTGTTCTTAGCCATACACGTGTATGCAGTTCCCAATCTCCTTGCCTTATTAAAATCCCGCCGATTTGCGGCGGACTTACGCGACCTCCGGGAGTTCTCCACGCGAACGGCGTCTTAAGCTGCCACGCTGGAGTAACAACCGCAGTCGCAAATTGAACATGCGGGAGCTTGTGCGTCGTCGGGACCCGTACCTCAATCCACCTGTGCCTGTGCGAGCGCACAATGATGTCGGGAGGTTCAAGTCCCGCTTTCGCAGCTTCATTGTATTCAGCTGCAATCTCCGCATTAACCGCGCTCGCTTCATGTTGCGAGCTCGACGTTGTCCCAATGTGATGCATGCAGCTCACCAGGCCGTACCCTACCTTCATCCATATGGACCAGTGCGCATAATGCCCGTTGTCGTCTTTCATGGCCTGTAAAGCATATGCAGCTCGCTCCTCGTCAGCGCATGATTTCCCGCCGTGAGCTTCAGTTCCCCTAACCACGTAGAGTTTGCCCCCAACCTTCTTGAGCAGCTTCAGCACAGGCTCGAATGCGGCCAGAACAATTCGCTCTTGATCAGCAGGATTGGAGCTGATTTGAGCAACACTACCATACGGTGTCCCGTCAACTATGTCCCCGTTAACGATTACATTGAACCGCTCTCCCTTGGTCGCTTTTGTTACCCAGTTGTTCCAGAACTCAAGCCACCATTGCCATAATATTTCCTGCCCGTGGTTTAACTGGACAGGATTTCCCTCATCGAGAATGACGCCGGGAGCGCAAAGTCCCAAACGAGATCCACAATGAGTATCTGATATGATTACGACATTCTTTATCTTACCGGTTACCAGGGATATCCTTTTCCCCGTTTCCGTCGTTATTTGCATATAATCCCTGTTTGATTACCTGGTGTCCCCAAACAGCCATGCCACCGAGCACAAAACCAACCACCGGATCAATGCCCTTTTGTAACGCCAGAACTGTCCCAACGACAGGAAGAATAACGGGAATTAAGTTCGGCAACCTGCAGAGTACCGCATTCAATATCTTGGCGTTCGGGATGTCGTCTGGGACACGTAAGGCCCCAATTGATTTTATTAACAGCCCTAGTACGTTTAAGGCCAGAACACAGGCAACTTCAGGTCCCCAGTTGTGGACGAACTCAATAATATCATTGCTCATATGCGGTTCTAAATATCTTCTGGCGGGCAGTCCTTGAGCACTTGTACTCAAATGTAGTTGAATTGTAATCAATTACCCTTTGCTTCGCCAGAGGAACATCAACGTTTATATCGAGATGAGAGTAACGCACATCTTCAATTGTGATCGGATATCCGATACACCAATCTGCAAGAGTAAGGCGCTGATAGTCCATTGTGTCTCCAACAAACGAAGTGTGGTCCAGGGCAACTTCAATCGCGTTCGTTTTGCCGATCCCCGCAAATGGCGTCGAACCACCGTTAATGGAAAAATATGATGTACCAGAATTACCAAGCGAACCTGAACGAGAAACAACGAGATGATTTCTTGCCATCCCTGACAGTTTGAATTTCCATACCATTTTTGGCTGGCTCAGCTGCGCGTTTACTCCCCAGGCCTCGTTCAATGTAGCAGCGCCCCAATTTCTTGCAGCCGGATTCGGCAGGCGAAATGAATTGTATGTAAACCAGATAAATCCACGGTTGCCCCAATTCTTCCCCCATGAGTTCGCCACTTTGAATGCCCCGAGCTCATCGCTTTGCACAATCTTGTCGTCATTCGCATCGACCCAAATGTTATCGTTGTACCCGACAATCGTCATCGCATGCCCGCCCTCGCCTCCATTTAATGCACACACGGCCAACTCCCCAACATACGGATCGTCATTCGCATCAGCAGGATTGTCTGATACGCGCTTCGTTTTGACTGAGAATATAAACGTGCCAAACGCGAATATCTTCCCAAAAGCAATCTCGCGTTTTAAGTCGTTTATCCCTTGATCAGTATTTACATCGGTGATTCTTACCCAGCCAGACACACGCCTGTACATCGCGCCAATCCATAACGCGCTCCCGTTCGGCCATTCGCTATAATTGGAATCGTATGGGAATTCATTAAGCGTTGCGCAGCCGTGGTCCCTGACAATCTCCCATCCCGAAGTCCACCACGATCCCTGCCCAGTGCCGTCATTTAGCGCGTTCCATGTCCATTTGGGCGACATGAGAACAGGCTGACCGTACAGTCTGCTGTATTCATAGCTAAAGCAATAGTATATTCCCGCAAATTGCGCGCACGACCCGAGTGATCCCTGATCCCCAATCGGCGGGAAAAACTTGCTCTTGGAATTGTCAACAGCAGCGGGAAGAGTCGCGGCGAGACGTACTTTCGGTAGCTTGACAGCAGCTTTTATGGCTGCAAGTCGAACGTTCTCGGGTGGCATTACCAGCCCTGTCCCACGAGCTGTGCCGTCAGAGGGTAACGGATACTCGTCTGCAAGGCATAGCGCGCTCGCCAAAATAACAGATGCCCACTTCATGGCTTTCTGTTCATGTACTTCAGCTCAGTCTCAATTGATGCCAGTCGCGCAAGGACAGCCTGCTGGAAATCGTTGTTCTTCTGCACGCAGTCCTCAAGTATCCTGATGCGGCGTTCCATGTACTCCCGGTCGGTCTGATACTGCCTCACATCGACGTAACCTGCCAGCGTAGCAGATGTC
>Ga0123519_10012508_pt1 | contig 12328 bp, 10 predicted proteins | sample YelNatPaOPRAMG02_FD_87396 | JGI IMG/M metagenome (GOLD analysis project Ga0123519, IMG submission 87396) | Hot spring microbial communities from Yellowstone National Park - Yellowstone National Park OP-RAMG-02 (version 2) | ecosystem: Environmental > Aquatic > Thermal springs > Hot (42-90C) ... | reverse complement strand
CAGTACCTGTTCACCATCCGCGTGTCCGCCAGGCGGCACTCCAGATTGGCGTAGCACTCGGCAATGAGCGGGGCGCACACCTCGGAGGCAGCCAGCGGCGTAAGGCCTGTTAGCGCGAATTTGTCCACATCGCGCCCGGAACAGTTTCCGCAGGCCGCCACTTTTTCGGCCAGTTCTACGGTCGGAATGTTGATGACGCATTCCCGGCTGGACTTCAATAGACCGAAGGTGTAGTTTCGGTTGCTAACCACAGCCCCCACCAGCGGGGGCTCAAACTCCAGCATGGTGTGCCAGGACTGCGCCATCACGTTGGCACGCCCGCGCCCATAGGTTGACAGCAGCACTACCGGCCCCGGCTCCAGCAAGCCATACACCTTTGACAACGGAAAATTTCTTCGTGGCATATCCTCTCATCCTGCTGTATAAGCTGATACAGTTAGTTACAGCCGCAGACAAACTTTGTCAGGTTTGTTCGGTACCGTGTATGATGTTAACGCAAAACAGAAAGTTCTCCTTCCCATGGGTCGCCCATATATGGAGGGAGCCCGAAGGGCGACTGAAGTTATGGGCGGCGGCCCGTAATCCCGGTGGTACTCCCGCAGCCGCGCCAGCGCCTGATGTTCAGCTCAGCGGCAATCCGGCGATTTAAGCCTCGCTTTTCTGCCCGTGTACCACCGCCAGGTCCCCCACCTACTGCAACCGTGCCGCCAGCTTCTTCACCCACAACACGTTAAGACCAGCTTCGCGGCGACCCGCCGTTGCCGCAGGTGACCTTTACGTACCTCGTGAAATACTTTCAATTGCACCCACCTTTTGCCGTCAGCATCAGTGTCTGGTTCGATTCTTTAAGCGCTCGCCTCATTTTTTGGAGAATTTTTGTACTTTGCCCGGAGGTCAATTTCCCATGTCGCAACGACACTGAATCGGATGCCATTGCATCGGGCGCCAGCGCGGGCATATAATCCGCTCGTCTGATCACACTTCGCCAGGAGGATTCATGCGCACGCTGAACCGCAGACGTTTTGCTCAATGCGCCGGCGCGGCCGTCGCCGGCATCATTACCGCACGGAAGGGCTCCGCTGCCGAAACCCATACGCAAAGCGTAGAAATCCAGGCTGCCTCCGAAATCGGTCGAATTAATCCCGAGTTGCATGCGTCCTTTGCCGAACACTTGGGAAGCTGCATCTATGGCGGCCTCTGGGTCGGCAAGAATTCATCGATTCCCAACATTAACGGCTACCGCCGCCAAGCGGTCGAGTGGCTCCGGGAACTGGGCCTGGTCGTGCTGCGCTGGCCGGGCGGTTGTTTTGCCGACGATTACCACTGGCGTGACGGCATCGGCCCGGTCGAAAAGCGTCCAAAGATCGTGAACATCCACTGGGGCAACTACGTCGAGGACAATAGCTTTGGCACTCACGAGTTCATCGGACTGTGCCGCCTGATCGGCGCCGAACCCTACATCGCCGGCAACGTCGGCAGCGGGACCCCCCAGGAATTGCGCGACTGGGTCGAATACTGCAACTTCCCCTCGGGCAGCTCGCTTGCCGATGAGCGCGCCGCCAACGGCTCGCCTGAGCCTTTTCGCGTCCGCTACTGGGGCATCGGGAACGAAAACTGGGGCTGCGGAGGCAACATGACCGCCGAAGAGTATGCGGCCCACTACCGCAGGTTTGCCACTTACGTTCGGCCTATGGGCGACACGCGACCGTTCCCCGTAGCCTGCGGACCCAGCAGCAACAACCTGGACTGGACCAAGAGATTCTTCTCAAGCATGCCGGCAGCCCGCGGTGGACCAGCACCCGGACGTGGACCTGCGCCCGGAGGACCAACCAGCGGCTATGCCATGCATTTCTATATTCGCGGGCCGGTTTTGCCGACCAAATTTAATGCGAGCCAGCTCCGCGAGCAACTGGCCACATTCGCCAGTCTTGAACGGGCCATCGTAGAACAGCGCGCCCTTATGGATACTTTCGACCCCGGCCGGCGTTGGGGCCTGATCGTTGACGAGTGGGGCATCTGGGACGCCATGGACCCTGCTGAAGAGAAACAATTCGGACGCCTTTGGATGCAAAGCACCATGCGTACCGCCGTCGCCGGCGCTTTGGGCCTGAATGTTTTCCACCGCCAAGCCGACAAGCTCTACATGTGCAACATCGCGCAAACCGTAAACGTTCTCCAGTCGGTGATCCTGGCCCACGGCAACGACTGCATCCGCACCTCCACTTATTATGCTTTCCTGATGCAGAAGCCCCATCGGGGCAAGATTGCGGTTCGCGCCTACACCGGCGACCCTTCGCCGCTGGCGCTCTCGGTTTCAGCCTCCAAGGGCGAGGGCGAGCTGGTCGCCACCTTTGTAAACCCCAGAGAAGACGTCCAGCTCAAGGTCAACTGCGGCATTGCCGGTGCGAAGCTACTTTCAGGCAAAGGACAAATCCTTTACCATCCGGATTTCAACGCGTGCAATACGTTTAAGAATCCCGACGTGCTTGTGCCGCGTGATCATCCGGTCACAGTCGAGGCTTCCCGCTTGCAATTTGAACTACCTCCGGTGGCCATAGTCTCAGTTGTGCTTCGCACAGCCTGAGCTCAGGTTTTGCCGGCGCACAGAGTAGAAAAGGGAGCTCCAGCGTATAGCCGGAGCTCCCCCCTAATGACGCATCTTATTTAAATAGCAGCGGCGCCAGATCGGCCAGCGAGCTTCGCCACACCCGCCATTCGTGAGCGCCGGGAAAGGTCTTGAAGGTCAGCGCAATCTGGTGGCTTCTCATCTGCTCGACCACCTTCGTCTGGAAAGGCAGCCGCGGATCTTCCTCACCGCATGAGAAGTAAAGCAGCCGAAGTCTCTTATTGGTAGCCGCAGGATCCTTGTAAAAGCCCGGCGAAATCTTATCAATATCGAACGGTGCGTACCCGCTTACGCCGCCGAACATGCCGGAGCTGAACTGGGCCACCCAGGCGAAGGTATCCAGCCGTTTCAGACCGACGTTGATTGAAATGCCTCCGCCCATCGACAAACCGGCAATGGCGCGGTTCTCCCGTCCCGGCAGCACGCGATAGCGCTGCTCGATGAACCGAACGATGTCGCCAACGATCTCCTGCTCGGCCCTCTCGTAATTTTGTCCGCCGCCAGGGGCGCCGGCCGCCGCCGAGCGCGGCGAGCCGACATCCGGGACTGATGGCTCGTTCCAGTTGGCATTCGGCATCACCACAATCATCGGGCGTGCTTTGCCTTGTGCGATCAGATTGTCCAAGATCACGTTGGCGCGCCCCAACTCAACCCAGGCCTGCTCATCTCCGCCCCCTCCATGAAACAGATACATCACCGGGTAGCGGTCTTTGCTTTCCTCGTAACCGGGGGGCGTATAAACCAGCATCCGGCGGGAGGCCTTCAGCGCCGTCGAGGGATACCAAACCGCAGCCACCGTGCCGTGCGGCGCCGAGCTCGCCGCGTAGAAAGCCGAAGCAGGTCCGGGGACCAACACTGAGTTCAGGTAGCGCACACCGTCACGGATCACGTTGGGGTTGCCCGGATCAAGCATGGTCAGGCCATCCACCGAATAGGTGTATGTCCATATCTCCGAACTCAGCGGCCCTACGGTCACAGACCACAAGCCGGCGGCATCTTTCGTCATGGCGACACCGCGGCCGCCCGGCCAGTCACCGTTCACTACGACTTCCGCTGCTTTTGGGGCGGAAAGCCGGAAGGTTACGCGCCCGTCCGGCGCCACTTCGGCCGAGCGAGGCGGGCGAGGCGGACCTCCTGCTTCGGCCTTGGGCGCTCCGGGCGCCGGGGGCGCCTGTTGCGCACTTAAGGCGAACACCAGAACGGCTATTATCGCTAGGGTAATTCTAAGCAGTTTCATTTTTCCTCCTGAGTAAACCTTCCAGGTTGCGGCAAAGACGGAAACAAATCATCCAAACTACTATACGCCCGCTGTTTGCTCATTGCACTGCCAAGCTGCATTCAGCTTCGTTCGCCGTTGAAATTCAAGCAGAGCTGCCGCATAATCAGCCAGGTGGGTCGGGCATTTGCGCTGATTGCGGGCTTGCTGTCAGCCGGAGTTGCTGCGGGCGCTCTCCTGCTGAATTGGCTCAATCCTGATTTAGCCTGCCGCTGGAAGCTTTGCCCTGAATCGCAGGCGCTCACCCGCGCCAAGGGGCTCCTGCTTTCCGAGAAACCCCGGGACCGGGCGGCGGCGCTGGCGCTTTACAAGCAACTGATCCGGAATAATCCCGCTTCGCCTTACCGATGGGCGGATCTGGGCGATGCGCTACTGGCGGCAGGCAAAGTTTCCGAGGCCAAGGAATGCTTTCGCCGTGTTGAACAAGCAGGCCCCGGAACCCCCCAGACCCTGTTGCGGGCTGCCGGTTTTTACCTTCGCCTTGGTGAAACCAAAGATACTCTCCGACTAATGTCACTAATACTAAGTCTTACTCCTGCGTACGACAGTCTAATCTTCAGTTACTATGATCTGATGGACCTGCCGCCGGATGTTATTCTTGAGCAAGGATTGCCGCCCGGAGCACGCGCTGCACAGTCTTATTTTTCGCATGTTATAAAAACTAAGAACATTGCTGCGGCCGGCCGCCTCTGGAAGTGGCTGGCAGAACGTGGCTTTCTGGACGATGCGCTGGCCGGTGCCTACGCACAGCTTCTGATTGGAAACGGTAACCCCCTGGAGGCGGCCCGCATCTGGCGCGACTATGCCGGCGATCGGGACCCAGGTTACTTAAAAAGCAATTTTATTTTCAATCCGGGTTTTGAGCGCGAACCGGCGCCTTCGCCCTTCGATTGGAAGGAAACCAAAGTGCGCGGAGTTGAACTCACCCGCGATAGCACGATTTTTAAACAAGGAGGCTGGTCGTTACGCATCCGGTTCGCGGGAGAGGAAAACATAAACTACAGGCATTTTTCACAACTTACGCCGGCCAGAGCGGGCCGTTTCCGGCTGAGCGCATATGTGAAAACCGACAACCTGACCACGGACCAAGGTGTGGCGCTGCGTGTCTATGATTGTGAGTCGCGGGCGCGGCTGGAGGCACGCACAGCAAGCTTGCGGGGAACGCAGGATTGGGCGCGAGTTGAAACAGAATTCGAGGTTCCGGCGTCTACCCGTCTGCTTGCGGTTGAAGTCTTTCGTGAGCCAACACTGAAATTCGACAACAAACTGGCCGGAACGGTCTGGATCGACGATGTTCGACTTGAACCCGAAGGCGCCAGGTCCCCGGCCGGCGTTGGGAGTGCAACTGAATGGCAGTGATGGGTGACGGCATTGAAAAGAAATTCCGCGCAATGCTCAGGCATTGCCCGGTAAAGATTGTGGTTATAGATGCGCAAGGCCGGCTGCTTGAAGACTGGTCCGGCTCGCAAGAATGGTTCGGATACCGGGCGGGCGAACTAGAGGGAAAATCCCTGTTTGAGTACCTGCCGGCCGAACAAGTCGAGCCGCTGCGCGCCGCGCTTAATGAGGTCGCGGCTCGGCCCGGTGCCTGCTCAAGTTTCGAAAGCCGCCTGCGTACCAGGGACGGCGGCTGGCGTTGGGTAGCCGGGACGGTGACCAACCTTGATGGTGATGAGCACATCGGCGGACTGCTTCTGCACTGGCAGGACATTACCGACCGCAAACAAGCCCAGGAAGTCGCCGCCTCTGCTGATGCCCTGCTTGGAAGCATTTTTGAAGGCGCACCGGTCGGTATGATCATGTCCGGCATGGACCGCGTCGTCCGGCGGGCTAATCCAAAGATGCACGAAATCCTGGGATACCGGGCCGGAGAGCTGGTGGGAATGACGATTCATGAACTGATTAGCCCCGAAGACTTTGAGCAGTTTAACCGGGCCGCTACCCCGGTTCGCGAAGGCCGGCTGCCAATATTACGCACGGAAGTTCGCATGCTCCGCAAGGACGGAGGAACGGTCTGGGTGGACGTCGGCGCTTTTTATTTGCGGGACGAAGCGGGCCGACCGAGTGCGGCTATGGGAATCTTGCTGGATGTAACCGAGCGGAAGCAAGCCATTGCCGAGCTGGAGGAGGCCAACCGGAGAATTCAGAAATTTGCCGAATATGCCGTTGAGGCCCGCAAGAGCGAGCGTCTCTCGATTGCCCGCTCGATCCACGACGAACTAGGGCAGATGCTGACCGGGATATTGCTGGAGCTAAAACTGCTCAAGAGCGGGCACATGCAAGACTGCCCTTGCAGAGAGGAATTGGAGGAACGAGTTAAAATCATCAGCCGCCATATTGGCGACGGCATAAGGTTCGTGCAACGGCTCTCAGTCGAGCTGCGGCCCAGCGCCTTGGATCACATGCAACTTATTCAGGCGATTCGCTGCCAAGTCCAACGGTTTGAAGAAAATACGGGCATATCTTGCAAGTTGCGCCTGCCTGTGGGGGAACCTGAAATAGCCCGAGCTCAAGCCCGTGAGCTATTTCGCATTTTTCAGGAACTGCTCACCAACATCGCCCGCCACGCGCACGCCGATACGGTCTGGGTTCGGCTTCGCGAACGAAAATCTAAAGTAATACTTATCGTTAAAGATAATGGAATTGGGTTTCAAAGCGATCTTGAAAAAACTATTCGAACATTGGGCTTAGTCGGAATGCAAGAGAGCGCCGAGCTTTGTGGCGGCCGACTGCGTTTTTTCACTAAGCCGGGCAAGGGGACCATCGCAACCTTGCGAATGCCTAAAATACGCCCATCTGAACTCGACGAATTAGCTTTATCGTGATAGTCTTACTTTGTGGGAATCGAGCAAGCAGTTCCGGAAAAACATAAGGCAATACTCATAGTAGATGACCATCCTATCGTCAGGCGCGGTCTGAAACTGATAGTCCAACAGGAGCTTCCTGGCTGGCACATCGGTGAGGCGGGCGACGGAGCGGAGACCCGCCGGAAACTTTCCGAAAGGACTTGGGATTTGCTGATCTTAGACATCAGCTTGCCGGATGTGGATGGTTTGGAACTGCTGAAAGAGATAAAAGGCCGTTACAAAGCCAGCGTTCTTTGCTTCAGCATTCATCCAGAGAAACCCTTTGCCATGCATGCTTTTAAAGCCGGCGCTGACGGTTATTTAACCAAGGACAGACTGGATGAAGAGCTTGCCGACGCCTTGAGAATAGTGGCCAAAAGAAAGAAATATGTGAGCCCCAGCCTGGCGGTCTTCCTGGCAGAGCAAGCCGCCGGGGGATCTCGCAGGCCGGCGCATGAAAGCCTCAGCCTACGCGAAATGGCGGTGCTGAGGGAGCTGGGGGCAGGGCTGACCGTGAGCGAGATCGCCGAAAAAATGGAGCTCAGCCCCAAAACGGTCAGTACTTATCGACGTAGAGTGTTGAAAAAGCTGGGGCTTAGAAACAACGCCGAGCTGGTTCGTTTCGCCCTCAACGAGAAACTGATCCCATAGCGCTGCGGCAAAGACTTTTTCCGTAAATAGTGATTGTGCCCAGCGAGGGCCGCGGAAACCAAGATGTTTTGTCTTTTTGGCGGGGGGCCGACGCATCGGCCGAAAATAACATTACAGTTAAGGATGCGCTGAAAATTTAAGTGCTTGTAAGAAAATTCTTACATAGGTGTAGTCCTACGCTGCTAACTAAAGGTGAAAAATCCTACATTTGTATCAGGTTATTTGAAATAATCAAAAAAAATTTCCGAGTAGACCAAAAAACTATTGACAAAAGCAGGTGAATGTCTTACTAAGTAATACATCTACGGTAGTAGCCCGGTGGGGGTAGGCCGTGGGAGTTTTACGGCGGCAGCGTATCTTTTTGTTTCTTCGTCAAGTTTCCTAAAAATCCAATAATGAGCCAAACCAACGGCTTACGCTGGTACGCGATCGAAACAAAAACTCGGCTCGAAAAAATGGCCGCCAGCTTGCTCCAAAACAAGGGATATGAGGTTTTTCTGCCCCTATACAAAGTGCGGCGGCAGTGGTCCGATCGCATAAAGGTTTTGGAGCAGGCTTTGTTTCCCGGCTATTTTTTCAGTCGGTTGGCCGAGGGGCAAAGGACGCTACCCATTCTAACCACGCCCTACGTGCGGGCCATTGTGGGTGTGGGAGGTACGCCTCAGCCCGTGCCGGAGGAGGAAATTGCGGCGGTACGGGCGATTGTCGAATCCAAATTGCCGGCCATGCCCTGGCCGTATCTGGAGGCCGGCCAGCGCATTCGGATTACCTACGGGCCGCTAGCCGGAGTTGAGGGATTCCTGCTGAACATCAAAAAGCAGCACAGGTTGATCGTGTCGGTGGAAATGCTGAAACGGTCGGTATGTGTGGAAATCGATTGCGCTTGGGTTGAGCCGGCCGGCTCCGTCCGAAAGCATGCCGCCGGGCTCTAAATCCTTCCAAAAAGCCAAGACGGGGAACATCCATGTCAGTGCTAAAAGTCAGAAGACGGCTTCTCAATGTGCGCTTGAGCGAGGACGAATACGAGGCGCTGGTACGGCTGGCCATAGCTAAGGGGGCGCATAGCACATCGGATCTGGCCAGAACGGCGCTGATGGAGTATCTGGAACGCGAAAACGGCGGGCAACCTGTGCATGAACGGATCGCACAGCTTGAGGGCGAAATACGGCGGCTTGGCCGGGCAATTGACGCGCTCGCCAGCGTGGCCCGCCAGTCTGCCTGAGGTGCAGCCATGCGCTGGGCGGTAACTGCTTTAATTTGCTTGATTTTTTCGGCTTTTGCGCAGACCGGGCCGGAGGGTTCCTATCTGCTCGGACCAGGCGATGAGCTGGTGATACGGGCGCTGGAGGCCGAGGAGATCGCCGAAAAGCCCGTGCGCATAGACCTGAGCGGCTACATCCGCCTGCCGCTGGTGGGCCGACTTAAGGCCGGCGGTCTCACCGTGGACCAGCTTAGCGCGGAGCTTACCAGCCGCCTCAAGGAATACATACAGGAGCCGCAGGTGGCGGTTTCCGTCACCCAATACCGCAGTCAGCCGGTGTCGGTCATCGGCGCCGTAAAGCAGCCGGGAGTCCATCAGCTTGAAGGTCGCAAGACGCTCATTGAGATGCTGTCGCTGGCGGGCGGGCTGGCCCCGGATGCCGGCTATACGGTCACAATTACGCGCCGCCTGGAGTATGGGCGCATCCCGCTCGCCGGCGCCCGGGACGACGAAACCGGCCGGTTCAGCATCGCGGAGGTTGAGCTTAATTCGATCATGGAGGCGCGCAACCCGCAGGGAAACATTGAGATCCGGCCCTATGACGTGATCTCCGTGCCCCGCGCCGACCTAGTCTACGTCATCGGCCAGGTCAAGCGCTCGGGCGGCTTCGCGCTCAAGGAGAAGGAACAGCTCACGGTGCTACAGGCGCTGGCCCTGGCCGAGGGTTTGGATCGGGTATCGGCCCCGCAGGCGGCCAAAATTCTTCGCCAGCCGGCCGAAGGCGGCCAGAGAGTTGAAATCGCGGTCAACGTCAAAAAGATCCTCGAAGGCAAAGCGCCCGACGTGCCGCTTCAGGCCCAGGACATTCTGTTCATCCCTGCCAGCGCGGCCAAAGCGGCGACGCTGCGTGCCGTAGAAGCGGCCATCCAGATCGGCACAGGAGTCGTCATCTGGAGACGCTGAAAACAAGAGCCGATCGTGCATCAGAGGTGATTCCCCATGAAACAACTGCCTGAACCCGGCAAGCCCGAAGAAGCCCGGCTTCCGGTGCGCTATGAGTATGTCGAGGTTCCGGCCCCCGAGACCGGCGCCGAGCCGGAAGGCCCCACGCTGCTCGATTACTGGCGCATACTGAAGCGCCACAAAGGTACACTGGCCCTTTTCGCCCTGAGCGGGGTGGCGGCGGCGATCTTGTTTTCACTGCCGCAGACGCCGGTCTACCAGGCGAAGATGACGCTAGAGATCCTGAATCTGAACGAAAACGTGCTGAACCGGCGGCAACTAGAGCCCACCGAAGCTCCAGCCGGCTCGCCGGAGCTCGATATACGCACCCAGGTCAGGATCCTTCAAAGCGAAGCCCTGGTCGAACGGGTACTGTCCAAAGTAGGGAATGAACAGGCAGCCGAGGAAGCCGGCGGCCGGGGCCGGGTTTCCGCCTGGCGCGAAGCCTTGGGACTCAAGCCCCCGGCCGAACCGGGGCCGCAAGCACGGGTCAGCCGGGCGCTTGGCAACCTGAAGGCTCAGGTTTTGCCGCAGACTCGCCTGGTGGAGGTCAAGTTCGACTCGACGGATCCTGAGGCCGCTGCCAAATTCCTCAACGTGCTGGCGGCTGAATTCATAGAGCAAAACCTGGAGGTCCGCTGGGAGACGACGCAGAAGACCGGCGAGTGGTTGACCCGCCAGCTACAGGAACTGAAAATCAAGCTCGAGCGAGCCGAGGACGAATTGCAACGCTACGCCCGTACGGCGGGACTGATGTTCACTGCGGAAAAGGACAACGTCGCCGAGGAAAAGCTGCGCCAGTTGCAAGAGGAACTTTCCAAAGCTCAGGCCGACCGGGTGGCCAAGCAGGCGCGTTACGAGCAGGCGCGGGCGGCCCCGCCGGAAACCCTGCCTGAGATTCTTGAGGATTCGACTCTGGCTTCGCAGAGCTCCCGGCTGACCGACCTACGGCGCGAGCTGGCCGAGCTGGAGACCACGCTTACGGCTTCGCATCCCAAAGTCCGCAAGGTGCAGGCGCAAATAACGGCTCTTGAAAACTCGTTCGAGCGGCAGCGGCGCAACGTGCTCGAGCGCATCCGCAATGAATTCGAAGCGGCCGAGCGGCGCGAGCGGCTGCTGGCGCGCGACTATGAGGCGCAATCCAAGGTGGTTAGCGACCAGGCCGCCCGGGCCGTCCACTACAACATCCTGAAGCGTGAGGTCGATACCCAGCGCTCGCTGTACGAGGCCATGCTCCAGCGGGTGAAAGAGTACGGCATCGCCTCGGCCATGCAGGCCTCCAACGTGCGCGTCGTGGACAAGGCCAAGCCGCCGCACTTCCCCTACAAGCCCAACTATCCCTTGAACTCGGCCCTGGGCCTGATGCTGGGCCTGATGCTCGGGGTCGGCTTCGTGCTGATCCGGGAGCGCGCGGACCGGACGATTCAGGCGCCAGGAGAGGTCTCGCTGTGGCTTGACGCGCCAGAGCTGGGCGTCATCCCCTGCGCGCACCGGCATAGCGGGCTTCTAGGCTACTGCCGGCATCGCCGCGGCAAAGAGGAGGGCGGAAAACGCCCGGAGGGAAAAACCGGCCTCGAGGTGGAGCTGGCCACCGCCAACCGCAGCGGAGCGCTCTTGGCGGAGAGCTTCCGGGCGACGCTCACCTCGATTCTGTTTTCCAGCAAGAACGGCCACGCGCCCAAGGTGCTGGTCTTCACCAGTCCTAATCCGCGGGAAGGGAAGACCAGCATGGTGAGCAACCTGGGGCTGGCGCTGGCGGAGATCCACCGGCGGGTGCTGCTCGTGGACGCCGATTTGCGGAAGCCGAGGCTGCATGAGATCTTCGATGTGCCCAACGACTACGGGTTGGGGGACCTGCTGAGCGGCGAGACCCCGCCGGAGGGGCGGGAAGGCGCCATCGTCGAGACCAGCCATCCCGGGCTCTTTGTCGCCCCGGCCGGCAAGCAGGCGGCCGGCAGCGCCGCCAACCTGCTCTATTCGCCCAGGTTTGCCGAGTTTCTGGCCAAGGCCAGGGAGGAGTTCGATGCGGTGCTGATCGACACGCCGCCCATGCTGACCATGCCGGACGCCCGCGTGGCGGGGCGCCTGAGCGACGGCGTGGTGCTGGTGGTGCGCTCCAGGCAGACCACCAGGGAGATGGCCCAGGCGGCGGCGCAGAAGCTGGCCGAGGACGGGACGGTGATTGTGGGGACGGTCTTGAACGATTGGGACCCGAAGGCCTCGAGCGGCGGCTATTACGGCTATCACCGCGGCTATTACTACAGGCCCTATTACCACTACCAGCGCGGCTCAGGGGAGTGATCGCGCCGCGTAGTGCCTCATGAGCGTTGAGCGCAAGGGCGGACATAAGAATAAGGAGGGAGGGGCCGGCTGGAATGCCTGACGCCCTACCCCACCCGGTCGGCTGTTCCTCCAAACGGAATTGGGGGAATTCCGCCCACTGGGTAATGGGGGACCCGCAGAGAGCGCCCGAGGTGTCAGATCTGGCGGCAGTGCCCTGACCGTGAGGCTCTGGAGCGATGGAAAGACGCTGTGGTCGGTATCATTCTACCTGAATTATGCACACTTCTTGAGTTAGACGCGCATTACTGGGGCAAATCGACTTTGAGGAGCCACCCCGCGGGTTAGGGGAAGAAACCAGGACGCGAACGGAAAGCCCGCCGTACAGTGATCTCGAAAACTCACTCGGAAACTCAATAAAAATCAGGCTTTCAGTGATCAACGCT
>Ga0123519_10012506_pt1 | contig 12329 bp, 10 predicted proteins | sample YelNatPaOPRAMG02_FD_87396 | JGI IMG/M metagenome (GOLD analysis project Ga0123519, IMG submission 87396) | Hot spring microbial communities from Yellowstone National Park - Yellowstone National Park OP-RAMG-02 (version 2) | ecosystem: Environmental > Aquatic > Thermal springs > Hot (42-90C) ... | reverse complement strand
TCTCCGTCTGCGTCGCCGCCCACTCGTACTCGCTCACCGGCAAGAAGCCCCCGTGCTCCAGGTCCACCGCGAGGTTGTGGGTGATGCCCTCGGGGCAGAAATCCATCCGCGTCGCGAGGCCCCTGCGCGCGAGGTCCAGCCATTCCGCAATCTCGCCCACACGCCCTCCGTCGATCCCGTGCACCAGGTCGCCGCGCCCGCCCAGCCCCGGCACGATCGAGAACTTCCCGCGGATTCCGCGCCGCCTCACCACCTCCACGAACCGCCGCATGAATTCGTTCGGCACCTCCTCCACCAGTGGCCGCCCGTCCTCGGTCAGCGGCTCCGCGTGGTGCACGTCCACGACGTGGCAGCGGTACACGTGGACAACCGGCGCCGGATCGTCCACGATCAACATGATCGGCGTCCGCGGGTCTCGGACCCTTACCTCGTCTAGCGGAATCTCGTGCACCCTCATTTCCTCCCGACCCCGCCGGGCCGGCCCGTCACTTCACCTCCCACACCACCGGCTCGATGGCCCGAACCGCCGCCGCCACCTCCCCGATCCCGTCGGCGTAGGCCTCACGGGCCTGCTGGAGGCAGTCCGCCGCGCGCAGTCGCTGCTCGTCACTTGGCTCCTTCGCACGATCTCCCAGCGCCCCCTCACACGCCGCCAGCGCGGCCGACTCGCGCGCGAAATGATTGGCCGCCAGACTCAGATGCGGCGCCGCCTCCGGGTGCTTCGGCGCGATCTCCCGCAGGAAATCAGCCGCCGCCTTCCGCGTGCTCACCAGTATGCCCAACTCGTACCAGTCATTCGGCAGCGCCATCGCAATCGTCGCGCCCTTGCTGCGGTAGGCCGCCGCCCAGTTGTCGTAGCACGCGAGACCCACCCGAAACCCCGCGGCCGCCGACGCCCCGTGCGCATGCAGCACCGCCGTCCGCAGCGCGCCCACCTCCGCCGAACGCGCATCCAGCTCTCCGGCCTTCTCCCCGATCAGCAGCGCGTGCGGCCCGCCGCACGTGCTCCCAAGCGCGCGGTCCTCCGGGGCGCGCGCATAGTCCCCCGTCTGCATCGAATCGTACGACCCCCGGCCGAACAGCTCGCCCGTCTCCTCATCGAAGCCCACCACGACGTCGTTCTCACAGATCGTGAACGCGTGCCACATGATCGCCGGCCGGCCCCCGCGAATCTCGCCCTTCACGCGATCCAACATCTCCCCCCACGCCGCCTCGCGCTCCGGCCCCTCTGCCGGCACCCCCAGGCGCTCGCATTCGTACCCCAGCAGGCGAATCAGATGGTCGGTCGACATCGCCCACTCGCACGTGGCCGCGCACGGACACGGCCCGGCGATGCGGAACGCGGCCCCCGAGATGCCCTGGATGTAGGCCGGCGTGTACGCCTCCCCGCGATAGGACAGAATCACCCGCACGCACTCGAACAACGGTTCCCTCACGCGGTAGCGGTCCACCCCCTTCAGCATGAGGCGCGGCCCGCCCGCAGCCTTCTGTGACCCCAGCGTCCCGGCGAACAACGCCACCGCCGCCAACGCGGCCAGGTCTCGCCACATTGCACTTCCCTGCCCCCTCCGTTTGCGCACCGTTCTTCGGCCCGGCCAGCCTGTCCTGCCACGCGCGCCGACTCCGCGCCTGCCCGCCGGCAGGGAGCCCGGTCCCCGGGGTGGTATCGTAGGGGTGCGCATGCCACACAGCCCGCAGCCCGCGGTCAGGCCCGCCGGGCCGCCCGGCCCGGGCAAGGAGAGGCGCCTTGCTTCACTTCACATCACACCACCAGCCCCACCTCCGCGTCCTCTCGGACGAGCAGGTGCTGGAGGTGCACAACGCTACGCTCGAGATCCTCGCGCGGACCGGCGTCGCCGTCCGCGAGGCCCGCGCCCGAGAGCTGCTCGCCAAGGCCGGCGCGCGCGTCGAGGGCGAACACGTGCGCCTCCCCGCGCACCTCGTCAACTGGGCCATCCAGCAGGCCCCTGACCGCGTCGTCCTCTGCTCGCGCACCGGCCAGCGCGTCATGCCACTGGAGGCCAACCGCGTCTTCTTCGGCACGGGGTCCGACACCCCGAACACCATCGACCCCCACACCCGGCAGCGCCGCCGCTCGGTGCGCGCGGATGTCGAACGCATCGCTCGCCTCTGCGACGCCCTGCCGAACATCGACTTCATCATGTCCCTGGGCGTCGCCAGCGACGTGCCCGAGAAGGCCCCCTTTGTCTTCGAGTTCGCGGACATGATGGCCGGCTCCTCCAAGCCGATCGTCTTCACTGCCCACGACCTCCCCGACATGGAAGACATCGCCGAGATGGCCGCCGCAGCCGCCGGCGGCGAATCGGCCCTCCGCGCCAACCCCTTCATCATCCACTACTCCGAGCCCATCACCCCCCTCGTCCACAGCCCCGCCGGCCTCCGCAAGCTCCTGTTCTGCGCCGACCACCACCTCCCGGTCGCCTACGTCTCGGGAATGAGCGCCGGCGCCACTGCCCCCGCCACCCTCGCCGGCACCATCGCCCTGGCCAGCGCCGAGTGCCTCTCCGGCCTGGTCGTCCATCAGCTCGCCTCTCCCGGTGCCCCCTTCATCTATGGCGCCAACGTCTCCGTCGTCGACATGGCCACCCTCGGCTACGTCTACGGCGGCCCCGAGTTCCCCCTCACCAACGCAGCCTTCGCCGACATGGCGCGCTACTACCGCCTCCCGGTGTGGGGCCTCGCCGGAGCCACCGACGCCAAGTCCGTCGATGCGCAGGCCGGCCTCGAGGCGATGCTCTCCGTCCTCCTCGCCGTCCTCTCTCGCGGCAACCTCGTCCACGACGTCGGCTACATCGAGCAGGGCCTGACCTCATCGATGGAGATGGTCACCATCGTCGATGAGATGATCGCCATGGCCCGCATGATTCTCCGCGGCATTCCCACCGACCCCGACCACCTCGCACTCGACCTCATCGACCAGGTCGGCATCGGCGGGCAGTTCCTCGATGCCGAACACACCGCTCGCTTCTTCCGCACCGACCACTTCCTGACCCGCCTCCTGGACCGCAACCCCTACGAGCTGTGGCAGCGCGCCGGATCCAAGACCCTCGAGGATCGCGCCAACCACAAGGTCCTGGACATTCTGGCCGGTCACGAGCCCGCCCCCCTCTCCCCCTCCGCACAGGCGGCCGTCGACTCCGCTCTCAGAAGGGCCGCCGCGCGCTCCTAGCGCCCCCGCCCCGACTTCGCCCGTCCCCAGGTGCGCCGCCATGGACACTCCCGTCACCAGATTCCTCGACCAGCACGGAATCCCGTATGTCATCAAGCGCCACTCGCAGCCCGTCTACACATGCGAGGACGCCGCGCGGGAACGCGGCGTCCGCCTCTCCCAGATCGTGAAGACAATGGTCGGCCGCGACCCCAACGGCGGCCTCCACATCATGCTCATCCCCGGTGACGGCACCCTCAAGCTGCGGCGCGTCCGCCACTACGCCGACGGCGCACGGGTCGAACTCCTGCCCCCCGACCAGATCCGTCACCAGCTCGGCGTCACCGTTGGTGCGATATCCCCCACGCAGTTCGTCGGCCGCGCCCGCTTCTACATCGATCGCTTGCTTCTCTCCGAGCCCGTCGTCGATATCAGCGCGGGGCGCCCCGACGCCGGCGTCGAGCTGCGCGCCCAAGACCTCCAGCGCGTCCTCCACGCCCTCGAGTGCGACATAGTCTCCACAAGCAAGCAATCGCCCCCCGACTCCAACGGCCGGTAGACTCGCTGCGCGTTACGCGCGTCAGAAGAAGTTGCCGCCCGCGCCCCTACTCGTACGCGCCCCTCTTCACCACCGGCTCCAGCGGGAACTCGCGGCCCTCGAGCCTGAGCGCGCCGCCCACCGTCCCCCTGAAGACCACCTCGGCGCCTCCCACCCGCACGCCCACGCCGTCCTCGCCCTGAATCAGCGATGCCGCCTGCGGCTCCTCGGTCGTCAGCACGTGCAGGAAAACATCTTCGGTCTCCGCGTTCGCCGGGGACACCTCGATTCGCCACTTGTTCGCAGTGTCGGCCAACCGGTCCGAGCTGGGCGGGAAGCTCCGGCCGCCATACGTGTACCCCTCGATCGACGTCACCGACGCCTGGGCCGGCAGCAGACTCTGCACGGTCAGCCTCCCCTTGCCGTTGACGATCACGAAAGTCCGGCCCTCGATCCGCGGCTCGTTCCGGCTGTGCAGCAGCCAGGTTTTCTTGTAGTCGGCGCGCGTGCTCACCACCCGATCGAAGATCACGAACGTGCCCGGCCGCAGGAACACGATCTGCCGAACCCACGACTCGAGCTTCGTCCCCGCGTACGCGTCAGTGCAGTCGCCCGCCACATACAGATACTCCGGCCGGTTCTCATAGGCCGTGATGCGGCCCCGGCTGAAGCTCTTCCGCTGGCTCTTCCAGCTTTCCAGATCCCCGACCGTCCACTCCCACTTCTTCGTCTGACCCCCGTCGTTGTAGTACGCGTTGCGGCCGCCATCTCGCATCGCCGGCCACTGCTCGTCGGGCTGATAGACCAGGATGCAGTTGTGCGCGATCGTCCGCGTCAGCCAGTTCACATCGTGATCCGACAGGTAGTCGTAATACTCCCCGCTCTCCGTCGCCAGCGGCTCGTGCCGGAAGATCTCGAAATTCCCGGTCTCGAAGTGCTGGTGGTGATTCCAGAAGTCCCCGCACTCGAACCGAAACCACGTCGCGTCTGGCGTCCAGTCGCTCCGCGCGTACACCTTCCCCACGCCCGCCGCCAGATGCGCCAGCGGGAACGTCTCCAGCGGCAGCGGCTCCTGGTCGTGAGGCGGGCCCCACATGAACTCGCTGATCTGCGCGGCCGGGTGCTGCGCAACGCGGGGCCGGTTCGCGATATACCGCGAAAGCTCTGAGCCGCGGAAGTACTCCGCCAGCAGGTCCCGCAGCAGGTGCGGCGCCTCGTCGCCGCTCCAGTAGCGATCAGACCCGTCCCCCTCCACCGCGAAGCGCTCCGTCCCGTCCGGCCGATTCTCCGGGTAAGGCTGCAGCATCTCATAGGCCAGGCGCTGGTAGAAAAAACGCGGTGCCTTCGCGAACCCGTCGTACCCCTCCACTCGCCGGACAAGCTCCAGCGCCTCGGCAAGATCGCGCAGCGAATGCCGCTGGTACCACCCGCACTCCGTCCATCCGCCCCCATCGCCAAACTCCCTCAGCACCGGCAGCAGGCGCGATTCGTACAGCTTGTGCAAGGCGTAATCGCGGAACGCCTCCGCCATCGGATTCTCGCCCCACGTCGCATACGCAATGCGCAGATAACACAGCATCTTCGATGGCGTCGAGTTGTGAAACGCGCTCTCGTCGTCCGTATAAGCCGCGAGGTGCGCGTTCATCCAGTCGATCATGCGCTGCCGGTCCGCACCAGCGATGTGGTCGAAGAACAGGTCATACGTCACCGCCACTTCCGTAAGCCAGACCCACGTGTCCTGGTGCACATTCGTCACGCCCCGGTCCACGTTCCGCAAGGCCCGCCTCACGAGCTCGTCTATCTCCTCCGCCGGCAACCCCTCCACCGCGTTGGTGACGCCCTTCGCCCACAGATGCCCGCTCGACCTGATCTGAGAGTAGAGATCGGGCTTCGCAGCCGCCATCTCCTGCACAAACCCCGCCGGCCCCAGCAGCCGCGGGTGCCGCGTCAACGCCTCCGCCCACGAGCCGGCCGCAACCCGCGGGTTCGCCGGCGGAATCTCCGGCAATGCCTGCACCTCCATACTCGACCTCCCAGGCGGGGCCGCCCGCCCATCTGCCGCAACTCCCGCCAGGATCATCCACATACACAGGCCCACCGCGAGCAGCCCGAGAAGGCCAGCCTGCATCCCCTCGCCTCCCGCCTCATCCGCCGCCCTCCCCCGCCGACATGGCCGCGCGTCACCCATCCGCGTCCTCTAGCGTCACCGCGGCCACGCTGTCGGCCGGCAGCAGCACCTGAAACTCGAACTTCTCCCCCGTGTGTGTGTGACGCCGCTCCAGCGGCCGCATCTCGAGGGCCTCTTCATCCCACCGGCGGCCCCCGTCCAGGCGATCCACAGTCAGCCTCTTCGCGCCGGCCCACAGGCCCCCTATCTCCACCGTCGAGAGCACATCCCGCCCACCCTCCGGAGCGTAGTTCACCAGCAGCAGACGCACCTTGTCCTGGTCGCGAGCCGCCACCACGCGAACCTCCGCCTCCGCCGACTGCGCCGCAACGCGCTCCCCGCCCATGCGCCCCAGCATCTGGTACACGAAGTACTGGGGGCGCACCTCGCCATCCACGCCGAAGAGGCCAAACCGATGCGGCATCTCGTTCCAGTGGCGCTCCATCATCTTGATCCCCGCCGGAGAGAAGAACGCCCGAAAAGGCTCCGGGTAGAACACCTGGTCCCAGATGTGATAGTAGAACGACCAGTCCACACCGGCCTCCAGCATCGCCAGAACACACGCCGCCGTGGCGGCCGCGCGCCGCGGCTCCAAGGCCAGGTCCTGATACGACGCCGCATCGAACGACTTGCTCCACTCCGTCACCAGCATCTCCGGCCGTCTCCCCGGCCAGCCCGACAGCATCCCCTTCGCCTTCTCGACCCCCGACGCGTGCCGCCCGGGGTCATCGCTGTACAGGTGCCAAGAGATGAAATCAAGCCGCGTTCCGCTCTCCCGACACATCCGCACCAGCCCCGGCAGCGGCTCGTTCTCCACCCAGCACGCAGCCGGCCCTCCGACCTTCGCCGAAGGGCACGCCTCCAGCACAGCCTGCATCGTATGGCGATAGTACTCGAAGTAGTCCTTCGGGTCCGGAATCAGGTACGGGCACCCCCCGCTCTCGCCAATGTCGGTCTCGTTCCCGATCTCCCAGTAGGACACGATCGGCCTCTCCGCCGAGTAACGCCCCACCAGCTCCCCTATCACCCGCTGCCACTCCCGCCAGTCGGTCGGCCGCCACAGGGAGTGGTCGATCGTGGGATAGAGAACGGGCGGCTTGATGCAGATGCACGCCACCACCTCCGCCCCCGTGCTGGCCAGCGCCTCCAGGAATGGGTCCAGCAGACGCCAGTCGAATCGCCCGCGCGCCGGATAGATCGCGAAATGCTCCTGCAAAAAAGCCCGGATCAGCCGCGGCCTCAGCCGCGCCACCCCCTCCGCCACCCGGGCCGGCAGCGGCCGCGTGTTTATCCCCCCGTGGCTCAGCGCGTGCCGCCACGCCTCGAATGCCCCGCGGCCCTCCGCCGCGTCCACACGCACGGCCACCTGGGAAAGCCCTCCCCGCACAACGCCCATCATCTTCCTCCCCCTCCGGGCCGCACCCCTGGGCCTACGGCAGAATCGCCTGCGCCCTCACCAGCCCCCGTGCCAGCAGCGGACGGAACGCCTCCGCGTGCGCACAGCCCGCCTGCTCCCCCCGCCGTCTCGAGTTCTCCAACACCCAGTCATCCAGCCCGCGCCCCAGTGCCGCCCGGAACGCCGCGTCCTGGCTCGCGTGGCAGCGGCAAAGCTCCATCTTCTGATCGAGGTGCTCCGTGATGTCCACGTAGTGCGTCGGCTCGAACTCGAACCCCCCGCTGGGCTCCACCAGGAACACCGCCGGCGGCCGCGCCAGAGGCCGCCAGCGCGTCTTCACCATCGGCAGCGCCGCCTGCATCGCGCACTGGCGCACCAGCAGGTTCACCGTCATGTGGTCCGCGTTGTAGTCCGGGCTGAAGTGCGTCAAGACGACGTCCGCCTCCGCCGCCCGCAGCGCCCCCACCAGCGCGTCACGCACCTCTGGCGTGTCATACAGATACTCGTCTCGCTCCCCAAGGCAGATGTACTGCCCGCCCACCCGCCGCGCCAGTTCCCTCATCTCGCGGTCCCGCACGGCCGCCGCCTCCGCCCGCGGCATCTCCGGCGACTGCGCCATGCCCCCGCTCCCGTCCGTAACGCAGATGAAATGCAGCCGATCCCCCCGCGCCTGCATCTTCAGCATGGTCCCCAGACACACCAGCTCGTCATCCTGGTGCGCCATCACAGACACGACGTTCATCCCGCCCTCCCGTCACAGCACCCCGTGCCGCTCGTATACCTCGCGGAGCAGCTTCCCCTGCGCCAGCTCCACCCGCGACGCACTCTCCCGGCGAGCCTTTTCCGCCGCCCTCTCCAGCACCTCGGCCTCCACCTCCCGCGGCACCACCACGATTCCGTCGAAGTCCGCAAACACCAGGTCCCCCGGCCGCACCACCACCTCCCCGCACCGCACCGGCACATCGTAGGCCATCACTCGCCCCCGCCCCATGCTGTCCACCGGCCTGATCCCGCAGTGAAACACCGGAAACCCCAGCGCCATGATCTTGCGGCAGTCCCGAATCTGGCTGTCACATACACACCCCACCGCTCCCCGCGCCTTCGCCGCCGTGCTCATCAGCTCTCCCCACGGCGCGTTCCTCCCCGCATAGTCGGTCGAATGCACCACCACATCCCCCGGCCCCAGCGCATCCATCGCCTCGATCTCCACACCGTATGGGTCGTCCTCCACAACGTACTCGGTCTCCATCCACTGGAATGTGCGCGCCCGCCCCACGATCACGCAGTTTCCCGCATCCAGCGGACGCAGCCGCTGGTGCATCGCCTGGTTGCGGCGACCCAGTGAGTCCAACACATCACACACCACGGGCACGTACAGATGCTCACGGATCCACCGGAACCGGTCGGCATCCTCTGCGGTCATGCTCCCTCCCTAACGCCAGCCGAACGGCTTCATGGTCTCCAGCACCACGCACTGCACCCCCGGGTGCTCGGCCCCGCATCGCTCCCGAAAGGCCTCCGGATCGCCCGAGTTCATCTCCATCAGATCCCAGTGGTTCGGCGACACGAAACGCGGCCTCACCGCACCGGTCAGCGCTACGGCCTCCTCAACCCCCAGGTTCCCCCACTTGCCATTGATCGGCACCAGCAGCACCTCCGCCCTCGGCGCCGCCTTCAGCAGCAGATCGCAAAACGAGGTGTCCGACGCATGGTAGAAGCTCCGCCCATTCGCGAACCTCACCAGGTATCCCGCGGTGTCGAGAACCCCCGGGTCCGTCGGCAGCGCAAACACTCCCGTCAGCATTACCCCCTTCACCTCAACCGTCTCCCCCACATCCACCTTCACCACGCTCGCCTCCGGCACCCCCAGCGCCGCCAGCTTCCTGGCCGCAAACCGCGGTCCCACAAACGTCGTCGTCTCCCGATGCCGATACCGGCCGATCGTCTCCGGATCCAGGTGGTCCAGATGGTCGTGAGTCACCACGAAGATGTCGACCTTCAGTTCCTCCGGCTCCATCGGGGCCGGCACCCGCCGCGTCAGCTCCCGCGATGCCCTCCCCACCGAGTCCGTCAGATACGGATCGATGGCCAGGGTCACCTCCCCCGCGCGCGCCACATACCCGGCCTGCCCCAGCGGCCACAGCACCGCCTCCTCCGGCTCCAGTTCCAGCTCCGCTATCGCTTCCATGGCCCGCCTCATCTCTACCGCACCCGATACTTCCCCACGGCCCGCTCGTCCACCTCGACCCCCAACCCCGGCCCCTGCGGCACCGGAATCGTCCCGTCCTCCCGCATCTCGATCGGCTCCTTCACGATCTCCCGCAACATCGGCCCGGCCGACACGTTGTACTCCAGGAACAGGCTGCGCGGCAAGCAGGCGTTTACATGAAGACTCGCCGCCGACAGCAGATCCGTCAGCCACGCGTGCGGGCACACGTCCACCCCCGCCCGCTCCGCCTCCCAGGCGATCTTCCTCATCTGCGTGAACCCCCCGCACCGGCTCAGGTCGGGCTGCACCACGTCCACACGCCCGCGCTCAATCAGCTCGCGAAAGCCCCACCCCGTTGCCTCCTGCTCCCCGGCCGCCAGCCGCGTCCTCACCCCCGCCGCCTTCACCGCCGCGTAACCCTCGTAGCATTCCGGATGCAGGAAATCCTCGATCCAGAAAATCCCGAAAGGCTCCAGCCTCCGAATCAGCTCCACCGCATCATACGCGCTCCGGTTCACCCGCCACCCCGCGTCCACCATCAGCTCCACCCCCGGACCCACCGCCTCCCTCGCCGCCCCAACCAGCGCCACGTCGCGCTCCCGGTCCTCCCCGAACGGCCCCCAGCCGAACTTGATCGCCGTGAACCCCCGCTTCAGGTAGCCCTCACACGCCCGTTTCATGTCGTCCGGCGTCCGGCGAAACAGCGTCGACGCATACGCCCGCACCGCCCCCCGGTACGTGCCGCCAAGCAGCTTGTGCACCGGCCTGCCGATCGCCTTCCCCATGATGTCGTGGCACGCGATGTCGAAGCCCGACAGCACCTGGATCGCCACCCCCCGCCGGCCGTAGTAGATGCTCCCTCGGTAGACCTTGTCCCACAGCCGCTCCGTCTCGAACGGATCTTCGCCGACCACCAGCGCCTTCAGCCCGTCGAACATCCCCACCCCGCTCGCCGGCGCATTCACCGCGGCCGCCCCCACGTGGGGCGCGGTCTCCACATCGGCCCAGCCCGTGATCCCTTCGTCCGTCGTCACCTTCAGCAGAAGCACGTACTTGACCCCTGCCGCCTCCTCGCTCCCCTCCGGCGGCCGGTTCTCCACCGGAGACTCGAGCACCATCGGCTCCACGTCGACGATCTTCATCTACCGCTCCTCGCCGAACACCAGCGCCACCTTCAGCGCCTCATCCTTCCCGCCGCCGGCAAGCGCGAACGCGCGCCGCCACTCCGCAAACGGCACCCGGTGCGTCACCAGCGACCCCAGCCCCAGTCGCGCGTCCGACAGCAGCCCCAGTGCCTCGTCGATGTAACCCTCGTCATTGCAGGCTCCCAGGATCTCCAGCTCCCTCACGTGCACCCGGAACAGGTCCAGCGCAACCGGAAAGGCCAGCCCAGAAAAGATCACCAGCCGCCCTCGCGGCCGCAGCGCCCCAAGCGCCAGCTCCGCCCCCTCCGGCGACGCCGCCGCCAGGAGCGCCGCGTCCACTCCCCCGCCCGATGCGTCCAGCACGGCCCGCCCCGCGTTCGCAAGGCTTCTCTCATTGATCCGCACCGCCTCCGGCACCTGGCCCAGCCGGAAATCATGGCGCCCCACCACCACGACCACCCGCGGCCGCTCCCGCAGGGCCAGCCGCGCGATGATGATCCCGAATGGCCCGTCCCCCACCACCAGGACGCCCTCCCCCGGCCCCACCCGCCCGCGGCGCACCGCCTCCAGGCACACCGCCACTGGCTCCAGCAGCGCCCCCGTCTCGAAACCGACTCCCTCGGGAATGCGCCGCGCCCGCCACGCCGGGTGCGCGAAGTACTCCGCGAATGTCCCGTCCCGATCCACGCCCAGGTGCCCCATCTGCTCGCACAGGTGCCCAAGGCCGCGGCCGCACGTCTCACACCGGCCGCATGGTATCACGGGATGCGCCGCCACGCGATCGCCCACCCGGAATCCCCTCACCCCCTCCCCCACCGCCGCCACCACGCCCGCCCCTTCGTGCCCCAGGACCCGGGGAAGCCGAATCCCGAACGGGTTGCGCGCGATGTCAGCAAGATCTGACGTGCAGATCGTCGCCGCTGCCGTCCGCACCAGAATCTCCCCCGCCCCCGGCCTTGGCGTCGGCAGCTCCACCTCCACCAGGTCCCCGATCCCTCGAAGCTGCAGCGCCCGCATCGCCTGCTCGCCCCTCATGGCGCCGTCTTTTTCCCCAGCCTCAGGCCGAGCAGACCCAGCGAGTCGCGGTTGATGATCCCCTCCACCACCGCCTCCGGGACCTCGGGCAGCCCGCTCTTTCCCAGCACCGCGTTCACGCCCCGCAGCCCCCGGATGGAATCCGCCGTCGTCGTCGCCGGATAGTCGGACCCGAACAGCAGCTTCCCCTCGGCCTTGTACTCCGCCGCCAGCCGCAGCGCGTTGTAGAACTGCCACGGGCGGTAGTACAGCGCCGAGACATCCGCATACACATTCGCCTGCTTGCGAACCACCGCGATCGCCTCTCCCTCCCACGGGTGTCCCAGGTGGGAGATCACGACTTTCAGCTCCGGAAACTCGCAGCTCACCTGGTCAATGTGGATCGGCCGCGCGTACTCCAGCGGCACACCGCTGCTGAACGTCGTCGCCATGTGCGCAACCACCGGCAGACCGTGCTTCTGACAATACGCGTAGATCTCGCAAAACCGGCGATCCAACGGATGGACCCCCTGGTAGACCGGCCCTATCTTCACGCCCTGACACCCAAGCTCGCGGTGACAGCGCTCCAGCTCCTCCATGTAGCCGCTCTCCGCCGGATCGATGGAGGCGAAGAAGATCAGCCGCTCCGGCGCCCTCTGCACATGCGCCGCAACCGCATCGTTGGGCACGC
>Ga0123519_10012504_pt1 | contig 12330 bp, 9 predicted proteins | sample YelNatPaOPRAMG02_FD_87396 | JGI IMG/M metagenome (GOLD analysis project Ga0123519, IMG submission 87396) | Hot spring microbial communities from Yellowstone National Park - Yellowstone National Park OP-RAMG-02 (version 2) | ecosystem: Environmental > Aquatic > Thermal springs > Hot (42-90C) ... | reverse complement strand
GATTGGTTAAAAAAAGTAATTGATATCAAACCTACTAATGATATTGAGATTCACATAGCACCATATGGTGAATTTTTTTTATATCCTCAATTTTTAGACTTAATTAAATTAATTAGAAGTTTAAGTAAAGTTAAAATAATTTCGATTCAAACAAATGGTATATTATTAAATGAAAATTTGATAAAAGAAATTGAAAAAGCCGGCTGTTCAAGATTAAATATCTCATTTAATAGTTTAGATGAAAATTTAGCTAAGTTTTTATCCAATAATCCAAATTATTCAGTTTCAAAAATTTTAAATATATTTGATAAGGTTCTACGTTCTAAAATGGAATTACTTATCGCTCCAATTTGGTTTTTTGGATTAAACGATATCGAAATAATTAAAATAATTGAATTAGTGAAAAACTATGAGAAATATGATTTTAAATGGCCCAAATTAAGACTAGGAATTCAAAATTATTTGATTTACAAAACAGGTAGAAAATTAAAAAAAATTAAACAGAGAGATTTCAGTTATTTTTATTATAGGCTACAAATTTTAGAGAAGAAATTTAATATTAAGCTCAAATTAGGTCCCCTCGATTTTGGTATTCATCCATCGGTTCCTATTAAACCACCTTTGGAATACAATCAAAAAATAAATGTTTCAGTTGTATTACCTGGAAGATTTAAGAATGAATATATTGGAAAATATAATGATCTTTGGGCCGTTAAAATAATTTCTAATCATCCTTTAAAAATAGGTTCTGTAATTTCAGGAGTAATTATAAAAAGTAAAACTAATGAAAATCTAATTACAATTAAAACATAATTGGATTTATATTTGTTTAAATATCTAAAATTAAGATGAACTTTGAATATAAATTACTCAAAAATTTTCTGTTTTAATTCTTGTATTGAAATCTCTTTATTCATATTATTTATAAAATATTTCGAATCAATTCCAGAACCAATTAAAATTGCACCAACAAGTTTATTGCGTTCTAAAATAATTTTTCTACAATTATTTAAATTTTCATCTATTTTCCATATAACTTCTGAATTTGCCGAATCAATCGGTTCTATTTCTCCAATGCTTAATACATCAATTCCTGCTATTTTTAATTTTGTTTGCCAAATTGTAGGTTTATATTTTTTAAATTCATTTTTACTTTTTGCAAGAATATTATTTGCGACTATTTTTGCCTGCTCTATAGATGGAGGAATTATCCCCCAAATCTGATTATTAAATTCAATGCAGTCTCCTGCTGCAAATATATCTTTCTCACTAGTTTCTAAATACTCATTTACAATAATTCCTTTATTTGTTTTTATACCAGAATTTTTTGCTAATTCAATATTTGGAATAATTCCTACTTGTTGAAATGCAATATCTGTTTTTAAAATTTCTCCATTTTCAAATTCAATTCCATTTATTTTATTTGTCTCATTGTCTGTTAAAATTTTTTTTACTGACTTTTTAAAGATTAATTTGATTCCTTGATTCTTTAAATAGTTCTCTAAAAATTTCGAGGATTTTTCGCACAATTGTCTTGGTAGAATTCTATTTTCTATCTCGCAAATTGTAACCTCAATATTTAAGTCTTTCAGATTATAGCTCAATTCAATTCCAAGCAAACCTCCTCCAATTATAACTGCATTTTTTACGTTGTTATTTTTTATATACTTTATAATCTCATTTGCATCTTCTATTGTTCTTAATGTAAAAACTCCTTTAGCATTTGGGTTCTCAAATGGAAATTTTCTAGCATTGCTTCCTGTTGCTAATACTAATTTATCATATGAAATTGGTTCTTTAATATCTTTTAGATGAACTAGCTTTTTATTTAAATCCAGTTTTTCAGCTTTGATTCCAGTCATTAAATTAATATTGTTTTTCGAATACCAATCAAAATTTCTTACATATAATTTTTCTATGTTTATTTTTCCTGCAATATATTGAGGTAGAAAAATTCGAGTATAATATGGATGAGGTTCTTTTGTTATATTTGTAATCTCATGTCCATCTTTTATTATATTCGCTCTAATCAACTCTTCCGCTACAGTTTGGCCAGCAACTGAATTTCCTATAATCACAATTTTCATTTGTAAAACTTCCAAATATTTCAATATCTTTAATTTTTATAAGTTAATTTATTTAATTTTACTTATTTATTAAAATTTTAAAATACAAAATAATTCAAATTTTGCTTATATTTTAAAAAAATATAATTTATAAATCAAAAAAACTAAATCTTATTAGATTTTGAAATTTTAATTTTTTAAAAAGTTAAAAAATAAGTGAGAAAATTATGACAGCAGAAGAAATTTTACCTAATTCTAATATATTTTGGACTGGTGTTAATGATTACACTAATAATTTATTCGAGGGAATTTGGCCTGTTGGAAAAAATGGTGTTAGTATCAATTCATATGTAATTAAAGCCAATAAAAATGTTTTAATTGATTTAGTTAAAGCCGGTGGCGGAGGATCCTCTGAAAATATTATTGATCAACTTGCATCAATTGATTTGAAACCAGATCAGATAGATTATCTAATATTAAATCATTTAGAACCAGATCATACAGGATTTTTAGAAAGTTTTAGAATGATTTGTCCGAATGCTGAAATTTTAACGAGTAAAAAAGGAGTCCCTTTAGTTAAAGAATTTTACGGAATAGAAAACAAAGTTCGAGCGATAGAGGATGGAGAATCTCTTGATATTGGAGATGGAAAAAAGTTAGTATTTTATTATATTCCGAATGTACATTGGCCCGAGACTATGGTAACTTATGAGGTTTCAAACAAAATATTATTTAGCTGTGACGCATTTGGCTCATTTGGTGCATTTCGAGGTGGAATCTTCGATGATACCATAACTAATGAAGATCACGAATTTTTTGAAAGAGAAAGCTTAAGATATTATGCAAACATTGTAGGTCCATTTTCCAATTCTGTTTTAAGTGCAATTGAAAAAGCTTCTAAATTGGAAATAAAAGTTATTGCTCCTTCGCACGGAATTATTTGGCGTAAAAATCCCGAAAAAATTATAAAAAGATATATAAGATATGCGAATTACATGAACGATTATGCGGAACCAAATATTACAGTAATTTGGGGTTCTATGTATGGAAATACAGAAACAATTATAAGAGCAGTGCTTAAAGGAATATCCAAAATTGGTATTCCAGTTAGAATTTTAAAAGTTCCAGAAACTGATATTTCATATATACTAGCTGAAGCTTGGGAGTCTGCAGGATTGGTGATAGCAATGCCCACGTATGAATATAAAATGTTTCCTCCAATGAAATATGTGCTTGATTTATTTGATTATAAACACGTTTGGCATAAAAAAGTTATTCGAATCGGTTCATATGGCTGGTCAGGTGGTGCTGAAAAACATTTTTTAGAATTAGTTAAAAATTTAAAATGGGACATTGTTGGAACGTTAGAATACCAAGGTGCTCCAAAGGAAAATGATTTTAAACAAGCAGAGAAATTAGGTGAAGAATTAGCAAATCAAGTTAAAAAATTACCTAAGAAAATTTAAGGGGGAATAATTTAATGCTAAATTTTAATTTAACATATGAACAAATAGAATTGCAGAAAAAGGCCCGGCAATTTGCAATAAATGAAATTCTTCCTGTTACAAGTTATTTTGATGAAAATGACACAATGCCGCTTTATTTAATTAAAAGAGCTCATGAATTAGGATTGCAAAATTTAGAAATTGAGAAAAAATATGGAGGCCCTGGTTTAGGATTAATTGAAAATGCAATTGTAGTAGAGGAAATTTCAGCCGTGGATCCCGCAATGGGAACTTCAATTTTCGGAAATACTTTAGGAGAGGAACCGTTATTATTAAGCAATAATGAAATTGCAAAAGAAAAATATCTTCCAATTTTGGTAAAAGAACCGAAAATAATATCGTTTGCGACATCAGAACCAACAATGGGCAGCGATGTTGCTGGTATGAGGTGTAAAGCAACTAAAGATGGTAAGGATTACATACTGAATGGAATAAAATATTGGATAACAAATGGTGGTTTTGCTGACTTTTGTACAATTTTTGCTACCACCGATTCTAAACTAAAACATAAAGGAATTGGCTGTTTTTTGGTTGAAATGAATTGGAAAGGTGTTTCAGTTGGAAAACCAATACCAAAAATGGGACATAGAACATCCAATACAGTCGGAATAAAATTAGATAATGTGAGAGTGCCTGCCGAAAATATTCTAGCCGAACCGAATGGAGATGGTTTTAAATTAGCTATGAAAACGTTTTCACGCACTCGTCCAATAATTAGTGCTTTTGCTACTGGAGCTGCAAGGTCTTTAATGGAATTTTCAATTGATTATGCGAAAAAAAGAAGAGTATTTGATCAGAAATTAGTTGATTTTCAAAATACTCAATTTAAAATTGCTGAGATGTATCAAAAAGTTGAAACTATGAGATTGCTTACTTGGAAAGCTTGTTGGGAAGCTGATAACGGATTGGATCCAACAGTTTCAGCGAGTTTAGCAAAATTATATACCTCAGAAGCCGTTTGTGAAATAGGAAATATGGCGTTGCAAATTTTTGGCGGATATGGTTACACAAAATTCTTTCCAATAGAGAAAATCTTGAGAGATATTCGAGTTTTACCAATTTATGAAGGAACTTCAGAAGTTCAGAAAATAGTCATTAGTCGTCATGCAATAAATAATTACATTTCAATCATGCCATCTATTGAAGACTTACCAAGATTAAAAAGTGATGATGTAGAAACTGCAGCGCGGGAAGGTATTAAAGCCCAGACCGTATGGAGATGTAGAGTCTGCGGATATTGTTATTATGGAGAAGAACCACCAGAAGAATGTCCCTATTGTAGATTTCCAAAAAGTGTATTTAAAAAAGTATTATGATTCAATTTTAAATTATGCAAATTATTATTATTTATTATATTCAAAAAGTTTAATTGAGTGAGCAAATTGGATTATAATGCAGTATCAAGGAGAGTTCATATTCTTTTTATAGATAGAGAATTGGAAAGATTTATGGCACCAATTAGAGAATTTAATCCTCATAAAATATATGTTTTTGTTTTTAATAATATACAAGAAGATAAAAATTATGAAATAGCTTATCCACCGCTTTTAGAAGAAATAAAAAAATTCAACAATAATATAGAAATTGAAATAATTGGAGTTAGATATACTGAATATTTTGAAGTTATACAAGAAATTTCAAAAATAGTAGATAAAGAAAGAAAGAATGATAAAAACGTTAGAATTCAAATAAATTGTTCGACTGGAGCAAAAATGAGCTCGGTAGCATGTGTTGATGCAGCAAGATTATGGAATTTAGAAATTATTTATGTATTTTCAAATGATTTTGTTCCAGATAGATATCCAAAGCACATTGGAGAAATGAAGATAATAATACCACCAACATTTCCTATAAAAAAACCTTCTTGGCGGGAGTTGGAAGCACTTCGAATTATTAACGAATTAATTGAAGAGAATAACAAGAAGAACCTATATGAAGATCCTGAAGACAAAGATTACGTATTTAGAGATAAAGTTCAAGATATTATAATTGAAAGAAAAATTATATCAACTGAAGGAAAAGAAAACAAATTAAGTAAAAGGACACGTGAAAGCGAAGCATTTAGAACGAAAATAATGGAACCTTTATTAAAAAATGGTTATATTAAAATTACTAAATTTTCAAAAACTTATAAAATATATTTAACCAACGAAGGAAAAAGAATTGCTCAAGTATTCAAATATTATAATCCAAAATTCTGAATTCATGAAAATTATACTTGAAATAATTTGTTTAATTTTAATTAAATAACCTAATTCATTCAAAGTTGATTGATTAACTATCTTTATTATTTTATAAATTACAAAAATATTTTATAAATAAAATTTCTTATTTTAAATTAGAGATATAAGAAACGTATAAAATTAAATTATATTTATAAAAGAGAATTTAAGATGAGAAAAAATTTATCAGAAATTCAAGAACAAGTATTAGAAATAGAGAGAATATTTAATCAATCTGGTTATAATACTATTCGTTATGATAGTGAAATTAATCCAAGTTTTGATTTATTCGTATTTAATTCAGGAGATTCCATATTAACAAAAGTGGTTAAAAATATAGATATTATCCAAAATACTTTACTGGTAGAATTTTTTCTTATATCATATTTCTTAAAGTGCATTCCATTAATGATTGGGCAAGAAAATCGTCATAATGAATTAGAAAATGATACTGTTTATTTTAGGTTAAATAATAATATTTTGGCCATTAATTTATATACATTAAAAAGAATTTTAATGGAAAATGTGTTACCCTATAAAATAGCAAAAAGGGGAGATTTAATAGTAAAAATTAATGGCGAAAAGCTAAAGAGAGTCAGAAGAGAATTAGCATTATCAAAAAAGGACATAGCACATATGCTGGGAATAAGTATTCGTGCAGTTTCTCAATATGAAAATGAAAATATGAAAATAAAATTATATCATTTGGACCTTTTAGAGCGAAATTTAAAATCAGATTTGAAGTTACCGATAGATATATTTAAAATATATAAAGAAAAAAGGATTATGATCGAAGAATTATCAAATTACTCCCAAAATTTAAGGAGGAATTTAAATAAAGATAATTTTTCCAAAGAGATTTATGAATTGCTTGAAAATATAGGTTTAGAACAGCTTTGGCCTAATAAAGCTCCATTTGATGTAATAATAAAACCAGATACGCATCAATATAAAATTGATAAAATAAAAAATGAATTTCTTCCTTTAATTAGTACTATTATATCTAATTTCAATCAAAAAGATATGGATAAAATATATTTTATTTCTCAACTATTAAAAATGTTTAAAGTAAAAGCAACTGCAATTGTAGAAGATGAAATTGATGCGAAACAGTGCAAATTGGCTGGAATTCCTACAATAGAACATAAGGAATTAAAGCAAATAAACTCTACAGAGGAATTTAATCAATTATTAAAAAAGAGATTTAATTAATATATCAAATTTTTAATTTTTTAAAAAATAAAATATTATTTGTGAAGAAAATTCTTGGAATAGATGAAGCTGGTAGAGGTCCTGTTTTAGGAGATTTATTTATAGGCGCTGTTTTATGCAAACCAGACCAAATTAAAATACTGGAACAAAATGGAGTAAAAGATTCTAAAAAGTTATCTAAAATTAAACGTAGAGATTTATACGTATTAATAACTAAAAATTGTATCAATTATTTAGTTAAAAGAATATCTGTAGAAACTATTGATAATAATATAAAATTAGCCAGTAAAAAGAATTTAAATATACTTGAAAAAGAAGTAATGTGCGAAATTATTGAAGAAATGCAACCTGATGAAGTTTATATCGATGCAATCAGTAATAATCCAAAAAAATTTAGAAGTGAAATCATTGATTATTTAAACTCCAAAAGAAAATTATTAAAGGTTCCAATAATAATTGCTGAAAATAAAGCAGATTCAGCATATATTATAGTCGGAGCTGCCTCAATAATAGCTAAAGTGGAACGTGATAATTCGATTAATTTATATAGAAAAGAATATGAAATGTATGGAAATATCGGTTCGGGTTATCCCAGTGATAAATATACGATTGAATTTTTAAAAAATTATATAAAAAAGGAACATGAACTCCCAAAAATAGCAAGAAAATCTTGGGAGACATCGATAAATTTAATGAATGAGATTATTCAACAGAGAAAAATAGATGATTGTTAAATTCCTCCATATGGATTGATTATCTTTAATCTTATTATTTTAGAAATTCTACTAAAAAATTTTGGATTAACATTTTCAATTTTTTCATAATTAATTCCAAGTTTATCAAGAATTTTGTTAAATAAAGGTAATCTTTTTTCGAAATCTGTATAATCTCTATTTTTAAAATCAATCCAGCAAATTTCTGAAACTGCAAATAAACGAGGAAATAATTGCCAGAATAATCTTCTCTCGTTATAAATCCATTCTGTCCAGATTGTGCATTCCATTCCGAGTATATTTTTGCATGTATTTTTGGATAATCCTTTAAAGCAGGGATTAAACTTATAAACTTTTTTCAATGGAGTTAAGAAATAATTATAATCAAAGTATAAAGATCCAAATTTTGAAATAATGAATTTTCGTCCATTTTTCATATGTTTTTTTACTAAATTATTTTTCCTCATCCAGTATTGAACTATTATATTTGAATCTAAAGATGCATAATCTTCAGTTAAAATTTCGTTCCATCCGATTGGTATTTTATTATTCTCTAAAATAAATTTACACATCTTTTGAGTGAAATATCTTTGCAAATCCCGTTCATCTTTAGAATTCAATTCTTGTAATTTTTTCTGACATTTTTCACATGATTTCCATCTATCTAATGGAACTTCATCTCCGCCAATGTGTATATAATTAGAAGGAAAAATCTCAAAAATTTCTTTTAATATGTTTTGAAGAAATACGAAAGTATTTTCATTTCCAATACAATATACATCTTTTTTTATACCAAAAGTCGTGGAGACTTCAATACCTTTACCTTTACAGCTAAATTCTGGATATGCAGCTAAAGCTGCCATTGAATGTCCCGGCATATCGATTTCAGGAATAATTTCTATAAATCTTTCTTTAGCATAATTTATAATTTCCTTAATATCTTCTTTATTATAATAACCTTCATGTGGTTTGTCCTCAAATTTTTTACTCAAATATCCCCCAAATTGAGTATTATTTCTTTTAGAACCGATTTGATGAAGTTTCGGATATGATTTAATTTCAATTCTCCAACCTTGATCGTCAGAAAGATGCCAATGAAATTTGTTTAATTTTAAAAGCGCCATTAGATCTAAAATTTTCAATATAGTCTGTTTTCCTTGAAAATGGCGTGCTTCATCAAGCATTACACCACGCCATTCATATTTTGGAAAATCTTCAATTTTTAAATTTGAAATTTCATATAAATTGCAATTTTTATTTTTAAATTTTAAATTATAAAAAATTTGGCGGATTGTTTGAATTCCATAGAATAAACCATTTTCCGAGACACTATAAATTAGAATTTTATCATTATTTATTAATAATATGTATGCGTTTGTTTTAGAAAGAGTTTCTTTATCTTTCGCATTATCAATTTTATCTAAATCAATTAAATTTAAAAACAAACCGTTTTGATCCTTATATTTTTCAATATCATCAACTTTATAAATAATCAAATCTAAATCCAAAATCTCTTTTGCATATTGAAAGACAAAATTAGCAAATTTTTCAAGTGTTGAATTAAAAAAAATTTTAGTTGATTGTCCAAATTTTGAAAAACCTTCCAAAATATTAATTTTAATAGGTTTTGGAATTATATTTAATCCGATTTCAGTCATAAAAAACACTTTTTATTTTATTTTTGTTGAAAATTCTTCAATAGGTAGATCGATTACTTTTTTATTAATTTTTATATAAGGAATTTTTCTTTCTAATAAAGGTCTTTCTCTATTATCAATCCAATATTCTAAAATCACAGCGGGAATATCTATCCCCAATTTATTTGCTGCGTAAATGCGGTGATGTCCATCATGTGCTATAAATTGTTGCGCAGCATCTCTAATCAACCATACAGCAATCGGAGGTATTGGTTTGTTATATTTTATCATATATTTAAAAGCTTCAATAATCATAGAAAGTTTATTTTTATCAAGAGAATCTTCAGAGGACCATATTAATTTAGGATTTAATTTTCGCTGTGATATATCTAATCCCACTCCATTATAAAGAGGTAAATTCAAATCCATTATAATTTTTTTAACTCCTGAATTTATATCAAAGTTTATACCCCATGTACTATTTGAAAGAAACGAGAGATATGCGATTTCTCGTATAACTGAATCATTTGATTGAAACATTATGATTAATTGATCCTGTGTTATTTCTTGTAATTGTTGTTTAGTTATATTATGAAGTTTTCTAAAATCAATTTCTTCACGTTTTAAAGGTGATAATCTTTTAATTGGAAGATTAATAACTCGGGTTCTAATTTTAAATGCTTGATGAAATAAATCTTCAATTTTTGAGTAATCACCTAGTGGTTCAAGAATTACGGCTTTTAATTTTAATTTATTCTTATAAAAAAAATATGCTCTATGATGTCCATCCATCAATATATATCTAAGATGACTATCATAAAAATTCCAGCAAACTACTGGTGGTATTTCATTTCCTGTTTTTTGGCAGTATTCATAGGCAAGTTCAACCATAATTAATTTTTCTTCTTCAATAGCATCTTGGCTAGCCCATAATATACTTGGTGGTATTTCTTGAATATCAGAGACCCAAACATTTTCTGGTTTGATTCTCAACTGATTACAAGCATAATTCTTCAAAAATTCAGGACTTCCATCAAAATCCCAATGTGTTCTTCCTAAAAATAATTTATATGCCTTATGGTGATCTTCTTCATTTGGAGATTGAAATAACTCTATAATTTCTAGCGGAGGTGCCTCAGTCTCATTTTCCATATATTTTTTACACCGATTTATTAATTTAATTTCAAATATTTAATATTTTTTAAATTATTTATTCCAAGAATCTCGAAATTACCATTAAATGATCTTGTGTATAAGGTGATAAATTTACTGATTCTATGATTTCAAAATTATTATTTTTTAATTTATTTATTTCATTTTCATAAATGGTTGAAGGTGATAAAGTAACGTCAATACTTCTTGATTTTATTGCAATAATAAATATACCTCCGTCCTTTAAAAAAGATTTACAATTTTCAATTCCAATTTCAGTTTGATTTGGTTGAGCAATATCTTCATATACGATGTCTATCGAGGTAAAGATAAATTTAGAATATTGAATTGGAAAATTCGCATCTCCTAAAATAGGAATAATATTTTTTCGATTTTTGCAATTTTGAATCAATTCTCTAAGACTTCTTGGTGAAACTTCTACAGAATAAATTATACCATCAATTAATATATCAGAAATATGTGAAACTGTAGTGCCTGAAGATGCACCTAAATATAAACATTTTGAATTTTTTTCAAAATAAATATTTCTAACTTTATTTAATATAGCAGCAGCTAATTTACTTCTATAGGGATTCCATTCTCGAAACTCTTCTTCTTTTTGGATGACCAATTTCTCTCCATAAATGGCATTTCCTTTATCAAGATTTTTAGTATATAATCTTTGTCTATCTCCTAAATTTTCATAATATATATTTGAGAATTTGAGATGAGGTTTTATTTTTGCCATAAAAAATCCTTTAAGTTTTATTTTTAATATTTTGAAACTTTTTTATATTTTGATTTAGATTTATTCTTTTTTCTTTTTTGTTTCTGTTTAGATTCTTTCGAATATTCTATACTTTTTTGAGAATTTTTCTGTATTTTCTCTTTATTATTTTTCTTTGGCAATTCTTGAAATGTTTTCTTAATATATTCAATTTTTCTCATAACTTCTTCTAAAATTTCATTGCCACGGAATTCTCCTTTAAAATAGTCTAATTTTGCACATATTGAAATTTTACCCGCAAGTATTCTACTAATTTTTCCTCTCTGCCATACTTTAGCATTTCTAATTCCAGGCCATGTGTATATAATGCCATGTTTTGGGGACCCTTCCTTTTTTCTTAATGCTCGAAATAACGCTTTTTCTGCTCCAATTATTTGGATAGTAGATGATGGCATTAAAGCAAGTTCATAAAGACCCCCTGCCATATTTATTAAACGACCTGCTAATTGGGCTCCCAATAAAGTTAATAAATTTGGAGCTACATCCTTGAGCAATTGTTCTAATTTATTCTCTAAATACTCTCTAAATTTTATTAATTCAAGAACCTTATCTGCCAATTCAACAATAATTTGGATTTGGGTTTCATTAATTTTGCCTCCCATAGAATATTTAGCAAATTCTTCAATTTTTTCCGCATAGGTACTATCTAAATTTAAAAGATCAATTAATTTTTGTTTAGAAATATTATCACGTTTTTGGAATAACTTAATAATTTGAGCATATCTTTTAATGTCTGAGACTAAACTATCTGTGAGTTCTGGGAAATGTACACCGTACCATTCTCTTAGTCTTAAGGAATACAAATTGATAAATTTTAATGTATCATCTAAACAATCAATCAGAAATCTAATATGAATATCTTTACTCTCACTGATGATTTGAATCATATTTTTGGAATAAATTTCAGCAATTTCTTTAGTAAATAAATAAAGTTCATTTTCAGATTTATCAGAAATAATTTTATTTATTAATATAGGAAGTTTCTCTCTAATTTTCTTAAAAATTCTAACATTATTTTCAGTTTTTATTGGTTTTT
>Ga0123519_10012501_pt1 | contig 12332 bp, 10 predicted proteins | sample YelNatPaOPRAMG02_FD_87396 | JGI IMG/M metagenome (GOLD analysis project Ga0123519, IMG submission 87396) | Hot spring microbial communities from Yellowstone National Park - Yellowstone National Park OP-RAMG-02 (version 2) | ecosystem: Environmental > Aquatic > Thermal springs > Hot (42-90C) ... | reverse complement strand
TTCTATCTGGATAACCTGGCGGTCGTGCCCGAGCCGTCCACCGTCGGCGTGCTGGGGTTGGGGCTGGCGGGTCTGCTGTTGCGAAGACGCCGTTCCGCTTAACCCTGTGTGTTTATCATGAGCGGCCCGCCACAGGCAGGCGGCTTTGTTGTTCGATACAGGTAAAGCCGCGGTTGCTGACGAATCTTGCAACGGAAGGGAGGCGAACACCATGCTCGCGCTCATCGGCGGCACCGGTATGAGTGAGTTGCCGGGCTTCACGGTAGAGCGTAAGCGCGTGCTGTGTACCCGCTACGGCGAGGCAACGGTGCTGGAGGGGCATTTGAACGGCATCCCACTTGTTTTCCTCCCGCGACACGGCGAAGGACACACCCTGCCCCCGCACCGTATCAACTACCGTGCGAACATGCTGGCGTTACAGCAATGCGGGGTGACGCGCATTATCGCCACCGCGGCGGTCGGCTCGCTCAATCGCTCTATGAAGCCAGGCGACTTCGTGCTGGTCAGTGACTTTATCGATTTCACCCGCGAGCGACCGCTCACCATTTTCGACCGACCGGGCGAGGTCGTGCATACCGATTTCACCCAGGCGTACTGCCCCGAAATCCGGCATGTTCTGGAACGTACCGCCGAATCGCTGGATGTGCCTGTGCACTTCGGGGGCACCTATCTGTGCGCCGACGGACCACGCTACGAGACCCCTGCGGAAATCCGCATGTTCGCCCACTGGGGGGCAGACGTGGTGGGCATGACCGGCGTGCCGGAAGTGGTGTTTGCTCACGAACTGAGGATATGCTACGCGGCGGTGGCTATCGTCACCAATTGGGCGGCTGGCATCAGTCCCTCGCGCCTCTCTCACGATGAGGCGGTGGCGATTATGGCGGAAAGACGCCCCCTGTTGCTGGAGTGGCTCAGTCGCGCGTTTCAGGCGATACCTGAGGGAACATGTGCTTCGTGTAATGGGTGAAATGATGAACGGTGTGACTATCATCGGGGGAGGCTTTGCCGGGTCGGAAGCGGCATGGGCGGCAGCGAACGTGGGAGTGCCGGTGCGCCTGTATGAGATGCGACCGGTGCGTCAGACACCCGTTCACCAGACGCCGTACCTTGCGGAACCCGTTTGCTCCAACTCGTTCAAATCGAACCTGCTCACCACTGCCTCTGGACTGCTGAAGTGGGAGATGCGGCAGCTGGGCTCGGTGGTGCTACAGTGCGCGGAGGAGGTTGCCGTGCCTGCAGGAGAGGCGCTGGCGGTGGACCGCCATCTGTTCGCACAGGCGGTGACCCAGCGGTTGGACGCGCATCCGCTCATTGAGATTGTCCGCGAAGAGGTTACCGACATCCCTGCCGAACGCCCGCTTATCATCGCGACCGGGCCGCTCACCTCGGACGCGCTGGCGCAGGCAATCGCCCGCCTGACCGGCAGCCAGCGTTTGTATTTCTATGATGCGGTCGCGCCCATCGTGGACGCGCTGACGCTGAACATGGAGCGTATCTTCGTGGCATCGCGTTACGGCAAAGGGGATGCCGCCTACCTGAACTGCCCCATGACGCGCGAGGAGTACGAAGCCTTCGTGGACGCTTTGCTTTCGGCGGAGACCGTAGAGCCACACGATTTTGAGGAGCCGCGCTACTTCGAGGGGTGTTTGCCCATCGAGGAAATCGCCCGGCGCGGCAGGGATGCCCTGCGCTTCAGCAGGTTCAAACCGGTGGGCTTGCGAGACCCGCGCACCGGGAAGCGTCCGTATGCGGTGGTGCAGCTGCGTCAGGAAAACCTGCAGGGCACGTTGTACGGGCTGGTAGGCTGCCAGACGCGCATGAAATGGGGCGAGCAGAAGCGCGTGTTCCGCCTGATACCCGGGCTGGAGAACGCGGAGTTCGTGCGCTACGGGGTGATGCACCGCAATACGTATATCCACTCTCCCACCCTGCTGGAGCCGACCCTGCAGCTGCGTTCGGAGCCCGGCATCTTCTTCGCTGGGCAGATTACGGGCGTGGAGGGCTATATCGAAAGCGCGATGTGTGGCATCGTGGCGGGGATGAACGCGGCAAGGCTGGTGAAGGGGCTGTCTCCGCTTACCCTGCCTGCGGACACGATGATGGGCGCGCTGCTGGAGTACATCAGCCGCTACCCGGGTAAGGACTTCCAGCCGATGAACGCGAACTTCGGCTTGTTACCGGAACCGGAGCCGCCCATGCGTGACCGCCAGCAGCGCGTGGCGGCAAAAGTGGAACGCGCACAGGAGGCGTTGCAGCGGTTTCTGGCACAACATGGACACATCATCTGACCGCTACGAGTGGATAGACGCTTTTATCATCGACCTGCGGCATCGCCGTCGCGCGTCGGAGAACACCGTACGCGGCTACATGCGCGACCTCGTGCAGTTCGCCGAGTTTCTGGAGCGGAACTACCCCGAGCTGGGCTGGGAAGCGGTGCAACCGGGCATCGTTCGCGCGTTTCTGGCGGAGCTGCACCGGCTGGCGTTGTCACCGCGCAGCATCGAGCGCAAAATCGCGGCGCTGCGGGCGTTTTTCAAATACCTGCGGCATCGTGGAGTCCTAACGAGTAACCCCGCGCAGGCGGTAACCGCTCCCCGGCACGACCAGCAGCTGCCCAAAGTGCTGGCGCAGCAGGAGGTGGAACGGCTCTTGACCGCACCGCAGGGTGAAGACCCCCTGTCTATCCGCGACCGTGCCATTCTGGAGTTGCTGTATGCCAGCGGGATGCGCGTGGGCGAGCTGACCAGCCTGCGCGTGCGGGATATCGACTGGAGCCAGAACGCCATTCAGGTTACCGGCAAGGGGAACAAGACCCGGGTGGTGCTGTTTGGGCGGGCGGCGCAGGAGGCACTGATTGACTACCTGAACCGCGCCCGCCCGGTGTTGCTGCAAAAAAGCGGCAACAGGGACGAAGGCTGGCTGTTCCTAAACCATCGCGGCACCCGCCTGACCGACCGCAGCGTGCGACGGGTGCTGGATCGATACGCTCCGGAGCTGTCCACCGCCTTCAAACCGACGCCCCACTCTCTGCGCCACTCCTTCGCCACGCACCTGCTGGACAGCGGCGCAGACCTGCGCACCGTGCAGGAGCTGCTCGGTCACGCCAACCTGACCACCACCCAGATTTACACCCACGTCAGCCGCGAGCGGCTTAAGGAAGCGTATCGCAAGGCGCACCCGCGCGCTACGGAAGACGACTAGCCGCCACCGGCTAGTGAGCGCTGCCTTGCGCCGAGGGTTTCGTGTCGCGATACTGCACCACCCATATCTCTGGCGTCTCGCTGGGAACTTGAATGGTGCTCTTTCGCTCGGGATGACCTTCAATCCAGAGCTCGTAAACCCATCCCTTGCCAAGCGCGATGTCGCTGCCCTCCTTGCCGACGAGATATTTCACCGGTTCCGGACCCCATGGTGGGGCAACCTCCGTCCACGCGTGCTGGCGCAACACCACCACGGTTGCCTCCAAAGGCTCACGGGAACCATCGGGGTACTGGGCGCAGGCTCGCAGGCGAAAGGTCTGCTTCAGGTTATCCGCACGGTAGCCCGCTACGGCGTCGGTATGCACCGTGTATACGTTCTCTCCGGGCAGGACGTCGCCCGGCTTCAACCCCGTCTTGAGTTGAAGAGATTTGTCCTGTAGCAGGCGGTTTGCGATTCGGGCAGATGCCTCCGACAGCCAGTCGCGCTCGGTATGGAGTCGTTGCTGGATACCATTCAGCAGCGGGTTGATGTCTTTCCCCCGCCCGCTCCTTTCCTCGGGCAGCCACAGCACCGCTTTCGCGATGCCCCGCAACCAGACGTGCCAGTACGCAAACCCCTGTGTGTAGGGGGCAACCTTCACCGGCTCCAGCATCGGTTCCTTGACTTGCGCTGACTGTCTCATCTCGTCCATTTGCGACTGGACGTACCGCTCCAGCCACTCCTCCCGTATCTTCGGGGAACCAAGAATGCGAATATTCAACAGATTCCATCGCTTGAACATCCCCGCGTGGGCAGGAGATTCGACCGGAACTGGACGGGAATTGTCGTTGGTGAACTCCTTCACCAGTAAAGTAGATGTCAGTGCTCCCGACGGATAAGGGGCGAAGCGCGGCGGTGGATTCAGTTGCATCCACTCGCCGTCCTCGCCGGGGAAATCCTCCGCACCTACTACCTTCCTGATTCCCTCGTCGGAAGGGGGCGCAGGACGATAGGGCAGGAACTCCCGCGAGATAACCAAAGGGACCACGGCGTCCCACCAGCCGCGGTCAATCAACAGCTTCGCCAGCACCTCGCCCCGTTTGGAGAAGAGATACGCCAGGTAATACTGCTGGTCGCTGTCGTAGCGCAGGCTACCCGCGATACGCGAACCGCTGCGGTCAGCAGACAGTTCGCCCACCAGAAGCCCTTTGCCGAACGCCATCAGCCGCAACTTGCCCAATCGGTTCCGCCTGTCCTCCACCCGGAAGACCAGCTTAATGGTGTCCTCATCGGCATAGAAATGCGCCCAACCTCCCTCGTCCGGTACCTGCAGCGTCAAGATGCGCCGCTCATCGAAGGTCTGCACTCGCGGCTGTTCGACGGGGTGGTAGGCAGCGACGTTGGCGGTGAGCTGCAAATAGCGTTTGGTCCGGTGGTATGGGCTGTAGAACCGGTCCCAAACACCGACATAAACACGGATTTGCTTGTCGTGGGGCAAGGGAACCAGTGGCTGTGCGCTCGTGGCTGCACATCCCAGTAGAACCACAGCGAGACTGCAAACAGTCGCCAGCGTCCGGGCAGCCATGGACGTACACCTCCTTGCGCAAACTACCTTGATTCTATTGCAACACCCGATAATTGTCAATACACGCGCGGAGGAGCAGGATTTCCCATCGTTCCTTATATCGCTTGCCCCCGGTAGTAACAAAGAGTACAGGAGTGCAATAGATGCGTATTATTCATTGTAAAAACCCATGTGGAGGTGTTTTGTGAACAGGGCAAGCCTTTGGCTGATGGGGTGGTTACTGGTACTTGCTGCGCCGTTGTGGGCGCAGCAGGCGCTGACGTTGCCGGATGCACTGACGACGGCAGAACACCAAAATCCCATGCTACAAGCGGCGCAGGCGCACCTGGACGGAGCACAGGCGCGCGCACAGGCAGTATCTACCATGTTGCTGCCGCAGGTGTCGATATCCGGCTGGCTGGCGCAAGGGACGATGGACAACATGCTGGCGTCGTCGCCGGGTGTGATGCCCGACTCGATGCGGATGGCGTCGCGTGATCGTTTTGCTGCGTCACAGCTGAAGATATCCATTCCATTGTTCACCGGTGGACGGTTGCAGGGCATGATCGGCGCTGCTCGTGCTGAGAGAGACGCGATGTATGCGGAAGTACGGGAAATAGCTCAGGAAGTGCGTTTAGAGGTCACCATGCGTTATCTGCAGGCATTGCTGCGCCGGGAGCTGGTGGACGTGGCGGAGAAGCGGTATCAAGCGCAGCAAGAGCAGACGCGCGTCATCGAGGAGATGTACGAAAGCGGCAAAGCGCCTCTAGCGTTCGTGTTACGCAGTCGTGCGGCGGAGGCGGAGGCAAAGCAAGCATTGACCGCCGCCCGTGCCGAGTTCCGAAAGAGCCTGTTGCACCTGCAGGCCAGCATCGGCGTACCCCTTGGGCAGGAGATAGACCTGCCGCCGCGTCAACAGCCCGTGTTTAACCTGCCTGCCTCGCCGAAGGAAGCGGTGGAGAGGGCACTGCAGCAACGCCCTTCGCTACAAGCGCAGCGGGCACGTGTGCAAATGGCGAAACTCGATCGGCTCGCTGCCGAAGGAGCGATACGCCCACAGGCATACCTGGCGGCTTCGCAGGACTGGATCAAGGCGCAGAGTATGTCGGCGCAGTCGGGTTACACAGTCGCCCTGGCGATCAGTGTACCGGTGTGGACAGGTGGGCAGTTGCAGGCACAGGTTCGAGCAGCTGTGGCTCGCGAGCAAGAGCAGACCGCTCTGTTGCGTGCGCAGCAGCTTCAGGTGGAGAACGAGGTTCGTCAGGCATGGCTGGACATTGAAACGGCAGCGGCAAACATCGCTACGGCAGAAGCTGCCCTGAAGGACGCGGAGGAAGCGCACCGTGTGGCGACGTTACGGGTAAACGAGGGGAAAGCCCCCCTCGTGGAGCAAATTGACGCCCTTGCCGCGCTGACCGAAGCGCGCATCCGCTTACTGGAAGCGCACACCGAACACGTGCTGGCGCAGGCACGCTTGCTGCGGGCAATGGGAGAACTGTAGCTATGTTGTTTGCTTGCGCAGCAGGGCGATGAACAGTGTGGAGCGCGTCTCCTGGATAATCACCGCCTGAAAGTGGGAGATGTCCCAGCCGTGCGATACCAGCTCGTTCAGGTGCTGTTCCATCAGGCGGTCATCAGTGGTACGCACGATACGGTACTCTACCGTTGTCAGTTTGGCGGTGTCCTCCTCGCCATGCAGGATGTGATACAGCGGTTTGACGTGGTGTTCCAGCATGGCGTCCACAGGCATCTCCAGTTCTGCCTCACGGGGTTCCAGTCCGAGCCAGACACGTCCTTCGCCGTCACGATAGATAATGAAGCCTGCTTCCACCACAATCTCTTCCTGAATGTCCGGTTGCGAGAGCATCTGCTGGCAGTGTTCGGCGTTCACCATCCACATGTGCGAGTGGCGCGGTAATCCCAACTCGCTGTACTCATGGTCGGCACGCACCTCACCTGCCACCCGCTCCAGTACCATCCCTCCCTTGACGGCGGAAGCGACCACGGATGTGGGGACTGCGCAGAAATTGCGATTCAGCCAGTCAGCGTACGTTCGTAACATGTCGAGCCCTCCTCTCCACACGAACGCGCCGCTGCGTGATGCACCCTGTGTGCCGCTTCAAGGCTACAAAAGACGGGTCAATGGTCTGACGTTTCGCGCTCACGCGGCGTCCCGCGCATTGCTGCCCCATTATAACATTCGAGCAAATCTTTGTCAAACCATAAAATCATCGGTGCTAAAGTGGGTTGGCGCAGGGGCTTATGTACACTTGCACTGATACCGGAAAAGAGTTCAACACACCGTCAGCGGCGGCGACAGCAGGCGTTGAGCGCGCCCGGTCAGGGTTTGTACATACCGCACCTGTGCTGGCGACAGCCCGAATTCTCCGGCAATAGTTTCCGCATCCATCCCCCGCTCCAGCCGCCACAGCACCTTGTCCAGTGTAGCATAATCCAGTCCTATCGCCAGCTCGTCGGTCAGACCGGGCAGGAGGTCTGGCGAGGGAGGGCGGGCGATAATCTCCTGAGGGACTTGCAGGTATTCTGCCAGTGCACGCACCTGTGTTTTATAAAGGGTAGCCAGCGGAGCGATATCCGCAGCCGTGTCGCCGTACCTCACGAACAAACCCGTTGCCAGCTCGGTCTTGTTTGCGGTGCCGGCGACCAGCAGGTTATACCGCTCGGCGTAGTAGTACAGCACGGTCGTGCGCAGGCGGACTTTCACCCGGTGATAGGCGACCGTCTGGTTGAGCCATGGGCCGCTTAATCCCCGGGTGCCTATCATCACCGCGGAAAACGGCGTCTCTCCTTCGGGTAGGGTCTTCCGAAACTGCTCGTAATAGTGCAGCACCGCCTTCGCTTTCAGACGACGACCGGGTATCAGCCACAGGGGTAGTTGCCGATACACCCCCAGCAGGGCGAGCAGAAGGGTTAATCCCACAGTTCGGCAGCGGATGCCCAGGCTCCGGGCGAGATGGCGTGCCAGCTGCTTGCTTTCGGGCGCGCTATCGCGCTCCGGCAATATCAACCCCAGCACGCCATCAGCCCCCAGAGCCCGGACAGCAAGAGCGGCAACCACTGCCGAATCGAGCCCGCCGCTCAGCCCAACGACCACCCCTTCGCGGCGAAAATCCTCTACCGCGTTGCGGATGAAGGCGGTCAAGCAGGCCACTACATCTGCTGGCTCGATACGCAGCTCTTCCAAGAACGGCGTTTGCCCCCTTGAATCTCGCTCAGGTACTCCTGTTGCCAGATGGGCTCGAACTTCTCCTGCAGCTTCTCGTCATAGGCTACCAGCCCCTGATAGTAGCTGGGGTCTCTCAGCGCGTCGGCTGCAGACTCATCCTCCGGCTCGGGGCGGTATCGGTCGATCATCGCGCGCCCATCGCGGTGATGGTCACGTATCGAGCAGGGGATGAGCCAGTTGCCGTGTTCCTCCGGTCGTTGCTTGCCGAAGCCGTAGTCCCACTGCCACTGCCGGATGGCGCGGAAGTAGGGCAGGTCATAGATGTCGTCCAGCGTGCCGCCCCGACGATAGATGTCGTGGATGTTCACCGGCGAGTAGGGCACGAACACACAGGGCATCACCTTGCCGCTCCAGTCGATGTACAGGTAACCTGCGTCGCGCCCTGCGGCGATACAGCCATCGCTAACGGTTCCGCAGTTCCAGAAGTCCGCCAGCATGATGTGACGCTCCCGAATGAGCTGCCAGGTGCGTCGCCACATCCACACCCGCTGTTCCGGTGTGGGCAGCAGCTCCAGCGTATAGCCGCGCCCGATGGGCATGTACTGGAACAACCAGCCGAAAACCGCCTGCTGCTGCTCGAAGAAGAAATCCACAAACTCGTCAGACAAAATCTCCTCGGCATTGTGGCGTGTGGCAGTGAGCGAGATGCCGAAGACCACCCCCGCCTCGCGCAGGTGTTCCATCGCTTCCAGAATGCGCCGGAAGACACCCCTGCCACGCCGCGCGTCGGTACGCTCCTCTAGCCCTTCTACCGAAATGGCAGGCACGATGTTGCCCGCCTGCGCCATCTTTTCCGCCACGCGCCGGTCGATGAGCGTACCGTTGGTGTACATCATGAAGAAGCAATCTTCGTGCTCGGCAAACAGGTCCAGTATGCCCTTGCCCTGTGAGCGATATGCCAGTGGCTCGCCACCTGAGATGGTGAAGAAGCGCATGCCCCACAGCGTTTTCGCCTCACTGACAATCCGGTTCACAATGTCCCACTCCAGCTTGTCCACAGTGCCCTGACTGGAGTTCGCATAGCAGCCGATGCAGTGCAGGTTACACACCTTCGTGGGGCTGAGCACCATTGTAATGGGAGGGGCGTGTCCTTCATGCCGTTGCATGAAGCTGCGCTCCGCGGATTCGATGTCTTCGCTCTGGCGCAGGATGGTGTTCACCACCAGCACTCGCAACAGCCGGCGGACGACCGTACGGGAGACCTGCCTGCGCTCCATCGCCCGGTCAATGGAGCGTATCAACGCGCGCATCAGGTCCATCTTATCCCGGGTGACCTGCGGAGGGCGGTTCGGGCTGGCACTCTGTTGCAGGTGTACCAGCACGCGCTTCTCCAGTTGCCGCATCACTGCACGGCGCAACGTGTCGTTCCACAACGCTTGCTCGGCAAGAGACAGCAGAGAATCCAGGCTTCCTTCCACCACTTGCTGAATCACAGTCCCTCTTGCGCTCATGGCGAACCTCCTTCACCTCTGTTTTGTCAAGGAGCCTGCAAGGACAATCGAGGAACCTCCTTGTAGCCGCAAGCGTTAGCCTGCGTCAAGCCTCTTTTGAAACGGCTCGGCAGGAGGCGCGCCCTCCAATGGCATTGGCACCCCAGTATTATGAGATAGCACACAACGGGTCGCTTGTCAAGGTACCGCTAAAACTGCACCTTCGGTACCTCCCTTTCCTGCGGAGCCGCCTCAAAGAGAGGCATCTCCTCTGCCCATACGCTCTGCGCCACCAGCACGGCGGGGAAGGTCTTCTGATACACGTTGTAGTTGGTCGCCGCTTCGTTGTACAGTTCGCGGCGGTCGGCGATTTGCTCCTCCAGGTCCGCCAGAGTGCGCTGCAGATGCAGGAAGTTCTCGTTTGCCTTCAGCTCCGGGTACTGCTCGCCCCACACGATGATGTTGCCCAGCAGGCGTGACGCCTCCTGTTCCGCCTGAATACGCTGTTTGCGGTTCTGCGCGCCCAGCGCAACCGCGCGCAGCTCGGCGATGCGCTCCAGCACCTGCTTCTCGTGCTGCGCGTAGCCCTTTACCGTCTCCACCAGGTTCGGGATGAGGTCCCAACGTTCTTTGAGCACCACATCCACGTTCGCCCACGCGCGTTGTGCCTGACCGCGCAGGTTCACGAGGTTGTTGTAGGCGGCGATGACCCATATCACCAGCACGCCTCCGATGATGAACAGCACAATCGCTAATGTGGACACTCCTGCCATTCTGAACACCTCCTAATACTGGTCAATGTACTCCTGACCGAAATACTCCGTCACCACGCCAGGGTTCAGCAGAATATACAGCACGCCCAGCAGCATGACCACACCAATGATTGCCAGCGCCAGTCCCGCCCCCGAACGGCTGGTGTATACCTTGCTCTCTTGTCCTTCCAGAACCACCATGCATTTGTGGAAGCGGTCGTACTGCAGGCGCATCTCATCGCGTGCGGTACCGGGCAGGTCGCGTTCGTAGTAGCGTGCCCAGACGGATACCGTCGCGTTGGGTGGGATGTAGCTCACCCGCGTGCGCACATCACCCACGTGTGCAAACCAAGGGAACGACCGCACCGGTTGATAGTTGTAAAACAGGGCGATGTGGTCGGGGTAGAACTCTGCCCCTTCCACCTCCACAATCGCTTTACCTGTACCGTCGTCCAGGATGAAGTTGACCCCGTGCGTGGCGCTGTAGATAGTCTCCCAGCGGTAGACGGTGCGCGTTTTCCAGCTTTTGCTCTGCGAGTCATAGTATTGCTCCGTGCGGCGCACGTAGCGCTCGGAGAGTTCGCTGATGTAGATGCCGGGGATGTTTCCCACCTGGCTGTGCGCCACGCCAAAGGCAGGTTCCGCCCTGCCGCGCACTTTCAGGAAACCGTGCGACGCGCTGCGCAGACGCGCCAGTGGGGTGTTCCGCAGCAGCTGCCCCTGTTGCCATGTGCGGGCGGCGAAGGCGAGGCAAACGATGCTGCCGAGGGTCAGCCCACCCGCCACCCAGCTCTCTGGCTGGGGCTGCAGCTGCTGACGGATGAGCAGCGCCGCCAGCGGCAGCATCATGGTCACCCCACCCGATAGCAGAAGGCTCAGGAGAACCTGCGCGGGCAGTGCGCCCCTTTGCCAGCCGCTTGCCCACTGCAGCAGCAACAACAGGCACACCCACGCAATCAACGCAGCCGCCGCCACAGGCACAAGGATACCTTCGGTGCGGGACGTGGGCAGTGTGTCGGTGGGATAGGGCATACGGGGAGGAGGTGGGGACACCGGGCGCGGCGAAGGAAGACGGCTCAAGCCGATGTTAGCGCGTCGGACGAGGTCGGAGCCGGAGGGGGCAAGTTCGAGGCACTTCAGGTACCACCGGCGCGCGGCATCGTATCTGCCCAGCTGGTGCGCCCAATCGGCGGTGCGGAAGGCAATCTGAGCGCGTGCGGTATCGTCGGGCGCGAGCGCGTACGCCTTCTCCAGCACCTTGAGCGCCCTGTCGAACTCGCCTTTCTCCCAAACCTGCGTTGCGCGCGCAAACTCCTGCTTCCACGTGGGCGAGGCGGAGGTTTGCGCATGGACAGACACTGCGCACAGCGCGAGTGCCAGTATGGTTAAGGGCAGTATCGTTCTCATCGCTTCCTCTCGGAAAGACCCCGCACGCGGGCAAAAGTTGCGTTTACCACACAGATTCGCGTTGCCTGAAGAGCAAACCTGCGGATGAGTCAAAAACGCAGTGCCCTTCCTTGTTTCATCTGCTTCCTGCCATGTATAATAAGGTGGTAACATCCGCATCCGGTGTTTTGCTTGCCTGTAGTGCCAGGTGCCTCTCGTGCCCGGGTAGCGGGCTTTGACAAAGAGAGCGGGCAGGTGACTTCCCCTTTGCCCGGTCAGGGGTGTGCATATGGTGCGCCTTCATCACATGTTGGAGAACTCATGCCGATGCAATTTCTGAAATCGCCAATCTACGAGCTCAAACAAACGACCCGAGAGTTTCGGTGGAGCGATGCTTTCGTGTTGCTGACCATCACGGCATTGCTCTATCTGGGCGTGCATTTTGGTTTTCATGCGCCGGAGGTGGTCAAAGGCCCCGGCATTGTGCTTCACCCTGCCGCTCTGCCCTACTATGCGTTCCGCTCGGTGATACGCATGGGGGCGGCGTACCTGCTGTCGCTGCTGTTCACGCTGGTTTACGGCTACGCGGCAGCGCGCAGCCGTCGGGCGGAGCAGATTCTGTTGCCCACTCTGGACGTGCTGCAGAGTGTGCCGATACTCTCTTTCCTGCCTGTGGTGCTGCTGGGGCTGAGCGCGGTGATGCACGAGCGACTGGCGGCGGAACTGGCTTCGATCGTGCTTATCTTCACCAGCCAGGTGTGGAACATGACCTT
>Ga0123519_10012500_pt1 | contig 12332 bp, 9 predicted proteins | sample YelNatPaOPRAMG02_FD_87396 | JGI IMG/M metagenome (GOLD analysis project Ga0123519, IMG submission 87396) | Hot spring microbial communities from Yellowstone National Park - Yellowstone National Park OP-RAMG-02 (version 2) | ecosystem: Environmental > Aquatic > Thermal springs > Hot (42-90C) ... | reverse complement strand
GGTTCTTCAGGTGAATTAGGTGTTCCTGATAGTATTGATAATGATGCGATAGTTGCAACCTCTGCCTTTATAACCTCTGTCGCAAAAGTATTGTTGTTATAACCACCGCCTATTGTATCACCAATTGTATGATAATAAGGATTTGGGACATCCTCATCTTCAATGAGACATATTGCATAGTATCCATAATCCCAGAAAGGTGCATGGTCTGACCATTGTGCATTATCATCTAATATTTTTAATGTTTTCAGATTTGTATAATTATTTGCACAATTAATAAAGTAATCTGCGAGAGGACCTGAAGAAGGTGCAGAATTCTTTCCAATCACATCAACTGATTCAGGCTCATGGTCAACATATCCTATCATATCAGCATTTATAACAGAGATGATACTATCATTTATAGAGCGTGCATTAGAAGCATAATATTCACTTCCAAATAGACCAAATTCCTCACCTGAAAAAGAGATGAATTTTATTGTGTATTCAAACCTGTAATCTTTCAAAACCCTTGCACATTCAATTGTTCCTGCTGTTCCACTCGCATTATCATCAGCACCAGGAACGAATGTTGGAATCTGATTTGAGTATGCATCGTAATGGCCACTTATTATTGTATAATAATTAGATGGATACAACGTTCCATATTTTATACCTATCACATTTGGTGCATGACCTGCTGTATGATACTGGAAAATAACTGTATCGCATCCATACTCATAATACTTTTGTGCGATCCATAAAGAGGCATAGAAAGAGGAATCATAAGTTGAGAATCTTGACCTGAAATTCTGTAATCTTCTTACAAAACATAAAACAGAATCATTGTTAACTTTATTTACTATCTCCTGAATGAATGGTTCATAATTAAATTTTCTATCAAAGGTTTTATCAATTTTCACTATTGGTTTAAATGTTATCAATTTAATGAATACCTTTTCCTTCTTCAATTCAAAAAATTTTCCCTCATCCAACTTTAAAAGATAGAGATCACCATCTTCAAGAAGTGGTTTCCCGTATCTTTCTATATCTATATTTTTATCAAGTTTTTTTACGAGATAATAATTTTTGTCTGTTAATTCATCAATGAATACCCAGTTAATACCTTGTAAATTCTTCAATTCCTCCTTTTCAATCAATAATATTTCATAATTCTTAAGTTCTGCAACTATTTTAAATTTCTTTTCAAAAATTGGTTTGAGGTTTCTATTATCCTTTTTTATACCAACTATAATACTACCATTCAAAACAACATTTAAGAAAAACATAAAAAAGAAAGTTCTCTTTAACATATTTTCTCCTTTTTCCGGAGATTATTTTCTATTTTCAAAAAGTCAAGAAAAAATTTTCATATTCCTCTTGATTTTAATTTTTTCTTAAATATAATTTAATAGGAGGTTTTTATGGTGCTTATAATAATATCAAATTTTTTGGCAAATCCTTCATTTGAAGAATGGAGTGGAGGAAATATAGATAGTTGGTTCATTTCAGGTTCGGGTCTATCTATAACACAGGAATCAGATACAATTTACAAGGGAAACTATTCTGCAAAAGTGACACTTACAGATACATCAACATTGTGGCTTTACCAAAGGCTACCAGGTAAGCCCGATAGTCTTTATTGTTTCACATTTTTTATCTTTGATAATGATATTGCTGGAAGGGTAAGATGGTCATTAAAATTCTTCCTTTCATCTGGTGGAACGCAGACGATTTATGGTGGTGTTTACACCACGAATAAGCCTTTCTGGCAATATTTGTCAACAGATACAATAAGGGCTCCTTCAAATGCAGATTCACTTGAGGTTCAGATAAGATTTTACGATAGTTCGGCAGTTTGGGATGGTGATGCAGAATTTTTTATAGATAATTCATATCTCTGTTATCCCTCACAGGATACACCAAATGTTGTTATAAATGAGATACACTATAATCCAGCAACTTCACAGGGACAGGATGCATATTTTGAATTTGTTGAAGTTTTTAATCCTTCCTTTGAAGATACTATTAATACAACACAATTCCAGTTTACAGATGGTGATGGTTCTATATTTAGATTCCCTGCCATAGAGATTCCACCAAATGAGTTTATTGTTATTGCATCAAATCTTGATTCAATCTCACTTGAAGGAGAATATACAGATGATATTATAAATGGTAATGACCAGTTATTAGGTTCCTGGGGTTCTATCGCACTCGGAAATACAGGTGATGAGGTTGTATTGAAGAATTTTGATGGTGTTACACTGGATTCTGTTAGTTATGGTGTTTCTTCACCCTGGCCAACATCACCAAATGGTGGAGGACCATCCCTTGAACTTATAGACTGGACTGCTGATAATAATAATTATGCAAACTGGGGTGCTTCAAATGAGACATACGGAACACCAGGTGAACCTAATACAATTGCAAATCCAGCACCAACAATTGGGAAAATCTTAAGATTCCCTTATATCCCTTATGCAAATCAGCCTGATACAATAAAATCAAGGATTGTTGATAACAATTCTGTTTCTTCTGCAAAATTCTTCTTCTGGTTATTAAATTCAAATCTTGATTCTCTAACAATGACACAGGGTTTAAATGATACATTCTATTGTATTTTATCAGGAAAGACGAATGGAACAAGGCTTGATTCATTCTTTATAAAGGCAGTTGACAATGAATCAAAGACATCTTATTCGGATACAACATTAGGATTTTTCTGGGGTATAATGAATATTGGTGATATAAGGGTGAATGATGCGAATGGCTCTCCATATTACAGGGGATACGATGTGAGGCTGCAAGGGAAAGTAACTGCTGCTGAGAGTGTTTTTGCAGTTAATTATCTTTTATTTTATATACAGGATGGGACTGGTGGAATAGCTTGTCAGGACCCTGACCCAAGTAAAATACAACCTATTCACGAGAATGATTCACTTGAAGTGATAGGGACGATAGTGAATTTTGCAGGTGAGACACAAATTAAGTATGTTGGTGATTACATAACATATCTTGGGGAGGGAAACCAGATAATATCGGAGACGCTCTCAATAGCACAGATGGGTGAAAACTATGAAGGGAAATTGGTTACAATTGAGAATGTTGATACAGCATACCATTCACCCTGGCAATCAGGTGTTAATACACTTGATACAATCGTTGATTTCTCAAAGGCAATTGGTCTTATCTGGATAGATATGGATACAGATATTGATGGATGGGGACCTTCCTGGACGCCAAATAAGAATATCACAGGGATATTAAGACAGTATGATATCTCTTCACCTTATACATCAGGGTATGAGATTGCACCAAGGAGGCAGACCGATTTTTCAGATTATCTTTCAACATTTAATCTAAATCTTTTTGGTTATTCTGAACTTGATTATATTTTTCTCTTCTGGTATTCTCCAAAGGTTGATTTTTTTGAACTATATCTAAAAGATGATAAAGAATTCTATAAAATAAAAGAAATTGAAGGTGATAAAAGAAATTTAAAAATAGGACCTTTTGATGATGGTAAATACAATTTTTATATAAAAGGAATAAAAGATGGTCTCTCTTTCTCATCCAATGTGGTAGAGATTGAAGTTGTGAATTTAAAAGAGGGATTATATAACTTGAATACAGAAAAAAATCTGAAATTTACCTATGTTGCTCACAAAGAAAAAATGATAGATGTAAAGATAATTGATATTTCTGGAAGGGCTTATTATAATGCGAGAATACAAGTGAAAAAGGGAAGGAATTTTGTTTCTATAGAAGAAGGGCATATTAAAAATGGCATAAACTTTTTATACATTTCGGATGGCAAAAATACCTTCATAAAAAAGTTTTTAAAAATTTTATAAAAAAATTGGAACGAAAATTAAATTATTTTTAGTCTTATCATTGACAAAATAAAAAATTTCATTAAAATAATAAAAAATGGAGGATTTAATGCGTAGATTTTTTTTAATTTTGTTATTTGGTTTGGTTATGGTTGGTAGTTCTTTAGACCCCGGAGGTGTTTTCCTTTTGATATTCCCAGGGTCAAGGGCTACTGCTTTAGGTGGTGCTTTTTGTGCAATTGATGATGATGTTTTTGGAACATACTATAATGCTGCCTCATTAGGTTTTTCAACAAAGAGGCTTATCGGACTCCAGCATGCAAACTGGCTTCCTGCATTGTGGCCAGATATGTATTACGAATACCTTTCCTATGTCCAACCTTTAAGGGAAGGGCTTGTTCTGTCTGGTGCATTAACATATATAACAACAGGTGAAACATATCCAGTTATTGATGGACAGGAGTATGAACCTTTCAGAAACTACGACTTATCCATTCTTTTTTCTGTCTCAAGTGTTGTTTATAAAAATCTTTCATTATCCTTTGGTATAAAATATATATTCAGTTTTCTTGCACCTGACTGGCTTGTAAGGGAGATAGGTTATCAAGGTGGTGGACAGGGACAGGCATGGGCTATGGATCTTTCTGCATTTTATAAGTTTAATGAAAGGATAAACCTTGGTCTCTCTTTACAGAATTTCGGGACGCAGTTACAATATGTTGAAGGTGGTGAGAAGGATGAACTACCAAGGACATTAAGGGTAGGAGCATCATATATTCCATACAAAACAGGTATGCATAAGGTCCTTCTTTCTGCTGATTTGATAAAGATACTTGTAGGTATAAGATTGGGTGAAACAACAATAAGGGATGAATGGAAAGATACATGGAAGGCTTTAGGTATTGAATACACCCTTCTTAATATTTTTAATTTCAGATTAGGTTATTTTGTTGACCAGGTTGGTGAAAGGGTAGGACCAACTTTTGGTCTTGGTATAAATTATAAAAGTATAAGGTTTGATGTTGGAGTTGACCAGTTGATATATTCTTTTGAGACAAGCAACTACAGGATTTCCGTTCAATATGGGTTCTAAAAATGTTGATGGATTATTACTCCTGAATAAACCGAAGGGTATCACATCAACTTATGCATTGAACATAGTTAAAAGAATATTAAAGGTGAAAAAGATAGGTCATGGTGGGACACTTGACCCATTCGCCGAAGGATTACTTTTGATACTGATGGGTAAAGTGACAAGATTTATGGAATTCTACGGAGAGGAGAAAAAATATACCTGCACAATAAAACTTGGTGAAAAGACAGATACAGATGATGTAGATGGAAAGGTGATTGAAAGAAAGAGTATTGAAGGGATAGATGAGAGAAAGATAGAGGATGTCCTTCAAAGGTTTAAAGGTGAAATCATTCAGAAGGTCCCACTTTATAGTGCTGTGAAGATTGACGGGGAGAGGCTTTACAGGATTGCGCGTGAAGGAAAGATTGTTGATCTTCCAGAAAGAAAGGTTCAGATACTGGAATTAAAAATAATGAATTTTGAGCCACCTTTCCTGACTATTTTCGCATATGTTAAAAAAGGGGTTTATATAAGATCACTTGCAAGGGATATAGGTGATGAACTTGGATGTGGTGCTTATCTTCACTCTCTTGTTAGAGAGTATGTTTCACCATTCTCCCTTAAAGATGCTTATACGATTCAGGATGTGAAGAAAGGGAATTATAAAATAATCCCCCTTGATAAATCTTTACCTCATTTCACTATTGCAACCCTTAATGGTGATGCTGCATATAAATTCAGGAATGGTGGAACAATATCAGGTTATTACCCTGATGGGAACTACATTGTCAGGGATGGAATGGGAAATATACTTGGCATAGGGAAAGGTGATTCTTTTTCTTTAAAACCTGTGAGGGTCCTTGGTAAAGAAAATTAACTGGAAGGATATTGATTTCAATTCTCATATACTTGTTATTGGGAATTTTGATGGTATTCATATAGGTCATATAAGATTGATAGAGTTTGCTAAAAGTTTTGGTGATGTTACATTGCTCACATTCACACCACATCCAAAGATGGTTCTTAATGGTATTCATAGTAATTTTCTTTTAACACTTGATGAGGAGAAGGTGAAAATACTTTCTGATTTAAATGTTAAAGATATCCATTTTTTATGTTTCACAAGGGAATTTGCGAATTTCACATCTTCAGATTTTTTGAAAAATGTCATTTTAAAGATAAAGCCTGAGATCATAATTGTGGGTTATGATTTCAAATTTGGTAAAGGGAGGAGTTCAGATGCTGAAGGATTGAAGAGTTTATGCAGGGAATATAATATTGAAGTGAAGATATTCCCTGAGGTTTTATTGAACAATAAACCTGTTAAGAGTTCAGATATAAGGGATTTGGTATTAAAGGGTGAGATTGAGGAGGTGAGAAAATTCATATTAAGGGATTATTCATTTGAAGGTGAGGTAATAAAAGGTGAAGGTATAGGTGAGAGGATAGGATTTCCAACATCAAATCTTGATGTTGATCCAAAGAAGATTTTACCTGAAAGTGGTGTATTCAAGGTTCTCGTGAATGATAAGTATTATGGTATGCTTTATATTGGTTCAAAACCTACATTCTCAAAGGAAGGAAGATTCATTGAGGTTCATATATTTGACTTCAATGAAAATATTTATGGTTCAAAACTTTCCATAATTTTCTTGAAAAAATTGAGAGATGAGATAAAATTTAATTCCCTTGAAGAATTAAAAAAACAACTTATAATAGATAAACAAAAGGCACTAAACGATAGGAGGTAAAATGGAATTAAGTAAAGAAAAGAAAATTGAGATTATCAAAAAGTATGGAAAGGATGAGAAAGACACTGGTTCACCAGAGGTTCAGATTGCTTTACTAACTGAAAGGATTAATAACATAACAAAACACCTTGAAACATTTAAGAAAGATTACCATTCAAGGCTTGGGCTTTTAAAACTTGTTTCAAGGAGAAGAAGACTATTGACATACCTTAAAAACAAAAATTATGAGAGGTATAAAAAGATAGTGGATGAACTCGGATTGAGAAAGTGAGGTAAAAATGTTGCAGGTTTTTGAAATAGAGATAGGGAAAAGGAAATTAATCATTGAATCAGGTGATATTGCAAGGCAGTCTAATGGTAGTGTGATTGTTAAATATGGTGATACAATTGTGCTCACAACTGCCTGTGCAGAAAAAGAGCCTAAGGAAGATATAGATTTCTTCCCTTTAACAGTAAACTATATAGAAAGGACATACGCTGCTGGTAAAATCCCAGGAGGATTTTTCAAAAGAGAAGGAAAACCATCGGACAGGGAGGTTCTTTTTTCGAGGATAACCGATAGACCTATAAGACCGATGTTCCCAGAAAATTTCTTCAATGAGACACAGATCATAACAACATTGCTTTCCCACGATCAGGAGAACGAAAGCGACATTTTGAGTATCATTGGTGCCTCTGCTGCTCTATCAATATCAGACATCCCTTTTTTAGAACCAGTTGGAGCCGTTAAAATAGGCTATAAGAATAATGAGTTTATTGTGAATCCAACAACGAAAGAGATAGAAGATAGTGAGATGGAATTTGTTGTGGCAGGAACGAAGAATGCAATCACAATGCTTGAAGGTAAATTTTCAGAGATAGATGAGGATGTTATCATAACTGCGATTGAGATTGCGCACAGGGAGATACAGAAGATTGTTGAACTCCAGAACAGGATGATACTTTCAGTTGGTAAGAAGAAGATGAAGGTTGAAGAGGTGATTATTCCAGAGGATTTAAAAACACAGGTGATAAACGATGTTAGGAATGAGATTGAAATATCACTTACAATAAAAGAGAAACTTGAGAGGAAGAATTTTTATGAAAGTATAGTTAAAAAAGAGGTGGAGAAATTCCCTGATGAACAGAGGAAGATTGTAAAAAAGATAATAGAAGACTACAGAACAAGCAGGTTCAGGGAGAATGTAATAAACAACGAAAAAAGGATTGATGGAAGAAGACCTGATGAGATAAGACCAATACTTTGCGAGGTTGGTGTTCTTCCAAGGGTTCATGGCTCTGCATTATTTAGAAGGGGTGAAACTGTAAGCCTTTGCACAGTTACACTTGGAACAAAGGAAGATGAACAGAAGGTTGATGAACTCTTCCTTGAAGGTTATAAAAGATTTATGCTACATTATAATTTTCCACCTTTCAGTGTTGGTGAAGTCTCACCATTAAAAGCACCTGGAAGAAGGGAAATAGGGCATGGTGCACTTGCTGAAAAGGCATTGAGTTTTGTTATACCTGACGAAAAAAATTTCCCTTATACTATAAGGGTTGTTTCTGATATACTTGAATCAAATGGTTCATCTTCCATGGCAACAGTATGTGGAAGTTCACTCGCACTTATGGATGCTGGAGTTCCAATAAAATCCCATGTTGGTGGTATCTCTATTGGTCTTATAAAAGAAGGTGATAAATACAGGATTCTTACTGATATTGCAGGTGAGGAAGATTCACACGGAGATATGGATTTTAAAATAGCAGGGACATTAAAAGGAATAACTGCAATACAACTTGATACAAAGATAACAGACTTGAATATACAGATATTAAAAGAGGCTTTAAATTATGGGAAGGAAGCGAGGAAAAAGATAATAGATATTATGACAAAAACATTGTCTTCACCAAGGGAACAGATTTCGGAGTATGCACCGAAGATAATAGTGATGAATGTTCCAAAAGAGAAGATAGGAGAGATAATTGGTCCGGGAGGAAAGGTAATAAGAGGAATAATAGAAAAGTCAAATGCGAAGATAGAGATATCAGATGATGGTGAGGTGGTTATATCTTCACAGGAACTTTCCGCTGTTGAAAAGGCAAAAGAGATGATAGATGAAATAGTCGAGGAGATTGCTGTTGGAAATGTTTATAAAGGTGTTGTGACAAGGATTGCACCTTATGGTGCTTTTGTGAAGATAGGTTCTTCTAAAGAAGGGCTTATACATATCTCCCAACTTGCACCTTTCAAGGTAGAAAAGGTTGAGGATATTGTGAAGATCGGAGAAGAAGTGAGAGTGAAGGTTGTTTCAATTGATAATCAGGGAAGAATAGCATTATCAAGGAAAGCATTACTTGTTGAGGAGAAGAAAGGGAAGAATCATCAGGATTGAGAATACTATCAATAGATGTAGGTGGACATTACTTTAAAATTGGTATCGTTGAAGAGAGAAGGATACTGAAATTTTTAAAGAAAAAAACAGATAGAAAGAATGTATTAAGAGATTTAGAAAGAATAATAAAAAATAACAGGAAAAACATAGATGGAGTTGCAGTAGGTTTCCCTGGTCTTGTAAAAGATGGTATTGTGTTTTATCCTCCAAATTTTCCTGATATAATAGAACTGGATGTTAAAGGTATTCTTAGTAAAGATCTTAAAATTGAAACAATTGTTGAAAATGATGCAAATCTTTATGCAATAGGTGAGGCAATTGAAGGTGCTGGTAAAGGTTTCAAAAATGTTATCGTTATGACACTCGGGACTGGTGTTGGAGGAGGAATTATTATTGATGGAAAGATTTATAAGGGAAAAGATGGTTTTGCTGGTGAGATAGGTCATATTGTGATAGAGAAAGATGGTGAGTTATGTGGCTGTGGAATGAGAGGTTGTCTTGAGTCGTATGTTGGTGCTGAAAGGATTTTAAGAGATTTTAATGTATTGAAAAGAAAGAGGGGAGGAAAAGAGGCAAAGGATGTGAAAGAGATTGGTGAACTCGGAAGGGAAGGCGATGAAGATGCTATTTTTGTTATCAATGAAGCAGGAAGGAACATAGGTGTTGCCATATCTTCACTTGTGAATATACTTGCTCCTGATGTATTCATAATAGGTGGCGGGATATCTAATCTCTGGGATATTATGGAGAAACCTGTTAAAGATGAGGTGAGAAGGAGAATAAAAAGGGATGTGGAGATAAGAAAGGGGGTATTGGGTGATAATGCTGGAATCATTGGTGGTTATATTATCTTTGAGCAATATGGAAGAAATAAAACTCCCTGATGTTCAAAAAAATGGAATGATAATTGAGGATGTGATACAGAAAAGGAGGTCAATAAGGAGATTTAAGAATTTAGAACCTGATTTGCAGATGTTAAGCAATCTTCTCTGGGCTGGCCAAGGAATAACGGAGAAAAAAAGGAATTTAAGGGCATCTCCATCTGCAGGCGCTTTATATCCATTGAAACTATATCTTTTGAAGAAAGACACACTTTATCTTTATAAACCTGAAACACACTCATTAAAATTTATTTTGAAAGATGATAAACTGAAAGAGAAAGTATATGCGTCCTCTCTTTACCAGAATTGCATTTTATCAGCACCAATAATAATTATTATTGCAGGTGATTTTGATATTACAAGAAAGAAATATGGTGATAGGGCAGAAAGGTATGTTTATATAGAGGTTGGTCATTGTGCTCAGAATATATTACTTGAAGCAGTTGCACTTGGCCTTGGTGGTGTTCCTGTTGGTGCTTATTATGATGAAGAAATAAAGGAAGTTTTGAGGATAAAAGAAGAACCACTTTATATTCTACCTATAGGATTCCCTGAATAAATATCAATGAGATTCAGAATAATTGATACATATCATAAACCTGCTTCGTGGAATATGGCATTTGACCAGGTTTTGCTTGAACTTGCTCATAAATCATTACCAACAATAAGATTTCTCTCCTTCTCACCTCATTGTGCACTTGTTGGGAATTTCCAATCTGTTGAACAAGAAATTAGGGTTGATTATTGCAGGAGTATGAATATTGATATAAACAGGAGGATAACAGGTGGAGGTGCAATATACTTTGATGAGTCACAACTTGGATGGGAGATAATAGGGAAGATAAAAGATTTTAATATGGGAATAAATGAGATGAACGAATACTTCGGGAATATCTGTGCAGAGGTATTAAAGAGATTGGGGATCCCAGCAAATTTTAAACAAAGAAATGATGTTGAGGTGAATGGAAGAAAGATATCAGGAATGGGAGGTGTGATTTATAAAGGGAATTTCCTTTTTCAAGGAACTTTACTTGTTCAGGACAGGATAGAGCAGATGCTTTATGCATTAAAGGTCCCTGTTGAAAAATTAAAGAAGAAAGAGATAGATTCTGTAAGGGAAAGGGTTACCTGTATAGAAAATGAGATTGGAAGGATTCCTGAAAGGGAAGAGATAAAAAAGATATTTATGGATGTTTTTAAAGAAAAACTGAATGCAGAGTTTGAGGATAGTGAGATAAAAGAAGAGGAGAAGAGATTGCTTGATAGATATCTCGGATATTTTTCTTCCGATGAATGGATAAATAAGGTGAGATTACCTGAAGCATCACAGGGTGTTTTGAGGGGAGCATATCGTTCATCTTTCGGGACAATTAAGATGAATATTATGGTGAATAAAGAACAGAATATGATAAGGTCAACATATATCACAGGTGATTTTTTTGAAGATAGGAAAAGGATACTTGACCTTGAAAGACTTCTTAAAAACATACCTTTTAACAGGAAAAAGATTTTAAAAACAATTGATGAATTTTTTGAAGATGATGTTGAGAAAGAGGCATTCTATGGTTGTTTTAACGAAATATTCAGAAAATTTGATTTATTGAAAATGGGTTTAAGGTCTGAAGAAGCAAATAGGGTCTTCACTGTTAATATAGATGACCTTAATAACTTTTCACCAGAGTTCTTTCTTTTACCATATTGTTCAAAGAAAGCAGATTGTCCTTATAGAAGGAAGGATGATTGTTTGATATGTGGAGATTGCACAATTGGTGATGCATACAGTTTATCAAATGATTATGGTCTTAAACCTATAACAATTTTAAGTTTTGAAGACCTGATGGATAAATTTGATGAGATGAGGAAGAAAGGGGTAAAGGATTATATCGGGAGTTGCTGTGAGCCATTCTTTGTGAAACATCAGGAAGAATTCAGGGAAAGTAAATTAAGGGGGATTTTAATAGATATAGAAAATTCAACCTGTTACGACCTTGGTAAGGCAAAAGATGCATATTATGGAAGATTTGAGAGTGAGACAAGTTTAAATTTAGATTTAATCAAAAAAGTCCTTAAAATATTATTTAAAAAGTAAAATATAAAAATTCTGGTAGGGCAGAGATTATGTCTTTCATTCAATGGAAATTCAATTTGCATTTAGATGCATAGCATCTAAAGTGTCATTGAAACCGAAGTTTGCGTGGCAATACCATATTGACTAAAACACAGAATTCATTGCGGCACCTGAAAGGTGCGCGGCAATCTCATTTTGACTACAACAGAAAAGCCGTCATTGCGAGGGAACGAAGTTGCCGTGGCAATCCCATTTTGACTATTCACAATTTACAAGGTGTCATTGCGAGCACCTGAAAGGTGCGTGGCAATCTCATTTTGACTACAACAGAAAAGCCGTCATTGCGAACGAACGAAGTGAGTGTGGC
>Ga0123519_10012493_pt1 | contig 12339 bp, 11 predicted proteins | sample YelNatPaOPRAMG02_FD_87396 | JGI IMG/M metagenome (GOLD analysis project Ga0123519, IMG submission 87396) | Hot spring microbial communities from Yellowstone National Park - Yellowstone National Park OP-RAMG-02 (version 2) | ecosystem: Environmental > Aquatic > Thermal springs > Hot (42-90C) ... | reverse complement strand
CAGTTTTTCCTCTGACATTTTTTTTCGTCGGGCCAGTTCCAATCGTTCAATTTTTTTATTGGTCTCCTGAATAAACTTAATCGTCTGAACCAGTTTCTTTTGCATCCGTCGGAGTTGTTTCTTGCTTTTCCGGCCGCGCGGCATGATCTCTTTAACACTCATCTCGCGCTGTTTAATCAAATCATACCAGCTGAAAATTTCCCGGATAATAATCGGGGTCCGCAACATCAAACGATATAACTTTGTTTCGTTCTCAGAAATATTGCGGGCAATCGCCACCTCTTCGTCCCTTTTCAACAATTCGGTACTGCTGGAATCCCGTAAGTAAACCCGCAGGGCATTGGCCAGATTTTCCTGCTCCACATTCCGCAGATGTTCGGGCAAAAAGGTCATTGCCGGGGTAGTGCTTTCGGCTGGTGGCACTAAACTTTTGTCTTCGCCGTCGGCAATCGGGATATTGGCCTCCTGGAGTTTTTTCAGTAATTCTTCCATATCCTGGTCGTTAATCGTCCGTTCCGGCAATAAACTATTGATATCATCATAAGTAATTGAGCCGTATTTTTTTCCAAAATTGATTATTGACTTAATTGTTTTTTTGTCCAGCATTTTACTTTCCCTTTATCAATTTTAAAAGATTGTTGTATTCCTCTATTTTATTTTCATCTAACGGGATAATGCCGTCCAGCATGGAATTAATCTCCGGGGTTATCCGGGCCAGACGCTCCCGGGCCTGGCGCATTTGCAGGTCATAAATCAACTGCTCAAATTTTTCCGCAACCATTTCCTCTTCTCCAAAAGAAACCAGTGAACGAAACCAGCCACGGTCAGCCTCCGGCAACTGCTGACAGATGTCTTCGACCGAAAAGATATTCCGGCCAAGGGCCCGCAAGACAATCTGGCAGCGCGGCTGGGTGAAGAGATTTTCCGGAACCTGGGCCAGAAACTCGGGATGAAAAAATACCAGTCGCAACAACAATTCTTCCGCATCCAGAACAGAAAGACCAAAGGATGGAGGTATCACCCCGTTTCCGGATTGTTCCGGCAAAAATTTATCCCGGCGGGTTCGCTGCATTTCCCGTCGCAAAACATCCTCCGGGATATCCAGCCGAAAAGCCAGATAACGAATCATTTCCTGTTGATAAACCTGATTGACAATCCGCTGAATATCTCCGATTAGTTCCCGGACAACTCGGGATTTTTCTTCGGGCGTCAGGCCAGTCCGCCCCTGAAGCAATAATTCGGTCTTAAACTCAACAAAACTTTTATTGTCTTTCAGGATTTTCTCCAGATTATCCCGGCCGAATTGCAACAGGTAATCGTCTATATCCATAGCCGCCGGTAAACTGGATATTTTTACCACCACCTCCGATCCAAGTAATGTTTCCACCGACCGGAGAGCCGCTTTATTGCCCGCTTCATCGCTGTCAAAAAGTAAAATTATCTCATCAACATAGCGCTCCAGCTGGCGGGCCTGATTGCTGGTCAGGGCTGTTCCGAGAGGCGCAACTACTTCCCCCAATCCATAGCGATGAGCAATAATTACATCAAAATATCCCTCAACCAGAATTGCCCGGCGATTTTTTCGCCAGAAATCCACTGCCCGATCTATTCCATATAAATTATTCCCTTTGACAAAAGCAACCGTCTCCGGGGTATTCAGATACTTCGGTTCCTGGTCTTCGCGCATTGCCCGACCACCAAAAGCAACCACTTTTGTGGAAATACTGAAAATCGGAAAAACTAAACGAGCCCGCATATACTCATAGAGATTTCCGGAACCGGTCCGACCGGCTACCCCTGACGCCAGCAAATTTTCGGCAGTATATCCGTGATTTAAGGCATAGCGGATAAACTCGTTACCATCCGGACAAAAACCTAACTGGAACTTCTCCCGGGTTTCCTCATCTACCCCGCGTTTTTTTAAATATTGTCGGACGAACTCCGCCTCCGGTCGTTCCTGTAAGTATTGATGGTAAAACCGGTTGGCTTCGGCTAAAATTTTATAGACTAACATCCGCGCCTGGTCCGACGGCCCGGCTTCTTCCACGACCACTCCGACTCTGGCCGCCAGTTCACGGCCGGCTTCTTCCAGACTCTAATTTTTCACCGCCATTAAAAAACTAAAAACATCGCCGCCCTCTCCGCAACCGAAACAATGATAGAAACCCTTTTCCTGATTAATTGAAAAGGACGGGGTTTTTTCCTGATGAAACGGGCAGAGTGCCAGCCAGTTTCGGCCACTTTTTTTCAGTCCCCGGACATGCGGTGAAATTATCTCCAGAATATTAACTTTCTGGCGAACTTCCTCAATCGTCTTTTTGGATACGGCCATAATTTTTATCGTTTATTACGGTTAACCCTTCGGAACCCGGAACATTCAATTACCTTTAACCGGGAATTGCCTTTTTCCACTTCGTCAAGCAATAGATTTACGCCAAGAGTATCCGAAGCGATATGACCGGCAATTATTACATTGAGGTTATTCTTCTCCGCGGCCTTAAAATGGTCTTCACTCAGATGCATCGCCACGATAGTACTAATCCCGGCACTGCTCAATTTTTCCAGAATATCCGCCGGGCCTTCGGTTCCGCCAGTCATATCCACCAGAACCTTGCCAACCCGGGAATTTTTATCACCCAGCCATAAAGTTGGTCCACTGCCTAATTCTTTTGCCTGACGATATTCAGGAATCTCTTCCAGCAGTTTAAGCAAATCGGAAATTTTTTCCGGTTTTTCCTGATTAATCCGGGAGTTGAGGTAAGCGGTAACCATATTGTCCGCCGGGGTATGCAAACAGACCAGCGCAATATTTAAATGCCGGGCAATATCCACCGCTCGCTGATGATTCTGGGGTAAAACCCGACGGGCCACTTCTTTCTGTCGCCGGCCAAGTAACTTTTCGGCAACACTAACCGAAACGCCCAGCTGGGTCCAGATATCACTCTGAACTCCCATTACTTCGTAAAATGAAGCATAGGCCCGACCAATCGGATGATGGCTGATAACCGCATCCACTGTCTTATTTTGCTGACGCAACTGTTCGGTCAGCAGCAACTCGGCTCCATCAATATCAATACCCACCAGAACCGTTTTTACTTCCCGGTTGACATCACCGAAGACAATCCGGGTATCGGCAAACGGATTAGTTAATTTCTCCCGGTCAAAAAATAGCTTTTCTTCGTCGGATAATTTTTCATAGGCCTGCTTTTGCTCGGCCAATAATTTTTTAATTTCCGATGCTGTTCGCGGATCATTTTTTATTCCGGCTGCAACTGCTCGTTGATAGATATCAATTAGTCGCACTTTCGCCTCCTGACTTTCAGTCGCCAAATCGACGGAATGAGCGCCGCCGCATTTTTCTCTTGGCCTCGGCTAATTTTTCTTTGCGAATTACTGAAGGCGGACGGTAACTCTCGCGCTTTTTAATCTCCTGAATAATCCCGTTGCGATCGCACTCGCGTTTAAAGCGCCGAAGGGCCTCATCAATTGATTCACCATTGCGCACAATAACCTGAACCATTTATTTTCCACCACCTTTCTAATTTGATTTTGTCCCGCCGGTGGCGGGCTGAGAATCTTAACCGGGTGGCCAGTGAAATTGACGGCCACCAAGCAGATGATAGTGCAGATGGTCAACCGCCTGACCAGCATCCGGCCCACAGTTAAGGACCAACCGATAACCACTGGTCAAACCCGATTTTCTGGCTATCTGGTCAGCCAGTATCTGAATCTCGGCGAGTAACATTTTGTTTTCGGCTGTATCCAGATCCGGGCCAAGTCGCGGATAATGTTTTTTCGGAATAATCAAAATATGGACCGGCGCCTGGGGATTAATATCCCGGAAAGCCAGTATTTTTTCGGTCTCCGCGACAATCTCGGCCGGAATCTTCCGGTTGATAATATCACAGAAAATACAGGACATAGGTCCAGATTGTTTATTTGGTTAAAATCCTTAAATATATATTATAGCACAAAAAATGCCATTTGGCAAGGGGGGCGAACTATTTAGTAACGGCAACTGCTTGCTGCGGACTGACAATTTTAACCGAAAAAATTCGGGAGAGTCCAGATGTTTTTTCTAAAGAAAGATGAATATAATTATCGGTCAGGACACTCTTTTTACCATCAAGGACCGCTGGCAATTGCCGATCAATAAATTTTTTTACAAATCTTTCCCGCAGAGTTTTATCTACCAGGACCAATTCTTTCCGGCGCTGTTGAATTACCGGCCAGGGGAGATGGCCTGATAACCTATCAGCCAGAGTCCCGGGCCGCCGAGAATAGGAAAAGATATGGAGACGGGAAAACCCGACTTCTTCCACAAACTCTCTGGTCTGCTGAAAATCCTCTTCGGTCTCGGTCGGAAAACCAACAATTATATCAGTAGTGATTGCCGCATCGGGCAGATTTTTCTTTATCTGACTGATTACCCCCAAATAAAATTTCTGGTTATAGGGACGATTCATCATCCGCAATATCCGCTCGGACGCTGATTGTAACGGCAGATGAAAATGGCCACAAAGATTAAACGGGTTTTGCCGGAAAAGTTCTATCAACTCCGGGGTTACTTCCCCAATTTCCAGAGAAGAAAGGCGAAAACGAACTTTATCTTTCCAGCCATTTTTTTCAACCAATTCCAGTAGTTTTTTCAGCAATCCTTCCAGGCCAATTTTTACTTTACCGTCGCTAAATTCGTACTTTCCCAGGCGGATACCGGTTAAAACAATTTCCGAATATCCATTGATTATCAAACCCTGAACTTCCTCTTCTATCTCTGGCAACGGCCGACTCTTATTCCCCGGACGGACATAGGGAACAAGACAATAACTGCAAAACTGGTCACAACCATCCTGAACCTTGACAAAGGCCCGGCAATGTTCAAAAAAACTATCTAACTTATTCTGCCAGGTCTTTATTCCCATGATATTTTTTAGTTGCGAATAATCCGAACAAAAAATGACCTGAGGAAATTCCCGGGTTAACCGTTCTCGGTCTTTTTTCACATAACAACTGGCAACAATTATTTCTGGCGCTTCTTTTTGTTTCAGTAATCTTTTTATGGTCTGGCAACACTCTTTTTCAGCCCTGGCCGTCACACAACAGGACATTATTATTACCAGATTTTTTCCATCCGGAACTGAACTGCCGGAAAGATTATTCTCAATTACTGCGGCTTCATATTGATTTACCTTACAACCATAGGTAATAATCTGGATATCTCGGACTTTTTTCATTTTTTTGTTTACATTTAAACATTTAAATATTTAATTAAATATTTAAATGTTTAAATTATTGACCAGACCAACGCAAACAATCGCCGCCGTCTCCACCCGTAAAATATATTTTCCTAAGGTGACCGGGATTACCGACATTTCCTTCAACAATTTCATTTCCCCTTCGGTTATTCCCCCTTCCGGTCCGATAAAAATATCAATCATTCTGGCAGTTAATTTCAAGTCAAAAACCCTCCGGTTGTCCTCCTTTTCCCAGGCAACAATACCGGTCCGGGATTGGTCCTGACCTGATCCGGTCTCCCGCTCCGATTTTATTTCGGACAATCTTTCCGGCAAATGAACCGTAGTCATCCAGGGCTGTCCGGATTGCTTGGCCGCCGCATAAGCCAATTTTTGCCAGCGACGCTGCTGGATCTGTGACCAATTCTTATCCGGGACAAAACTGCTGCGTTCAAATATCACCGGATAAATATTATCTACGCCCAATTCCGAAACTTTTTCTATCAACCAGTGAAATCGTTCCCCTTTCGGGATAGCCGTAAAAAGATTTATTCCAACTTTCTTTTCCACCATATCAGAGTGGATAATTCTGCCAATAACCTTTTGAGAAAAAATTTTTTCTATTTGAACAGTGCCAGTGCGCCCGCGGCCGTCAAAAATATTTATCCGGTCACCGACTTTTTTTCGGCAGACATTAATCAGATGATGATATTCTTCCCCCTGAATAATTACCCGTTCACCCACAATATCTGATGGCGGAACAAAAAAATGCGGCATTTATTGTTTCCCAAAGACCTTCTTAAATATCCCGGAATTATCCGACGACTGGCCGGGGATATCTCCGGTCAAGCGGGCAAATTCCCGCAGCGCCAGCTTCTGCCGTTCATTAAGATTTTTTGGAATAATTACTCCGATTTTAATAAGAAGGTCTCCCCGACCACGTTTATTTAAGTGCTGAATACCCTGACCGCGCAGACGCAAAATTGTGCCGACTGGCGTTCCCGGAGATATCCGGACCCTGGTCTTGCCCTCCAGAGTTGGCACCGACGCTTCCGTGCCAGTCACCAGTTGATAAAAAGTCAAATTCAGTTCATAAATTAAATCATCGTCCTGCCGGACAAAATTCGGGTCTTTTTTAACATTTATGGTTAGATATAAATCACCGGGCATTCCCTTAGCCGAGAGATTCCCCGCTCCGGCAATTTTTAAGGTTGAGCCATCACTAACTCCGGCTGGCACCCGCACAGTAAATTTATGCGGCCGCCGAACAACTCCTTTTCCCCGACAGGTATTACAGGGATTATCAATAATCTTTCCCTCGCCACCACAATGCGGACAGGTCTGGGCCATAGTCAAAAATCCGCGGGTGACGGCCACCTGACCACGGCCATGACAGACCGGACAGGTCTTCGGCATTGTTCCCGGACGATAACCCTTACCACCACAGTCCGGACAGATTTCGTCCCGTTCTATTTCAATCGGAACTTCACTACCAAAAGCAACCTCTTTTAAGGTTAACTCAACTTTATGCCGGAGATCACTGCCTTTCACCACCCGCCGACGGGTCCCGGTCCGGACATCGCCGCCAAGAACATCAAAAAAATCAGAAAAAATCTCGCCGATATCCACATCGCCAAAACCGCCAACATTAACCCGAACCCCGCCGGGCGCCGACCAGCCGGAAAAATCAACTCCGGAATTGTCTACGGTGCCAAACCGGTCATATTGCTGGCGTTTGGTTTTATCGGAGAGGACCTCGTAGGCCTCATTAATCTCCTTGAATTTTTCCTCGGCGGTTTTATTTCCGGGATTGCGATCTGGATGATACTGAATAGCCAGGCGACGATAGGCCTGTTTTATCTCATCTTCGCTCGCATTGCGATTTACTCCAAGAACATCATAATAATCCCGTTTCATTTTTTATTATCTTTATCGTCAACAACCTCGGCATCAACTACCGGTCCGGCCGGCGGCTCAGCCGAAGTATCGGTACTGGCCTGGGGTTGATTTTTGGCCTGAGTCGCCTGGCGATAAACCACCTCGGCCAATTTATGAGAAACCGTAGTAAGATTATCCCTGGCCTGACGAATTTTTTCCACTCCACCACCAGTGTTTTTTAAAACTTCTTTTGCTTCACTGATTGCCCGTTCAATTTCCAGGCGCTCTTCCGGGCTAATTTTATCACCATATTCCCGTAAACTTTTTTCCGTGGAATAAACCAGGGTATCCAGTTCATTGCGGGCCTCGGCTTCTTCCCGATATTTTTTATCCTGTTCAGCATACTGCTCAGCTTCCCGAACAAATTTTTCCACCTCATCTTTAGATAACTTGTTCGGAGCAGTAATCCGAATGGACTGTTCCTTATTCGTCCCCAGATCTTTGGCCTTAACATTCAGAATACCGTTGGCATCAATATCAAAGGTAACCTCAATCTGTGGCACGCCCCGCGGCGCCGGGGGAATTCCATCCAGATAAAATTTACCTAAAGAGACATTGTCTTTGGCCATCGGCCGCTCCCCCTGTAAAACATGAACTTCCACCGACGGTTGATTGTCCGCTGCCGTAGAAAAGACCTGGGATTTTTTTACCGGAATAGTGGTATTGCGCTCAATCAACTTGGTAAAAACACCACCCAGGGTCTCCACTCCCAGAGAAAGCGGGGTGACATCCAGCAGTAAAATATCCTTTACCTCACCAGTAAGAACCGCCGCCTGAATTGCCGCCCCACTTGCCACACATTCCATCGGATCAATCCCTCTTTCTACTTTCTTTCCGACGATATCTTCAACAAATTTCTGGACAATCGGCATCCGGGTTGGTCCACCGACCAGAATAATCCGGGAGATTTTATCCGGGGTCAACTTAGCATCACTTAAGGCCTGGTCAATAGAATGACGACAGCGTTCAACAATCGGCCGAACTATCGCCTCCAGTTTTGCCCGATTAAGTTTCATCGTCAGATGTTTTGGTCCAGAAGCATCGGCGGTAATAAACGGTAAATTTATCTCGGTTTCCATCACTGAAGAAAGTTCGATTTTGGCTTTTTCGGCGGCTTCTTTCAGACGCTGATAAGCCATTTTGTCCGGCCTTAAATCAATTCCGTGTTCTTTGCGAAATTCCTCAGCAATATAGTCAATCAGGGCATTGTCCATATCGGTGCCGCCCAGCTGGGTGTCGCCGGAAGTGGCCACGACTTCAAATACTCCGCCGCCAAAATCCATAATCGTCACATCCAGTGTTCCACCACCTAAATCAAAGACCAGAATTTTTTCTTCCTTGCCTTTTTTGTCAATCCCATAGGCCAGACAGGCCGCCGTCGGCTCATTGATAATTCGGATTACCTCCAGACCGGCAATTTTTCCCGCATCCTTGGTCGCCTGTCTTTGATTATCATTAAAATAGGCCGGAACAGTGATTACCGCTTTTTCCACACTGGTTCCCAGATAGGCCTCGGCATCGCGCTTAATTTTTTGCAGGATAAACGCCGATAACTGCTGCGGAGTAAATGTCTTTTCATCCACTTTATAGACATAGTCCGTGCCCATCTTTCGCTTAAACGCGGTAAAGGTTCTTTCCGGGTTAGAGACGGCCTGTCGCCGGGCGGGTTCCCCGATCAACAACTGACCATCTCGGGCAAAAGCCACATACGAGGGAAAGGCTTTACCACCAAGCGTTGTCCCTTCGGCCGACGGAATTATCGTTGGCTTGCCAGCCTCCATCACCGCAGCCGCACTATTGGATGTTCCCAAATCAATTCCAATAATCTTGTTCATAATTATTCACCTCCACAATTTTTCTTGTCCTCTTTTTTCGTTTCGGCCACACACACTTTCGCCGGACGGAGCAGCCGTCCGTTGATAGTAAAACCGCGCTGGACTATAGCGACAATCTGGCCATCCGGGATATCCGGCGACGGTGGAGTTATTTTTGCTACCACCTCATGCTGGTGCGGGTCGGGCACCAAACCGATTGCTTCAATCTCCTGAATTCCTTCGGATCGAAAAACCCGGCGGAATTCCTCTTCCACCATCTTCAGACCTTTGATTATTTTGCTGACCGGAGTATCTTCATTTATCTGCTCCAGCGCCGAAACAATAGTATCGTACAGATGTAATTGTTTTAAGAAAACTTCTTCTTTCCCGGACTGCCGATGATTTTCTTTTTCCCGCTCCATCCGCTTGCGATAATTTTCAAACTCGGCTTTCAGTCGGAGCAACTGGTCATAATAACTTTCGGCCTGGCTCCGGAGCTGTTGCAGTTCTCTGACCAGTTCCCCAGTATCTTTACCAGCCTCCGAGTCAGTCGCTATATCTGGCTCGTTTCTTTTTTCTTCCATTTCCTTTATTTCTTTCTGGTCCATTGTTGCCGGCCCATTTTAATTTTTGAACATTTGTTCAAAAATTGAGTGCCCCCGATTTACTTTTCTATCTTTAACTCCAGTTCCTCTATCATTTTACTTACTACCCGGGCTACACAGTTAACCAGTTTAATCATCTGATTATAATTCATTCGCTTCGGGCCCAATATTCCCAGAACACCCAGCGGTCGCTGCTGATCGCGATAAACTGCACTAACCACACTGATATCCTTGTACTGCGGACATCTGGTTTCCTGACCAATCAAAACCTTTGTCCCGGTTTCCCGGCTGGCCTGTTGCCATATCCGGCGTAGTAGTGGCAATAAATCTTTGTAGTGGTCAGCAGAAATTAGCCCCTGATGCATTGTTTCCAGGTCCCGAAATTCTGGCAAACTGACCGGAGAATTCAAAAAAACATCCTGACCGACTGACAAAAAATATCTTTCAATCTCTCCAAGCAGCGAACCAAGAATATCCTCTTCCCGTCGGTATTCCCGGATAAGTTCTTCCAGAGATTCCCGAACCTCCCGCAAACTTTTCCCGGAAAGTTTCTCATTTAAAAAGTCATTGAGCCGCCAGACCTGTTCGGTGGATAAAAACATATCCAGCAAGATATGGCGAACCAGCCCGGTATGGGTAACCACCAGCACCAGAAGTTTATTCGGCCCGACCGGAATTAACTGGATTTTCTTGACGATACTCTCTTCGGGCGGCGGGGCCAGAACAAAACCGGTAAAGCGAGAAAGACCGGAAAGGAGCCGGGAGGTATATTGCAACAAATCATCCAATTCCTGACGGCGCTGCCGATATTCCTGACGAATTCGCTCTTCTTCCTGCAACCAATCCCGTTGCATCCGCAGTAAACTATCCACATAAAAACGATAACCTTTATCGGTTGGCATCCGGCCACTGGAAGTATGCAGATGAGTTAAATAATTCTCTTTTTCCAGTTCTTCCATCAGATTGCGAACCGTCGCACTGGAAAGATTTATCCGGTAGCGCGTACAAATCGCCCGGGAACTCACTGGTTCATTCGTCCGGATATATTCGTGGATTACTGCCTGAAGAATTTTTTGTTTGCGCTGTTTTTTTACTTTCTCATCTACTACCCGCATTGTTTTTTGCCTCTTTAATTAGCACTCATTTATTTTATCTGCTAATTATATTATAGCACAAAAAATGCCATTTGTCAAGACCGCTTTAAAACAACTTCCCGGTAAAAATAAAATAACCCCAGAACCGCGGTCGGCAGAAGCGCCAGGAAATGCCCCAGGACTACAAAAGAAAGCGCCAGATTTTTTTCCACCCCAAATATCGTTAAAGCCAGAACCCCAAAAAACTCCCAGGTGCCCACATAGCCCGGCGAAGAAGGAATGGTCACACTCATCACCGTTATACTCTGAATTAAAAATGCTCCCCAGAAACCTATCCGGATATCCAGCGACCGCAAAACCAGTAAATTACTTAAAGCATAGACGAACCACAGAAAAACGGTCAGCGGCAGGGCCCGGGTAAGCACCTGACGGTCTTTTAAGAAAACAACTGCCCGCAGGATATTATCCAGCAATCTCTGTAATTTTTCGCCGTGGTGGGAGTGCAGGAAATTAGAAAAAAATCCAACAATCTGCCGACGAAAACGCAAGAATAGCCCTAAAAATAAGAGGACAAAAACCAAGAGTAATATCATCCGGTGAGTATTTAACTGCTCAGGCATAACTACAAAAAATGAACCAATTATTATGGTCAGCAGCGGCACCAGCAAGTCCATCAGCCGTTCCAGAAAAACCGTTGCCAGGGTATAACTCTGTGGCAGGGTGGAATTGCGAGACAGAAAATAACTCTGAAAAAAGTCCCCGCTGCGAAATGGCAAAAAGGTATTAAGCATCAGACCGATATTCGTTGCCCGGAAAAAATACCGCCACGGGATATTCCGATAGTCCTTACCCAGAAGTTTCCAGCGATAACTGCGCAAAATCAGCCCAAATAGGGCTACCAGCAAACTCCCGATAACAAAAATAATTTTTGTCTGTTTAAGAATTGCCAGGACTTGCGGCCAGTCAGCCCGTCGGAAAGTCAACCAGAGAAAAAATATACTGATAACCAGTCCGAGAATAACCCTTAGCACTTTTTTCATCTTTTCAATCCGGCCACTGTATCTTTTAATTTTTCCCAGCGCCCCGGACTATAAACCGAAGAATCCAGAAGGAAATTCTCTGGCACCGGATGGGGCTTTCCGGCTTCTTCCTCACTCATAATCTCATAAAGATAGACATAATTGCGCCCATCAGAAGAATAGCCCAGCCACCACTGCGGGACATCTCTTTTCATAGAAAAAATTCCTCTCTCCGGAAGGGAAATATCGGCAATATCCCGGTAAATTTCCTTCACATACTTTTTCCAAAAGCTGGCAAAAAGTTTTAACTCCTGAGGTGAAAAATCCAGAATATCATAACTCGCCAGACGCCTGGCCTCCGGACCATTCACCAGGATATGGGTAATCCCCTGCTTGATTAAATACATTCTTAATTCCTCCGGGGAGTGACAACCCTGACGAATAGTTGCCAGTAATGGGTTAAAGTCACCAATCGTCTGAACAAAAAATTTTCTCTCCGAGTAATAGCCGCGACATTCTCCCAGAAACAATATCCCGGCATCTTTCGCTAAATTTTTATTCGCCCAGTCAATTACCGGATAATAGGGATTGGGATAAGAAGGCCGCTGGGTGGAAAGATAGTCCAACCGGGATTG
>Ga0123519_10012491_pt1 | contig 12340 bp, 6 predicted proteins | sample YelNatPaOPRAMG02_FD_87396 | JGI IMG/M metagenome (GOLD analysis project Ga0123519, IMG submission 87396) | Hot spring microbial communities from Yellowstone National Park - Yellowstone National Park OP-RAMG-02 (version 2) | ecosystem: Environmental > Aquatic > Thermal springs > Hot (42-90C) ... | reverse complement strand
TGGAATACCGCGTGCCCATCCTCATCCACCTGGCGGAGACGGCCCACGAGGTCGGCGAGATGCTGGAGGAGGTGGGGCTTTCCCCGGTGGCCTGGGTACAGGCCCAGGGACTCTTCGAGGGGGTGCCGGTCATCGCCGCCCACTGCGTCCACGTGGACGAGGGGGACATCGCCATCCTGGCCCGGCACGGCGTGGGGGTGATCTCCAATCCCACCAGCAACCTGAAACTGGCCAGCGGGATACCCCCCTACCGCAATTTCCTCCGGGGCAATCTGACGGTGGGGCTGGGGACGGACGGCTGCGCTAGCAACAACGACCTGAACCTGTGGGAGGAAATCCGCCTGGCCTCCTTCCTGGCCAAAGTAACCAGCGGAGACCCCACCGCTTTGCCGGCCCGTCAGGCATTGGCCATGGCCACCATCGAGGGCGCCCGCGCCCTGGGCCTGGGGGAGAGAATCGGCTCCCTGGAGGTCGGGAAGCAGGCCGATATCGCCGTGGTGGACCTGAACCGGCCGCATACCATCCCCCGTTACCGCGTGGCCGAGGACAACATCTACTCCCAACTGGTCTATACCGCCGGCCCCGATAACGTCCGCCACGTCCTGGTGGACGGGCGTTTCCTCCTGCGGGACGGCCGCTTCACCACCCTGGACATCGGCGAGATCGCCGCCCGCGCCCAGGCCATCGCCGATGAGATCGGCCGCTTCGTCCTGGCCCGGGAGGAGAACCTCCTGGACAAGATTCTGGCCATCGGCGGCGTGGAGCAGGAGGAAATCTTCGAGGTGCAGGTCAAGGCCCGCGTGCCGGCCCAGACCCGGCTGGAACAACTCCTGGCCTTTCCCCAGATCAGCGACCGCCGGCGCAGCGAGCGGATTCAGTACGATACTTACTTTCTCTTCCACGACGAACGCCGGGGCCGGCTGCGCTACCGGGAGGACAACCTGATCGACGAGAACGGCCGCCTCCATCCCACCTATACCCTGACCCTGACCTCGCCGACGCGGCGCGAGGAATACCCCAACGCCGCCATCCTCTCCCGCGCCCGCTACACGGCCACCGCCGACCGTTCGCTGCGCTTCTATCGAGAGTACTTTCAGCCGGACGAGGTCCGCGAGGTGGAAAAGCGCCGTAGCCGGGTGCACATCAGTTACAAGGGACAGCACTTTGCCATCAACCTGGACCACCTGCTCAAGCCGGCAACCGGCTCCTTCCTGGAGATCAAGAGCCGCACCTGGTCCCGCGCCGACGCCGAGAACAAGGTGCGCCTGATCGGGGAACTCCTGGAGATGTTCCAAATCCCCCAGGAGGACCTGGTCAAAAAGGAGTATGTCGAGTTCTAGGAAGCGGAATGGCCGATGCGCCTTCTGATCGCCGCCGATGTCTTTCCCCCTCGCTGTGGCGGGGCCGGCTGGAGCAGTTACCACCTGGCCCGGGCCCTGGTGCATCGGGGACATGAGGTGCAGGTTGTCGTCCCCCGGGAGGGCGGGAAGGGGGTGAGGGAGCGCACCCATGGGGGAATCCCCATCCGCGAGTTCGGCTATTTCGCCCCCTTTCTCCCTCTCCTGCGCAACGTCTGGCGCAACGAACTTCTCTGGCCCCGGCTGGGGCGCTTCCTGGCCCGGGAGGTCCGGGAGGGAGGGTACGACCTCATCCATGCCCAGCACAGCCTGACCGTCCCGGCGGCGGTCCGGGCCGGCCAGGCCGCCGGCGTCCCGGTGGTGGCCACCGTGCGGGACTACTGGCCGCTCTGCTACCGCGCCACCCTGCTCGGCCGGGGGGAGGTGGCCTGTGCGGGTTGCCGGCCGGATCGGGCGGCGTCCTGCCTGGGCGGCCCCTGGGCCCTCCCGGCTTACCCCTACATCCGCGGCAACGTCCGCCGCAAGGCCGGGGCGCTGGCCCGGGCCGATGCCGTCATCGCCGTCAGCCGTTTCCTGGCCGGCCGGCTGGCCGCCATCGTTCCGGCGGAAAAGTTGCACGTCCTGCCCAACCTGGTGGACCTGGAGGAAATAGACCGCATCGTCGCCCGAGAGCCGGACGTACCTTTTCCCAGGCCCTTCCTCCTCTTTGTGGGCAAGGTGGAAGCCAACAAAGGGGTATTCGAACTTCTGGACGCCCTGCGGCAGGCAGCCTCGGAACTGCCGCCCGAGGCCCGCCTGCCCCTGCTGGTGGCCGGGGACGGTTCGCTCTCCAGCCGGATGGAAGGCGAACTGGCGGCGCTGAACTGGCCGGCCTGCTTTCTCCGCTGGGCCGAACACGACACCGTGCTGCGCCTGCTGGCCCGCTGCGAACTTTTGCTCTTCCCCTCCCGCTGGGAGGAGCCGCTGAGCCGGGTGCTCCTGGAGGCCTGTGCCTGCGGCACCCCCATCCTGGCCATGGCCACCGGAGGGACGCCGGAGATTCTGGCCGACGGGCGAAACGGGGCGCTGGTGCCGCCGGAGGTCGGGGCCTTTGCCCGACGGCTGCGGGAGTTGCTTCTGGACCCGGCCGGCCGGCGCCGCCTGGGGGAGGAAGCCCGCCGGACGGCCGAGGAACGCTTCGCCGCGCCGGTGGTGGCGGAGCAGGTGGAGCGCCTCTACCGGAGCCTCCTGGCCGCCGGATCGATCGAGGAGACCGGGCAGGGCCGGCAATATGCCGGAAAGGAGTAGGGCAATCGTCGCCCAGACCGGGTTGTCCGGTTGTATATGGGGAGTATGACCACCATCCATCCGGCCTCGGCCGGCCATCTTCCCCGTGGTCATCGGAAAGCAGGGATGCAAGGTCGTAAAAAAAGGAGGTGTCCAATGCGTCGAGGAGTCCCCTTGATCATCCTGTTCGTCCTGCTCTGCTCATCCCTTCCCGCGCCCGTCATGGGCGGCCCGCCGGGAGCGCCGGTAGATCCCTTCATCCTGGAGGAGATGGCGGCCTCACCCGACGGGACTGCTGGCTACTTTGTCCTCTTCCGCCAGCAGGCCGACCTCAGCCCGGCCTACGCCCTGAACGACTGGAACGAACGGGGCCGCCGGGTCTATCAGACCCTCTGGGAGACGGCCGAACGTTCCCAGTTCCGGGTGCGCCGGTGGCTGGAGGAACGCGGCCTGCCCTACACCGCCCTGCCCATCAACAACAGCCTCTTTGTCACCACCGACCGGGCCACCCTGGAAGCGCTGGCCTCCTTCCCCGAGGTGGCCGGCTTCCGGGGAAACCATCGCCACGAGTTGGAGCCTCGGCCGGCCGGCCCTGAAGACGCCTTCCCCCAGGGCGTGGCCTGGAACATCGCCCAGGTCGGCGCCGACCAGGTCTGGAGGGATTACCGGGTCAAAGGACAGGGCATCACCGTGGCCAGCATCGATACCGGCGTCGAGTACACCCACGACGCCCTGTTCCCCAACTACAAGTGCGGCAACGGCCCCCACACCCCTTGCTGGCACGATCCTTCGTCGATCTGCCCTGACCCGGCCGTGCCCTGCGATAACGTCGGCCACGGCACCCACACCATGGGCACGATGGTCGGCGACGACAACCCGGCCTTGCGCTACAACGTCGGCATGGCCCCCGATGCCCAATGGATCACCTGCAAGGGCTGCGAGGACTACTGGTGCTCCGACTATGCCCTGACCGCCTGCGCGAACTGGCTTCTGGCCCCGGGCGGCGACCCGGACAACCGTCCGCATGTGGTCAACAACTCCTGGGGCGGCTACGGCTGCGATACCTGGTATCGCCCTCTGGTGCAGGCCTGGCGGGCAGCGGGCATCTTCCCTGCCTTTGCCGCCGGGAACTCCGGCCCGGGATGCAACACCCTGATTTCGCCTGGGGATTATCCCGAATCCTTTGCCGCCGGGGCCACCGATAGTTCCGACCAGATTGCCTACTTCTCCAGCCGGGGGCCTTCCTGCTGGGGAGAGATCAAGCCGGAGGTGGTCGCCCCCGGGGTGAGCATCTGCTCCTCCGTCCCTGGAAACACCTGGGACTGCTCCTACAGCGGCACCTCCATGGCCAGCCCCCATGTGGCCGGCCTGGTCGCCCTCCTCTGGAGCGCCGACCCCGACCTCATCGGCAACCTGGACGCCACCGAATACGCCATCACCAGCACCGCCGTTTGCCGGAGCGATACCTCCTGTGGCGGGGAGGCCTGCCACAACAACGTGTACGGCTGGGGACGAATCGATGCCTACCTGGCCGTCCAGATGGTGGCCTCGGCAGGAACCCTGGCCGGGACGGTGTGGGAGGTCGGAACGGGCGAGCCGTTGCCAGGGGTAAGAATCGTCGCCACCCGCCGGACCCTCTTCTCCCGGGAGACCTCGACCGACGCCACCGGCGCCTACTCCCTGACCCTGCCGGCCGGCACCTACACCGTCAGCGTTTCCCTCTACGGCTACTACCCCCAGACGGCCACCGGCGTCCTTATCTTCACCGACACGACCACGGTCCAGAATTTCACCCTCCAGGCCAAACCCCGCTACGTGATCTCCGGCACCGTGAGCGAGGCGGAAAGCGGCCTTCCCCTGGAGGCCCGCATCGCCGCCGAGGGAGCCCCCATTCCCCCGGTCTGGAGCGACCCGGCCACCGGCTTCTACAGCCTGACCCTGGTGGAAGGCGCCTACCCGGTGCGGGCCACGTCCCTCCTGCACCTCTCCGAACGTGCATCGGTGGTCGCCGACCACAACCAGACGGTGAACTTTGTCCTGGAAAAGGGTTCCTGCGCCCTCCTGGTGGACGACGATGCCGACCTTCCCGATGTCCGTGCCTATTACACCGCCACCCTGGATGCCCTGGGGGTCCCTTACCGGGTCTGGGACGTGGCCCGGAAAGGCCGGCCGGTGGCCGAAGACCTTCTGGGCCATTGGATTGTCTTCTGGTGGACCGGAAACGACCGGGGGAAGGTCCTGAGCGCCGAGGACGAAGACCTGTTGGCCGGCTACCTGGATGCCCGGGGCAACCTCTTCCTGTCTTCGCAGTACTATCTGGAGACAGGCGCTCCCAGTCGGTTTCAGCAGGATTATTTGCATATCAGCCCTATCTACAACCTGAACACCGGGCAAACCGACCCGGTCGGCAACGGCGATGACCTCATCGGCCGGGGACTGGGGCCGTACCTGCTGGTTCCGCCGCCAGGATGGTCGGGGCCTCTGCACACGGACGACGTAACCAACGACGGTTTTGGCGGGGCCTCCTCGCCCTTCCGCTGGCAGGGCACCGGCCAAGATAACTCCACCGATTACGACGGCGGTTCCTTCAAGACGGTCTTTCTGGCCTGGCCCTTTGAGGCGCTCTCCGGGCCGGCCTCCCGGCGGGCCGTGTTGCAGGCCGCCCTCGATTTTTACGGCGGCTGCCGGCCGACCGGCCTGCTCCTGGGTCGAGTGGTGGACGCCAATACCGGGGAGCCTCTGGAGGGCGCCTCGGTCATCCCGGTCCCGGAGGGAGGAGTGGCCGCAGCCCGGCCCGAGGGGAAGACCGGCGCTCAGGGCCACTTCACCTTCACCCTTCCGGCCGGTTCCTACGAATTGACGGTTTACCAGCCCGGATATGAAGTGGAGGTCCTCTCCGCCATCAGCGTCCCGGCCGCCTCCGTCGTCCGCCTGGAAATCGCCCTGCGCGCTCCGCGCCTGTCCTATGCCCCGGAGTCCTTCTCCTGGACGATGCTCTGGGAGGAGACGGCCACGACGACGCTGGTCCTCTCCAACACCGGAACGGCCGGCCCCCTGGAATGGTCCTTGTGGGTGGGCGGTGGCCAAGCCGCCGGCCAGCCGCCCCTGAAGGCCCATGCGCCCGGCCCGCGACTGGCCGGCCAGAGCCCCGTGGACCGGCCTCCGCCGGGCCTGGGGCGGGGTACATCTCCGGGCCCCCAGGGGCCGGGTTGGTCCTACGAACCCTCCTTGCCGGGAAGTCGCTACCGCAGCGCCTCCTTCTCCTGGGAAGGATGGTTCTATGTGGTAGGCGGATGGGGTTACGAGGATCCCCTGGACGAAAACCTGCGTTACGACTCGGCAACGGGCACCTGGACGGCGATGACCCCGTTGCCCGTCCGTCGCACCAACATGCAGGCGGCGGTGGTGAACGACATCGCCTACTTGCCCGGAGGCTATTCCGGCGACTTCTACGAGAGTTCCCTCCTGGCCTATGACCTTGTCGCCGACGCCTGGCTCGAAGGCCTGGAACCGCTACCGGAACCTCGTTCCGGGGCTATGGTGGCCGCCGTGAACGGCCTGGTCTATGCCTGCGGCGGGTGGCCCGGCCCCTCCGACCGGTGTTGGGCCTACGACCCGGCGGCAGATCACTGGAGGGAGATCGCTCCCATGCCGGACATCAACGGCTATGGAGTGGCGCTGGAGCACGACGGTTTCCTCTACATCCTGGGGGGCATCCACTCCTGCTCCTGCCCCTACTGCAACCTCAGCCGGGCCTTCTGGCGCTATGACCCCCAGACGGACTCCTGGGAGGAGGGGACTCCCCTGAACGAAGGGCGCATGTCTCCGGCGGCCGCCGTGTACGGGGACGACCTCTACGTCGTCGGCGGCGGAGGGCTTGGCGGAGACATCTGGCAGCCTTACGACACGGTGGAACGCTACTCTCTGGCGGAATGGCCGGCCGGGACGTGGGAAATCCTCCCCGAGACTCTCCCTACGCCGGTCGTGGCCCCGGCCGGCGGCTGCACGGCCGACCGAATTCGCATCGCCGGCGGCCTGGGCGAATACTATGACCTCCGGGCGGAGCACCAGGCTCTGGACGAGGGACGGTCCTGCTACGAACCGCCTGAGTGGCGGTTGCCCTGGCTGACCGCCAGCCCGCTCAGCGGGACCCTGGCGGTCGGGGAGCGGGCAACTGTCACCCTGCGCGTGGATGCCGGGGCCGTGCCGGACCCGGGCTGCTACGCCGCCACCCTCTCCATCCGCAACAATACCGTCTACGGTGCCGGCCGGGTTCCGGCGACCCTGTGCGTCCAGCCGACCGCCGACCTGGGCCTCCTGGCCGGGACGGTGCGTGGGCTGGGCTACTGCGACCAGGAACCGGCCCCTCTGCGGCGTACCGACGTGCGCATCGAGGGGCCGGGAGGCCTCACCTGGACGGTGGCCACCGACGGTCGGGGGAACTACCACCGCTGGTTGCACGCCGGCACCTACACCGTGACGGTGGGAGCGCCCGACTACCTGACCCAGACGGCGGTGGTGGCCGTCGGGCCGGCCCAGACGACCACGCTGAACTTTGATCTGCGTTACCTGACGCCCTGCCTGCAACTGGCGCCGGTCCAGGTGACGGTCTATGTCCCCACCGAGACCCAGGCCCAGGTCACTTTGACCCTGCGGAACCATAGCGTCGTCCCCCTGGACTGGCAGGCCCAGGAGGCCTTTTTCCCGGCCGGCTTTTTCGGCCCACGGGGAAACGCCCTCGGGCACAGGGCCGGCCCGATGCGCTCCGGCGGGCCGGACCCTTTCGGCTATACCTTCGTGGACTCGACCGAGGAGCGGGGGCCGACGTTCGACTGGCTCGAAGTTGCCCGGCCGGAGAACCGCCTGCCATTCTCCTGGGGGGGATACGCCACCATCACCCTGCCCTTTACCTTCACCTTCTATGGGGTTACTCACCCGCCGACCACGACGCTCAACCTCGATGTCAATGGCTACATTTCTCTGAAAGACTATGCCTGGCTATGGGAGGAATGCCTGCCGATGGAGGCTTCCAAACTCCTGCTGCCCTTCTGGGACTGGCTCAATACCGGTGAAAAGGGGGGAATCTACGCCCAGGTGCTCGGCACGGCGCCCCATCGGGTCCTGGTCATCGAGTGGCACGAAATGTTGCTCGACTGGCCTACCGGCACTGTGACCCTGGAGGCCCTCCTCTTTGAAGGCACGAACGACATCCTCTTCCAGTATCGGGATGTCACCACGGGCGGCCCGTATCCTTATGGGAATGCCGGCGCCGACGCCGCCGTGGGCATCCAGAAAGACGCGGGGGTCTATCTCCAGTATTCCTGCAACGAGGCGGTGCTGACCGACTCCCTGGCCATCTGCTTTGAACCGCCCGGCAGCCTGCCGGGTTGCGGGGCCGTGTGGGAGGACGTGCCCTGGCTGGAGGTCTCGCCCTCCTCCGGGGGGTTGGCCGGCGATGCCCAGGCGACGGTGCGGCTCCTTCTGGACACGGCCGGCCTGTCGCCGGGCGTCTATCGGGCGGCGGTGGGCTTCCTGAGCACCGACTCTCGCCGGCCGGCGGTCTATGTGCCGGTCACCATGGTGGTCGGGCTGAACTGGCGGGTCTACCTGCCGCTGGTGAGCCGGGGGCCGTAATCCCAGCCGGCGGAGATGCCACGGGGGCGTGATGGTCGGAGAGGCCGGCCATCACGCCCCCGGCGTTGGGAAGGGGAAGGCTGTTCTGCCGTGCCGGGGCACTACAGGGCCGCGCCCTTCCAGCGCAGCAGTTCCAGCAGGCCGGCCGTGTTCGCCGCGACCGCCTCTCGAACTTCCGGAGTGAGCCGGCCCAGGAGATGCAGGCCGTAGAGCAGGGCCCCGACCACGGGGGGATAACGGGCCGGCCCGATCTGGGCCTGGGGGGCCACCTGCCGCACCACCTCCATAAAGCGGGAAAGGAAAAGGTCTCCCGAACGAAAGACGCCGCCGCTCAACCCCAGGGGGAAACGTTCCTCCTCCATCTGCAACTTCCGGATGACGGCGACCACCATACGGGCCACCTCCTCGGCGGCCCGGACGACGATCTGGCGGGCCACGGGGTCGCCTTCCCCGGCGCTGCGGGTAACCTCCTGGGCAAAGGCGGCGACCTCGGCTTTGTGGAAATGCCCGGAATAGGCCACCTGGACCATGTCCAGCGGGTCGGCCAGGCGATAATGGCGGACCATCGCCGCCAGGAGGGCGGTAGGCTCTCCTCTCCCGTCATAGGCCCGCATGGCCGCGCGCAACCCCTCCAACCCGATCCAGTAGGCGCTGCCCTCGTCGGCCAGGAGGTAATCCCAGCCTCCGGCCTTCCAGGTCTCGCCCCGGCGGTTCATCCCGTAGGCGCTACACCCTGTCCCGGCGATGACGCCCAGGCCGGGGAGGACCAGGGTGGCCCCTGCCCAGGCGATGACCACGTCGCCCACGACCTGGAAGGGGATGCCCAGCCCGGTCGCCTCCAGAATCTCCTGATAGGCCTGTCCGTCCTGGCGGGGATGGTCCAACCCGGCCACCCCCACCAGAAGCAACCGAACCTGCTCCGGGGAGACCCGGGCGCTCCGGAGGGCCTGACGGACGGCTTCCCCTACGGCCCGGCTGGAAGCCTCCCGGCCGACGGTGTGATAGTTGGCCGGGCCGGCCGTTCCCCAGCCCAGGATGTGCCCCTCCAGGTCGCCCACCAGCGCTGCCGTGCCGGTGGCCCCGCCGTCCAGGCCGACCAGGAAAGCGCGCTCGCCATACGGCTGAACCGTTCCCTCGCTCATCCGCTTTTCCCCCTCTCCTCCGCCCGACCTGCCTCGGGAAGGTCCTCCCGGAACAGCCGCCGGCCGGCGGCCAGGTCGGCCAGGAGTTCGTCCAGGGCCGCACGGGCCTTTCGCTCTACCTCTGGGGGCATATTTCCCACCACCCAGGCCTCGAACTCTTCCTCGTCCAGCACCAGGTAGCGCCCCTCCGGCCAGACCCACAGGTCCAGTTCCAGGTCGGTGTAACGGACCGTGCGGCCGTCGAAGGAAATCGGCGTGCAGATGTTGGCGTACCAGCCCTTCAGCCGGCCGTCCGGGCCGTAGATGGAGAAGATGTTGTACCAGCGGCCGAACCAGTAGCGCTCCCACACGGTGTCTTCAGGGGCAAAAAGGACATAGCCCAGGTCGGCCGGGTGTTGCATGGGGGCGCGCAGGAGGAGCATCTCCTCGTTCCGGGCCACCAGGACGGCCCACCAACCCCGCTTGGGCCGGCCGGAGGCCGCCCGGGGACGCACCTGGACGATCGTTTCTTCCGGTCCCATCCATCGCTCCCGGGGCAGAGGCCCCAGGGGTCCGTTCCCTCAGGAAAGGAAAAGGATGCGTCCGCAATGTTCGCAACGGACCAGGGCCTCGCCCAACGCCGCCTTACGGGTGAGCAGAGGCACCTCCAGGTGACAACCGCTACAGGTGTTATGGACCACCTGGGCCACGGCCAGCCCGCCCCGGGTGCGGCGCAACTGCTCGTAGAGCACCAGGGCATAAGGGGAGACCTCGGCCGCCAATTTCTCGCGTTCGGCCCGCAGCGGCTCCAACTCCGCTCGAAGGAGGGCTTCCTGCCGGGCAACTTCCTGGACAAAGGCCTCGTACTCCTGACGGCAACGCTCCTCCTCGGCACCCAGTTCCTCCAGTCGGGCGCGGTGGGCATCCAGGTCCAGCATGATCTGCAAGGCATCGCTCTCCAGGGCATCCTTCTGCTGGCGAAGCCGCTCGATCTCGCTTTGGAGGGCCTTGAGTTCCTTCTCCGAACGGACGGCATCGCTGTAGAGCAGGCCCTCCAGTTCCTTCAGGCGGTTTTCCTGCTCCCAGAGGGAGCCCTCGGCCTGGTGCAGCCGGAGTTCCTGGCTACGAAGCATTCGGGCGCTCTCCTCCCGGGCCTGGCGAATCCGCTCCAGGCCCTCCTCCAGGCGCTTCCGCTGTCCGGCCCACTCCTGAATCCGCCGTTCACCGAGGAGCAAACCCTCGTCCAGTTTTTGCAGCCGATAGAGCCGTTCGACCTCACGCATCTGTCCCACCGATCAAAGCCCACGTTCGGGGCCGCCATGCCCCCACGACGCCAGTATAGCATGGAAGAGGGAATGAGGCAAAACGGCCTCTTGACAAATCGGGCCAGACGTGCTAAACTACAATCCGGGATTTAGCACTCTTACTATGAGAGTGCTAATTTTCCGGAGCGAGCGATGGTTGTGCCGGAGATGCCGCGGCTGACGGCGCGGCGGGAACTGATTCTGAAACTGTGATACAGGAGTATGTGCGCACGGCGTCGCCGGTGGCCTCCGAGGCGCTGGTGCAGAACTATGCCCTGGGGGTCAGTTCGGCCACGGTGCGCAACGACCTGGCCGCCCTGGAGGAACTGGGGTTGCTCTACCATCCCCACACCTCGGCCGGCCGCATCCCTACCGACCGGGGCTACCGTTACTTTGTCGAGCACCTGATGGAATGGCATCCGCTTCCGGCGGAGGAACAGCGGATGATTCGCCATCAGTTCTACCAGGTGCGCACCGATGTGGAGGAGTGGATTCGGCTGGCTGCCTCCGCCCTGGCCAGGCTCTCCCATAGCGCGGCCGTGGTCACACCGGCCCGCTCCCTCCGTTCCCGCTTCAAGCACCTGGAACTCCTCTCCGTGCACGATACCCGGGTGCTCCTGGTGCTCATCTTCCAGGACGGGACGATTCGCCAGCATATGCTGACCCTGAGCGAGGCCATCTCCCAGGAGGAACTGAGCCGCATGGCCGGCCGTATGAATGCGCGTCTGGCCGGCCTGGACGCCTCCGAGGTGGCCGGGCAGGTGGGCGAGGAATGGACCGTCCTGGAGCGCCAGATCCTGAACCTGGTCGTCTCCACCATGGAGCAACTGGACCGCTGGGAGTGGGAGGAGATCGTCCGCGACGGGGCGCTGGAGACGCTGGAGCAGCCCGAATTCGCCTCCGGAGACCAGGCGCGGCGCTTCCTGGAAATTCTGGAGCAGGGCCATTTCCTTCTGGAAATTTTGGCCCAGGCCCTTCAGAGAAGCGGCATCCAGGTGATCATCGGCGGCGAGAGCCAGCGCGAGGAGATGCGCGATTACAGTTTGATCCTTTCCCGCTACGGGCTGGCCGGCCGCCAGGAAGGGGTGCTCGGCGTCCTGGGGCCCACCCGGATGCCCTACCCCCGCTCCATCTCGGCGGTACGCTTCATCGCCCGGACCCTGAGCGAACTCCTGGGAGAGGTGCACGGCGGATTGACGGCGAGATAGGAGGTGTTTTTCCATGACCGAGAAAGAGGCCCAGAGCGCAGAGAATCCGGTTCCCGAGCAGGCCGAAGCCCCGGCGGTGGAGACGGCCGTCGAGGAAGCCGAGGCCCTGCGCCGGGAGTTGGAGGAGGAAAAGAAAAAGTCGGCCGAGTATTACGACCAGTGGCTGCGCTCCGTCGCCGAACTGCGCAACTACAAGAAGCGCGTCGAACAGGAGCGGGAGCAGATGGCCCAGGAGGCCGCCTCCGGCCTGCTCCTCCGCCTGCTCCCCATCCTGGACGATTTCGAGCGCGCCCTGGCCGTCCTGCCCGATGAGAAACTCCTGCGCTTTTCCTGGATCGAAGGGGTGATGCTGATCTACCGTCGCCTGCCGGCCACCCTGGAACAACACGGCCTGCGGGCGATGGAGACGGTGGGCAAGCCTTTTGACCCCTACTTCCACGAGGCCGTCC
>Ga0123519_10012490_pt1 | contig 12341 bp, 11 predicted proteins | sample YelNatPaOPRAMG02_FD_87396 | JGI IMG/M metagenome (GOLD analysis project Ga0123519, IMG submission 87396) | Hot spring microbial communities from Yellowstone National Park - Yellowstone National Park OP-RAMG-02 (version 2) | ecosystem: Environmental > Aquatic > Thermal springs > Hot (42-90C) ... | reverse complement strand
TCGTCTCGTGGCTCAAGACGGTAAGCTCCGCGGCCCTTCCGCCTAAAAGGATCGTGAGACTGTCCAGAAGGTACCGCTTCGAATATGTATGCCTCTCATCTATGGGCAGCTGCTGCGTAAGACCCAAGGATCTACCCCTCGGTATGATCGTAACCTTGTGGATAGGATCCGAGCCGGGAGTCATCTTCGCCACAAGGGCATGGCCTGCCTCATGATAGGCCGTCACCCTCCTCTCTTCGTAAGGGATGATCATGCTCCTCCTTTCGACGCCCATAAGCACCTTGTCCTTCGCCTCCTCAAAGTCCGCCATGCCGACTACATCCTTCCCCTTTCTTGCTGCGATGAGGGCAGCCTCATTTACGAGGTTCTCCAGGTCAGCCCCCGAAAAACCCGGAGTCCCCCTGGCGAGCACGGAGAGGTTCACATCCTCTCCTAGGATCGTCCTCCTCGTGTGTACCTTTAGTATCTCCTCTCTGCCCCTTACATCCGGGATCGGTATGACGATCTGCCTGTCAAACCTTCCGGGCCTGAGAAGGGCAGGATCGAGCACATCAGGCCTATTGGTTGCGGCAATCACAATCACACCCTCCTGGGACTCAAAGCCGTCCATCTCAACGAGAAGTTGGTTGAGGGTCTGCTCCCTCTCGTCGTGGCCCCCTCCAAGCCCTGCGCCCCTATGCCTGCCCACCGCATCTATCTCATCGATGAAGATTATACAAGGCGCATGCCTCTTCCCCTGATTGAAAAGATCCCTCACCCTCGAGGCACCGACACCCACAAACATCTCCACGAAGTCCGATCCGCTTATGCTGAAAAAAGGGACATTCGCCTCTCCAGCAATGGCCTTCGCAAGCAGTGTCTTGCCAGTGCCAGGAGGTCCAACGAGCAGTACCCCCTTAGGGATCCTCCCTCCAAGCTTCGTAAACTTCCTGGGGTTCTTCAGGAACTCGATGATCTCCTTTAGTTCCTCTTTAGCCTCATCGATTCCTGCCACATCCTCGAAGGTGACCTTCTGCTCCTCCTTCGTTATCATCTTTGCCCTGCTCTTGCCGAAGGCCATCGCCTTACCCCCTCCGGTCTGCATCTGCCTCATGAAGAATATCCACACGCCTATGAGTAGAAGGACGGGGAACCAGGAGATGAGGATGGACTGCCACAGACTGGAGTCTTGCTCCGGCTTTGCCACAATCATCACGTCGTGCTTCCTCAAGGTCCTTATGAGGTCCGGGTCCTCTGGGGCGTAAGTCTTGAACTCCTTTCCGTCCCTCAAGGTACCAGTGATGTTTCTACCTTCTATCACAACGGACCGCACGAGACCCGACTCTACGGCCTCGAAGAACTCGGTGAACGTAATGCTCTCCTTCTCAGATCTGTGTCTCGTTGCAAACTGGAAGAGAAAGACGAGCAAAAGGATGATGAAGAGCCAAACGAGCAGGCCCTTGTTTGTCTGGTTTTGGCCCCTTGCCATTGTCAATTTTTAACACAGAACCCCTTCTCCTTTCAACAAGTTGCACGTTGGCAGTCGCATACCGACGTGCTATAATTAAGCAGATGCTGAGGAGGGTGATTTACGTTGCCTACGAGAGGTACCTCGAGCGGCAGGTAAGAAGGCGCCCAATGCCCGAACACGTGGGGCTCATCCTCGACGGAAACAGGAGATACGCAAGGGAGATGGGTTTCGAGGATGTATCCCTGGGCCACAGGGAGGGGGCGAAGAAGCTGGACGAGGTGCTCGCCTGGTGTGCCGAGCTCGGCATAAAGGTCCTGACCATATGGGTCCTTTCGACGGATAACCTCATGAGAGGCCGGGGGGAGCTCGAAGGGCTCTTCAAGGTCATAGAAGAAAAGATAGAGGATCTCTCAAGGAATCCTCTTGTGAAGAAGTATGGGTACAGGATAAAGATAATCGGGAAGACAGAGGTACTGCCCGAAAGGCTCAGGGAAGCAGCGATGAGGGCTGAAGAGAGCACGTCTTCCCACACGGACCATCTCCTTTATGTGGCCGTCGGCTACGGGGGAAGAGAAGAGATCGTGGAGGCTGTTAGAAAGGCTATAAGGGAGAAGAAGGTAGACGACTTACACAGCCTCGCCGACTCCATAACGGCCGATGACATTGCCGTCCATCTGTACACGAGTGAGGTACCGGACCCTGACCTCATAATAAGGACGAGCGGAGAGATCCGTCTGAGCGGGTTCCTTCTCTGGCAGAGTGCATACAGCGAGTTCTACTTCTGCGATGCTCTCTGGCCCGCTTTCAGAAAGATCGACTTTCTGAGGGCCATAAGGAGCTACCAGGAAAGAAGGCGCAGGTTCGGTCGATGAGGCAGATAGAGGAAAGGATAGAGTCTTTAAGGAAGACAGAGCTATTCAAGGATCTGGATGATCGAGAGCTCACGAGGGTGGCCGAAGTGCTGAAGGAGAGGGTATACCCGCCAAATACGACCATCGTAAGGGAGGGGGCAAGAGGAGGGTCCATGTTCATCCTCATAAACGGGAAGGTGGAGGTGAAGAAGAGGGAGCCCTCCCTGGGCTTAGACTTTACTATTGCAACGCTTGAGTCTGGTAGCTGCTTTGGAGAGATGGCAGTCCTCACAGGAAAGCCAAGGTCCGCCACTGTCGTTGCCTCAGAAATGACAGAGGTATTCGTACTGGAAAAGGAGGACTTCGAGAAGATCCTTCTGGACTATCCATCCATCGCAATCTCCCTAAACAGGATCCTGGCGGAGAGGCTTGAGTCCGCCTCTGCGCAGAGGGGACTCACCATGGTGGCCCTCTCGAGGGTGCAGATCGACAGGGAGATCCTCTCCCTTCTACCGAAACAGATGCTTCTTTCTTACAAGATCCTCCCCATTGCCCTCTCGAAGAGCACGCTTACCCTCGGCATGGTTAATCCCCACGACCTTCTTGCCATGGACGAGGTGAGGAAGCACGTAAAAGGCGTTGCCATAGAGCCCGTCCTTATCCTGGAAGAGGACTTTCGGAGATTCATGGAGAAGGAGTACGGAAAGATCGTCTCTCAAGAAGATAGGTCGGAGAGGACCTCCCTCGAGCAGATCCTGAACGTCGACCAGATAAGGGAGGACCTCCTGAAGGACGTAGAGCTGACCGATGAGGGTGAGGAGGATCAGGGAGTGACTGACCTCGCCAAAGAGGCCCAGGATGCGCCAATCGTCAGGCTCGCCAATAACATAATCGCCCTGGCCTTGAAGGAAGGGGCAAGCGACATCCATATAGAGCCGACGGAGAAGCACCTGAGGGTCCGCTTCAGGGTCGATGGGGTCCTGAGGGAACAGATGGTGCTTCCGAAGAAGGTCCAGTTGCCCCTAGTAAGTAGAATAAAGATCATGTCTAAGCTGGACATTACGGAGAAGAGACTGCCCCAGGACGGAAGGGTGACGATGAGGCTGGCCGAAAAGTCCATAGACTTTAGGATCTCCACCGTGCCAGCCAAGTATGGTGAGAAGGTGGTTGCAAGGATCCTTGACAAGAGCTCCACGATGCTCGGCCTGGACAATCTTATAACGCATAGAGAGACCCTCGAGATCGTAAGAGACATGATAAAGCGGCCCTATGGCATCGTATACGTGACGGGTCCGACGGGCTCTGGCAAGACTACCACCCTTTACAGTGCCCTTTCAGAGCTCAACCGGCCTGAGGTAAACATCTCTACGGTGGAAGACCCTATCGAGTACGACCTGCCTGGCATTAACCAAGTCCAGGTGAACCCTGACATTGGCCTAGACTTCGCACGCGTGCTCAGATCGTTTCTCAGGCAGGACCCGGACATCATACTGGTTGGAGAAACAAGGGATCAAGAGACCGCAAAGATCGCCGTCGAGGCTGCTCTGACAGGCCATCTGGTCTTCACAACACTCCATGCGAACGACGCACCGAGCACCTTCACTAGGCTCTACGAGATGGGCATAGAACCCTTCCTCGTCTCCACCTCCGTCATTGGGGTCATTGCCCAGAGGCTTGTAAGGAGGATATGTCCAAGGTGCAAGGAGCCTTACGTGCCGGACGAATTCATCGTAAAGTATCTTGGCCTGAAGGACGGAAGGGAGCTATTCAGGGGCAAAGGCTGTGACTTCTGCAACATGACAGGCTACAAAGGAAGAGTTGGCCTGTACGAGGTTCTAAGGGTGACGGAAAGTGTGAGAAGACTCGTCGCAGAAGGAGCGGACGTACAGGCGATAAGGGAGGAGGCGATAAGATCGGGTATGAGGACACTCAAGGACTATGCCCTCATCCTCCTCGAAGAAGGTCTCACGACGGTCGATGAGGTGCTCAGAACTGTCGTTGTCCAAGCATGAAGGAAAAGAGCAGGATGACCACGGCAAGGCAGAGTCTGTAGTAAGCGAAGAGGTCGAGTCTGTGCCTTGCCAAGTAGGCGATGAGGAACTTTAGGCTCAGGCTGCCAAAGATGAAGGAAGAGGCGAGCCCAAAGAGGTAAGGGCTGGGGTCGAGTCGTTCCACGTAGAGGGTCCTCACTCCTAGGAGAGATGCTCCAAAGACGATGGGTATGGCCATGAGGAAGGAAAACTCTACGGCGAGGCCCCTTTCGAGACCGAGTATGAGGCCTGTCGCTATCGTTATTCCACTCCTAGAGGTGCCAGGTATGAGGGAGAATGCCTGTGTCATGCCCATGATCAAAGCGGCCCTATAGGAGAGGGAGCTCCTTCCCCCCCTTCTCCTTTCGGCGATGAGCATAAACAGAGAGACTGCCACGAGGGGCCAGATCGTAAGGCCCGGTGACCTTAAGCGTTCTTCCACCAATTGCTCACCAAAGAGGCCTGCAAGGCCGCCTGGTAGGGTTGCGACACAAAGCTTCAAGAGGAGGTTCTCTTTGAGGTCTCTCTGTCTGAGACTGGTCTTTAGCAGTCGGAGGAGCGATCTACCGTAGACACAGAGGAGTGCAAGAAGTGTACCGAAGTGTAAGACGATATCGAAGACAAGCTTGTTCACATCTCGCCCTTCTATGCCTAGGAACCATGGCAGAAGGATGAGATGGGCTGAACTGCTTATTGGCAAGAACTCAGTTACGCCCTGGACGGCCCCAAGGAATATGGTCTGGGCGACTGTCAGGAGACACCCCCTGGTAGGAACCTGAGCCCTATCTCTATGGCCTCCTCTTTGAGGGAGGGAGGAAAGGGCGGGAGAGGGTCCACCTGTTTCAGTGCCCTAATCACCGACTCATCGTAGAGTCTATCGCCCGACCTCTTCTCGATCTCAAGATCCGTGATCCTGCCATCCTTTCTTATCCTCAGGACTACAACGGTCTCGAGGTCCTTTTTCTCACTGCCCAAGACTGGAGGTCTCCAGGCCTTCTTCACCTTCTCCCAGAGCTCCGTGACGTAGCCATAGAAGGCAGGGTCGACGAGAGTCGAGCCAGCCTCCCTCGGCCCCGAAAGGGGAAGTCCCCGCGAAACCGAAGGGGACCCTTCAGCCCGTCCCTTCTCCACGTCCATGTAGGCGATCTTCTGTCTTATCTCCCTAAGCCTTCTCTCCAGATAGGCCCTTTCGTCCTCCGCCTTTCCTTTGAGAGGGGAGAGGCTCTTTATGTCCTCAAGCGCTTTCCTTTCGGCCTTCTTACCCTTCTCCCTTGGAGCGGCGAGACCCCTTCCTCCGGTTCTCTCTATGTCCTCCTTTAGGTAGCCCTTCGGCACTCCAAGGGTAGGCCCCTTCACCTCAGGGATCGCATCAACAAGATTGACGGAGTAAGACAGAAAGGGTTCAAACTTCCTTGAAGGCCCTTTGGTCTTAAGCCCCAGGATAGTGATGAGGGAGAGGTGGAGCAACAGGGAAAGGGCGAACATCCTGGACCAGAGATTCTGTTTCATCGCTCCTCGGCAGGCTTCGTCACGAGGTTCACCCTCTCTATCCCAGCCTCCCTTATGAGGGAGAGGCATGAGACCACGATCCCATACGGGACATCTTTGTCAGCCTTCACGTATATGACCTTCTCTTGCTTGCTAGTAAAGATAAGCTGAACGGCCTGCTTGAGGTCCCCGATTGGTATCTCCTTCTCATTCAGTATGACCCTACCGCCCCTTGTGATGGTGAGGATCTCTGGCTCCTCTTTCGAGGGGAGGGGTTTCGATGTGACCTTCGGCACATCCACATTGAGCCCGTATTGCATCATGGGCGCTGTGATCATGAAGATGATAAGGAGTACGAGCATAATGTCCACAAGCGGTATGACGTTTATCTCAGAGAGTGGGTCCCTTGAACCTTTGCCGAGCCTCATCTGGAAGGTAGGTTGGAGATATAAAGGGTGGCATTCTCCATCCTGGCGGAGATACCCCTCAGTTTACCTACGAAGTAGTTGTAGCCGAGCACTGCCGGTATAGCCGTGAAAAGGCCCAGTGCCGTCGTAACAAGCGCCTCACTTATGCCAGGTGCGACAATCGCGAGGCTCGTCGTCCCCCTGATACCTATCTCCCTGAAGGAGTCCATTATACCCCAGACAGTACCGAAGAGGCCTATGAAGGGTGCTGTATTGGCAGTCGTTGCAAGGAAAGAGAGCCTCCTTTCGAGCCTCTCCAGTTCCTCAGACATGATGATCTTCATCCTGTTATGAAGCCTTTCAGATCGCTCCGTCTCGACTGATAGGTTCTCCCTTCCCACAGCCTCCTTATAGGCAGTGAGAAGGAGCCTGTAGAAGGGGTTATCGGGGTGCTCCCTGTAGGCTGCAAGGAGCTTCTTCAAAGAGTCCACCTCCGATGCGAGCCTCACAAACCTCTCCCCCTCCTTCTCCACCCTGCTCAGCTCCCAAAGCTTGTAGAAGATGATGGTCCAGGAGATAAGGGAGAAGGCAAGAAGGATGCCAACGACAGCCTTCGCAACAGGGCCCACGTTCAGAAAGAGGCTTATGACGCCGCCTCCGTAGAGACTCATAGGGTTAAGATACAACAATGGCCAGTGCTTGTAAACAAAAAAACCCCCTGGGTAGGAGCCCAGGGGGAAGGGGGGTTATTATGAGAAGTTGTATTGGAGGTAGTAGTTGCCTCTTTCTATGTGAATCATAGCACAAGTTTTTCGAGAATGCAAGTCCTTTTTTTGGACCTTTTCCGACTTTTCTCTCAGGCCCATGGGGTCTGAACCCTTTCTCGTCAGGTCTGCCCGCGGAACTTGTGAACTCAGTAACATGAGTATTTTTTAGCAGAAACCCGGGCGGCCGTCAAGTGAAATTTTTCCTCCTCCCCTTTGAAAGGAGGCATCTTATAGACTCGTTCAGGCCATCGAGCGTAAGCTCGAACATGGGAAAGATCGAGCCGATCGCCTCTACCGTAGGGTGGGACCAGTAGAGCTTTGGCGTAGGATTCAGCCACAAAGAGGAGGGGAAGCGCTCTTTCAGCCTCCTAAGCCATTCTATGCCTGGAACCTCGTTTCGGTAAAAATAGTCTATGGCACCGTAAGGCTCGAAAAGCTCCGAAGGTGCCATGCGGGCGTCTCCCACTATTATCACCTTATATCTCTCGTCGAAGTTCGAAAGTACCCAATCTGTAGGTATCCTCTTTACGTTCGCCATATCGTCGTATAGGTCCTGGTAGATGCAGTTGTGGAAATAGAAGTGGCGGAATTCCTTGAAGTGTTCCATCTGCGATGCAGCAGAGAATAGTCTCTCACATAGGTGCGCGTACGGAACCATGGAGCCCCCAACGTCCATGAAGAGCAACAGGCGGGTTGTGTTCTCCCTCGATCTCTTGAACACAAGCTCTATCTCCCCGCCTTCCCGGGCCGTCTTGTCTATGGTCTCGTCTAGATCGAGCTCTTCCATGGCCCCTTCCCTTTTGAGCTCTCTTAGCCTCTTCAATGCTACCTTTATGTGCCTTGTATCGAGGATAAGGTCGTTCCTATAATTCCGGAACCTCCTCTCCTCCGCCACCTTTACGGCCGACTGCGCCCACGACTCGCCCCCCACCCTTATGCCGAACGGGTGAAGACCGTATGCACCAAACGGGGAGGTGCCCCCCGTCCCCACCCATCTCGACCCCCCATCGTGCCTCTCTCTCTGTTCATTCAGCCTCTTCAGGAATTCCTTCTCTAGCTCGAGCAGGTCCTTTACGTGCCCCAGCCTCTCCATGACCTCCCTCATCTCTTCCTCCGTCAAAGGAGGGAGGTGGCAAGGGTCGGCAAGCCACTCCAGTACCCTATCGAGGTCTATCGGTATCTCCTCGATCCCACCGAAGTATTCCCTGAAGGCCTCGTCGAACATATCGTAGTACGCCTCGTTCTTTACGAGGAATGCCCTACCCACGTAGTAAAGGTGGTTGAGAGAGGTCTGAAGGAAACCTCCATTGAGTGCCTCTAGGAAGGAGAGCCACTCTGTTATCGTGCAAGGTACACCCTTTTCTCTGAGCAGGAAGAAGAACCTCGTGAACATCAGGACCTGAACCTCACATATGCGGGTTTGCCCTTCCCGAGGTTGCCAATCTTCTCTACGTCGAATTCGTTCTTCAGGAGCGTGCCTGCAAAGGGGATCTCGGAGGCCACCCTCTCTGGACTTATCCCCCCTATCATGAGGGCCTTTATCCAGTCGAGAAGCTCGCTTGTAGAAGGCTTCTTCTTCAAACTGTCCATCGCCCTTATCATGTAGAACTTCTTTATGGCCTCCCTCAAGAGCCTCTCTTCTATGTCAGGGAAATGGACCCTCACTATTCTTTCCATCATCGCCTCGTCAGGGAACTCTATGTAGTGGAAGATGCATCTTCTTAGGAATGCGTCAGGCAGCTCTTTCTCTGAGTTGCTAGTAATTACCACTATGGGCCTGTGCTTGGCGACGATCAACTCGTCCGTCTCTGGGATGTAGAAGCTCATCTCGTCAAGCTCGTTCAGAAGGTCGTTTGGAAACTCTATGTCCGCTTTATCTATCTCATCTATCAAAAGCACCACCTGCTCCTCACTAACAAAGGCCTGACCCAGCTTACCTAGCCTTATGTACCTCCTTATGTCCGAAATGTCCTTGTCGCCGAACCTTGCATCGTTCAGCCTCTGCACAGTATCGTAGATGTACAGGCCATCCTTCGCCTTTGTAGTGGACTTGATATTCCATACTATGAGACGCTTGCCGAGGGCCTTCGCGATACTATGGGCGAGCAGCGTCTTGCCAGTTCCAGGCTCGCCCTTGATGAGGAGTGGCTTTCCGAGTGCGATCGCCACATTCACGATCTCCATCAAAGGCCTCGATACGACGTACTCATCGCTTCCTGCGTATAGATGAGCACCCATCTCCCCTCCGTATGTGAAAAATTGCGCATAATTATAATCGAGTCTACTTCGCCCGTCAATGGTGGTATAGTTCTTTGTGAAAGAACGGATCCTTCTCCTAGATTCGAAGGCCACAACGGCCAATGCGTAAAGGCTCACGAGGTCTGCCTTCTACCTCAGGCTCCATAACCCTTCTTGACAAGGAGGATCTACCTCTTAAGAGGCGTCATTCTTCCTCATGGTCGAGGTATCTCCTTATGAGGTCGGACCCCTCGCCATCTGGTTCGAGCTCTAGGTAACGGAGCCAGAACTCCTTAGCAGCTCTCTTCTCTCCAAGCCTCTGAAGTACGGAGGCCATGTTGAAGCACGCATCGGCAAAGGAAGGATCTTCCTCTAAAGCCCTCCTATAGAACAGGGCGGCATCTTCAAGCCTGCCTTTCCCCTCGAGTAGGTAGGCAAGATTGTAGTTTGCCTCCACATGGCCAGGGTCTATCATCAGGGCCTTCTTGTACAGTCTTTCCGCCTGCTCCCTTTCGCCTTCGAGGAAGAAGAGATTTCCCATGTTGACGAGGGCATCTGTGTGATCGGCCTGAAGCTCGATTATCCTTCTATACCTCTCCTTCGCCTCTTGGAGCCTACCTTCTTCCTCGCACCTTAAGGCCTCAAAGAACAGCTCCTCAACTTTATCGGAGGCAATGGGGATGAGCTTGGGTTCCCTCTGGTCAAAGTCCATGAGGAGCTGCCCTTCAGGTGTGAACCTCATGCTGTCCTTTAGGAGGATGACGCCCTTCCCATCTACCCGGATCTGGATCTCCGCCAGGGGCTCGCGGAGATGCGGGAAGAGGGTGCTTAGCCTCTCCACACATCTCTTTATGCTTCTCACTCCTACCCCTTGAGAGACAAGCTCCTTTATCCTCCTTAGGGCAACGAGGCCCTTGAAATCGACGCATATCCTCCCCTTTATGTATTCGGCGCTCCTTATAAGGCCAATCTTCCTCCAGTATAGGATCTTCCTCTCCGGTAGCAGAAGTATCCTCGAGGCCTCTTTGAGGCCGAAGTATCTATTCATCGATGAGCCCCTTGAAGACAGGCCCTCTAAATCGGCCCTTCCTCGTAATCTCAAAGAACTCCACCTCGCAAAGGATTCTAGGTTCCACCCACCCTATACCGTAGAGATCTTTGAGGGACTCAAGGCAGGGCGATTGCCTCTTCAACCCCTTCAGTCTCACCGTTATCTCTTCCATCTCGCGAGCACCAATGCCACTGCTCACACTCCCCCTGAATAGGAGATCCTCTCCCCTTTTCGTAGCAACGAGCAGAGAGCCCACATCCCTCCCCCCTTTGCCCCTCTTGAAACCTAAGATGTAACAAACCTCCCTGAACCTTGGCTTTATCTTCAGCCAATACCTCGATCTTCTGCCTGGAAGGTAAGGACTATCCTTCTTCTTTGCCATTATCCCTTCAAACCCTTTGCCCACCGCTATCTCGAAAAGGGACTTACCCCTCTCCTCTACGTAGAAGGACTCCAAAAGCAGATCATGCTCGCAAAGAAGGCGGCTCAGCGCAGCCCTCCGCTCGATAAGGGGACGATCGACAAGCCAGTCTCCATCGAGAAACAGAAGATCGAAGGCCACATAGGTGGCGGGCATCGTCTTGGAAAGCAATTCTATTCTCATTGGCCCTGAGGCGTGCTCCCTCACCTCGAGTCTTGAGAAATCCGTCCTGCCAGACGAGAAGACTACTATCTCTCCATCGATTATGGCTTGCCTGGCCTTTATTGCCTCCTTCAATGTGGAGAGCTCGGGGTACCTGCGCGTTATGTCGAGAAGCCTCCTGTTCTTAAGGCTTATCCTCTCCCCTTCAAGATAGAGGATGCACCTCGTTCCGTCCCACTTTATCTCGAATATGTGGTCCTTCGAATCGAAGGGAACGGAGGGAAAGGCAAGCATGGGCCTAATCTCTTCAGCCATCCTCTACCTTCCTCTTCCTCCTCTCTCGTTGTCTCTTCCCAGCCGTCACGATACCCTTCTGAGGTATCTCTCTCTCTTCTATACTTTTCTGTAAGGCTTGGAGTAGATCCAGGACCTTCGCCCTCTCTTTCTGCCTGACTGATTCTAATTCTTCCCCCTTTAGTTTTGCCATTATCATCCTTTCGACCTGTTCGGTGTATTCGTCTTTGAATTCTGAGGGTAGGAAGGGCCCTGCCATGTTCTCTATGAGCATCTTTGCAAGAGAAAGGGCCTTCGTATCTATCGGTATTCTGCTAACTTCTTGAAGTCCTTCTAGATTCTCTGGTCTCTCTATCTCCTCGTAGAAACGGAGTCCATAGACCACAAATGTGCCGTTTAGGGGTGTGAGGCAGAGGAGGTGCTCCCTATTCCTCATTACGGTCTTTGCGAGGGCTCCCACCTTCTTCTCCTCCATGGCCCGAAGAAAGAGGGAGAAGGCCTCTATGGCTATCTTTCCGTCCGGTAAAAGGTAATAACAGTCCGAGTAGTAGATGGGGTCGATCTCTCGCTCTGCCACAAACCGGAAGACCTCGATCATGCCTGTCGATTCCTTCCTCAGCTTCTCAAGATCCTCGTCCTTCACGATCACGTACCTGTCCTTCTCAAACTCATAACCCCTCACCACTTCCTCATCCTTCACTTCCTTCTGGCAGACCTTGCAGTAGAGCCTCTGAGAGAGCCTTGAGCCACATTCCAAGTGGATCAGATGGAACTGGATAGACCTTTTCTTTGTCGTGGCACTGATCATCTTCACTGGGATCGTGACAAGGCCGATCTTCAAGTGCCCTTTCCAGATGGCTCTCATCTTCCCCTCCAATCCCTGTTTCTTATCATCCGCTCTGCGCATGCATAGGCCTCTTTAAAGCTCTGCGGATCTGCGAGACCAGAACCGGCGATCTCATACGCAACTCCATGGCCCACGGAGGTCCTTACGAACGGGAGACCCAACGTTACGTTCACGGTCCTTTTAAAGTCCACAGTCTTTACAGCGATCAGACCCTGATCGTGATACATGGCCACAAAGGCATCGCAGTCTACCCTGTGGAAGGCTGAATCGGCGGGAAACGGCCCAGAGACATGGACCCCCAGATCCCTTGCCCTCTGGATGGCCCTCTCTATCTT
>Ga0123519_10012489_pt1 | contig 12342 bp, 6 predicted proteins | sample YelNatPaOPRAMG02_FD_87396 | JGI IMG/M metagenome (GOLD analysis project Ga0123519, IMG submission 87396) | Hot spring microbial communities from Yellowstone National Park - Yellowstone National Park OP-RAMG-02 (version 2) | ecosystem: Environmental > Aquatic > Thermal springs > Hot (42-90C) ... | reverse complement strand
CTCCTCAGTTGGATTTCGCTCGAGCCGCTGTACCGCCTTCTTGAGTGGCAGGCTCGTCACAGCCTGGAGGCGACGCGGCTAGCCGAGGAACTGCGCGACCAGCGTGGCAAGCTCAACCGGACTATCAAAGATCTGGATGCTTCCTATCAGCTGTTGCAGCAGACGAACCAGGAGCTGGCTGTGGCACGGCACGAGGCCGAGATACTGCATAGCCTGCGCAACCGTTTTGCCACAAACTTGAGCCACGAGCTACGGACGCCGCTCAACATCATCTTGGGCTTCAGCCAGCTCATCTACACCGAGCCCACGCTTTACGGCTACAGCGCTTGGAGCGAAAGGCTCCGGCGCGACCTGGCTGAGATTCGTCGCAACGCCGGTTATCTTTCCGAGCTTGTTGACGACATCGTTGACCTCGCTCGCGTTGACGCGCTTTCGATGCCTATCCGACGCGAGGATACCGACCTGGCTAAGCTGATCGATGATACGGTAGCGATGGTGGACAGCTTGGCCAAGGCCAAGGGGTTGTCGCTCGCGGTCAACTGCCAACAGGGCATTCCCCTCTTACACATAGACCCGGTACGCATACGGCAAGTGCTGTACAACCTGGTCACCAACGCCATCCGTTACACCGAGCAGGGTTCGGTTACGGTATCGGCCCGGCTAGATGAGAGCGCACCTGCGGGCGCAGTGATAGTGTCTGTGGCCGATACCGGCCGTGGCATAGCCGAAGCAGAGCGGCAGGTCATCTTCAATGAGTTCTACCAGATCGGTCGGCCCAAGCAGGATGCCGACCCCGGCAAAGGTTTAGGCCTGGCCATCGCCAAGCGGCTCGTGCTGCTGCATGGGGGCAGCATCTGGGTTGAGAGCGAGGTTGGTAGAGGCAGCACCTTCTCCTTCACGCTGCCGTTGTTGAGCAAGACGACGAGCCTGCTCCGACAAAGCCCAGAAGCTCCCGTGCCTAAGCGGCGGGCCAAGCCGATGGTAGTTGTAGTCAACGATGAAGGCACCGCGACGGGTTACCTGAGCCGGCGCCTGGAGGGTTACCAGTTTGTTGCTGCCGCCGACCCGACGCCATCCAGCCCGCCTAAGGAGATGTCCGAACCCGGGCCGGCGGAGCGGCCTGTTGCAGTCATCATCAACCAGTCACCCGAGGTAGAGAAGCCGGATAGCCTGCCACGGTGCCCGATTGATCTGCCCGAGGACGTGCCCGTAATCGAGTGTGCGTTGCCTAGCCCCGGTTGGCTACTCAATCGGCAGCAATTCGCAGCAGTGCTGACCAAGCCTGTATCGCGCGAGCAGCTGAGCGCTATGCTGGACAGGTTGCTGCCGAGGGGCGAGAGCCTCAGCCGGCCGGGCGACGGCCGCTACAATCTTCTCTTGGTTGATGACGATCGCAGCTTTGTGCAGCTACTCCTGAGGATGCTTGAGGCCCAAGCTCAGCCTGGGCGGGGTTATGACGTGCGCATCGCCTACAGCGGTGAGAGTGCCTTGAAGAAACTACGCTCCTGGCAGCCCGATCTGGTGCTACTGGACCTGGTTATGCCTGGGCTCACGGGCTTCGAGGTGCTGGAACGGATGCGTCGCGAGGAGAGACTGCTCCATGTCCCGGTGGTGGCAGTGACAGCGGCCACGCCCGGCGAGGACAAGATCGCGGCCCAAGGCTCGACCTTCAAAGTGACAAGGCGCGGTGCCTTCAAGCCGGGCGAGTTGATCAGTCTTATCGCAACCTGCCTGGGTGCGGGCCAGGACGAAGCTGGCCCTGGCACTAGCGCTGTGGCAGGCACTGGTTGAGGGCGGCAAGTAACTCACCTCGAGCCACCGGCTTTTTCAGGTAGGCCTTAACTCCGAGGGCTTCGCCTAAATGGATATCCTGCACCACGGAGCATATCAGGATAGGTATCGCGGCCGTTGCAGGTGAGGATGAGAGCGACTCGATCACGCTCCAGCCATCCAAGCCTGGCATCATAATATCGAGGATGATTGCATCGGGCTGGTGGCTGCGAGCCAGGGCCGATGCCAGGCGCGGGTCAGAGGTGCTGTGCACACGCCAGCCTGAGCCCTCGAGATAGCGGCGGTACAATTCCACTGCCCCCGGGTTGTCCTCGACTACAAGCACCAGGAACGGGTTGCTGCCCTGGAAGTGCAGATGCACTGCCGTCTTGCCATTGGCTGACTTGGCGATTTCGCATTGGATACGCTGGGAAAGAGCAATGCGTTGGGCCTCCTTCAGGCTGGCCAGTTGCGCCCCATCTAGAGCAGGGAAACCTATCGTCAGGCTGGTGCCATCGCTGGATTGCTGCAAGTCAATGGGTACTTGTCCATGCGGCGCTAACTGAATGGCAAAGCCAATGAGTTGAATAATCAGTTGCCGCAATATAGCCGGATCGGCGGTGACATAGATGGCACCGGTTTCCACAGGGGCTTCTATGCTTGCTCCTGTCCGCTCAGCCAGTGGCGCCAGCAGCTTGAGGGCAGAGCGCAGGAGGGCCAACATATCCACAACTGCGGGCTGACTGCGCAGTACCATCAGCTCGTCACTCAATGGGTCGTTGGCGCGGACAGTGCCCCCTGGCCCCCGCGTTGGCTCAGGAGCTCGGCCAGACGCCGCCTGCCGCGGCTGTTGCTTGAGTTCGTCCGCTCGAATGCGAGCGGCCAGCACCTCCGCCAGCCTGAACTCTGCTTCAAGCAGATCGCGGTGTACCTGGCGCCGCCCGAGCGAGAGCTCCTCCGCCATGCGTGTGGCGGGCATGTCCTCGACATAGCGCAAACAAAGCACATCATAGTGACGCGACTCGAGCGAGCCGAAGGCACAGCGGCGCGAAGGCCGGAGCACCTCGATGGCTTCAAGCAAGAGAGCACGCAGGCGGTCAGCGCGCTTCCCCAGGGGTAAATCCGCTAGGCCCGGAAAGCGCGAGGCCAGGAGTGACTGCCCCAACAGATCGTTGTCGTACAGGTGGGACAGGGCCTCATGGACTTCCTCTCTGCTCACATCCGCCTGGGTCATGTTCACCACCTCAGGCCCATTTCAGCGACTGGTACAAGGCCTAGACGCTTGCTGCGTATAGGAGTCAGGTCAACCGCCAGGGTGGCCAGCGCTGAGTCCGGGCGGCTGCTCAATCAGTTGATCCGACCACGACACTATCCTTGTGCCTCATCTGTATAGATCAAACGTCCAGACCTGTTCATATGGTCAAGTCCGAACAAACGTGGCAGGTTCTGGGCGGCCTTGGCAAGCCGTGTACGGGCTACGATAGCGTCGGTCTGGTCGTATAGCTGCCTCATCAGCTCTTGAGGCGGAGCCTCGCTAATGAGGCGTCAGGTAATTATAGCGCGGCGAACGATCGCACGAGAATATGGACGTAGGTTCTTCTTCGTCCCGCCTTTGCTCGGCCCCATCCCGCGCATAGCGGGCAGCCAAATAGTTGATATTTGCAGTTGGGAACAGGAAAGCGAACGGGGGCATACTCCCTTCAGTCCGATCGGCTATCGGAACTGGCATAGTTCCTGTGATCCGGCCGTCCGTTCAGCCGTTCCACCGCTTCCTGTGGGTCGGCTCGCGAGGGGGTGAGGTAGTCCCCGCGCACGAGAGCGGCCCGCTCCTGGCCGCCATATCCGAGTGGCCGGCTGGAGGTTCCTGAGTTATACCAGGGGTACATACGCCAACACCGGGCACGGCTCAGTGGGTACGCATTCCCCCAGACCAAGCCCGGCCATGTGTATGGCTGCTGTCTCAGCCAGGGAGCGCCGATGGTATACCAGGAATTTGCGCCTGACCGGGAACTGCCTCGCGTGGAAGCCGATTGGTCCGCCGAGTTCGATGATCTGCGCCAGTCCGCTCTGCATACAGTTGGCCTGGCCCTTACAGTAGCTGGCTATGCCTGGGCAACAGGCCAGTTGTTGATGATGCACCCGCTCTTCTTCTGGACGCCCTTGCTCCTGCCTATGAGCGTGGGCATGCTCGGGACGCTCGTGCTCCTCATCCGTCGCCCTCTAGCTTTGCGTGTCGTTCTGTTCCTCGCCGGGATGCTTGGTGTAGGCGTCACCGCTCTCCTCACTCGGCGCTCAGAAGCGGTTCCTTTTCTCTACATCGTGGTGATTGTCGCCTCGACGCTGGTCTCCAGCCCTGGTATAGCGTTCGTCATCGCCGGGTTGAGCGGCGCTATCTTGCTCGGCATAGCCTCGGCCTACCCTGGCCTCTGGCCTGTGAGCATCATCTCCGCCGCTATTGTCCTCTACTTGGCTGCGGCCGTGACCGCCTGGCTGACCTCGCGCAACCTTTACACCGTCCTGGTTTGGGCTCTGCACGGCTATGAACGCTCCTGGAGCATGATGCGCGACCTGCAAATCGAGCGCGGCAAGCTCAGCCGGACAATGAAGGACCTGGCTGATGCCAACCTGCTGCTCAAGCGGACCACCTATGACTTGGCTGAGGCACGCGAAGAGGCGGAGAGAGCCCGCCAACTCAAGAGTCAGTTCGCAGCTAACATCAGTCATGAGCTGCGCACACCCTTGCATCTGATCGTCGGCTTCTCCCAGGTCATGTACACCGCCCCCGAGGCCTACCCCGGCGTTCGCTGGACGCCCGAGCTGCGTGACGACATCCAGGAGATCTACGAATCAGCACAGCACCTGCTCGGGCTGATTGACGATGTCCTTGACCTGTCTCAGATCGAGGCTGCACGCCTGCCCATCAGCAAGGAGCGCATCTCGCTCGTTCCCCTGATACGCGATGCCGCCGATACAGCGAAGGGCTTGCTGCGTGGCCGCCCTCTCGAGTTGCGGCTTGACCTTCCTGAACTCATGCCATCTCTCTATGCCGATCCAACGCGCATCCGCCAGGTGTTGCTCAACCTGATTAACAACGCCGTTCGCTTCACCGAACGTGGCAGCATCACGGTGCGTGCCGTTGCCTACGAGGACGAGGTCGAGGTAGTCGTGGAGGACACTGGCATCGGCATCCCGCCGGACCAACTGGCCGACATCTTCACCGAGTTCCATCAGGTGGATGCCTCACTGCGGCGCCGCTACGGCGGTACCGGGCTGGGGCTGGCTATTTGCAAGCAGTTCATTTCCCTGCATGATGGCCGCATCTGGGTGGAGAGCGAACTCGGCAAGGGCAGCGCCTTCCATTTTACCCTGCCTTTGCCGAACAAGAGCGTGGTAGCGAGCCAGCCCAGCCATCTGCCAGCGAACTGGCGCTACCCGGCGGCCAAGCCCAAGGCACCACGCCGACTCGTCGCCCTGACAAGATCCGGCGAGTTCGTGCAGATGCTCCGCCGGCACCTGAACCCGGACGAGGTGCAGGTGACCGGGGCTACTGACGTTGAGGAGGCAGCCCGGCTGGCCAGACAGAGTCAGGCCGACGCTATCGTCGTCAACAGCGACGACGCCGAAGCTAGTGGCGGTTCGCCGCCTGAGCTCGCTCTGGCCGAGGCCACTGGCGATTTGCTGCTTCCTGTGGTCAGCCTGTCTCTGCCGCAGGAGCGGCAACTGGCTTTAGCCAAGGGTTTCACCCACTGCCTGATGAAGCCATTCACGAGCGACCAATTGCTACAGATAGTAGCGCAGGCGGCGCCAGCGGCGCAGCGCATCCTTGTGGTGGATGATGACCCTGGCGTGATACGCCTGGTACGTCTGGCGCTGAAGAGGGCCAGGCCGGCAGTGGAAGTGAGGGCCGCCTACAACGCGCCTGAGGCCATTGCCATGCTTGACAGCACGCGGCCGGACCTGGTGCTGCTAGATATCATTCTGCCTCAGGGCAGCGGGCTCGATGTCCTGCTCGCGCTTGGGGAGCGGGACTGGAGCAAGGATGTACCACTGGTAGCGATCACTGCCTATGGCTTCCAACAAGACTATGCCTCTCTCGGCCAGGGCCTGATAACCATGCGCCGGGCTACACGATTCTCGGCTGGTGAGGTAGCTCGTTGGCTATCTGTCCTCCTGAAGGAGATGCCGGCTCGCTACCTAGCCCCAGCCGAGCCAGGGCCTGTACCAGCGTCACCGGGCTGATAGGCTTGCGCAGGTAGAGGTCGGCGCCGATGCTGCGCGCCAGCTCATCTTCGTTGAGCACGGAGCAGACGATGACAGGGATGGCGCGGGTGCGCGGGTCACTCTTCAGTGTCTGCAGCACCTGCCAGCCGTCCACGTCCTGCATCATGATGTCCAGCAGCACGGCATCCGGCTGCAACTCGCAGATTGCCGCAGCGGCACCGACGCTTTCCTGGATGAGCACGGGTCGGTAGCTGTAGGGCGAGAGGTAGCGCTGGAAGAGGCGTAGGGTCTTCGGGTTATCGTCGACGATGGCAATCACGCTCTCTCGGGGGACGGGCAAGAGGAGGCGCAGGCAGGTCTTGCTCCCCTCGCCGCGCTGCTCCACAGTGCCACCGACCCGGGCCGCCAGGCGCCTGGGCATGGCGAGCTCTCCTTCCAGCTGCTCCTGGTCCACATCGGCCCGCAGGCCACTGATGACCAGACTGGCCCAGGGGCGCTCCTGCCTGAGTTCCAGCACCAGGTTGCCGCTGGCGTAATGCTGGGCCAGTAAGCTGAGTACAGTCACGATCAGCTGCCTGGTGACAGACTCATCACCGAAGACCTGAGGCTCGCCGCTGGTGTAGAGCGCCAGCCCGATGCCCCGGCGATCTGTCAGGCTTCTCACGACGGCGATCGCCCGCCTGGCCGAAGCCTCTAGAGAGAAGGCGTGTTTGCTCTGGCCAAGCCGCTCCCACTCCTCATCGAGGCCCAGCCCCAGTTCGTTGTTACCTGCCGGTTCGCCGAGACGGCGCTCCCAGAGCAGGCCCGTGATGGCCGCCAGGGCGCGCTGTTGTTCGCGGAAGAACTGGCGCCGACTGATAGCCAGGTTGCGCTCTACCTCCTGGCGCGAGAACCCATTGGCATACCTCTGGCGCAGGATCGCGTAGGGCCGGTACTCGGGGTCATTTGGCGAGGTACCCGTTGGCGGCTTCAGATCACCGATGGCACGCAGGATAAGCTCGCGCAAGGCCTGGGCCCTGGCCTGCCGGTCACCGACGTCCTGGGGGACTAAGGCGTCGAGCAACGGGTGATACTGGAGCGAGGCAGGGTCGAACAGATGCGTCAGGGCGGTGCGCACCTGCTGGGCAAATGCCTGAGGTACCGCGGCAGACTCCATTTTAACCTCGATCAAGCGTCGTACGTTGTAACCATGCAAACTGAAAAAGATGACCTTTCTCTCGAGCAGCTGCTCGGAGAACATAATACTGAAGGCGGAACAGCCATCAAGTCACAAAGGCTACACGAGCCTTGCGACTGGCTCGCGATCAATAGGCAAAAATGCGGCCTCGGTAGCCCCTCCCAGGACCAGTGCCGTGTATCTGGCACCAATGTGGCACCAGCATGGCACCCTTTGTCTGGCAAGAAGAGCCGGGTTGGGCCTAGTATTAAGTAGACCGACCTGAAAATGCTCTCATCAGCCTGTTGCGTCGGGGAACCCTGTCGAAAGTGGCGCATTTTCATGCCCTGTGGTGCCCTGGAGGGCGTGGTATCTACTCGAAAGTCCAGTCGTCGCGGTGCAAAGCCAAGCCGGTGTGGGCGACCCGCTGTCAGTCACGATTGGTGCCGGTTGGTTGAGGCGGAAATGGGCTCTCTGAGCCTGGGAGGGCAAGATGGAAAGCGGTGTGAACCGGCGGCTGAGCTCTACAACCGGTGCGGTGCATGGTTGCTTTGTTAGCAGGCTGTAGAACTGAGTTGGACCCTCAGAGGATGATGGCGTGCCCCAATCCAGACACATAGGTCGGAGGTTGGATTTCTGTGCGTCTGAGGTTTGGTGCTGTCACCCAGAGCAGGTGGCGGCTGTTGGTCACTGGTTGCAGGAGGTGCAATGCCAATAGCGTCGTTCGATATATCCTCGTCGGTGCACGGTCCTTTGCGGCTGCCGTCTCCAGTAGTGACATGACATTGGCTTGAGGAGAAGACTTATGTTCAGAGCAACGCGACGTGAGTTTCTCAGGGCCGCCTCCTTAATCGCCGGCACCAGCATAGCCACATCGGTTATGGCTGCCTGTGGTGCTACGCCATCGCCAGCAGCTGCCGCTATCACACAGCAACCATCCACTCCGGTCCAAGCTGCGGCCACACCTGTGCCTACCTCGGCTGCTCCTGCCACGCAGGTACCTGCCACTCAAGCGTTGCCTACGGAGACGCCTGTGCCGGTCCCTACCGCCACAGCCGTTCCACAGGCCGGACAGGTCACGATAGAGTGGTGGGTGGCCGAGTGGAACGATCCTGTACGTGACTGGCTGCAGAAGGATTTCGTGTCGGGCTTCGAGAAGGATAACCCAACGATAAAGGTCGACCCCGTTTTCGTCGACTGGGGCGATTACCTTACGAAGCTGACTACAGCCTTCGCGGGCGGGACTGCGCCCGACCTGTCTGCTGGTGGCAGTTCCATGGTCGCCACCGTAGCGACCAAGAATCAGGGAACCGCGATCAACGACCTGATCGAAGAGTGGGGCCAACTCGACGACTTTCACCCGATGGCCCAGGCTGTCATTCAGTACAAGGGTAAGATCTACGGTCTCCCCACAGACATTGGGGTCGAATCGTTGGTGTGGCGCAAGGACCTCTTTGAAAAGGCCAATCTCGATCCGGAAAAAGGCCCTGCGGATTGGGTTCAGTTACAGGACTATGCTGTCAAGCTCACCGAGCGAGACGGCGATGCATTCAAGGTTGCTGGCTTCTATATGCCAATGGCTGGCTATGCTACCTGGCACGCCTGGGTCGCTTTCCTCTGGCAGGCCGGGGGCGACATCCTGAACGAGGACCGCACCAAGGTCATTATCAATGAGCAGCCCGGCGTTGACGCCCTGCAGTTCTATGTGGATTTGATGACCAAGGACAAGGTCTCGCCTCTATCAGCCACGGAACAGGCAGGCCCTCCTGTTTTTACCACGGGCATGGTAGCGATGATGATCGGCGACCAAGGCACCCTGGCATCCGTCAAGGAGTTTGCTCCCGACTTGTACAGCAAAGTAGGCGTCCTGACCCCGCCCCTGAAAAAGGTACGCTCCGCGGCTGTTGTATTCCCTGACTGGGTTTTTGTCACATCGCAGACTAAGCACGTGCGCGAGGCGTTCCAAGTGCTCACGACCTTCGCTGCCCCCGAAAACAACGTCAAGTTCAACGAGCTTTATAGCACTTTCCCGACGCGCAAATCGGCGACTGCCAAGGCTACCTACATCAGCGACGACCCGCTGCTGGCAGCATCAGGTAAGAACATCGACTATGGCCTGCCGTGGCCACAGGTCCCAGCATTCAGCAAAATCCGAGAGGAACTCACACCTGCGATCCAGCAAGCCGTCACTGGGCAGAAGACACCCAAGCAGGCTCTCGATGATTTCGCCAACGAGATTCAGCCGCTACTGTAGATCTAATTGTCCGCTCTGACACCGCCTGGTAGCTGGCTTGTGCGGGTATACTGGCCGGCTACCAGGCACATGTTAGGAGTGATGAGTGTCGAAGACTGCCGCAGACGCGGCGATCCACAAGTCGCAGTCTCACCCAACATGGCTCACCTGGAATAGGCGACGAGTCCTCGTGGCGTATCTCTTCCAGGCGCCCGCCATGGTTCTACTTACCATCTTCTTGCTGCTGCCCCTGATCAGCGTGATCTTCCTGAGTTTCACCTCTTATGATCTCTCGACTATGCGGTGGGTCGGCCTGGCCAACTACGTGCACGCTCTGCACGATGAGCAGTTTCTGAAGTCCATCCACAATACAGCCTACTATGCACTGACCAATATTCCCGGACAGGTGCTGCTCGGGCTGGGCCTGGCTTTGATATTGAATGAGCGTCTCAAGGCCCGCGGCTTTTTCCGCATGATGTACTACTTCCCAGTGGTTACTTCCATGGTGGTTGTTGCCATGGTGTGGCTCTGGATCTACGAGCCTGGCTGGGGGTTGCTCAACGTGCTATTGAAGGCCTTGCACCTCGGGCGCCAGAACTGGCTGGCTGATCCGAAAATGGCCATGCCGGCCGTGGTGATCATGAGTGTGTGGAAGGGCCTGGGCAATGCAATGATTCTTTTTCTGGCCGGGCTGCAGGGGATCCCTGAAGAGGTCTATGAGGCAGCGAAAATGGACGGTGCAAACCGCTGGCACCGCTTCACAGATATCACCCTGCCCCTCCTGCGTCCAACTACCCTGTTCATTTTCGCTATGTACTGCATCTGGGCTTTCCAAGTGTTCGACCAGGTCTACATCATGACGAAAGGCGGCCCTGTTTGGAGCACGACTACCATGGTTCATCAGATGTATCGTGCTGCCTTTCTCTATGTTGATATGGGATATGCGGCCACTTTCGCCACCATCCTGTTCATCCTGGTACTGGTCATCACCTTGCTAAACCTCATGGTATTCAGGGGGGAAGTGGAGTACTCGTAGCGATGAAACAAGATGCTCTCTTGTGGCGGCATGCACGCCAGCTATCCCCCGCAGGGGCACGATGGAGGCCTCTACTCGTGGCGAGGCCCATCCGGTTCCTGCAACAGTCCATCCTCTACCTGTTGCTGCTTGCTGGTGCGCTCATTATGGCCGCACCATTCCTGTGGATGGTCTCCACCTCTCTAAAGCCGGCGTCTGAGATATTCCGCATGCCGGTGCGGCTCCTGCCAAGCCATGTTGCCTGGTCCAACTATAGCCTGGCAGTCGCCCAAGCCAATCTGGGCCGACTGAGCATCAATTCGGCTGTGGTAGCTATCTCCACTACCACCCTACAGGTCCTCCTGGGCTCGATGGCAGCCTATGCGTTCGCGCGCCTTCAGTTTCCGGGGCGCGAAGTACTATTTCTGATCATTCTCATGACCCAGATGATCCCTTTTCAGATCGCAATCGTGCCCTTATTCATCATTATCAGGCATATGCCTCTCGTGGGAGGCAATGACTGGCTGGGCCAAGGCGGGATAGGGCTGGTGAACAGTCTTGGTGGGGTTGCCGTGCCCAACCTCGTGAGCGCTTTCGGCATCTTTCTTCTGCGGCAGTTCTTTCTCACTCTGCCAGTGCAGCTTGAGGATGCAGCACGAATCGACGGCTGTGGTGAGTTTGGCATCTACTGGCGCATCGTCTTGCCCCTTTCGCTGCCCGGCGTGACGGTCCTGGCTCTGTTCTCCTTTGTGGACAGCTGGAACAGTTTCCTCTGGCCGCTGGTCGTGCTGAACAAGGAGGCCTTGTACACGGTGCAGCTTGGTCTTTCCGTTTTTCGTAGCCAGTATCAGACTCAATGGCACCTACTCATGGCCGCAAGCACTCTGATCACGGTGCCGATCGTAGTGGTATTCACGACCGGCCAGCACTATTTCGTGCGCGGCATCACGATGTCGGGCATAAAGGGCTAGTGGCCGGCAGCGATGAGGCCGCAGAGTACCGGGCGACTCCTATAGGTGCGTTGCGGGCTATCACTGAGCGAAGAGTTCTTCGCTTGTGCCGCGTCGGATGAGGAGTCCCTATGGCCGGATGGTACACAGTGCAGTCAGCATCTGGCGACTGACGGAACACTGAGCGTGGAGACAATAATGGTGTATTCTTTGCGTGACGACCGTGGTGGCAAACGCAGCACGCCGGAGATCGTGGATTACGTTCTCCAGCGTCTGGGCGTGTACTTGGTGGAAGGCTTGAGCCGTGTAGCCGATGACGCGGTCTGCGAGTGCAATCGGGACATAGTCGCCTCCTGCGCTGAGGTGCCGGTAGCCTTCCGCGTAATGCAGGGGCGCCCCGATCATCTGATTTGGGAGACTGCTCCAGTGCCTCAGGACGGCACTAGCGACGTCGTATTTCTCTTCGAAATGGCCACTGGTTACGGTTCACCTGTCCCCCAGGCTTCGGGTCGTTTCGATCTTCTCGTCAATGGGCATAAGGCTCTCTCCTTTTGTGTCACCAAGTCCAGCAGGCTTTGGCATGGTATTGGCGGTGTATCTCTTTATTACCACGTCAAACGGCTGAATGCTGCGCTCCCCGGCTATTCACTGACCCTTGATTCACAGATCGTCAATGATGGCATGGCATCGTTTGGGCTAGGTCTTCTCCGAGTGCCTCGCCGGCTCTTGCGCTCGGGCGAGCCTGCGCGTCTGGAGGTTCTACCCTTCAACCGCAACCCTTCTCGTCGCTGGTTTCGCCTGGGCTACGTAGAAGATATCATATCCATGATGGACCTAGGCCCAGGGCTCGATGCTGTGACTGCCGGCTCCTTCCATCCCCGCGTAGGTGAGTACCAGGTTTTCTTTGGCGATATCCATAGCCACAGCGGGGCCTCTCACAAACTGGGGGACGGGCAAGGGTGCGGGACCGGCAGCCGCGAGGAGAACATGGAGTACG
>Ga0123519_10012488_pt1 | contig 12344 bp, 11 predicted proteins | sample YelNatPaOPRAMG02_FD_87396 | JGI IMG/M metagenome (GOLD analysis project Ga0123519, IMG submission 87396) | Hot spring microbial communities from Yellowstone National Park - Yellowstone National Park OP-RAMG-02 (version 2) | ecosystem: Environmental > Aquatic > Thermal springs > Hot (42-90C) ... | reverse complement strand
CTCGCTGCTTGTACTTGCCAATACTATAAGAGTTTACGAATTTGTCCTTTTTGTAAGGGTCATATTTTCTTGGATCGGGATGTTTAATCCAAACATATATAGGTCAAAAATATTCTTTGCATTATCTTACATCACAGATCCTTTGTTAGATTTTATAAGACGCCATATTCCATCTATGATCGGCTTTTTGGATTTGTCCGTTTTATGGTTATTCCTTTTACTAGAATTAATTTACTATGTTATTGTGAGACTAAGTTATACCTTTGCGTAAGGTTACTTATCATTAAATTCATTAAAGCAATCTCATCTACCTTCCTTTCAATTCTAGAGAAATTTTTCGTGGTTAACTCATAAAATGTAAGTTTTCAATTTTTCTTGTTAAGGTGATAAGCAAACAGCAACACATATAAAATTAACTTCAATGTTTGACAGGAGTAAAATAAGGAATTTCTCAATAATAGCGCACATAGACCACGGCAAATCCACTTTAGCTGACAGGCTCTTGGAAATTGGGGGGATTAAGGAAAAGACAAATAATGATACACCTGCACTTGACTTTATGCCTGTTGAGAAGGAACACGGCATAACCGTAAAAGCACAATCCGCAACTTTTGAGTACAAATCTAAAGATGGTAACATTTACCTTCTAAACCTCATTGATACTCCGGGGCACATTGATTTTAACTATGAGGTGAAAAGGGCGCTGAAAGCTTGCGAAGGCGTTATCTTGCTTGTTGATGCAACTCAGGGAGTGCAATCTCAAACTATAACAAACTTTCTTTTGGCTATGGATGAGGGACTTGAGATTTTACCGGTTATAAATAAGATAGACTTACCTAGCGCCAATGTTGAACTCACGAAAGAAGAGATAGAAAAGGAACTAGGCATACCTTCGGACAACGCTATTTTGATAAGTGCTAAAAATGGTACGGGAATAGAGGAGCTTATTGAGGCAATAATTTCTAATATACCATCACCTAAAGGTGATGTTAATTTACCTTTAAAAGCATTAGTTTTTGATTCTTTTTATGACAATTACAAGGGAGTTGTTGCAAAAATTAGGGTTTTTGATGGTACTGTCAAACCGGGTGATGAAATATTATTTATGGGAGGCCAAAAGAAGTACAGGGTTGAGGAAGTTGGATACATATCTTTGAAGTTTATAAAGAAGGATGAACTTTCGGTTGGAGAGGTTGGCTATCTTGTGGGTAACATAAAATCAATATCAGATTTTACTGTAGGCGATACTATCACTCTTACCTCAAACCCAACAAAGGAACCATTACCGGGATACAGAGAACCAAAGCCAATGGTATTTGCCTGTATCTTCCCTACAGAAAATGAAGACTTCAATGATCTTAAAGAGGTAATGATGAAACTCAAACTTACTGATTCATCAATAACATACGAGCCTATCAATTCCGTTTCTTTGGGTATGGGTTTCAAGTGTGGATTTTTGGGGTTACTACACATGCAAATAATCATGGAAAGACTAGATACCGAATTTGGTGTTTCCGTTATAAGCACTATACCTACAGTTAAGTACAAAATCAACCTAAAGAATGGTGATGTAATTTATATAGAAAACCCTTTGGAAATGCCAGATATGACCAAAATAGATTTTATTGAAGAACCTTATGCGTTAGTCACCATAATTGTTCCTGAAAATTACATTGGCAATGTAATGACTTTAATTCAAGAAAGAAGAGCCACACAGAAAAACATGAATTACATTGACAGTAAGAGGATAGAAATCAAATATGAAATACCACTTTCTGAGGTAATTTATGGGTTTTTCGATAATCTTAAAAGTGCTACATCAGGTTATGCCTCTATGGATTATGAATTCATAGGGTATAGGGAATCTGATATAATCAAGCTTGACATACTAGTAAATGGCAAACCTATCGATGCGCTATCCTTTTTAGTCCATAGAGAGCAGGCAGTTTATAAAGGTAGGGAAGTTGTTAAAAAACTTCAAAAACTCATACCAAAACATCTATTCTCCATAGCAATTCAAGCAGCAATTGGTAGCAAAATTATAGCGAGGGAGGATATAGCACCACTCAGAAAGGATGTTACTGCCAAGTGCTACGGTGGTGATGTAACAAGGAAAAGAAAATTATTAGAGAAACAAAAAGAAGGCAAGAAAAAACTCAAAATGATAGGCAATGTAAGTATACCTCAAGAAGCATTCATAGAAGTCATGAAAATAAATCAGTAGCGTTTATAAACATACCTCTCTAGAGCATCAACCACATTCGGGTCAAACAAAGTACCTTTGTTTTTCTTTATGTAACTCAATGTTTCCTTTATAGTATATCTCTTTCCATCTCTACCATTTATTAATCTTTCAAATACATCCGCAACACGCACTATTCGTGCTGCTAGTGGTATGTATTCACTTTTCAGTTTTTCGGGTCCACTACCGTTTAAGTTTTCGTGGTGATATAGAACTACTGGCAAGTATTTTATGAAAATATTGCTATTTTCAAGAATGTATTTACCTATCCATATATGTCTTAAGTTTTCAGGGTTTTCCTCAGATGGTTCTTGGGTTATCTTTCTATGGTCAATACCAAGGTAGCCTATATCGTGTATCATACTAGCATCCGATATGTATGATATAATTTTAGGATCCAACTTCATCTCCAATGCTATACCTTCAGAAATTGCTCTCACATTTATAGAGTGCATATTCCTTATTGAATATCTTGACTCAACTTTACTTATAAGCAAGTAAACAAAATCATTGTACTCCTCTATTTGCTCTTCAAGTATGGTTTCACCATACTGCTTTATAATGAATAAAGACGATACAGTATTAGTGTAATCTTTTGAATTTATAAAAATTGAATTGAAGCCATAAGGTATCAAGGAAAGTATTAACGCTAAATTCTTATCGCTGATTGATATTAAAAACACAATAGAAATAATGTTCATTATCCCTAGAATTCTCACATTTTTTTCTTTAAGCCATCCTATTACCATGAGTAAGTTTATTGTTATAAGTAAAAACAAATACAAATTCACTTGAATTATGTTTAATACCTTAAAAACAATTTCTACTAAAATCACTACGATCATTACATAACAAAGCACCTGGCACTTTATTTCCCCATACTCAAGATAAGCTAACATCCTTTCCTCTATGAAAAATTTTAGTGCGCATGTTATACTAATGAGTATAATGGATAGTATTAAGTCAGTTCTCAGAAAATATAAGACCATTATGGATACGAAATATACCAACGAAGCATATAAAGAATTTTGACTAATTTCCCTTGTCTTTGTGTTTGTAGAAAAAATACAATTGATTATACTCCAAATTGTATAAACTAATGTGCCTGAAATTAAGGCTATGAAAATTGTTTGGAATAACGGAATCTGTTGCATTCACTTTTCCCATTCTTTTTCTGCTACTTTTACAAATGTATCGTAATCTTCTTTCGAGAAGAACACTAATCGTATCTCCTCCAAACTTGTTGATAGCACTATTCCTGAAAGCGTTTTACACACAACTTTTGCTGCCTCTTCTTTAGGGTATCCATATATTCCCGTTGATATTGCTGGAAATGCTATTGATTTACACTTCAGTTCTTGAGCTAAGTTTATGCTATTGATGTAGCATCTACTTAGAAGTTCCTCTTCCCCATATCCTCCACCATGCCATATAGGACCAACTGTGTGAATCACATACTTTGCCCTTAAATTACCACCTGTTGTCGCTACTGCTTCACCAGTCGGTAACCCTTCCGGATACTTTGTTCTTCTTATTTCTTTACATTCCTCCAATATTTTTATACCTCCCTTCCTGTGTATCGCGCCATCCACACCTCCTCCCCCCATGAGTGAAGAGTTCGCGGCATTTACTATTGCATCCACAACTTCTTCGGTTATATCCCCAACCTTAACAAGTATCCTTTTGTTAAAGAAATACCTTTCAAAAGACATAATAAAAAATTATTGAATATCACAAATTGGTATATCAATTTAAATAAAAAGTTTTATAAACTTTTACCATTCATAAATCAACCATCCTAAAAACTATACATGCCTTTATCTGTATTTCAGAAAATAGCACCTTCAACGAAATTTAAACTTTTATTGAGTGTGTTCCAAAATTTGATTATGATTATTCCCAAACGAATACACCCCCTCTAGTCATTCTTCCTCTCCCTCGTCATTCTGAACGAAGTGAAGAATCTCCTTCTTAATTTATTTAGGTTAAGGGATGCTCCGCATCGGAGATGCTTGGCATCGGAGAGGCGTAGCCTCCCTTATAACTTTAGGGTGGGTGCTTCATAGCACTGCGTGTTAATAACGCATTTTTATTTGAATATTCTGGAAAGCGTAGAGAGGTTTCACCTCTCTACAGTAAATAGGGCGGGTGGGTGGGGAATGGCTTAAGTAATGTGCTAGTTCTTAAAAAGAAAGAAGCAGATCTAATTACAAAACAGAATTTGGGAACAGTCTTTATGTTTGTTGAATAACGATGATAAAACTTTTATAATTTGTAATCTATGAGAGAAGTTGTTATTTATGGTAATGAAGTTTTACATACTCCTACGAATGAAGTTAATGAGTTTGGCGAAGATCTAAAAAAACTTATTGATGAGATGTATGAAATAATGTACCAAAGTAATGGTGTAGGTCTGTCAGCTAACCAAATAGGGATTCCTTCAAGGTTATCAGTTGTTGATGTCTCGCCTGCAGGGCACGAAGGTAAAATAGTACTTGTAAACCCGAAAATAAAATCACATTCTAAAAAGTTAATGATAGACGATGAGGGATGCCTTTCAGTACCTGGAATCTATCTACCAATTCTGCGATACTATTCAATATCAGTAGAATATCAAGATGTTGAAGGTAAAAAACACATAATAAATGCAGATGGGTACTTTGCCAGAGCCATCCAACACGAAATAGACCACCTTGATGGTATTCTTTTCGTTGAAAGGTTTTTCGAACACTTTGATATAGATAAGATCCTAGAAGAAAATAATACAGAGGAGGCAAAAAAATTAATTGAGAACGCAAAAGAAATTTACGATAAAGTTAAGAAGATAAAAAACACGAAAAATGAAAAGGAATTTAATCGACTTTAAATCAATAAGCGAAGATTTTTTAAACGATGTAATTACTTTCCTCCTTGAAGGGGAAACTTTTGAAATCATAACGGACATAATTTTTAATTCAAACGGAACCATTAAATCTGCCTTTAAAATTGCTTTGGATGATAAGACAAAGATAAAAAAAATTGAAGAAGTATTTGATGAGATACAAATTAACAAATCAAATTACACAATATGGTTATACAAAAATGATCTCTTTATAAAAGATTCATATTTAGTGGTAATGATAAACAAAAAAGATCTTAAGAGGTACTCCAGTGACAAAGATGTATTATTTAAACCATTTCTATTCTACTTCATAGAAAAGAGCATATCATACATAATAAATAACGCAAACAATATAGCCTTAATGAGCATGATTGATAAAGACGAATTTGTGAGAAAGGTAACAAAGGATTATTTAAGAGAGGTTTTCAATACAATAGGTGCTGGGTATCTTGTCGATGAGGTATTCACAGTATTTTCAATAATATCAACACAGAAATACGAAAAATCAAGAAGTGAAGGATTCATACTTTTTACAAACAATTCAAATCTACCAATGAGTGTTGAATTCTCAAAAGACATTGACATAGCGAGAAGAAATTACAGAACAATAAGAAAATTATTGGAGTTTTCTAGGAACGGAAACTTCCCTTTGATCGCAGTTAATGGTAAAATTATAGGAATAAGTGAAATTAATTACATAGATGAGAAATTGCTACTTGTAAGATTTTACGAAAACATGTGGGAAGTTTACATTTATGATCCATTTGTAAATATAAAATCAAAGGATATTCTTACTTTAGACATGTACAACATGAGATTTTATCCTCTCGTTAGAGTAAAAAATGGACTACCAGAAATACCAAGGTTAAAATTTGATAGAGAATATCTCAAGAATATTTTGATTTCCACATTCAAAAACATACCAGATGAATTGTTGAGAAGGCTTATAGAGACAGTAACAAGTGCATCAAGATTGGGACATGGCCTCATAATTATAATAACAACATCAAATATTGCCAAAATGGAATCTAATAGGCTAACCTATAAATCTTTTCAAATAAAACCTTTCAGCTTGTTTGAAAACAACAAACTCAACATAGAACTATTAAGATCAATAACTTCAATAGACGGAGCAATAATAATAGACCTTGATGGTATATGTTATGGTGTGGGAGTAATTTTGGATGGTGATATATCAGGTGTAGAAAACCCTTCAAGAGGCGCTAGATACAATTCTTCATTGAGATACATAGAAACAAGGAATAATGAGGCGGTAGCAATAGTGATATCTGACGATGGTATGGTGGATATAATATCAAATGATATGATTCAGGAGAAGAAAATAATAGGCATTTCAGAAACATTCATAGAAGATACAAAATCATTTATAAGCTAAGTCTTCTTTGAAAAATCAACATCTTCAGCTTGAAAAAGTGATCTAACCATATCAGCAACATTGCCTTTTTGTTTTTCACCTGCACCACCCCTAAAATCTTCCTTTTTTTTAATCAAACTTTCGGAAGGTTTTCCTCCATCCTCTATGAGAACATTCCTACCAGATATTTTTGTCAACTTATTAATTATTTCCTCTTTACTCAAGAGATTATTACCAAAAATACCACTATTGTCTACAATCAAGATTTCGTTATCCTTAACAAGAATTTTTACTTTCCTCTCAATTCCTGGAAAAAACTCAGATAATTCGGATTTTAATTTATCAACTAGTAATTTATTTTCATCAACAATATCACTTTCAATTTCTTCTAAAACTTTATCAACAGGATCACTCTTCAGTGTAGTCTTCACAAAGTTCGCATCAGATTTGGGCTTTTCTTTCTCAACTGTATTGCTAGCATTAGGGATATAATAGGAACGAAGCTGTTTAATTTCTTCTAATATTTCCGAAAGAGTTATAACATTCTCAATGTTACCTATCTTAAAGAAGGCTTTTTCTATATGGAATATCTCATTTATAGAACCTTTCATCTCATTGTATGCCTCTATTAAAGTATTTTCTATAAATATTATTTCTTCCCTTTTAAAAGCGTTTTTGAATCTTTCAAGTACAGAAATTTCAGTCTCAGAAAGTCTTATAAGGCTTTTATCAACACCGAATTGATGCATTACAAGCAGATTCCTAAAAGAAAATATCAATTCTTCGCACAGTTTTTTTAAGTCAAACCCATTATCTTTCATTTCATTAACAAGTTTTATTAATCCTCCCACATCTCTTTTTACAATCATGTCTAAAATTTTTTCTAAGTGCGATATATCTATGACCCCGAGGAGTCTATCTATATCTTCTTCAGTAAAATCTTCTTTGTTACCTATGTAAGAAACTACTACATCAAGCAAGCTTTCAGCATCCCTCATTGAACCATTACTAGCCTTTGCCACCTTAAGGAGTACGCTATCGTTTACTTTAAAGTTTTCAGATTCAATTATCTTTGATAATTGTTGTAATATCAATTCAGTACCTATTGGCTTAAGGACAAAATGCTGACACCTTGATCTTATCGTCTGTTTAACTTTGTAAGGCTCAGTAGTTGCAAATATAAAAACCACATGACTTGGAGGTTCCTCTAGAGTTTTCAAGAGAGCATTAAAAGCTTCATCTGTTAACATGTGTACTTCGTCAATTATATAGATCTTATACCTTGATTTTACAGGCACAAATTTCACAGCTTCCCTTATGTTTCTAACATCATCTATCTTTCTATTAGAAGCGCCATCAATCTCTATAACATCAACAGATCTACCTTCTTTTATCTCAACACAATTTTCACATTTATTACAAGGTGTAACTGTAGGGCCATTGACACAATTTAGAGACTTAGCTAATATTCTAGACAGACTCGTTTTACCAGTCCCCCTAGGTCCAGAAAACAAATAAGCGTGTCCAATCTTACCAGAAGATATAGCATTTTTCAATGCTCTAACAACTTCATCCTGACCAACAACTTCATCAAAAGTTTGTGGTCTCCATTTTCTCGCTAAAGAGAGATACATATTAATCCCCCCTTTTGAATTCTAAAAAGATGTCATAATCGTTATATTTAACTTTATATACCCCCTCATCTACCCTCAAATCAACTCCACTTTTACCAGAAGATGACCTAACAAGATTGCCTGATTTGTAAATGTATATATCACCATAATCATAAACTCTCACACTCATAACTAATTCCCTATCATCGTACAAATCAATAAATATTTTTATATCTTTAGATTCGTAAACGACTTCTCTCCTAGAGGAGACAATTCCCTCACCTCTAAAAGCTAAATTAGCACCATACCTTGTACCACTTATGGCATCAATTATTTCTAAAATATTTTCTTTCATTCTCACAAGCACCCTTCCAAACTTTAGTTTAGTTGGTATACTCGATAAATCAGTATTTTCCATCTTTAGAATCGCTAACTTCATTTCAACAAATTCTTTTCTACATTTGTCACACTTGCTAATATGCTCCAAAAAATAATCTTGCGGATTCTCAACATTCAGAAGAAAATCATCGTAATCTATTAAGCCACAGCCAACAACCATAACAAAAATGTGAACTACCTCACTATTCCAATTCAACTTGAAAAATCACCTTTGATTTTTTTACCATCTTTTGGCTACCCTAAAGCAGAGTAAAAAAATGGAAATCTACATTGATGGACTCTTTTATAAAGGTTCTGGAATAGGTAGGTACTATGAGTCTCTCATCAAAGAATTCGCAAATAAAGGGATAAAAGTACACACCTGTATTCCTGAAAGATTAAGAGGCGATTTTGAAAAGGATTTTTCTGAAATTCCTAATATAAAACCTACATTTGTAGGTTATGAAAAGTTTTCCATGAAAGGATTCTTCAAGCAATCAGAAATTCTCAAAAAACTTGAGAAAGAAGTAAATTTATTTTTTTATCCATACATCAACTTGCCGCACTATATACCTAAAAATACCGTGGTCACAGTACACGATCTCATACCTTTAACCCCGTTTTGGGGTAGAAGCATAATAAAACAAAAAATTTTTTTGTTTTACTTACAAAGAATTGTAAGATACTCTACCAAAATTATAACTGTTTCTAACTACACAGCCAATGAGTTAAAGCACAGGTTTAGAGGTTTAAACGGGAAAATTGAAGTAATTCATAACTTCATAAATGACAAATTCGTTAACTCCAAATCACCACCTTCACCCATAGTAAATAATCCGTATATATTGTTTATAGGCAATAGAAAAAAACACAAAAATTTAGAAACTTTAGTAAAAGCCTTTGCCAAAATTAAAGACAGTATTCCCCATCATATAGTAATAGCGGGAACGAGGGATAAAAAACAAAAAGAAGATGAAATAGATTCACTCATCAAAAAGCTAAACATCCAAAACAGGGTAGTACAATTAACAGAACCTGATGATCAAACAATAATAAACCTATACTCCTTTGCTGATTTATTTGTCTTTCCATCTTTAATTGAAGGTTTTGGATTTCCACCCCTTGAAGCAGTAAGTTTGGGATGCCCTGCCATACTGTCAGATATACCCGTACTAAGAGAGATTTTTGACGATTCTGGGTTATACTTCAACCCATATAGTGAGGATGATTTGGCTAATACCATCTTAAAGATAATTTTAGACAAGGAATTAAGAAATAATCTTCTAAAGAAGCAAAAAGGGAGAATAAAATTGTTTAACAAAGATGAAATTGTTAAACAATATATACAGTTATTTGAGCATTTAAGCGGAGGAGATATATGAGAGTTCTTCACATTGGGAAACTTTGCCCTCCTAATGAAGGTGGGACAGAAGTTTTCTCTTATGACTTACTTGAAGCATTAAACAAGAAAGGTGTAGAGGCTGATTTGTTGTGTTTTGGTAATTCTACAAAAGAGGATCTTTACAATGGTTTCAAATACTATTCTTGTAAAATGAATGTAAAGTTGAATTCTGCACCACTCTCTTATGATTTTATAAAAGTTTTTAGAAAAATAATCAACAATTATGACATTATACATGTACACAGTCCAAATCCACTAGCAGAGACTTTATTATTAACAACAAACAAGAAAATAATAATTCACTGGCATTTAGATATAGTAAGGCAGAAGATATCTTATTTGTTCTACAAACCCATTCAGAGGAAGTTTTTACAAAAATCGGACAAAATAATAGTTACTTCTCCACAATATCTTGAAAGTTCCAAGCAATTAGAAGGTTACAAAAATAAGGCTGTAGTAATACCTTTAGGTTTAGATCCAAAAAGACTTGAAGTTAAGGAAGAAGACCTTGATGAATTTAAGAGAATAAGCGATATAGTTAAAGGCAAAAAGGTTGTATTAGCGATAGGCAGGCTTGTAGAATACAAAGGTTTTGAATATCTCATAGAATCTGGTAAATTTGTAAAAAATGACACAATAATACTAATAGCAGGAAGGGGACCTTTGTATAATCATCTTCAAAACAAGATTCAAAAATTGAACCTAATGGACAAAGTTGTGTTACTTGGTAGAGTTAATAATGTTTCCACTTTTATGAAAAATTGTGATTTATTCTGTTTACCTTCAATCGGTAGAAACGAAGCATTTGGCCTCGTACTACTAGAAGCACTATATTTCGGTAAACCGCTTGTGACAACTAATGTAGAGGGTGCAGGAATGAATTATGTGAATAAGCATAATGAAACAGGTCTCATAGTTCCCCCGAAGGACCCAAAAGCACTGGCAAGTGCAATAAATCAAATACTTTCTGACGAAGTATTTTACAACAAACTGTCAAAAAATGCTTTAGTAAGATTTGAGGAATTTAAAATTGATGCTGTAGCGGATAAAGTAATTGATTTATATGAAGAAATTGAAGGAAATAAGAAAAGTGTTAACTAGATCTGCCTAAGTCTTATTAAACGCGGACAAATGTGCCAATCCTTTCACCCTCTATTACCTTCTTTATACTATCAGGCTCCATCAAATTGAACACAACTATAGGTATTTTGCTTTCAACGCTCAGACTGAAGGCTGTTAAATCCATAACTTTTAAATTTTTGGCTAAAATTTCATTTCCGGATATCTCATCAAACTTTACAGCATCTTTATACTTCATCGGGTCTTTGTCGTAAATCCCATCTACTTTTGTAGCTTTAAGGACAAGATCTGCGTTTATCTCCGCAGCCCTTAACACGGCAGAAGTATCCGTTGAAAAGAATGGATTTCCTGTTCCACCAGCAAACAAGACTATATAATCTTCTTCAAGATAATTCATAGCCTTTTCAACAGAATACTTTTCGGCTATTCCTTCAACAGGAATAGATGATAAAACAACAGTTTTTTTATTGAGTGAAGTAAAAACATTAGCCAAGCTTATTGAATTCAGGATAGTCGCTATCATTCCCAATCTATCGCTATTGACACGCTCAAGTCCTTTTGCTGCTACCCTACTACCCCTTATTATGTTACCCCCACCAACAACAAGGCCTATTTCCGCTCCGATATCTGATGCCTTTTTGAGTTCATTTGCAACATACTCAACTACCGATACATCAATTCCAAATCCACTTTCCCCACTAAAAACCTCACCGCTAACTTTTACAACAACTCTTTTAAATTTAAGCATGACAAAATTTTATTACAAAAACATCAGTTTTTTCTATTTGATTTAAGTTGTTGATCGCATCACCATTTCTAATTTTCTTAAATTTCTGTTGTACATTTCCACAAGCAGGTTGTATCTCATCGCATTTTTTGTAAAATCCACCATTTCTTTGTCTATATCCACTCCATTTTTATCATTTCTGTAAAATGTATCATACTCAATGCTTACTCTAGGTTTAACTTTTTTGTAATCTATCACCTCTTGAAATGGTATATGTTTCTCATGAGTCATCTTTGTTGGGTACTCGGGTTCCCTTTCAGAGTCTAGGGCTCTCTTCAACTCTGATTCAAAACTAACTTCCGCTCTTTTGAAATTTGGGGTATCAGCGTTAGCTATGTTATCTGCTATCACATTGTGCCTCAGCACCACTGCATCCAAATCCCTTTTGACTAAATCAAGTAACTTTCCGTCTTGTGTAGAAGTAGAAAATATCATATTATGAATTTCGTAAGATTTCTTTTTAATTTTACATTTTTCAATACTCCCCGAGTGCAAAGTACTTCTACTTGAAGCATTTTCTTATTTATGTTTAAGCAATTTCTCTTACAAGGGGTAAGGGAGGCTACGCCTCCCTTATAACTTTAGG
>Ga0123519_10012486_pt1 | contig 12345 bp, 9 predicted proteins | sample YelNatPaOPRAMG02_FD_87396 | JGI IMG/M metagenome (GOLD analysis project Ga0123519, IMG submission 87396) | Hot spring microbial communities from Yellowstone National Park - Yellowstone National Park OP-RAMG-02 (version 2) | ecosystem: Environmental > Aquatic > Thermal springs > Hot (42-90C) ... | reverse complement strand
CATTCCTACTCCTCCAACCATTCCTACTCCTCCAACCATTCCTACTCCTCCAACCATTCCACCCATTCCCATCATTCCACCCATCATCATCTTCATCATTTTCTTCAATTTTTTCATCATTTTCTTCATCATTTTCATAGGTCCCATAGGCCCCATAGGCCCCATCCCTGGTCCCATAGGTCCCACCCCTGGAGCACCACCATAATAGTTATTGATATTTGTTATATTGGTTTGATTTAATCCTATCCCTGGTAATAGTAACATTTTAATCATCCTTTCTTTTCACTTTTTTATCTGAGGTTAACTCTTATTATATTCACGACAAAATTATAAAAAGTAAAGAGAAGTTAAATAATTTTTTTTATTTTTTTAAAATCTTCTATGGAATAAGTATTTATTATATCCTTAGGAGTTAGCCATGCTTTTCTGGCTATTCCTACTCCATATCTTATATCATTTAAACCTGCCAGACTATGTGCATCGGGGCATATAACAACTTTTACACCAGCTTCCTTAGCCATTTTACCATAACGCCAGTCTAAATCCAGCCTATAAGGACTGGCATTTATTTCAATCCATACTCCCCTTTTTGCACAAGCAAAAATTACCTCTCTAATATCTATTGCATAAGGCTCTCGAGAAAGAAGGAGTCTACCTGTAGGATGACCTAATATTGTTACTGCTGGATGAGCAATAGCTTTTATGATTCTCGAGGTCATCTCATTTTGAGGAAGTCTAAAGTGAGAATGAACAGAAGCTATAACAAAATCTAACATATTTAAAACTGAATCAGAATAATCAAGAGTACCATCAGAGAGAATATCTACTTCCATACCTGCTAAAATCTTTAAACCAGGAAACTGTTGATTTACTTTTCGCACTTCATCAATGTATAACGGTATTTGCTCTGGTTTAAGTCCCCCTGCATAATAAGCAGACTGGCTATGTTCACTTATTCCTATATACTGATAACCAGCTTTAAAAGCATAATTTGCAAATTCAGCAATAGTAGCGTCCCCATCGCTCCATCGACTATGAATATGAAAAATACCTTTTATATCTTTCTCTTCTACTAGATCAGGTAATGTGCCTGTGCTTGCTGCTTCTATCTCCCCCCAACCTTCTCTTAATTCTGGCGAAATATAATCAAGGTTTAATCTACCATACAACTCTGCTTCATCTTTACAGAGAAATCTTTCTCCATCTTTCCACAGGCCATATTCATTTAACTGAAACCCCTTATCTTTCGCAAAATTACGCAATTGAATATTATGTTGTTTACTTCCTGTAAAATATTGCAGTGCAAAAGGGAAAGATTGCTTTTCCACTACTCTTAAATCAACCTGAAGACCTTGAAGTGTATTTATACTCACTTTCGTCTCTCCTAAAGCTATTACAGATTCTATAGCTTCCCAGGATAAAAATGCTTTTACAATCTCATCTGATTTGTCGCTAGCAATAAGAATATCTATATCTTTAATTATCTCTTTCCGTCTGCGCAGGCTACCAGCTACTACAGGTTCAATGCCAATCTTTGCCTGTAAAAATCGAACAAGCTCCCCTGCTACCGCCTCTGCTACTGGATAAAGGAATTTACCTGCATACTTTTTTAAATTCTCAATTCCTTTTAATATTTTACTTTGGGTTTTTTCTCCAAAGCCAGGCAATTTTATAAGCCTATTCTCTAAACAGGCATATTCTAGTTCTCCTATACTCTTTATGTTAAGTTCTTCATAGAGGACTTTAATTTTTCTAGGACCAACTCCTGGAATCTTTAACAACTGAAGAAGCTCTGAAGGATACTGCTTGACCAGTTCTTCATAAAGAGAAATCTTACCATATTCAAGAAACTCATTTATCTTCTCTGCTATACTACTTCCAATACCTTTAATAGTAATAAGAGAGCCACTACGAGCAAGCTCTTCCAGCTGGTCATCGCCTAAAGTTGAAAGCTCTAAAGCTCTCGCAGCATTATTATACGCTGTAACTTTAAAAGGATTTTCACCTTTTATTGCAAGTAAAGTTCCTATATCTTCTAACTGCTTTATTAACTGCTCTTTTTTCACTCTTTATACGCTTATATAACTGCTTTAATTAAGAGGTAGACGGCTTCTTATCTGCTTTTTTATCTGCTTTAGTAGCTGTCTTTGGTGTTTCTTTTTTTATAGCTATATCGGCTAAAAACTCATCCCATAGAGTATCACGAGCAAAATCGCTCTCTACATAGTGATAAGTTGGATCAAATTTTTCTAACTTTTCTGGTGGCAGTCCTTTGGGAGGCTTATCAAAGCCATAATTAGTAGGCATATAAATAGAAATCCCGTGAGAACGTTTGGCTCCAAGTGTATCCTGGTGTGCTACCACTGCATCAGATATTTTAGTCATTACATCAGCTGCTGCCTTTTTAAGGCTTTTATCTCTAATTTTAGGATTTGTATAAATTAATCTAGCAAAATCATAAAGATCACGAAAATCCACAAAAGGCTTAATATTTGTCCCATCCCCAAAACGTTCTGTCCTTTTAATTACTTCCCGCAATTCTTTTTCTGAGGTATAAGTAGACAGCAATGTTACTGCAAATTCATTAATAGAATCTTTTAAAGGAACTAATTTATTCAAATCTATGGCAGAAAGTGTTGTAATAATATGAGTCTCCTCTGGAGATTTTCCTGCCTTACCCCTATGCTCCAGCGGAGCTTTTAACAATTCATTTTCTCTTACCTCTGCTGCTTCAACCACCTCCCGGCTAAACTCCTTTGGAGAAAGATAACCTCGTTTAGTTATTTCTTCTTCTATCCTTTTAAGCAGTGACTCAAATGGCCATCCCAATCCTCCCTCTATTTCTTCTGAAGCCACCAGATAATCTGCTTTGCCACTCAATGCATAAGCTACTTCTGCCTGAGACATAAGGCAGGCATCCATCCCTACAACATCAATCTTTTTGCCTGTTCTTTTAGCTACTTCATCTAGAGCTAAACTTAACTCTTTTAAAGTTATGTGATTTTGGGCTATATCATCCCAACAAACTCCCAGGAAACCTCCACCATGGTCACTAATCACTAATGCATAATGTTTAGCAGGGTAATTTTTCATCCCCCATTCAATAAAATCTGCTAGATGCTTCCAATCCCCCATATCTACTTTCTGATTACTCAAATCCTCAACTACAGGTGAAACAATACTTAATTCATTTTCATTAGAGTTTGGGGGTTTAATTACATAATATCTTCTTACACCACTCCAATTTCCATCCAATACTGGAGCTTCTTTATCACGCTCACCTATCTCCTCTCCTGCTCTACCAAGTTCTACCACTAAATTTACATTATCATTAGAACCTACCTTTTCCATATCCAGCAAATTAAGGGCAATAGGAAACTCAAGATCGTTTAAGCCATCAAAGTAACCTAATATAGTCCACTGCTTTTCTGGTTTTTGAATCTCTCCTTCAGTAGCTGGCACATTTGTAGGTAAATTACTTCTCAAGACATTAGACTGGAGTTCCTCGGGCGAGGGCTTATCTTCTTGAATAACCATTTCAGGCCAATTTGTTCTTATTTCTACTTTATCTTTAATATCATCTAAAGGTGTTGAAGTGGATTTTCTTTTCCCCTTACCAGAAATCAAATTAGCAGAAACAGGCTGACTGCTTATTTCCTGTGGTTTCATATCCACACCTCACTTCTATAAAAATTACTCTTATATATAATAACACATTAAATAAACTTAAGAAAGGGAAAAAAGTTAAAATTTTGTTAACACTTGACAAAATCTTGCCTTTTATTATAATTAAGATTGTATTTTCAGTAAACTTAGCAAGTGAAGGGGGGAAGTAAGATGCCTATCTATGAATATGAATGCAACTACTGTAAAAATCGCTTTGAGCAGCTTGTGCTTAACTACAGCAACGGTAAAAAAAGCAAATGTCCTAAATGTGGGGGAAAGGCCAGAAAATTAATCTCACTTGCATCTATAGTTTTTAACGCTCCTGGTTTTTATATTACTGATTCTAGAACAAAACAGGTGGGGACTTCTTCCAAAACAGAAGCTTCTCCTGGAGAGAAGGAAGACAATAAAAAGTCTTCTCCTCCCAAAAATAAAGATATCAAAACTTAAAGGAGGGTAAGCTTAAGTAAATTGAAAAATTTTGCTGAAATAATACAAGCAGCCAAAACGAAAGGTCCTTGTAAAATAGTAGTAGCTGGAGGAGAGAGTAAAAACATATTAATAGCTCTTGAAGATGCTCGTAAAGAAGGTATTGCTGAAATTACTCTTGTAGGAAATATCAAAAAAATCAAAGAACTGTTGCAAGGGCTACCTTTAAAAATAAGCCAATTTGAACTAGAAGAAGCTTTTACTCCAGAAGATTGTGCTAATCTTGCTTTACAATTCATCCTTGAAGGGAAAGCTAAAGTTTTAATGAAAGGTTCAGTAAGCACTTCTACACTAATGCATGCTATTCTGGCTCATAAAGAAAAGATTCTTCTCTCCAAACACATAAGTCATATTTTTGTGGCAGAAGTTCCTAACTACCATAAGCTTCTATTTGTAACTGATGGAGGCATCATCCCTCATCCTACACTTGAAGAAAAAGTTAGCATAATTAATAATGCCATTCTATTTGCCTCAAGGTTAGGCATTCCCCAACCTCGTATAGCTATCATAGGGCCTTCAGAAGAAGTTTCACCTAAAATACCAGAAACAGTTGATGCTGCTATATTAAATACAATGGCACAACATAATCAGATTAAAGAAGCTATTATAGATGGGCCACTTGCTTTAGATGTAGCTATTAATAAAGTAGCTATGGTTACAAAAAACATCTCTTCCCCCTGCAATGGTGAAGCTGACATACTCATTGTACCTTCAGTTACTGCAGGAAATATGTTTGCTAAAGGACTCCTTTACTTTGCTCAGGCAAAAGGCGGAGGGATATTAGCGGGAGCTAATTTCCCTATAATATTACTCTCCAGAGCTGATAGTAGTGAAATTAAGTTTAATTCTATTGCTCTGGCAGTAGCTACCAGCTATTAACTTAGTGGGTATACACTTGGCAGAGGGGTAGAAGTATTTAAAGTGAGCGGATAAAATTGCTTTATAAATATGAAAACACTTAATTAATAGTTACTAAGTTATTAGCTTTACTACTAACTTAATTTTTATTTATTTTATTCAGTGCCTTTTAAATTTTATTTTTTCCGTTGTTTTTGCCTTTCCATTTCTCGCCTGGCTTTTTCACCTATCTGTTTTACCTGATATAGTTTTTCTCCTGCATCCATTAGTGTATTAACACCTTTAATTAAATGCTCTTTATCTTCATCTTCCATATATTTCTTTAACTCATTTATTCCTTCTTCTGCTTCTTTTACTCCATCTTCCAGTAGCTTTTTGGTATCTTCAAATACAATCTCCTCTTCCTCTCCTAACTTTTTAGGTTTGGCAATCTTAGTCATTTCTTTTTTTGTCTTTTCTATGATTCCTTCATACCAATCTATAGTCTCTTTAAACTCTTCTTTAGAAATTTCTCCTCTACCTACTTTTAATGCTGATTCATAAATTTTTCTAACATTTGGCGGAACCAATCTTTGCTCTTGTTGCACCACTGCTTCACCTACTGTAAGGTCTAAAGCATGTGATGGCATTGCTTCTTGGGGAAGTGGAGGAAGGAGTGCATTGCAACTTGTGCAATACTTTTCTTTTATAGGTGTTTTTGCTCCACAACGCATACAAACGCGCATTGATTTAGCTTCAACTATCTCTCTAATTTCTTCTGCAATCTTTTCCTGTGCCTCATTAATAGTAGAAGAAGCTTTCTGTATCTTTTCCAGAGCAGGAGGAATAAGCTCTTTATCTTTTTCTCCTTCTTCTTCAAAAAACTCTTCCAGTTCTGCAAAACCTTCCCTCATCATCTCCAATGCCTCTTTAATATTGGGCAACTCTTCTTCTAAGGCTTTAGTATCGGGAGGGAGATTACTCATCTCCATTACTTGATTATAAGTGTCCTCAAAAATATCCCTTACAATATCAAATCTAACCTTAAAAGGTTCTACAGGGAATTCTCCTGCATAAACCCCCTTCCCTACTCTTATTAAATCATTAATAAAAGGAGATTTAGAATATACTTCCTGTGCATCTTCTACTTTTTTAAATTTATCACTAATTTCAAATATTTCTGCTATAATTGTTTTAATCTTTTCCAAAGGTTCCTCCAGGTACTTTTCATCCCCTTCTTCAAAGTAAAGCTCTATATTATCTAGCTCTTCTCTAAAAAGGTCAAATAGTTCTTTCATCCGTGCATAATCTTCTTCAAAACCCTCACTTTTAGGCTGAGTAAGCTTCAGGGCATCAGCAGTAACATCCAGTGTGTCTATCATTTCCTTTAGAGAGTCAAGTTGTGTGCGTAATTCTTGTGGGTCTTTTTTGCCTTCTTTTACTTCTCTACAAATTCTAATTAATTCATTTACATACGGAGAACGAGTTAAAACCTCCTTTTGTGGCATACCCTTATTTTCAGATAAACCCATATCCATCTTTTTATACCTCCTTTTTGCTTTTCTTAAGTTTATTCTTCTCTTTAAAAGAAATTCCTTCAAAAAATAAAAAAAAAGCAGAGGTTAAAACCTCTGCTTTTTACTGCCAAACTACTTATTCTATTACCAACCACTAAATAGCTTCTTTATTCCTTTGCCAATACCTTTAAGTACTGCCCCTGCGCCTTTAATAATCCCACCCGCTACAGAACCTATAAAGCCACCCACTGCTTTACCAATAGCACTTCCTCCAATACCGCCCAATATTCCACCTATCACTGTGCCAACTCCTGGGAATATAGCTGTTCCTATAGCAGCACCCGTAGCTGCACCACTAATTCCACCAGCTACTCCACCAACAGCACCACCAATATTCCCTAAGGTATCAATAATACCACTAGAGACTGGAGGAGCCACTCCCATATCATAAGGCATGGCTGGTAACCCCATTGGCATTGTCGTAAGAGGTGGCATCATCATAGGATTCATCGTCATAGGACTCATCATCATAGGATTCATCGGTGGCATCATTTGTGGCATACCCTGCCCAATCATATTTCCAGCCATCATACCCATCATCATCATCATCTGGAGCATTTGCATCTGCATCATCATCATCTGCATCATCATCATGGGGCCACCTACGCCACCTACCATACCCATACCTATACTCATATTCATTCCTATTCCCATCATAACTTTATTACCTCCTTTTTCTTAGATATTTTTTGTTTACTATCAGTAACATTATCACGACTTTAAATAAAAAGTAAAGAGGGAAAGTAGAAAAATAACCGAAATTATATTTTTGTAAATACTCAGTCAACTGCGCTGAAGGTATAAAGTAGCTTTAGCAAGAAAGGCTTTAGGAAAACTAAGTTATTACCAGTATGAAATGGCGAGGATTTCTCATTAATTACAATGGACCACCCAAGGAAATTTTTAATCTTTTCCCAGATAATGGACTTGCACTCCTGGCCTCTGTTTTAACCGCTGAAGGTTATCAAGTAAAAATACTGGATTATCTAACTCCAGGCACTTTTAAAAAATTTTCTTCTCCTCAAGTTACAGAAATTTTAAAAGATTTTCACCGTCAGAGTAAAGTTATATTATCAACTCCTGATTACTCTTATATAACCTCTCTTTATAATAAATTAAATTCAGCATATCGTCAGATACAAGAAGAAATCGCACAGGAGATATTTCAGGAGATAAACAAATTCTTACCTCAATTTATAGGTTTTAAACTATGGGAAGGCTTTGGAATAGAAGGCTCTCTTTATATTGCAAGACGAATAAAAGAAGTTTATCCAAAGATAATTACTATAGGTGGTGGCCCACAAGTAGATGCCTTTCGTGAAGATATTTTAATGGTCGCTCCACAATTTGATTTTTTAATCTATGGAGAAGGAGAACTGCCCCTGCTTTCTCTGCTATCAGCTCTTAGACATCCTCATCCTTCTTTAAATTCTATCCCAAATTTAATCTATAGAGAAGGAGATAAAATTATCTCTAATTCACAGGGGGAACTAATTTCTCTTTCCGATTTACCTTCTCCAATATATAACTGCGAGGTATACCCAGCAATAGAAGAAAAAAAAATAAAGATATTCTTAGTAGAAGAAAGTAGAGGTTGTCCAAATAAGTGTAACTTCTGTATTCATCCAGCAAAAAGTGGCAATTACCATCGCAAAAAAAAACCTGAAAAAATTCTGGAAGAAATCCACAAAATAACACATCAGTTTAAAACCCCAATATTTCGCCTGGCAGGTTCCAATCCTCCTGCAAAATTACTTACAGAACTTGCACAAAAAATTAAAGAAAAAAATTATATTTATTCTGCTTTTGGACATATAAATTTGCCTAACATTTTTCCATTACTTAAACAAAGTGGATGTATTTCGCTAGCTTTTGGTGTAGAAAGTGGCTCAGCTTTTATCCTGGAAAAACTAATAAATAAACATACAACTCCATTGCAAATAAAAAGCACTCTAATCCGTTCAAGAGAAGCTGGTATTTTCACTATAGCCAGTGTAATAGTGCCTACCCCTCTGGATACAGAAGAAACTATTAAAGAAACATTAAATCTATTACTGGAAACAAAACCAGATTCTGTAACAACACAATTTGCAATACTTATTCCCCAAACTCTCTGGTGGGAGAAGGCAGAAGAATTTGGCTTTAAATTTTCTAATAAAAAATTACTTAAAAGAAAACTACTTTTCTATAAAGAGGATTTTCTCCTACCCAATCAATTTATAAAACATATACCTTATCGTATTGGCAAATTAAATCATAACAAAATCATAGATATTGCATTAAACTTTAATCTTGAACTTGAAAAATCTGGCATAGCTACAGGTATAAGTGATTTTCTGGTTCTTTGTGCTTATGCTTATGGCTATGATCCAGTTAAATTTCGCAATCTTACAGATGAAATTATAAACAATAGAAATTACGATGATATGATTAACCTGGTTAAAGAAATAAATAAAAAAATAACTTTATTGTATGAAGCTCTATAAAAAGCTACATATAAAGTCGGCAAATAAAACTGTAGCAAGCAGAGTTTTGGGGGCTTACTTTCTTTTCAAAGAAAGTAAGTTAATGCTGTTTTTTAGTTCTAGCATCAAACCACGCTGCAAATGTGATAATAAGACCTTTCACTACATACTGCCATATAGTAGGAATGCCTTTTAAACTCATACCATTACTTAAAGTGCCAATAAGAAATGTCCCGATAATGGTTTTACTAATATGCCCTGAGCCTCCAGAAAGGCTAGTTCCTCCAATCACTACCGAGGCAATAGTATCTAACTCATACATTAAACCCAGTGTGGCAGGAGTAGCTCCATCCAGTCGAGAGGTGAGTAATATGCCAGAAACTGCTGAAAGTAATGCAGTAATAACAAACACAATAAATTTTACTCTATCTACATTTATGCCAGCCAAGCGAGAAGCTTCTATATTCCCGCCTATAGCATAAAGATGCCGTCCAAAAGGTGTGTTATCAAGAACAAAAATACCTGCCAGTGTAATCAAAGCAAAAATCACAACAGGTAAAGGTATGCCTTCGTAACTGTAAAAAATCCATCCAATAAATAAAAAAACCAAAGTGCCAATAATAATTTTTTCTATCTCTTGAAATCTACCTGGCAAAGCAAATCCATATTCTTTTTGTTTTTTTCTACCATAAAAAATGCCTCCAAGCCACAGCAAAAAGCAAGCAAAAATTAGCAATGCACTAAGTAGTGGTGGTATGGAAGCCCCTCCCAATTTACGGAATGCTTCAGTTGTAGGCCCGACAGATGCTCCTTTTGCAAGTATCAAAGCCAAGCCTCTTGCAATTACCATCATACCCAGAGTAATTATAAAAGAATGAATTTTATATTTAGAAATCCAGTATCCATTCCATATACCAAGCACAGCACCAACCAAAAGAGCAACAAATACTGTAAGCACCACCCCCCATCCAGCTACCTGTGCCAGAGCTGCAACTACTCCAGTAACTGCTACCAAAGAGCCTACACTCAGGTCTATCTCTCCCAGCAAAATAACCATTGTAACTCCTACAGCTAAAATCCCAATAAAAGTAACCTGCCTGGCAAGATTAGTTAAATTGCGTGGAGAACAAAAATCTCCTCCAGTAATTATAGAAAGAAAAATAGTAATAACAATTAAAGCAATTAAAATACCATATTCTTTTAATGCCTCATTACTCTCCTTCATTTTTTCCACCTCCTGTAGCATAAAACATTATCTCTTCCTGATTAGTCTCTTTTGCAGAAAGGATAGCAGTTGCTCTCCCCTCACACATAACCATAATCCTGTCACTCATAGAGATAACTTCTGGCAAACTTGAAGAAACCATTATAATAGCTAAACCTTCCTCTAACAATTTATTAATAATCCTATAAATTTCTACTTTTGCTCCTACATCTACACCACGCGTAGGCTCATCCAGTAACAATACCTTTGGTTGTGTAGCTAAACACCGAGAGAGCACAATCTTCTGTTGATTTCCACCACTTAGATGCATTACTGGGGTATCTAAAGTAGCTGTTTTGATTTTAAACTTATTCACAAAATTTTCATTTATCCGTCTTTCCTTTAATTTATCAATAACATAAAACCTTGCAAGCTCTTTTAAAGAAGAAAGAGATATATTTTCACTAACCCCCCTTTGTAGAATTAATCCAAGTAACTTTCTATCCTCTGTAGCAAGGGCTAAGCCAAGAGAAATAGCCTGGCCAGGATTTTTCACAACGACTTTCCTACCTTCTAAATAAACATCTCCACCACAATCAGAAGGAAAGGCACCAAATAAACCAGCAAGTAATTCGCTCCTTCCTGCCCCCATAAGCCCCGAAACTCCAAGCACTTCTCCTCTGTGTAGAGAAAAATTTATATCCTTTACAATCTTCTCTCCCGGCCGAAAAGGATGTGCAACCCAAAAATCTTTAACCTCCAAAACTACATCCCCCTTAATAGTAGAACGAGCAGGATACATCTCTTTAATTTCCCGACCTACCATCATAGCCACTATCTTTTCTTCATCAAGCTCCCTGGTAGGAGCACTACCCACAGTAGCTCCATCTCTTATAACAGTAACTCTATCGGTAATATTAAAAATTTCCTCTAGATGATGTGAGATATAAATACAGGTAACACCCTGTTCTTTTAAACTACGCAAAGTTCTAAACAAAACCTCAATTTCTCTGGTAGTTAAAGCAGAGGTAGGTTCATCCAGAATTAAGATTCTTGCTTTTGTGCGCAACGCCTTTGCAATCTCAACCATTTGTTGCTTACCCACACCAAGGTTTTTAAGGGTTTCAGAAGGCAAGATATCTAAATTCAGTCTATTTAATAGAGTACGGGTAACATTATACATCTTAAAACGGTCAAGAATTCCCCATTGTAAGGGCTCATCCCCGAGGAATATGTTTTCTGCAACGGAAAGCTGGGGAATTAAGTTTAATTCCTGATGAATAATAGCAATACCAGCAGACTTTGCTTGTTTAGTATTCTTAAATCTGACTTCTTTATTATCTAAAATTATCTTCCCCTCATAAGTTCCAAAGGGGTATACCCCACTTAATATTTTCATAAGAGTACTTTTACCTGCTCCATTTTCACCAACCAACCCCAGTATTTCTCCTTTATAGGCGGTAAATGTAATGTTATTTAAAGCTCTTACTCCTGGAAAATCCTTTATAATATCTTTCATCTCTAAAACCGGCGGAGCGTTCATTTTTCTCCCCCTTCCTTTTCTTCTCCTCCATAAACTTCTTCCCGTGAGTGGAAACCTGAATCGATAATCACCTTATCTATATTTTCCCTATTAAACGCCCATACGGGTGTAAGCACTACTTTAACAGCAATTTTACCATTATTCATAGTAGTATCATACTTAACAGGCTCCTTCCTGGCTAATTTATAAGCTGCTTCTGCTGCTGCTTCTGCAAGAGGTCTTATACCTTTAAGTACATCCAAACTCTGCCATCCCTTTACTATATATCGGCAACTAGCCAGATCCGCATCTGCTCCAGCCACAAATACCTTACCAGCCAATCCCTGCTCCCCTAAAGCCATTACTGCTCCCCGAGCCATTGCACTATTATTACATAAAATAGCATCTATTTTATTGCGATATTTTGTAAGAGCATTTTCTACTGTTTTCATCGCTTCATCAGAAGACCAATCAGAATGATTTTGTATAAGAAGTATTTTAACTTCCGGATACTTAGACAATACACTCATATTACCTCTGGTAATTTCATTTGCTACACTGTGCCCTGCCCTTCCCATACAAATT
>Ga0123519_10012485_pt1 | contig 12346 bp, 7 predicted proteins | sample YelNatPaOPRAMG02_FD_87396 | JGI IMG/M metagenome (GOLD analysis project Ga0123519, IMG submission 87396) | Hot spring microbial communities from Yellowstone National Park - Yellowstone National Park OP-RAMG-02 (version 2) | ecosystem: Environmental > Aquatic > Thermal springs > Hot (42-90C) ... | reverse complement strand
TGGGCAAGATTTAACTGGACAACCAGCAAAAACCGGAGAAACACTATATAAAGAAGTATTGTTACAAGGCAACCAATTCCAAGTATAAGTAGTTTGGGTAGTTTCTTGATAAGATTGGTTTCTGTAAATTCGGTAACTGGAAGCGCCACTCACCGCTGTCCAAGAAAGCCTTACATAGCATCCGCTAGAGGCTGTCCACCCAGAAGACCAAGAAGTAATTGTTGGACAAGCATCAGGACAAGAAGGTGTGGGGGTCGGTGAGGGCGTTGGTGTAGGAGTTAGAATGGAACTCGGCGTTGGCATTAGTGTCGGCGTTGGCGTGGGAATAACGGTTGGAGTTAGGCTAGGAATAGGAGTTGGTGTTGGACTTTCTCCTCCGGAAACAACTTTAATTATCACGCTTGTTTGTCTGGCTCTTCCCGAAACATCTGTTGCCGAAACCGTAAGAGTATATTGCCCCGGGGATAGATTTGAGGTATCCCATTCTTTCTCCCAAACTCCCCCACCCTTGTTTTCCATTGAAACAAAACTTCCCTGATTGACTTTGTATTTCACCGAACTTATTGCCACATCATCAAAAACCTTTGCCCTTACCTTGGTCAATCCCGAAACTTTTTTGTTTCCGTCTTGTCCATAATATTGTTGAGGATAAGTAATAACGATAAAAGGCCATCTAGGGCTATCATTTAAATTAACAGTATTACTAGAGATTACCCCATTATCAAGGGTAATTACTTCATAACCTGGTTTTCTAGTTGAAGCAAAACAAGAAAGGTCGGTAACTTTAGTTAGTGGATCCTCAAGAATAAAATGTTCATGAACATGGCCGGAAAGGTAAAAGGAAACCCCGTAAGCAGAAATAAGGCTTTGAAGAAGGGTTTTTTCTGCCGCCGGCATTTGATAAAGAGGATCACTAGCATATAAAGGAGGTAAAGCAATTGGATAGTGAGTAAAAATAATTTTTTGGCCAGGAGCAGAAGCCAGCAATTCTTTCATCCAATTTTGATAGGAAGAAAGCATCCCAATAGGATAACCAATAAATCGATAATTATCGATATCAAAGGATTTTTTCAAAGAACCAATATTATTCCGAAAAACTCCTCCCTTATCGGTTAAATCATGATTGCCGGGAACTATTTTTAAAGGAATTTTAGAGCCGGAAACACTTTCATTGTAAATTCGATAATTATCAACCGACGGTTCGCTTGCTAAATCACCAGTGTCAATTATTACTGCCGGTTTAATAATGGAATTTATCTCGCCAATTATTGCCTTTAATCTGGCGGGAAATTGATCTTTACTTCCCGGCACCTCGCCGGTAATATAACTTCCAACATGAGTATCAGAAATTTGAGCCACGGTAATTACCCCGTCGTCTTTTTGATAAAAATAAACCATTATCGAATCTTCAGCGGTTTGATTGCTAGCATCAAATACTTTTACTTTTAAAACATGCTTTCCTAAAGAAAAGGCTGAAGTATTTAGAGGCGAAGATATTAGTTGATTATCTAAATAATATTCTAATTTAGAAATTCCCCTATCGTCTTGGGAGTTAACAAGCAAAGGAATTGTCCCCGAAAGAAAACTCTCGTGGGAAGGAGAAATAAATTTTACATAAGGAGGAAGATCGTTGGTAGAAGAAACAGTGTATTTAATAGTTAGCTTGGGCCTTAGGGAAATTTGAGGATAAGTTTCATCGGCAAACCAATATCCGACTCCGGCTCCTGGCTGGGCAATAATTATTACTCCCTGATTAGTTTGGGGGTAGCTTACCCATTGCTGAACTAAAGAGGTTAAGGGAAAATCATAAAATCTTGAAGCTGTATAAATAGTCTGAGAAGAAATAGGAGTTGCTTTTCTATCGGTGAAAGTATCGCCTGCTCCGACAAAACCCCATTCTTTATCAGTATCGGCATAAATCCAGGTTGCCTTTGTTGGGTTCCAGGAGCGCAGAAGCTGATAAGTGTTTAAGTAAAGAGGAGAAGTACTTGAACCATATTTATCGGTTGCATACAAAGTCAAAATGGCTTCGTTTATAAAGGCATTTTGGGGAATTCCTGGAAGTTCAAATTTTAGCAAAATAAAAGAGGTGTTGGTATAGGCTAAAAGTTTATTTCCTGAATTAAAATTACTCTCTTGATACCAAGAATGAATATAAGTAGAGGAAACACCGTTGTAGCCACCAACCCCTGGCTGAAGGGTAATCGTTTGGGTTTCTGCTGCTTGACTAAAAAAACTTGTCCTTCCCCCACCCAAGCCAAAATCCAAAACCAAAATAAGGAAAAAAAGTAAAAAAACCAAACTCCCCCAAGCAAAAAATTTTTCTTTTCTAAGTTCCTTTAAAAAATCAGGAAACATTAACTCTATTAAAACAATAAAATTAGGAGTTGTCAAGAAAAAGATTTAAAAAAATTTCAGAAGTCTCTAACACGAAGAGATTTTAAAAATGAAAGAACATTTTGGGATAGTCCTCCAAACCATTCTGGGAAAGTCTGTTTGTTTTTGCCTGCTAAAACAGCTATTGAATGTCCAAGTATAACTCCGGCTAGCACTAAATCATCCAGCTGCCCCAATGGCGGAAAAAAATCAAAATCTAAAGGACAAAACCAATAAAGAAGTCCGATTAAAACCCCCGGTAAAATTTTTTTAAATCTTTCTAATGCTTCTTTTGAGTTTTCGTTAAAAGACAGTTTTCTTTCTGGTGTCATTTATTGGTTTTTATTATGTTTGTTTGTTCCTGGCTTCTTCAATAATTTTTTTCACTACTTCGTTAGTCAAATCAGGATCCCCTAAAACTTCCCTCGGATCCCCAATATTAGCAACGTTAATTTCTTCTATATTTTTTACAACTCGAAGAGTATTTTCTACCTCATTAGTTGTCCCATCCAACTCTTTAAAAATCTTTCCGGTTATCCCTTCTATTTGTTCTTTAAGAGATTGAAGTTTAGAAATGATTGCCTCTTTCACTTCTCCAATTATTTTTCTCGGCCACTTACTCAGTTTATTATCTATTTCCTCAATTTTCTTTGTTATTTCAGCCAATAAATCAAGAAAGGGTGTATAATTTGGATCTTTCAAAAGATTTATATAAGCTTTGCTTTCTCCTGCCAATCTGGCCATTTGTTGACTCGCTTCTTGAAAATATTTTTTTAAATCTCCCTCTGGTAAAATATCAGCAATCTTTTGGAAAAAGTCTTCTAATGACCCATACTCGGCTTCTTCAATTTTAGCGTTAAATTTAGCCCAGCCTTTAAAAAAATCATCCAAAAAATTGATAAGGGGAGCATATATCTTTTGTACTCCCACCACGTATTCCTTCAAAGGAACTATTAAATCTCCTAAAGATACGAAAAATGAATCTAGTCTCTGTTCTAAATCTTCTATACCGTTTATCGCATCGTCAATAAATTTAACAGGAATCGCCTCTACCATTAATCTAGCTCCAGAAATTGCATCATAAATCCTTCCTTCTAATAAATCTTTAAAAACCTTTGCCTTTGCCGCCTCTTGAAGAGCAAGAGAAGCATATTCATATTCTCCTTCTCTTGTGGCTTTTAATTCTTCTTGTAAGGCTGCTATCTGCTCTTCCAATTCTTTATTTTTTTCCTGAAGGGCCTTATTTTCTTCTTGCAGCTTCTCTATCTGTGATGCATTAAAATTCTCTAAAACTTCTTTTTCTCCTTCCAGCCCACTTACCTTATTTCTACACGCAGTCAATTGATTATCCACTGCCTTCTTTTCTTGTTCAGTTTGCGATAGGGCTTGTTCGGTTTCTGACAGTTTCTTTTTGCATGCTTGGGAACCTTGCTCGCCCAACTTTTGCCCCCCAACAACTCCCAAACCTGCTGCTACTCCTGCCATCACAAATCCCATTAAAAATTTTTTTCTAGAGGAACCGTTTCCTACGTATACTTCTACTTTTGTTCCAGAAGAAGCTTCCTCAGCTTTTTTTTGAGTTGGTTTAGATCCTGCCCCTGAGGGATCTTGAGATAAAGATGATTGTTCTAAAGATGGTTTTTCTCCTTCTTCGCTCATTTTCTGAGGGCAGGATTATGGTGGGCAGTGGGCAGAAAATTTAGTGTTAATCTATAATAACAAATTATTTTTAGCCTGTCAACTCTTAAACTAGATGGTAAACCATCTTTATCAAATAACTTTACTTTTTCCCTCCAGCTTCTTTTTGAATTAGTTTAGTTTTTATCTCTTTCATAGTGTCTTTTTATTTTGATAATAAGGATAATAAGGATACTAACAGCTGTCTAGGTGAGTCTGACTCTTCTTCTTGCGTATCTGATTCTTGCGTATCTGACTGTCCTAACAGTTTTAAAAGCTTTTTTTTATTTTCTTCCAAAATTTCATCCGAAAGAACAGCTCCATCCCGATAGTTTTCAGCAGAATATGTCTTCAATTTTGAACTTTTCAACCCAAAAAGCCAGGTCGCTGGAATAGGTTTCCAAATCTTTTCCTTGCGATTATCTCCAAAGTTTGCTACTGCTCCTATATGAAGATGACCTGCGGAGGACAGTATTTTTCCAAGTTCTTCTCCTTTATGAATATAAGGATCTTTCATTGCTCTTTCTATCAAAACTTCATGCGATTCAAAAGATAAGTGATGAATTCTTACCCAAACTTCAACTTCTTCTCCATTGCTTCCTTTTAAATAAAAGGCCAAATCTACCCAGCAACCATTTTCTCTCTGACCTACGCCTACTATTTTTGCCTCCATTGGGCATACAACTATCGTTTCTAACTTTTCAGGAGGTACTGTTAAGTCCTGGCCCCACCAAGAAACAACATCTCCTACTCCTGATCTAGTCTCTGGATAATAAATAAAACTCTCCCCATAATCCCTTGAACCGTGAACTTTGTTTTTGGAATTAGGCACTGTTTCTCGAATTTGGGGATTAGGAATAGGTGAAACAAATTCTCCCCACTTTACTACTGGTAGATTTCCTTCTGGGAAAGGCTGATATATCTCTCTTGAAATAAGTGGATTTGCCTGTTGCATCTCCACTCTCGCTCCCCCACCCTGAAAAGCTTGATTAACCAAATTATAGTATTCTGTCACTAGTCTTTGCTGGAATGAACTATTATTCCAGCGGAAAAAGTTTGTTCCGTCTGGCTTTATCCCCAATTGTTGAAGATGGAACACCGCCACTATAAACGCCTCTCGATAATCAAAGGGATTCAGTTGAGAGAAGGAGGTAACCTTTCTTTCTATAATTCCCGCCTCTTTCAATTCCTCAAATAAAGATTCCCTTTCTTTAGGTTGGAGAGTAACATCTAGAGCATCTACTTGGCTCTTCCAAGTAGTCGGTAAAAATTGAAATGGGCCAATTGCCATCTCGGAACTACAGGGTATTTCTTCTTCATTTTGGGGTACTGGATATTCCATTTTTTCAAAAGCTTTTCCTACCTCTTCTATCCCTCCTATCCCCTCTACAATTGCTTCAAGGGCTTCCAATTGCTCCTTTCTGGAAACTACTACGGGAGCAGCATTTCCAAAATTTTCTGCCCCAATATTTGGGGGGTAGGTACTCCCCGATTCTGTAATTTTAATTGCCAAAGCTAATTTGATGATTTCTGGGTCAAAATATTTACCAAGAACACCTTTACTGTCATTAACTACTTTCCACAACTTAAAAGCCGGTTCAACATAGAAGGGGTCTAAGCGCATTCCTCCTAACTCTATTGAGGGCAAACCGGCAATATTAGAAGGACTTGGTCTTTCTAGTTGAGCAGCAAGCGCTTTAAAAACATTCCCTAAATCTTGATCTAAATTGGCTTTATTCACTCCGGCAAGCCCATGCTTCCAAACCAACTCCTCTAATTTTTTAAAAATTTCTTCAATATTACCTTCTTTGCCGCCCTGTGCAGAAACTGAACTAGACGAAAGTAGAAATCCTGATAGGAGCGCTAACATTTCTAAGAGTTGCCTTCTACTAATAGAATGGCTCGAGGGCCCTAATGAACTCTCATTCCTTTCTGGTGATCCTACTTCCGTTGATGTTGTTGGTTTTTCACTTAAGGACAATCCCATCTCCACAGGGTGGAGTCCCTCCTCCTAAAAGAGAGAAGAGGTTAACTCCACATCTCTTCGCTACTTCTTCTAACGCTGCTTGTTGGAGTGTTTGAGGATCGACATCGCCTAAATTTTCAGCAACTTTTCTAACAAGGTCCTGGGATACCTTAACACCAGTATTAGACAAAGCCTTATTGAGTGCTTGAGTTACGTTTTCTATAAATTCTTCATTTGAAACATTTGAAGATGCTGGCGGGACTGAGGTTTCTCCTTTTTGAGGAGAAGTAGTAATTGTATTTACTCCACCGCTTCCTCTGAGTGAGGGTGGTTGATTTATTACTCCTTTATCTGGAGTGTATCGTGGCGAAGAAAAATTTTCAGCAACCTCTTCTTCTTTTCCCAAATTTGCTTCATTTGAAGAAAAATAAATCTTTATAAACCACTCGGGTGTCAATTCTTCTTTCCCTTTTTCCCCCTCTTGATAATAAAGTTTAACCCTCTCTCCCCAAATATCTTTAAGGAAATCATAAAGTTTATCTGAACGTGTTTTAAGCTCCTCATCGGTTATATTATCAGGTTCAACTGCCTTAGTTTTAAACCCATCAAGCCAGTCTGCTAACTCCTCTAATTCTTTCTCTCTAACACGTGCTATAATTTTATTTAACAAATCAATTGCTTCTTGATTTTGAGGAGAAAATCTTACTGGATTAATTGATGATTCTTCTAAGGTTATTTCTTTCTCATTTTCTTGCTCTTTTGGTAATGATCCTACTAAAAATAATGATACGAAGTTTCTATATAATTCGGCTGTTTCTATTTTCTTTGAGTCGATTTCGGAATTTTCAACCTTAGGCTCCTGGTTTTCAGATTCCTGGTTTTTAGATGAATTCCCTTTTTTGCTTTCTTGAGTTTCTGAAGTTTCTGTTTTTCTTTTTGTTTCCTCTGCTGAAGTCTCTTGTGGGTTTTTCCCTCCTATTTCTATAACAACTTTTCCTGGGTCTGTTAAACTCTGGGATAATTCTGTAACACCTTCTATAACTTGTCGAGCTTCATTCAAAAAAGCATAAACAGCAGCGCCCACCCCTGCTGCAACTATACTTCTGACAAAATCTCTCCGCGATGGTCCTTTTGATGGCTTTGGTTCTGGAATTGTCCCTTTAGTCTTTATTTCTTTCATTTTTTGGAGGCAGGAGATTTTGGGGCAGAAAATTGGGCAGAAGATTTAATTTGAGGCGATTATAATATAACTTTTTTTATTTGTCAAGTTTTTTGTCTCTTGACAAATATTTTCAAACTATTTTATAAGTTAATTAATGTTGTTTAAGAAAAAATTATTCTTATTTTTCATTAGTAATCTTTTTTTAATTTTATTTTTTGGAAAACCTGCGAAAGCGGCAACGGAGAACGACTTTTCTTTAAACATCCATGGTTTTTATAATTTTGGCGGCAATATTTTTAAAGATATCAGAACAGAAGGCTTTTGGCAATATATAGACGGAAAAATATGCGAACTTAATGGCTTTTCCTCTTTAGCCGAATGCCAAGGAAAAGCTAATGGAACAGAAATAATCAGGCTTTCTGGGCAAACTGGAATTATTGCTAAAAAAATTGACGATAGCAAATGCCAGTCCGGCGACAGCTCTCCTTGTTTTGACGCTTCTCTTAACCCTCCCAGAACTTGGGCAAGTATTGATGGGGCAGTAAAACACGCAACAAGCTTAGGAATGGAAATAATAATGGAACTAAATCTCCTAGAAAAAAGCACCACTGCCGCCAGCCCCCAAATACCCATTCCTTATATCCGAGATAAAGCCGATGTTGATCATCTGCTCGCCCTTGGAGAAAAAGCAATAAAAAGATACGACGGTGATTGCGACATTAATGAAGACGGCGATTGTACTGATTTTGTTGAAGACACCCAAGAAAGCCCTTCAATAGTTTACCCAAAAATAAAATATTGGCAAGTAGGTAATGAACCGGGAAATAATAAATGGACATTCAACGAAAAAACTATAGTTAATGGAAGAGAGGTTCTTCTTCTTGCTTACGCCACCAACGAGTTTGCCAAAAAACTTAAAACCTATTGTCCAGACTGTAAGATTGTTTTAGCTGGAGTAGGAGGCGACAACAGACCAGATTATTATTACCGCTTTATATACGACACCGTGCCATTTCCTGGAGACTGTACGGGCAATAACTGTAGCAATGTAAGGGGATATTACCGGAAATTAATTCAGGACTTAAAGTTTATCCGAGAACAAAGTTCCGGACCGGCAAACTTTGATATTTTTGACTTTCATCACCACCACCAACAACCGATCGAATATACTTCTTGGAAAAATATAAAAGATAAATATGATGTAATTAAAAAACTTCTCACAGAAGAGGGCTTTCCGACACTCCCAATTTGGATAACAGAAACGAGTTCCTGGACAGGAACTCCTTCTCGGGAACAATGGTCTTCTGTAGACTATCCTAACCACACTGAAGAAGACCAAGCAGGAGAATTAGTTAAGCGGTTTGTCTACGCCTATTCTTTAGGGATAAAAAAGGTTTTTTGGTCACCAATGATAATTGATTCTCCCTATGGAGATAACGTCACTGGTTATTTTTCAAACGTAGGGCTTTTGAAAAGCGATGGTACTCCTAAAATTTCTTTTAATACTTTTAAAATAATGATTTCTAAAATGAAAAATTTTCAAACAGTAGAAAAAATTGATGTTGGTAATCAAGATGCCTACCTTTTTAAATTTAATTTTAGCGGGAAAGCTCCCTTTTTGGTTTTCTGGAAAGAAAATGGCGATAATCAAATAAGTTTATTTGGCAGGCTTAATCCTTACCTCGCCGTTACAGTTACTGACCTTCAAGGAAGAGAAACAGGAGAAACAATATTTAATATAAGTGGGAAATCTACGCCTAAGTTTATTGAGCCCTTCCCTTGTCCAAAAGGAAATCAAGGAGATCTCGACTGCAACAATCAAGTCGATAACAACGATATAAATATAATAAAAGATATTTGGGCTCCTTATGGAAACATTATCAACATCATTATTTCCGCCTCTAATAAACCAAAATATCTTCCTGACCTTAACAATGACAATTTAGTTAACGAAAAAGATCTTACTTTTATTCTTAAAAACTTTGGAAAATGAATTTAAATAGAAAAAATATTTTACTCATTTTAAGCCTAACGTTATTAGTTTTAACGGTTTTTCTTTCTTTATCTTTGGTGGAAAAAAGACAAGAAATTAGGAAAGAGGCTTTCTCTCCTTCAAGCCAGCAAGGGGCAATAGAAATACTTATTAATCCTCTATCGGGAACTAATTTAATCAAAGGGTCAACTGTTAATTTTACTCTTAGTATTAAAAACAGAAGTACGGTTTTAAAAGAAGTTTATGTTGTAGGTATTGATTTAAATTATAACCCATCTGAGATTGATCCAAAAAACGTTAACTGTAATAATCAAATATTTCCTTTGGTAATTAAAAATGAGGTTAATGCGATTAACAAAAAAATATTCCTTACTTGTGCCCGGAATCCTGGCAGTGAGCCTCTAAAAATTAATCCCGGACAAATTGTAGCCCTAGGAAATTTTCAAGCAACTATTTTACCTAACACCTCTTCGCCTACTATTTCTTTAACAGTTACCCGAGGAGTAATTCCTAATGCTAGCAACCCAAACGAAGACTTAGCTATCCAACCCCCTACTTTCCAGTATCAACTTCAAACTTCTGTCCAACCTTCTCTCACTCCTTTTCCTGGAGCCCCTAACCCCTGCCCAAAACCCTCTACCCCAATCCTTCTTTCTCCTCTAAATAATAGCCAATTTGCCTTTACTACTGACCTTTATGTTGATCTTAGAGTTAAGAGATCTTCTGAAAAATGCGGCTCTAATAAACTTGAGTATTGGATAGAGTTTGATTTTCCCTATAATCCAGCTACTAATACATATTATAATAGATATCAGACTAATTGGATTCAAGACGGAGCTACTCCCAACCCTCGTATAAGCTGGAACTCTGATTACTTACAATGGCATACTGGTCCTTACGGAAAAGCTGGGACTGCTAGATGGAGAGTTAAAACAAGATATTACGATAACCTTACCAATTCTTATAAAGAATCAGACTGGAGTAACTACTGGTATTACCTCATCAAATAAATTGCATTCTCTTGACCTTTCTTTAGGTTTTAGTTAGTATTTAATCAGGAAATGGTTAAAAAATTTCTCTTTTTAATGATTACCTCTTTCTTGCTTCTTTTTCCAAAGAAAGCTTTAGCCATTAGTTACTCTGCTACCTGGGGACCGCCGGGAAAATTAATTACCGCCAGCGGGGAAAATTTTGGCTCTCAAAAAGGACAGGTAATTTTTGAAGAAGGATCAAAAACGGAAAAAGCCGCTATTTATTCTTGGACCCCCCAACAAGTTATTTTTCAAGTTCCCTTAAGTCCTCCTGGTCGTAATTTTAAAATTATTACCGCCAACGGTAAAGAATTTACCGGGAGCTATTTAGTCAAACCTTTTGTTGATTTTAGCGCTTCAACACCAACCCACACTCTTGTCTTTAATCCCGACCAAGGGCTTGGAGAATGCCACAGCGTTTTTTATCCCCGACCGGAAATCTCTTGGGCTTATCCAGGAGGAGCAGATGTTCCCTGGTGGAAAATAGAACCCCAAGAGGGTGTTTACAATTGGAGTATTTTAGACAATTTAATCAATATCGCCGCCTCTTCCGGAAAAAAAGTTTGGATCCAAGTCTATACTACTGAGGGCGCAGTTCCCGATTGGGCAGAAGGCAAAGTTATCACGGCAGGAACAAGATGCGAAGGAAGAGTAGGAGGAACTTGTAATCCAAATCTTAAAGGCACTCCAATTCCCTGGAATGAAAATTACCAGATGCTTTTAAGAAAACTTATTCATAAAATGGCAGAAAGATACGATGATAACCCTGCAGTAGAAGCAGTTTTAGTAATGGCAGGCGGTTGCTATGGAGAACTTTCAATTTGTAATTATAATCGAGAACCAGACAGAAGCCAATGGTTGGCTGCTGGTTATACCAACGAAAAATTTAAGGAAGCAGCCAAAAAAATAATAGATATCTATCTTGAAGACTCTTATACTTGGCCAGACGGCTCTAAAACCCATGGTTTTCTAAAAACACCAGTTGTTCTTCAATTGGGAATGGGTTTAGATGAAGCGGCAGGCAGTCGAGAAATTTCTCTTCCTTTGGCACAATATGTTACTCAAAAATATGGTTTTAGAGTTTGGTTAAAATACAATGGCTGGGGAAATTTTACTTGTGGTTTTTATCAGTATGCCAATACCTATGATGTACAGGGAGATTATTTTTGGATTTTTAAAGATTTTGTAGGAAAGACAAGAGTTGGTTATGAAAGGGGACATTGGGAAAGAATAGATTGCGGGTGCTCAGGTAATTGTTATAACGATTATCTTTTTCAGCTGGGAAATTATAAACGTGCCTTGAACGATGGCGCTGCTTATGGTTGCATTTCTCACACTGATATAACCCAATGTAGCAACGCCGGAGAATGTAGTAAGGCAAGACAATTTTTTGCTAAATATGCAGGAGCACACATTGTTTTAACCAGTCCCCAATTTAACCAAAGTCAATCTAATACTCGCCTATTTAATTTTACTGGTCAATGGAGAAACTTGGGAAATTTCCCCCTAATTGGCCAAAAAAGAGTAGGAGTTAAAGATGAACCTGCCAGCTATAAATTTGTCTTTTATCTTTTAGATCAGGGAGGAAAAACCAAAGGAAGAATTAGTCTTGATCCTTCTTGGCCAACGACAAACTGGTTTGGACCAGATACTTTTCAAACAAACAATTCCTTTATTGTCCCAAACAGTATAAGAGACGGAACTTATACTTTTAAACTTGCCTTAGAAGATGAAGGTAGAGAAAAAAATGGCAACCATCCCCTTTTTAAGTTAACAGGAAAAGGAGGGTTAGCTGAAGACTTAGAGGGAAAATATACTTTAGGTAATTTTACTCTCACCGGTTCTCCTTGTTCTTCTTCGGGAGACGTCAATGGCGATGGTAAAACTGATATAACAGATTTTGATCTTTGGAAAAAAATATTTAAAGGCGGTTACTCTTCTGTAAACGATAATGCTGATTTAAACTGTGACGAAAAGATAAACCTTGTAGATTTTGAAATTTGGAGAAAATTCTCTCACTAATTTTTTTCTTTTCTGCCTTGATTCAATACTAGCCAGATAAACTTTATCAATTTCAATTGCCTTCGCCATCTCCATGGCTGTATCAAAAGCCTAAATAACCACTCAAACCCTATCTTTCT
>Ga0123519_10012481_pt1 | contig 12348 bp, 18 predicted proteins | sample YelNatPaOPRAMG02_FD_87396 | JGI IMG/M metagenome (GOLD analysis project Ga0123519, IMG submission 87396) | Hot spring microbial communities from Yellowstone National Park - Yellowstone National Park OP-RAMG-02 (version 2) | ecosystem: Environmental > Aquatic > Thermal springs > Hot (42-90C) ... | reverse complement strand
CTGATATTAAATGTATAATTTGCAAAAAGATTAAGGTCAAATAAGAAATGAAAGATTATCATCATCACAACTGCAATTCCACGAAGTGCATCTATCTCCCAAAATCTCATTATAATCTATTTGACAGTAATGCTAAAATGGTTAATTTTTAGAAATAATTTCTTATAGAATATTACTGCTATTCTATTACTTCCGTTCGCAAACTTCACTTTAATTTTTAAATTTATCAATTTTATAAAAATTATTTCAGCAGCCACTTCCATAATGGCATAAACTTTATTTTCTTACCTTTAATTTTTTCTTCTGCTTCGTAATTTTCGGTAATTACAAGACCTTCTTTAAGCTTGAATTCTTGCATTGCTCTCAACAAAGCCTGGATTTCATGCTCTTTAGTTTTCTTATCATCAATATTGTAACAAACTTGAATCAAGGCCGATGGCTTTAGACCAGTTTTTATTACAAAATCCACCTCGCCCTTAGAATCTTTCCAGTAATATATTTCTTTCTCTTTTTTGGCCCTTCTTCTAAGCTCGATTGCCACAATATTTTCAAAAAGCCTTCCAATGTTTTCAGAAAATTTTGGTATTACAGAATTTATCAATCCTGTATCGATGCAATAAACCTTCTTTGGATATTGCATTTGTTCCTTGATTTTATAAGAGAGAATAGGGAAAAAAAGAAAAAGAGATGACCTTTCAAAATATTCTAAATAATAACTTAGCGTAGAAGGCGAAATGCTTGATTTCATTATGTTTTTCAAAGAATTTCTTATTTTTCTTATACTCACATGGCTACTAAAATTACTCATTGTTAGATAAGCAACCTTTCTTAATATAGCCTCTTCCCTAAGCTTATATCTAAACATAATATCCTTTGTTACGATGTCATCATAAACTTCTTGAAGAAAATACTTTTTTTGTTCAATCTCGTCTGTCAATACAGTTAAAGGGAAAGAACCAAATTCAATATATTCTCTAATTAAAGCTTCCTGTTCCTTCTTTGTAAAATACCCTTTATTTATTTTCTTGAACTTTAGAAAATCTTTGAAAGATAAAGGAAATAATTCATAAGTTATTTTTCTTCCAGTAAGTATAGAAGCAAGTTTTGGTGTTATTAATTTTGAGCCAGAGCCAGTTATAATAATTTTTATGTTTTCTTTTTTCTCTAACATCATTCTTGTCCATTTTTCCCATCCGTCCACATTTTGAACTTCATCAAGAACGATATACGCAAAATCTCTTTTATTTATATAGTATCTATAAGTTTCATAGAGGTTATCTAAAATATCTTTATTCAAATAAGGCTCTAACTTTTTATCTTCAAAATTAATGTATAGGGTTTGCTCTTTTTTTATTCCCTCTTCAATTTTTTTCTTCAGCAATTGTTTTGCCAGACAAGTTTTGCCAGCCCTTCTTACACCAGAAATTATCAGTGCTACATTTTTCATGTTTACTAATTTATTAACTTCATTAAGCTCTTCTCTTTCTATACCTATATCTTGGTCTCTGTACCAAAAATTCAACTCTGCTATTATATCTAAAAGTTCTTTTATTATCATTTTTAATCTCCTTTAACCAATTATTTTATAACCTTTGTTTTTATAACTACTCAATTTTTCTTCTCCTATGCATCTGTTCCTTAAACCTTTTAATTCACTCTCATCAAAATTACTTACAGCATATGCTATTGAAAATAAAGTTGCATTATATAAACAAAAATTTAATTTTAAAATTAGATCCCAAAGATCCAATAGAACTTGCAATGTTCTAAGGTCTAAATCTTTTAGCTTAATATTTAAGTCTAATTCTGAATACTCATCCATAAATTCATAAATTTTTTGTAAATTAACTACTCCCTCTTCGAAATCATCGACACTTTTGCCTATGCTAATCAAATTTTTATTTTGTTTATCAACAAGATAATAATGGTAGCTCATAATTATACTGTAACATTTAACTATATAAATGTTTCGGTATATTGTAACATACTTGCTTTTTCTCTCATATTTATACTGACCGTATTTATATATTTTTCGGTCAGTTGTTTAGAAAATTATTCACCCAAATAAGCCTCTAAAACCTTAGGATTGTTTTTAATTTCCTTTGGCTTGCCTTTTGCAATAACCTTTCCTTCATCCATAACAATAACCTCATCAGCCAGGCTTAGCGCAAAATTCATATCATGTTCTATAAGCAGAATTGTCTTGCCTTCCTTTTTCAGCTTTAACAAAACATTAGCTATTATCTTTCTTAATCTTGGGTTAACTCCAGCAACTGGCTCATCAAGCATAAGCAGTTTGTGAGAATTCAAAATTGTTCTTACTAACTCAATAAGTCTTTTTTGACCAAAACTGAGTTCTCTAGTAATTCTATTTTCAAACCTTTCCATCTCAACAAGTTTTAACATTTCTCTAATTTTTTCTTCCTTTTCCTTTGTTATTTTATTAAGGCCGAGCAAATTTTTCCAGAACTTTGTATCTTCATTATCAATTGCTAAAAGCAAATTCTCCCTAACACTTAAATTCTTGAAAAGCCTTGACTGCTGGAACATTCTTGAAATGCCTAAGTTTGAAATAGCTTCAGGACTTTTGTTTGTTATGTCTTTACCATTAAAAATTATCTTGCCTGAATCAGCCTTAAGCACACCAGAAACAAGATTAAATACTGTTGATTTGCCAGAGCCATTTGGCCCAATCAAGGCAGTTATTGTTCCTTTTTTGATTTCGAAACTACAATCATTAACTGCTTTAACTCCACCAAAAGCTTTCGATAGGTTTTGGATTTTTAACATTTTATCTTGTCTCCAAGGATACGAGTTTTTTTAGTTTAGGATAAATGTTTTTAAGAAAATTAAAAGTGCTTTCTGCAGATTCCTTATCAATTATTGTTCCATAGTACAACATTCCATTTCTAATATATCTAAGCTGATCTGCAAGCTGGATATCTTTTTCATTAAAACCAAGATTTCTAAGGTAAGAAATTTCTGCTTCATGTGCGCCAACACCAGAAGCTTTGAATCCGTCTAACAACATTTTTGCTCTAATAAGTTCCATAATTATGTCATAGCATAGTTTTACAATGCTATTGGCATTTTCATCATTAATTTCTATTCTCTTTATTAATTTCAAAAGAAAACTATAATCTTGTTCAGCTTCTTTGATAAGAAATTCTGCTCTGGATTTGTCTGGTTTTTGTCTTTTTACAGTTCCCTCTTTCAAAAATTCATCAAATGCTTTTATTGCCCTCATAGTTCTATTCCACCAGCTAAAACAATCCCATTAAATAAATTTTCTTTTAGATTTTTATGTATCTTATCAAAAGAATCATAAAAATTCAGTATTATTTTTCTCTCAAGAATTTCCTCAAATTTTCTTAGATCAACCTTTTTTTCCTTTCTTCCAATAATAGCAATGTCTATGTCTGAATTAATCGTATCGTCTCCTCTAGAGAAACTACCAAAAAGAATTATAGTAGCTCCAATAAACTCTTTTTCTAAAAAATCTACCAAGCCAGATTCGTATATCTGTCTTAGGTTATCTGCTCTTTTCAATTTCATGGCCATATCATTGTAAGTATTAAGCTCGATTAGCCACCTTCTCGTTTCCTTGTCTTGCCTTACCTTAACGAAGCCCAATCTTTCAAGTTTTGGAAGTGCTTTCCTGATGGCAGGCTGTGAAACCCCAAGATAGTTTGCAATCTGCCTTTGATTCAAGCTTTTTCCAGCTTTTACAAACAAAAGCCTCAATATCTCGAGCTGTAATATTGTTAACCTAAGTTTATATATGTTAACCATAATTTACTTATATAAACTAAGGTTTATAAAGGTTTGGTTTGAAGTTAAGAAAGGCTTTTTTAGGCTTTTTGATTAAAAATTTACTGAATTTTACTCGGGCATAAACTGCGGTTTTGATGGCTACTCTAATATCTGAAGAGAGCCATCTTTATTAAGCTTCACAAAATGCCATTGTGCATGCGTTTCTCTATTTTCATCAAATTCCAAAGATCCACTGACACCATCTAATTTTACTTTTTTAAGCGCCACTTCTAAAGAGATTCCTTCTTTATCAGCAATTTTCGCAGCCTCAGCGATTATATAAATAGTATCATATATATATCCAGCTAAATAAGGAGGTTTTTTTGGAGTAGTGAAAGTTATTATTTTTTTTCTTATTCTAATTCAAAAACTTAAGGTAACGAAAGATTTATAAATATTGGTTCAAATATGGTACATATGGTTCAAAATAGAGACAATTTAGATTTGGAGATAATTCTTGTCTTACTTAAAAATGAAAGTCACTTGAGGAATATAGCTAGATCTCTTTCAAAATCCCATTCCACAATTTTAAGAAAAATAAATAAACTTGTAAAAGAAAATGTTCTTGATTATAGAATAGAAGGCAAAAACAAAGTGTTTTTTATAAAAAAGAATCTCGTAGCAAAAAACTATGTTTTCAATGCAGAAAGATATAAATTAATCAAGTTGTTGAAGCATTATCCTGAATTGAGTATAATAATTGATGATGTTTTGAAAAAAACCGAAAATTTAACTGTGTTATTTGGTTCTTATGCAAAATTCAAGGCAAAGAAAGATAGTGATATAGATATTTATGTTGAAACAAAAAGCAAAAAAGTTAAAGAAGAAATAGAATCTGTAAATTCAAGGATTAGAGTTAAAATAGGGGAATTTAATCTTGATTCTGAATTAATAAAAGAGATAATTAAAAATCATGTAATATTAAGAGGCATAGAGGAATTTTATGAAAAAACAAAATTTTTTGAATAAGATGAAAAAAGAAGGCAAAATAGAACTTGTAGAGCCTTCAGAAGAGATTTGTAAATCATATTTAAGAAAAGCAGATGATTGTCTTAAATCAGCAAAGCTTTTATTACAAAATTCTCTTTACGAAAACTCTATCTCAATGGCCTATTATGCCATGTATAATTCATTAATTGCTCTATTTTTTCGAGTAGGAATAAAATGCGAGAATCATTCTGCATCACTTATTTTGTTCAAGAGATTATTCAATAGAAATGATCTTTTTAAGATAATCTCATTTGCGAAAAAAGAAAGGATAGACAAGCAGTATTATGTGACAACTGAAAAAGATATACTCACAAAAGAATCTGCTGAAGAGATGTATAAAAAAGCTGAGAATTTTTTAATTCAGATAAAAATTTTGATTAATGAATTGCACATAGAAAACATAGAAAAAATCAGAAAAAAGTTCGTATCATTGTTTGAGGATTAATCCTCATACGGCACAAACTGGCCGTTTTTGATGGGTTTACTCAGTTATTTGTTCAAAAACTTCTTCTCCATTAACTATTCTTAATTCTCTCCAATTGCTTAATACTGGATCTCCTTTCTCATTAAATGAAAATACTGCTGTCGCACCCTCCCAATTTTTTATTTTCCAAAAATTTCTCAAGTTTTGGATATTTTTCTCCCAATTTTTCTCTCAATTCTTCTTCCATTTCATTCACCTCTCTCGTTTAACTCCAATAAATCTATCGTATATGGTATCATTGATTTTGGATATATTTCTGGAAGTTTTCCGACCTCTTTAATATATCTTTCAAGATTTCTTTTTAGTGCTTCTCTAGATTCAGGTGTTTCTACTTCTTTTCCAATTGCAACAAGCTTCTCATATAATTCTTCCCAACCTCTAGAAGATTCTTTTGAATAAGTATCAAAGTCTTGGTTCTTTGAAACACTTTCTTCACTTAAATAAACCCTTGTCTTTGGAGTGCCATGAAAGTAACCGCCAGAATAATAAACATAAAACATATTTTTTTCACGAGCAATGCTTCCCAACTCCAAACCAGCTTTCTCTACTACATTCTCTCCATCCTTAACAGGCATATCAAGATCAAAAATGCCCAAAATATAATCTTTCTTTTTTAACAATTCCTTTGCCTCTTCAAGGTTAGTTGCATAATCCACTGAGAATTTTCCAAGCTGATCGAAAAACTCTTTAGCAGATTGTCTGTTTTCTGCCCTATCTTCCACAACCAAAATTTTATACTTTTCTTCCATTTTCATTCATCTCATTTTTTTATTGTTTCATGCGTTGCGCTTTTTTTTAAATTTCATTCTTATAGGTTTCATACTGTTTTACCAAGGTGTTAATCATATTTTTAATAATTTCATCTTGGTTTCCTTTTTCTTCTAGTTCCCAATAGTTTTCTAGAATTTCTCTTCTTGTCGAATCCTGTTTTAAATCCATTATAATTTCGTTTAAGGCGGTTCCCTCTATCAATTTAATTAATTTTTCTTTATTGCTGTGGTTAGAATAGGCTTCTTTATTAAATCTATCGTTCTTGAATATCTCTATTAAAGTAGGTTCTCTACAGAGAGTATTAGTATGTGCATACCACCATAATTGACTTATTGTGTGTGAGGGTCCTCTTAAACCAGGTTCTCTGCTAAGAGGTATATCTTCAGGTGATTTCTCTCCTCCAAAAGAAAAATTAATCACTTTCGCCAATGCTTGATATATTGTTTCTCCTTTTAATGTTGCATCTCCTATTTTTGTTCCCTTTTTTCTTTGAGCAATAGTATGACAAAGTGCAGATCCGTCAATATCTCCAATATCATAAGCTCTCCAAATATCACTGTAACAATCATATTCTTTTACAACTTCACTGCCATAAAATATTTTATTAGCCCAAGTTGCAATTTCTTTGCTTGCCTTGAAATTAAAATAAGTCATCTCAGGATTTTCTTTAAAATTCCTTAGCATAGAGAAGAAAGAATTATTAGCAGTAGAATATTTTTCAGATATTTTTTCCCTTGCATCTCTATCTCTTAAATATGCTTTCAAATCTTTTGATGCTTCTTCGTAACTAATACTCTTTCCTAAGTTTTTTCCAATATAAACCACAATCTCGCTAAAGCGAGGGTCAATTTCGTTTGTCATATTATCTACCTCCAAATTTATTAAATATCACTACTATATAGTGATTAATATATATTTAAAGATTGCTATACTCTACAACATCATAACATAATTTATGTTCAGTTTCTTCATTCTTTTTCTCCCATCTTAAGTATGATTTTTCCAGATCTTTTTCCAAATCTTTCAATATATTTTTCATTTTATCACCATTTATCTTGGATCATAAGGGCAGTGCATTTGCTGTGAAAAAGATTTTCCTAGTTCTAGCGAGATCTTATAATGAAGTTCATCTTCCCAATTTATTACGCCTGTCATAACACCACCATACTATTTGCATTTGCGTATCCATAAAACTTATTTTATAAAATTTTGACAAAAACGATAATTTTAAATAATTTTTGCGATAAAATTAAAAATATGTCAGAGAATTTAAAAAATGTTATAAAATTGGATTTGAAGGACAGAAAAATTTTATCAGCATTGGATGAGAACGCAAGGATGAGCCTGAAAGAGATAGGAAAGAAGTCAGGACTTAGCAAACAGGCGGCTGATTATAGAATTAAGAATATGCTGAAAAACGGAGTTATAAAGAAATTTACAACCATTGTTGATGTCGGAAGATTTGGTTATTCAAGTTATGCAATCTACCTATCGCTTTTGCGGACAACATCAGAAAAAGAAAAAGAAATAATAAACTTTGTTGTGAACCATCCATACACAAGGTGGGTTGTTACCTCAGCAGGTAAATGGGACATGAAAATAGGACTATCTGCAAGAGGCATCAATCATTTTAATAATATATCCAAGAATATCTTGGATTTCATAGGCGAGAATGTTGCTGACTATGACACAAATGTTCTTGTGAGTACACAGAACCTAGGTTCAAATTTTCTTTTCAAACAAAAAGAAAGACCAATTTTAAATGAGCTACATAAAGAGATTCAAAAAATAGATGAAAAAGATGTGAAAATTCTTGAGGCTTTGGAGGAAAACTGCAGATCAAGCTTAATTGAAATCTCAAAAAAGGTAGGTCTCTCACCAGATGCAGTCAATTACAGATTAAAGGCATTATTAAAAAATGGAATAATATTAAGATTCATCCCAATAATAAATATACCAATTTTGGGTTATAACTGGTATGAAATATTTATAGACCTCAAAAGGCTCTCTGAATCAGAGGAAAAGATCCTTAAGGCAAAACTCAAAACAATTTCAAATCTTCATTATATAGTGGAATGTATAGGAAAATGGAATTTTGAGCTACACGTCTGTGCAGAGAGTAACGAAAAATTCCGCCAAGTACTCATGGATGTAAGAAACAAGCTCGGAGATTATATGAAATCCTATGGCATAACAATGATATTTGAAAATTACAAAAATACAACCCTGCCAAAGGGTGTTATTGATGATTTGCTTAATGAGATGAAATTGTAACACACGAATATTTTCAAGTTTATTTCTACTTCATTTTATAAGGCTTTCTATCTTAGGCATATATATGAAGAATTACATTGCTATGCTTGGAGCTGCAGTATTGATGTATCCTGCAACTTTGCTATGTCAGGGATCAAATGATAAAACTAGCACTGGTGTTAGATATGAATTAAATAAATTTGCTCCAGAAATTCAAATATATCTTGACGACATAGGAAATGATGGCATTTTGGACAGAGTTATAATAATTGGCCCAGAAGGTAGGAAAGAACTGCAAAATGGAGATCCTGGCTTCAGATATTTCGCCAATATCGTAAGAGAAAATTATCTTTATAGATTATTAAATAAAATAAAAGATCTTGAAATTAATTATGAAGTTGATCGGGACGAAAAATTATTAAGCATTGAAATTATAAGCAAATCAAACAAAATAAAAATTAAAATTAAGCCAGATGACATTGGTTTCAAGTATATGGAAAAATATTACAAATCTGGCAAAGAAAATTGTAAAAAATAAAGATGATATAAAACTCCCTAGTTACTATTCAAAGGAATAATTTCTTTCAAGAACAACAATGTTTTTTCATTAGATTAAAAAATGTATTTTCTTAAAATGAAATACCCTTTGTAACTTTATTTCTTTCATCTGAAGATTCTTAACTTTATAAATTCAATTTTACAAAAATATTTTATGAAAGATTTGGCTGAAAAAACTAAATCAAGAATTGATGTGAATCGTACATTACTTCAAATTTGTTTTGTTATTTTTGCATTAATTGTTGGACTAAATCCAACACTATTGAGAGAAAACAAGTTTATATCAATACAGTTAACATTTGCAATCCCTCTTTTACTATCTTCTATATTTTATCGTTCTAGATTACTCTATGGTAAAAAGATAGCAGAACTAGAGAAATTTGGTTTTATTAGTTTTATTATAGGCTATAGTTTTCTTATTAATGTTTTAGGAATTCTTCTCTCAATTTTGGTTTCTGTTATCATAGGCATTTCTTTTCTAATTTTTAATATTGTTCTTGCTGTAATTTATTCTTTGGTTGAAATAAAAATAAATAAAAAGAAAATAAAAGAGAGATTTTTCAAGGATTTGCTTTTCGCTCTGCTGATTGTTATTTTTGGTATTCTCCCATCTATAGGTTATTTATAGGCGAATAAAAATGAAAGAATTTTATTTTGTGACATCAAATAAAAATAAGATAAAGGAGGCAGAGGAGATATTAGGTATAAAACTAAAACATATTGATTTGGATATACAAGAGATTCAATCAATTGATGTTGAGGACATAGTAAAAGACAAGGCAGTCAAGGCATTCAATGTAATAAAAAAGCCAGTTCTTGTTGAAGACACTGGGCTTTTCATTAAAGATTGGAGAGGTTTTCCTGGCGCTCTGATAAAATGGATTTTGAAGACAATGGGAATAAAGGAATTTTCAAGACTTGCACTAAATAAAAAGGCAGTAGCAGCGTGTGCTGCCTGTGTCTCTGACGGAAAGAAATTTATAATTGCAGTTGGAAAAGTTGAAGGAAAGATAGTCAGGCCAAGAGGAATATCGGGTTTTGGATGGGATTCAATCTTTCAACCAAAAGGGTATAATAAAACATTCGCCCAGTTAGATAAACAAAAGATTTCTCACAGGAGAAAAGCACTAATAAAATTGAGAAAAAATTTAGAATAAAAAATTTTCATCAAAATGAAAAAGAAAATTATCCGGTTCTTCCTGGTTGCGATGGCACCTCTGGCTTGTGCTTGTAAACCGCATATAGTATTCCTATAACTACAATTATACCAACAATCCACAACAGATTTTCTGCACCAAATTGATATGGAACATAAGGAGAGATTTTGTCCCAGAAAATTCCTATAATCATTAATAGAGCTGCTAGAACAACTACAGTAGGAAGCATGTCTTTATCTTCTCTTTTTCCGCCAACCAATTTCTTTATGAAAATTAGTATGAAGACAATAATCAATACAATTGTTGCAATTGGCATAATACTCTGCAGGACAGAAACAAACGGCTGATACATAGATGCAAAAACGCCAAAAACAGCTGCTATTATTGCGCAGGCATTTTTCAATTTTATGACCTTGCTTTCAATCAACAGCGCATAGACTACTGCAAATACGAAAAGAAATGATGTCAGCGGAATAATCCACTCTGATGGAATGATCATGAATTCACCTTTCATTGTCTCTTTCCATATAATGCTTTTTCGATTGCATCCCTTTCTATATACAACTTATTAAGAGTTTCACTATCTACTTTAGCACCTGGTTTATCAGCCATTTCCTCTATTTTAGCTATTCTTTTGTTAAGAGCTTTTAATTCTTGTTCCAGCTTCTCTCTTTCTAACGGACCTAGCATAGGCACGCCAAGCAAATTTCTAACTCCCTTCGGAAGACCTTCTATAACTCTTTCTTTTTCCTCATAGTAGCCACCACCACTTTTTCCCCTTGGCTCCTCATGTCTAATACCAAAGTGTGCGGGTATGAAATAAACCAATCCCAATATTACAATCAAAAATATGAAATAAGGACCTGCAAGCATTGCAAATGTACCGTACCAGCCACTTGCCCAGATAAATAAATAAATTGCAATACCAACAAGCAATCTTAATTTTACTTGTCCTGTGGGATGGAATAATCTACCTAATAGCATATATGTAAAAAGAATAATGAAAACAGTTGGTATGAAGAAAAATAGAATTATGTCCCTTATTATATCTCCTGTGAATGGAGCGCCAGGGTATTGACTCATTCTTAATATCTGCACAAATAATATGTATCCTATGTCTTCCATAACTAAATTATAGTTATTGCCTAAATAAAAAGATTATTATTGGTTATTGGGATTTGTGTGTTCAATAACATATAAATTTTATCATGTAAATTAGTTCTAGCTTTTTTATGAAATATTTAGAAAAACCATATAAGTAATTAATCTCTCCAGCCATTTCTCTTTCCTATTTCTATTGCCTTTCTAAGAGCTGGCTCGAATGGAAAAACAGATGAAAATAAATCCTCAACAAGAGTTTGTATCTCTTCATGCGATCTTGAGTGATCATAACCTGACAACGCTTCATGAGCAGCAGTATATAACTTTGTAATAAAATCTGTATCTCTTGCAACATATGCAATATTTTCATCCCTATAACCAAGAGGAATTCGTCCTTGTTCATCTCTTCCATATCTCATTTCTAAATATCTCTTAGGAACTTCTTTTATTATAGTATTATATTTTTTCTCGAGAAAACTATAGAAAGAATTTAAATCAAGAGGATTATAATCATTATCATAATATCTGAATGCTTTCTCTTTGTTTTCTTTATAAGGAATTATAAATTCTACCATACCTGTAGTACCTATACCTGCTCCTGTATTATCAAAAACAGTAACAGTTGCACGAACACCCCTCTCAGGCAGATTTGCTTCAGGTTCCATTACAGACCAGAATCCTGTTAATTTTAATGTGTCAATAAATGCTCCCATACCACCACTTTTAAATAATTATACATAATAGTATATTTAAAGATTTCGCTACTGAAAAGTAATTATAGGAATGCATAAAAATTTATACATCCCTATAATCACCATCATTTATCCTATCTATCGTTCCACCTAATAGTCCTCTACCACCAATTAATTCAGCTATCTCCCTACTACCATATGCAATAAAGGAGCCATTATAAGTTGGAAGCAAAATAAGTATGTCACCATGGAGGTAATCATAAAACGCTCCCCCACCACCAGCATATGGTATCCATTCAACAGAGATTTCTGTCATACCTCCTCACCTCTTTTTATTTTATCAAATTTTTGATTTTCAATCAGAACTTGAAAATTCAGTATTTTAACCTTTCTATTCTTGAAAATATAGATTCTAATAGAAAATGCTATTTTGTATTTTGTGGGTAATTACCCACAAAACTTGGAGTAAAAAAGAATATTTAAAGAGACCTGTATACTGCAAAATATACTTTCTAAAAGCAGATGCTCT
>Ga0123519_10012479_pt1 | contig 12348 bp, 6 predicted proteins | sample YelNatPaOPRAMG02_FD_87396 | JGI IMG/M metagenome (GOLD analysis project Ga0123519, IMG submission 87396) | Hot spring microbial communities from Yellowstone National Park - Yellowstone National Park OP-RAMG-02 (version 2) | ecosystem: Environmental > Aquatic > Thermal springs > Hot (42-90C) ... | reverse complement strand
TCGCCCTCCTTGAAGGTCAGTCCGGCATCGCCGATGACCTCGGGGATGGCGCCGCTGTGTGCCCCCACGACGACCACCTGGCACGCCATCGCCTCGATCAACACGCGCCCGAACTGTTCCTTCCAATTTACCTGGGTGCGTGAGGGGAGCACAAGAACATCCAGCCCGCTGTAGTAATAGGGCAACTGAGTGGAAGGTATGGGGCGGTCGAAGGAAACGCGCGGTGCGATGCCCAGCCACTGGGCCATTTTCACCAGCCGCTCCTCATCCGGGCCGCTGCCCAGGATGCGCAATTCCCACGGGCCGCGCAACTGGTAGATAGCTTCCAGCAGCACGTCCACCCCCTTCTCCGGCACCAGGCGGCCGATGTATCCGATGACCACGGCGCCGCGCGATGGCCGCCGCGCGCTGCGCCGCAATAATACACTGGGCTTGCCCTGTCGCACCGGCCGGTTGAGCGGGGTGAAGATATCCGGATCAACCCCGAACTGGGGAATGATCTCGATAGGCCCGCGATAACCCTTCACACGCCACACAGCCAGACCCTCGCTATTACCCACCAAGAGGGTATCGGTGCGGCGCAGCACGTACTGCTCCATGATGCTGAAGGGGGGCGGATAACGCCGTTTGAGATTCTGCCAGCTGAAGACGATTGTGCGCGCTCCGATCTGACGCGCCTGACGCATGGCGAGGAAGGTCGCCAGGTTGTAGGGCTCCTCCTCGATGTGCACCACATCGGGTTGCACCGCCTGCATCAATCGTCCCAGGCCGGGATAGTGGTGCAGGTGAAAGTGGCCGTTGAACGCTATCGGCTCAACGCGCAGGTCGTAGCCGTCCAAATAGGCGCGTTCCAGGCGCAGCGTGCCGCGTTCATCGCGCCATTCGGGCGGCACCACCACGGTCAGCTGCACATCCGGGTGGCGGGCGATCTCTTCCAGCTTCTTCTGATAGGCACCGACGACACAAGCTTTTGAGAGCAGCAGAACTTTCACTAGAACTCCAGGTCGGAAAGCGCACGCGCGAAGCTGGCGAAGGTGGGCTGCTCGCTGAAGTAGACCAGATGGGTCAGGCAGCGACAGTCGGACGCGCCGAAGCTGGGCACCGGCACCTTGCTGCCGGGAATGGCGCGCAGCGCCGAGGCCCAGATGCATTCCTTGCGCTTTTTATCCACCGCATACCAGATCTCCACCAGCTCGGCGTGGGCGAGCAGGTAGTCAATGTGCCACTGCATCAGCTTATCGGTGCGCGCGTGATAGCTCAATCGCGCCGCCAGGCCACCTGGGCCCAGCGCGCTGCCGGCATAGGCATAGTAGCCGGCCTCGAACTCCCACGTGCCCAACCGTCCGACGGTGATCTTGACCGGCTTTTCTAACCGCATCACCAGCACATAGCTGCCGGGCTCGGCAGGCGCCAGCTCGCTCGCGCCCCATTCGGGCAATCGGCTTTCAGGTTGTTCCATGATTATGTGCTCTCCTCACACCAACGCAAAGCGCGCGGTGAAGTGACGCAGATAAGGGGTCTGATAGACGATTTGCAGCCCACGCACCTGATCGCGTTTCTGCCACAGCGCCGCCAACACGCGCACGACGTAGTCCAAATGGCTCTGCGTGTACACGCGCCGCGGCAACGTCAGCCGCACCAGCTCCAAGGGCGGATACACCCACTCGCCCGTCTCGGGATCCCGCTGGGCGAAGGCCACTCCACCGATCTCGGCAGCGCGAATGCCGCCCTCCAAGTAGAGCGCAACACACAAGGATTGCGCCGGGAATTGCGCCGCAGGGATGTGCGGCACGAAGCGCCGCGCGTCCACGTAGACGGCGTGGCCGCCGGGCGGCTCGAAAATTGGGATGCCGTTCGCGCGCAATTGGTCGGCCAGGTAGTGGGTCTGGGCGATGCGGTAGCGAAGATAGGCTTCGTCCAGCCCCTCCCACAGGCCGCGCGCCATCGCCTCCAGATCGCGGCCGGCCAGCCCCCCATAGGTGGGGAAGCCCTCACGGAGCGTCAGCTCTTGCGCAGCTTGCTGATACAACGCCTCATCGTTCATCGCCAGGAAACCCCCGATGTTCACCAGGCCATCCTTCTTGGCGCTCATCGTGCAACCATCGGCATAGGAGAACATCTCGCGCGCGATCTCGAGCAGGCTCTTGTCGGCATAGCCTGGCTCGCGCTGTTTGATGAAGTAAGCGTTCTCGGCGTAGCGACAGGCATCGATGAAGAAGGGGATGCCATAGCGATGATAGACCTCGGCGGTCTGGCGGATGTTTTCCATCGAGACCGGCTGGCCGCCGCCCGAATTGTTGGTGATGGTGATCATGCCGAGCGGGATGTTCCCCGCCCCTACCTGGCGGATGAACGCCTCCAGCGCGGCAATGTCCATGTTGCCCTTGAAAGGATGCCATGCCGTCGGATCGTGGCCTGTGGCGATGACATGGTTGCTCGGCCGGCCGCCGCGCGCCAGGATGTTGCCCATCGTGGTGTCGAAGTGCATGTTATTCGGTACGTGCTGGCCCGGTTTGACCAGCACGCTGAACAGGATGTTCTCCGCACCGCGTCCCTGATGCGTCGGCAGGAAGTAGCGGAAACCAAAAATGCCCCGGATGGTCTCTTGCAGGTGGTAATAATTGCGACAACCGGCATAGCTCTCGTCACCCAGCATCATGCCGGCCCACTGCTCCTGGCTCATCGCGCCGGTGCCCGAGTCGGTCAGCAGGTCGATGTAAACCTCTTCCGCCGGCACATTGAACAGGTTGTAGCCGGCAGCTTCTAGAATGCGCGCACGTCCTTCGCGCGAGGTTTGCTTGATCGGTTCGACCACTTTGATGCGGAAGGGTTCAGGCAAGAATTCAGTCACCGGGAATGCGGCCCCCTCTCGAACAGATGCGCTGTTCATGATATGCTGCATCGCAGCGCTGTGCAAAATGGCTTGGGTCGCCCACCTGCTCTATGAAATCGTCTCCCTTCAACACCCCGCGATTTCCCCAAGTTTGCATGGGCGCGTATAATAATGGCTCTGTGGCAAGCTACCTTGTCTCAGGAGGCAGTTTATGATCGAAGTGGTTGATGTTACCAAATCATTCGGGCCGATTGAGGCGCTGCGTGGCGTCAGCTTTCGCGTGGCCCCCCATGAAGTGGTCGGGCTACTGGGACCGAACGGAGCGGGCAAGTCCACCACGATCCGCATTCTGACCGGTTATTTGCAGCCGGACAGCGGCACGGTCACCGTGGACGGTTTGGATGTACTACGCCATACTCGTGAGGTACAGGCGCGCATCGGCTACCTGCCCGAAAACGCCCCACTCTACAACGATCTCTCGGTGCAAGCGTACCTCAAAATGATGGCCGACTTGCGCATGATCCCAGAGGGAGAACAGCGCGCGTACCTGTCGGAGGCAATCTATGCCACCGGTCTGGCAGATCACCTGACACGCCCTATCGGTGAGCTGAGCAAGGGTTACCGCCAGCGCGTTGGATTGGCGCAGGCAATCTTGCACCGGCCCAAGTTGCTCATCCTGGATGAGCCCACCATCGGATTAGACCCCACCCAAATCGTCGAGATTCGACGGTTGATCCGGCGGCTGGCAAAGGAGAGCACCATCCTTTTCTCCTCGCACATCCTGTCCGAGGTGGAGGCGGTGTGCGATCGGGTGATCATCATTATGAATGGCCAGGTGAAGGCGGATGCGCGCCTGGCCGATTTAGCCGCCACCGGCGGTGCTATCTTGGTGCTGCGCAGGGCAACCGATGGAGTGCAGCAGGCCCTGGCCAACTTAGACGGTGTGGATGCGGTTGAGATCATGCCTGGCAGTGATGGATATCCCACCTATCGGGTGCGCGGGGGGGCAGGCGTGGACCTATGCCCGGCCGTTTATGAGCTAGCTCGAGAACAGGGCTGGCCGGTGCGTGAAATTCGCCCCGACGTGCGCACCCTGGAAACAGTCTTCAACCAGCTGGCGATGGGAGTGGAAGTGCTATGAGACAGATCCTCTCGATCACCCGCAAAGAACTGCACAGTTATTTCGGTTCGCCCATGGCATTGATCTTCGTGGGCGCCTTCCTGGCGGCAACGCTTTTCACCTTTTTCTGGGCGGATGCCTTCTTCTCACGTGGCGTGGCTGACGTGCGCCCTCTCTTTCGCTGGATGCCCATCCTGACCATCTTCCTGGTCGCTGCACTCACCATGCGACAGTGGAGTGAGGAACAGCAGACCGGCACTCTGGAGATCCTGTTGACCTTGCCGGCACGCCAGGTGCAGCTGGTGCTGGGCAAGTTCCTGGCGGCGATGGTGCTCGTCGTTGTCGCATTGGCGCTGACCTTGTTTGTGCCCATTACGGTGGCGATCCTGGGCAATCTCGACTGGGGGCCCGTTTTCGGTGGCTATTTGGCGGCAATATTGATGGCAGCTGCCTATGTGGCGATCGGCCTCTTCATTTCATCGCGCACCAACAATCAAATCGTCGCCCTGCTGATGACCGTGGTGGTGGGTGGATTGTTCTACCTGGTCGGCTCAGCGGGGGTGACCGCTTTCTTCGGCGATCGCATGGCCGAGATTCTGCGCGCGATCGGTTCGGGTAGCCGCTTCGAGAGCATCCAGCGCGGGGTGATTGACCTGCGCGACCTGGTGTATTACCTGTCCCTTTGTGGCCTCTTCCTGACGCTCAATGTGATCTCGCTGGACAGCTTGCGCTGGGGTCGTGGCGCCCAGATGCGCACCTATCGTCGCACGATGGTGCTCACTGCCGTATTGGTCGTGCTCAACTTGGGGATGCTCAACGTTTGGCTCTATCCGCTCAAAACCGCCCGCCTCGATCTGACTGCGCAGCGCGAGTATAGCCTGTCGCCGACGACTCTCGCCCTCCTGAACACCCTGGAAGAGCCGCTCTTGATGCGCGGATACTTCAGCGAGCGCACCCACCCATTGCTCGCGCCGCTGGTACCAACCATCCGGGATATGCTCGAGGAGTATCGCATCGCTTCCAACGGAAAGGTGACAGTGGAGATCGTAGATCCGCTCAAGGATCCTGAGAAGGGCAATGAAGCTGTGCAAACCTATGGCATCCAGCCGACGCCGCTGCAAATCACTGATCGTTACGGTGCCTCGGTTGTGAATGCCTATTTCGATATCCTGGTGCGCTACGGCGACAAATATGAGACGCTCAACTTCCGTGACCTGATTGAGATTCAGCCGTCGCGCAGTGGTATGCCAGAAGTGCGCTTGCGCAACCTGGAATACGACCTGACGCGCGCCGTGAAGCGTGTTGTCTCTGGCTTTCAAAGCATTGACACCGTGCTGGCCTCGCTGGGACAGCCAGCCACACTCACTCTTTATGTCACTTCTAGCACGTTACCTGCCGGGTTGAAGGAAGCACCCCAGATCATCAAGAAGGTGGCCGAGCAGATCCAGGAACGCGCCAATGGCAAGTTCGTCTTCGAGATGGTGGACTTGGATGCACCGGGAAGCAAGGTCACCCGCCAGACGATGGTGGAGCAGTTTGGTTTGCAACCCATTGCGGCGTCCCTCTTCTCCAACCAGACATATTATTTGCACATGGTATTGCAAGTGGAAGGGAACAAGCAGCTGCTCTATCCCAGCGGCGACTTGAGCGAAGCTTCGATCCGCAGCACCATCGAATCCGCACTGAAGCGCAGCGCACGCGGTTTTCTCAAGGTGGTGGGCGTGTGGACACCGCCCGATGTACCTCAGCAGAACATGTTCGGGCAACAGATGCCCTCGTTCAAGCAGTACAATTCTATCATTAACCAGCTGCAACAAGAGTACCAGGTGCGGCGCGTCGATCTGAGCACGGGTCAGGTGCCCCCCGACATTGACGTATTGTTCGTGATCGCCCCGCAAGGAATGACGGATAAAGAGCGTTATGCCATCGACCAATATCTGATGCGCGGCGGCTCGGTCATCCTCGCCGCCGGCAATTACATTCTCAACCCGGATCCCTTCTCCGGCAGCCTGGGGGTGCAGGAGGTCAAGGACGGCCTGGCAGATATGCTCGCCACCTATGGCATCACCGTGGAAAAATCACTTGTATTGGACCTGCAGAACGAACCCTTCCCAGTGCAGGTTGGACGCAACTTGGGCGGTCTGCAGGTGCGTGAGATCCAAGCGATCAATTATCCTTTCTTTGTAGATATCCGACCGAGCGGAATGGATCGCCAGAGCCCCATTCTTTCCAGTCTCCCAGCGGTGACACTCAACTGGGCATCGCCAATCACGCTGGATGAATCGAAAAATGCGGGGCGACAGGTAACCATCTTGCTGCGTTCCAGTCCGGCGTCCTGGCTACGTACGGATACCAACATTCAGCCCGACCTGCAAACATACCCCGAAGTTGGCTTTCCAGTGGAAGGAGAACAAAGTTCACGTGTGTTAGCAGTGGCCATTCAGGGCAGCTTCGAGAGCTATTTTAAGGGGAAGCCTTCCCCGCTGGAAGCGACAAACGTGCAGACCGACACCAGCCAGCTGCAGGTGCAGCCTCAGCAACCCGAACAACCCACCGTCGGCACCATCGAGAAGTCGCCTGAGACGACACGCTTGATCGTGATCGGCAGTGCCGAGTTCCTCAACGACGTCGTTTTCGACATCTCTGCTATGCTTTCGGGTGACCGTTATCTGAACAGTTTGCAGTTCGCCCAGAACTGTGTGGATTGGTCGGTGGAAGACTTAGAGTTGCTCAACATTCGTTCGCGTGGTACCGTGTCGCACCTGCTGGCGCCGCTGACGGAGAGCCAGCAGTCGTTCTGGGAGGTGCTTAATTACCTTGTGGCTCTGCTGGGACTGGTAGGTATCGGTATCCTTTGGCGCATCCGCCGACGCAGTGAACAGCCCATCGAGCTGCTGCCACGTCATGCGACGCAGTCTTGATTATAACCACCAGGAACGGCGGCATCCCGCTTGTTCCCGAGATGCAGGAAGTGGTGACGGAGGAATGCTATGTGGACAAGGCACAATCAGATTCTGGCCGGTATTCTCGCTCTGCAGATTGTAATTGCCATTGTAGTCTTCTGGCCGCGTGGGGCGGCTTCGGGCAGCCAGGCGGCGCCGTTGTTAGCTGACTTCAAGACGGAGGAGGTGGTCGGTCTTACCATCACCGATCGCGACGACAACGTAGTGGAGCTGACGAAAAACGGACAGGACTGGATATTGCCTCGGCGCGATAACTATCCGGTGGTCAGCTCGCGCGTGACTGACCTGCTTGCCAAGCTGGAAAGGATTCGCACCAATCGTCTCATCACCCAGACCGAGGGCAGCCATCGTCAGCTCCAGGTTGCGGCGGACGACTTCAACCGCAAAATTGAGATCAAGATGAAGGATGGTAGCACACGCACAGTGTACCTGGGCACTTCCGGTGGGGGCAGTGCCACACATGTGCGCCTGGCCGATCAGAAGGAAGTGTACCTGACCGGTGAGGTGCTCAGTTGGGATGTGGGCGCCACCGAATCGAGCTGGGTGGAGACGCTTTTCTTCACCGTACCGCAGACTGCTACGGTCGGCATCACCCTGCAGAATGCGCAGGGGACATTCGAATTCGAGCGTCCTAACGGGGAAAGTGAGTGGACGATGAAGGGATTGGCGCCTGATGAAAAGCTGGCGCAGGACAGCGTCCAAGATTTGCTCTCCCAGGTCACCTCGGTGCGCATGGAAGGGCCATTAGGAAAGGCCAAGCAGGAGCAGTATGGGATCGACAACCCCCAGGCCGTGATCACCTTGAAGACGAAGGAAGGAGGCCAAGAGAAGCGTTACACGCTTACCGTCGGCGCCAAATTAGAGGAAGAAAGCAAGACGCCCGAAGAGGCGAAACGTTACTACTATGTGTTGCGCTCTTCCGAGTCGCCCTATTTCGTGCGCATCAGCGAGTTCCTTGGCAACAACTTGATCAACAAGAAACGGGCCGATTTCCTGGCGCAGCCGCCCACTCCCACACCGGCGCCTGGGACAAGTACGCCGACTACAAGTCAAGAGTGAAAGCTTCCACTGCGACCGGAAAGGATAAAAAATCCCAAAAATGCGCTTCTGATGAGCTTATTGGGCTGTTGTGGTGTTATATTGGTGAAGGGATATAAGATCAGTCTTCAGGAGGTGGTTGCGAGGAAGCTAAGGAAGGTGGATGGGCATTAACTGACGAGGATTTGAGCAAATAAGGGTGTCTTGGTCGGAGTATAGTTTATGAAGGCTGGCAGTGCAGCTTCACTATTCCAAGGAGGTGAGTAGATGTTTTCTCAGAAAATTCTGACCCAGCGTTTGGCACAGGCAAGTTTTGATTTTACATCGTCCATTGCAGAACAAGCTCTCCTTAGCGATACATTGCGTCCCATTATTATGCGGGAGCTGGAGAAGCGTCTGCTCTCCCAGATTGAGGCCTTGGCGGATCCGGCGCGACCGCGCCAGGTGACGCAGGATAAGGTCGATCTGGCACGTGCGCTCATTCGCTCGGCGGAGCGTGCCCTCGCCCGCAAGCAGGTCTCGCGGCGCGTCCTGCATCGGCTGCTTGAAGTATTTTTGAAAAATACGGTGCTGGATGCAGATGACTCGGCCAGGGTGGCTACCGAAGAATTTATCAAAAAGCATGGCACCAATCCCCCTGTGACAATGGTGATTAGTCCCACTAAAGTGTGCAATCTGAAATGTATCGGATGCTATGCTGCTTGTTCACCCGGCAATGCCGAAACGCTCGATTGGGAGACCTTCAACCGTGTGGTAGACGACGCTAAGCGGCAGTGGGGACTGCGCTTCATCACCATTTCCGGCGGTGAGCCGTTCGCCTATCGTTCCAACGGCTATGATTTGATCGACTTTGCCAGGCGGCATGATAACTGCTTCTTCCAGATATACACCAACGGTACGCTGATCGACGAGCGCATGGCCGAGCGTATAGCCGAAGCGGGCAACCTGATCCCCAACATCTCCGTCGAGGGGTTTGAGGAGCGCACCGACGAGCGCCGCGGCAAAGGCACCTTCAAGCGCATCCTCAAGGCGATGGAGAACCTGCGCAAGGTGGGCGTGCCGTATGGCATCTCCCTCACCGGCACCTGCCACAATGCCGAGGAGATCCTCTCCGACGAATTCATCGATTTCTTCTTCAACGAACAGCAGGTGGTCTATGCCTGGCTCTTCCAGTATATGCCCATCGGCCGCAGTTATACCTTGGATCTGCTGCCACGACCGGAGCAGCGCGTCTGGATGTGGAAGCGTACGTGGGAGATCGTGCGTGAGAAGCAAATCATGATTGCAGATTTCTGGAACTGCGGCACTGCCTCGGATGGGTGCATCGCCGGCGCGCGCTCCAGCGGCTATATGTACATCGACTGGAACGGCAAGATGATGCCATGCGTGTTCGTGCCCTACTCGGCAGGCAACATCAAGGAGATCTACCAGAACGGCGGCACGCTGGACGACATCTACGATGCGCCCTACTTCCGGGCCATCCGTGAATGGCAGGCTGAATATGGCCTGGCAAAGCGCAAGCCGGAGGAGCACGGCAACTGGCTGGTGCCTTGCTCGATCCGCGACCATTACGATGTGGGACGGCGGCTGATCGACACGTACAAGCCGGAGCCGGAGGACGAGAACGCTGCCGAGGCATTGATGGATGGCCAGTACTACGAGGGCATGCTGGCGTACGATGAGGAGCTCTATAAGCTCTTCGATCCCATCTGGCAAGAGATGTACCTTAAGAGTGGCCCCACCGGCCCCTGTGAGGATAAAAAGTAGGCTATCACGAGTATCCACTCTGGGGGCAGCTGGATCAACAGCTGCCCCTTTTTGTGTATTAAGAGCCCGCTTTTTTGCACCTGTCGAGCAGTGAGGGTATAATAAAGAAGCTCATTTTTTGGCACCCCCTACGCCGTCGTGGGCCGTTCAGGGGGTGTGTTGTGTCTTGGGCCTGTAATCTCGAACTCTTCCTGGAAGGAGGCAGTTTTCAATGTCAAAGAAGTGGGTTTTTCTGTATGAAGACGTCGACGAGGTAGAAAAGCTCGTTGGTGGTAGTTGGGATAATGTGAAAGCCTTATTGGGTGGCAAAGGTGCTAACCTGGCCGAGATGTGGCGCATCGGCGTACCGGTGCCCCCTGGTTTCACCGTCACCACCGAGGCGTGTAATGCCTACCTCGCTGCCGGCGAAAAATTCCCCGAAGGGATGTGGGAGCAGGAATTGGCTGCTATGAAGGCGCTCGAGAAGAAGACCGGCAAGAGGTTCGGCGACCCCAGCAATCCGCTGCTGGTCTCCTGCCGTTCAGGCGCCAAGTTCTCTATGCCCGGCATGATGGACACCGTGCTCAACATTGGCATGAACGACGAGACGGCGGCCGGCATGGTCAAGCTGACCGGCGATGAGCGCTTCGTCTACGATGCCTATCGCCGCCTGGTCCAGATGTTCGGTAGCGTGGTGCTCGGTATCCCCGATGAACCCTTTGAGGAGGCGCTCGACGAGCTCAAGCGCAAGCGCGGCGTCAAGTCGGACACCGATCTGACCGCAGAGGATTGGAAGGGATTGACCGAGACCTTCAAGCAGATCGTCAAGCACGAAATCGGTCGCGACTTCCCGCAAGATCCCTATGAGCAGCTGCGCCTGGCAACCGAAGCTGTCTTCAAGAGCTGGAACGGCAAGCGCGCTGTGGACTATCGCAACGCCACCGGCATTCCACACAACTTGGGCACCGCGGTGAATATCGTGACGATGGTGTTCGGCAATATGGGGTGGGATTCGGGCACCGGCGTAGCGTTCACGCGCAATCCTGCCACCGGAGAGAAGGCGCTTTACGGTGATTACTTGCTGAACGCTCAGGGTGAGGACGTGGTGGCCGGCATCCGCAACACCAAGCCCATCTCTGAGCTGGAAAATGAGATGCCCGAGACGTATCGCCAGTTCCTCGACATCTGCCAGAAGCTGGAGCGGCATTACAAGGATATGCAGGATGTCGAGTTCACCATCGAACGCGGCAAGCTGTGGATGCTGCAGACGCGCGATGGCAAGCGCACCGCCAAGGCAGCGGTCAAGATTGCGGTGGACATGGCCAACGAGGGGCTCATCACTAAGGAACAAGCGGTGATGCGCGTCAAACCGTCGGACGTGGACACGCTGATGCACCCCCAGTTCGACCCCGAGGCTAAGAAGCAGGCAGTGCGGGATGGCAAGCTGCTTGCCAAGGGTGTGAACGCCTCGCCCGGTGCCGCGGTGGGAATGGTTGCCTTCGATGCCGACCTGGCCGAGCAGTGGGGCAAGGCGGGCAAACCCGTGATCATGGTGCGCCCGTTCACCAAACCGGACGATGTCCATGGCATGATCGCCGCCCGAGGCATCCTGACCAGTGAGGGTGGCGCCACCAGCCATGCCGCTGTGGTAGCACGTCAGTTCGGCAAGCCCTGCGTGGTCGGTGCCAGTGATTTGGTGATCGACCTGGAACGGCGCCAGATGAATGCGAACGGCGTCATGGTGAAGGAGGGAGAGTACATCTCCATTGACGGTGCCACCGGTGAAGCCTTCCTGGGCGAGATCCCGACGGTCACCCCGCGCTTCGAGGAACAGACCGAGCTGTTGACCCTGCTCTCATGGGCGGATGAGCTCCGCAAGCTACAGGTGTGGGCCAATGCAGACTATCCCAAGGACGCATTGCGCGCCCGCACCTATGGTGCACAGGGCATCGGGTTGTGTCGTACGGAGCATATGTTCTTCGAGCCCGAGCGGCTGCCCATCGTGCAGCGCATGATCCTGGCGAAGACTGAGGAAGAGCGCCAGAAGGCGTTGGATGAGCTGTTGCCCTTCCAGCGCAGCGACTTCGAGGGTATCTTCAAGGCGATGGACGGGCTGCCTGTGATCATCCGCCTGATCGACCCGCCGTTGCATGAGTTTATGCCCAGCGAACGCCAGCTCCTGGAGGAAGTTATCGAGATGCGCGTCAAGGGCATCACCAAGGGGCTGGCTGAAAAAGAGGCGCTGCTTGCCGCCGTCGAGAGTATGCACGAGAGCAACCCCATGATGGGTCTGCGCGGCATCCGTCTCAGCATCGTTATGCCCGGCATCGTCAAAATGCAGGTGCGCGCCATCTTCGAGGCGGCATGCAACATGGCCAAGCAAGGTGTGGTAGTTAAGCCGGAGGTGATGATCCCGCTGGCCGGTCATGTGAACGAGCTGAAGGTGATCCAGCCCCAGCTGGAGGCCATTGCCCAAGAGGTGATGAGGGAGAAGGGCATCACGGTCGAGTACAAGTTCGGCACGATGATCGAGGTGCCGCGCGCTGCCATCACGGCGGATGAGATCGCCAGCGTGGCCCAGTTCTTCTCCTTCGGCACCAACGACCTGACCCAGATGACCTTCGGTTACTCGCGTGACGATGCCGAAG
>Ga0123519_10012474_pt1 | contig 12352 bp, 11 predicted proteins | sample YelNatPaOPRAMG02_FD_87396 | JGI IMG/M metagenome (GOLD analysis project Ga0123519, IMG submission 87396) | Hot spring microbial communities from Yellowstone National Park - Yellowstone National Park OP-RAMG-02 (version 2) | ecosystem: Environmental > Aquatic > Thermal springs > Hot (42-90C) ... | reverse complement strand
TATAAATTTAAAATGAGTCCTTTAACGATATGAAAGGGTGTGCTTTAAAGGTTAGGTGTCTTGAAAAACATCTGTTTAGCCGTTTTATTGAGCAAAGCGTTTTCTTTTCGGGTTGTTTTTGAGGGAAGAGTTGCTGAAACGATATGATTACCGGATTCACGCTTTGTCCCTTGTTTAAGGGGTGGTGAAATGGGTAGATTTGAACGGGTTGTGGAGTGCCTTAAACGATACAAACCTGAGAAAATCATCGTTTTCGGCTCCTATGCTAGGGGAGAGACGGATGAGTATAGTGACTTGGATTTCGTGGTGATTAAAAAAACGAATAAGAGGTTTCTGGAAAGGTTAATTGAAGTGGCGAAGTTATTGGATGATGATCTGGGAAAGGTAGACGTGTTCGTATATACGCCAAGGGAATTTCGGGAGATGATGGAGCAGGGGAATCCGTTTATAGAGGAGGTTTCAAAGGATGGGAGGATTGTATATGAAGAGAAGGGGGGTGAAACGTGATGAAGCTGAATAGGGAAGATGCGTTAAGATGGCTTGAGCAGGCGGAGCATAATTTAAAAGTCGCTGAACATAACTTCAAAGCAAGCTTTTACTCTGACGCTTGCTTTATGGCGGAGCAAACTGCCCAGGCGGCGCTTAAAGCGTTCATAGTTTACCATAAAAAGCGTTTAATCTGGGAACACTCAATCCAGGAGCTCGCTAGGATCAGCGCCCAATACGATGGGAATTTTGAAGAATTTATTGAGTATGGAAAAATATTGGATAGGTATTACATACCTACCCGGTACCCTGACGCGTTGGCGAGGCCGGCGGTACCTTATAAAACGTATACTGAAAAAGACGCTAGGGAGGCGTTAAATTTTGCTAGGAAGATGGTAGGTAAAGTTTCTGAAAAGATAAGGGGGATGAGTAGCAGATGAATGAGGTTGAACGTAGAAAGCTGTAAGTTTTCCAAACAGTTGTATAATTTATGTTTATGGTTCTTGAGGAGAATGATGTGGAATACTGTTCTGTTAAGTTATTTACTACAATTGGACTGTAGCTCGATTCCGCGATCCATCGCAGAACCTCAAAATACCCTAGAACATTTATATGCGCGGCATGTTAATCAGTGACCCCTACGAGACGCTTAAATAATGGTGGAGTGAAAATCCTTTTTTAGCGGGGGTACCCGAGGCCTAAACCACCATGGTTTAGATGGGAGTCAGGTCAAAGGGGCAGGTCTAGGCTTCTAAGCCTAGGGCCAAACTTAAGATCCTAGGAAGCATGGGATGGGAGATCCTGTGGCGCAGGCCTTCGTGGGTTCGAAGCCCACCCCCCGCACCAGTTCCGAACGGATCATGGCCGAGAAGGACCTAAAGATTAAAATACCGAAAGAATAGAAGTGAAGGATTGCCCCTATAACGTTTATGATGGAACGTAGCTCAGTTACCGGGTGGGCAAAAAATAAGCAAGCTCCACCAGACCAACGAGAAGCTTATTTTCAGTTCTCCGATCACCTTCCCAGACCTGCCGAATGAATTCCAAACTTTGAAGGAGACGGTTAACGTTGGTTGCTTTAAATCGTTATAAGCCTGACCCGGGTTATCTGCTTTAATTTATGGCTTCATTTATGGCTTCTGACCGACCCTATGATTTGTTTCATCTAATCATTTTGGGGTTTTCCGCATCTTCCACAGAATTTGTCGGATTCTCCGATTGGAGCACCGCAGTGGATGCAATAGGCTCCGACTACTTCAGGAGGTTTTCTCTCAACCCCCTCCCGGCCGACGGTGAGTTTAGGAGCGCTGATTTGTGGGACTCTTTTCTTCTTGTAGAATACGAGGGCTCCAATGATCGCGATGACTAGAACCGCGACCACTATCACAGGCCAGCCGACCGTGATAGGAGCGGTCACTGAAATCGTGTACTCTCCTGCATCCATAGTTTCCCCAGCCACGTTTAGGACGAAAGGAACTGTGTATTTGCCCGCTTCTCTGCAGAGAAGTTTAATCGTGAAGTCTTTGGTCTCCCCTGCTTTAATCTCGGTGGGAGGTGAAGCCTCGACGAACTCGATGCCCTCTGGTAGAATAGGCTTTAACTCCACCGTTTTCGCAGGCGTGGTCCCCTCATTCTTTAGGCTGACGGTGAATGTTACATAGTCTCCCGGACGTATCGCAACCCCCTTCTCAGGAGTCGTTTTCACCCCAACCAATCTGATTTCGACGTTCGGCTCCGCTACCGCTATGCGAAGGGTGACCGCGCCTTCCAGCGGGACGCTTTCCAGGGTTGCTGTTACTTGGGCAGTGTAGGTGCCTGGGTTCTTACATAGGAATTCGAAGGTGAAGTCCCTGGTCTCTCCTGCCTTTATCTCGGTTGGGGGAGGAGCGCTTATGAGCTCAACACCGGATGGAGTTTGCGAGTTTAGCTCCACCGTCCCAGCGGAGGTTCCTTCGTTTCTAAGAGTGATGATCAAGGTGAAGTGGTCGCCTGGATATAGGGGCGTTCCTTCTTCAGGAATCGTTCTGAGACCGACTGTCGATATAACCGCCCCACCCTGGGCTGTTGTCTGGGTGGGCGTCGTCTCCGCTGTCGTTGCAACCGTTGTCAATGTGGTTAAAGTGGTGGTTGTGGTGGCTTCTTTGGATAGTACGGTGAAGTGGTCTGTGAACTGGTACTTGCCTTCTATGTAGAAGAGGACGGACCAGAAGCCTGGTTTCTCGAAGACTTTTTCTTCTAACGGTAGATAGCTGAACAGCCATTGGGTTGCTTGGCCGGGGGCGGTCTCTTTGGACTCCTCTCTCCAAAGGTTGTTTTCCGGGTCTCGCCACTTCCAAGTACACGTGTAGACTTTTTCGACGTTTCTCAACTGTACCCATGAGATGACGTAGGGGTCGGATTTGGTGAAGTCTGTTTTGAACCGTATCGGCCGATTCTGCGCGTCAAGCTCAGAAGCAATCACATGGCTTTCAATCCTCTGGCCCTGGATCGCCGAAGTATAAAATGAAATAGTCATTAACAATGTTAGGAAGATGAGTGGAACCATACTTTTAACATTTAACTCCAAGCTTACTCGCACCTCTTCAAAATAGATCTTACAATTACTCTAGCTTATAAAATCTACCTAGCTAGCTGCACAGCTAACTGTATTTGGCGCTTTACGCCATTAAGAGAAATGTGAAAAAGCTTTTCATGGCAAATTATGCAAATTTTACATCGCGAATTTTAGCACATGCAAAGATAGGTTTGAATTGCCCACGTTTCTCATCCATGATAAATCATAAAAAGTCGCGCTGAAAGCGTAGATTTTTACAACCGATCTTTAAACATGCATCTCTAACTCAACGTGTTTAAAAACCTGTCACCCTTAAAATCCCCTGGAGGAGGTGTGCACGAATTGGATCGTGAGGTTAAGCATAAGCCTGGCATGTTATTCATCAGGCTAAGTCCTGGGAAATATTCATACTTGAAATACAAGGTGGAGGATGGAAGGCTAAGGATTCTAAGCACTTACACTCCTAAGGAGTTTAGGGGAAAGGGTCTAGCCGCCAAGCTGATGGAGGAGGCTGTAAAATACGCTGAGAGAAACGGATTAACCTTAGTGCCGGAGTGTAGCTACGCGAGAAGTTATCTGGTCAAAAAACAAAAGAACCTATTTGAATCAGAGGAGTCAAAACTAAACATTGGTGGAAGGAAAAAGGGTTAGACATGATACGTATAAAATGTTAAGTGTTTAGCGAAAACCTCATTTAACCAAGCTATGTAATCGCCTTGTATAAGCCTCTCGTCCACCGTTTCTCCTCACCTTAATGGATTGAAGCATCGTCGGACGATAATTGTTTAAAACAACTCCATTCTAACAATTGTTGGAGTTAGATTTATGGGCTACGCCGCATCTTGGAGCGGAGGTAAAGACGGGTGCTTAGCGTGCTACAAGGCGATTCTAAGAGGATACGAAGTTTCCCATCTCTTGAACTTTGTTTTAAATGAACCCTGTAGACCAGGTGTTCACGAAGTCTCATCTGAGTTGACTCGACTGCAAAGCCAAGCTATTGGAATACCACTACTTCAAGTGAAGACGACGTGGGTTAGGTATGAAGACTCCTTCAAGAAGATGGTTGCCCGTTTAATTCCCCTTGGGTTGAGGGGGGTTGTTTTCGGAGACATCTACTTGACGGAGCATAAAGCCTGGGCGGAGAGGGTTTGCAGTGGAATGGGTTTAGAAGCCGTTGAACCACTCTGGGGGGAGGTGCCTGAAAGAGTTCTCCTCGAATTCATGCGCCTAGGCTTCGAAGCCATCATCATCGGGGCGAAATCCAACCTATTCGGCAAGGAGTGGGTTGGCCGCAGGGTGGATGATGAATTCTACCGTTACCTGAAGGATGAAGGCATCGACTTCTGTGGGGAAAACGGTGAATACCACACCGCTGTCATTGACGGACCCCTGTTCCGTAAAGGAGTACGGGTCACCGGTGGGAGAACAGTTTTAAGAAACGGACTCTGGATCCTGGAAAATGTCAGATGCACGCTTTAAGCCCGAGGCTCTTAAGGCGGCTCCGGGAAGCCACACTTAAACTCTACGTAAAAGGAGTTATCTATTAAAACCACTAGTGTAGGCCGTTGAAATTAGCGGTGTGGCCTTTAATGGGCATTCCTTTAAATCGTAATCCCATTACTAAAGGGAGTTGAAGCCCTAACAGAACATAGGTGAGGTGTGGGGGGTTGAGTTCAAGTCGAGTTGACAAGGTGGGGTTTAAGCTGGTTAAGCCTCCTAAGGAGGGCTCGAGGATTCTTTCCCTTAACGGGTCCTTAAAGGTTCCTGAAAACCCCATCATACCCATCATTCCTGGAGACGGCGTCGGCCCAGAGGTCTCCCAAGCGGCGGTGAAAGTGGTGGACGCAGCGGTGGATAAGGCTTACAAGGGTCGTAGGACCGTTCACTGGCTTCCATTGCCAGCAGGGGAGTCATCCAACCGAATATACGGGGATCCCCTTCCCAGGGACACGTTGGAAGCGCTTCGCTTCTACGTTGTTTCGATCAAAGGTCCACTGGTGACTCCTGTGGGAGGTGGGTTCAGAAGCGTTAACGTGGCGTTAAGGATGAAGCTTGACCTCTACGCTTGCGTGAGGCCTGTGAAGTGGATAAAGGGCGTTCCCTCCGTTGTCAGAAACCCCGAAAAGCTTGACGTAGTAATCTTCAGGGAGAACACTGAGGATGTTTACGCTGGGTTGGAATGGGAGGCTGGTTCACCTGAGGCTTTGAAGCTCATCGAATTCATGGAGAGGGAGGCGGGGTTTAAGGTTAGAAGAGACTCGGGAATCGGAGTTAAACTCATCAGCGAGTGGGCGTCCAAGAGGCTGGTGAGGGCGGCAATTAAATACGCCATAGGACATGGGAGGCGTTCGGTTACCCTTGTTCATAAAGGGAACATCATGAAGTACACGGAGGGCGCGTTTAGACGTTGGGGATACGAAGTGGCATTGCAAGAGTTCCGAGACCTCGTCGTCACAGAGGAGGCAGGAGATGGAGGAGTTGGTGGACGGTTGCTAGTGAAGGATAGAATAGCGGACTCCATGTTCCAGCAGGTGTTGCTTAGGCCTGAAGAATACGATGTGTTGGCCACCATGAATCTTAACGGAGACTATTTATCCGACGCCTGCGCCGCGCAGGTTGGAGGCCTAGGATTGGCGCCTGGAGCCAACATAAACTTCGAGTCCGGTGTGGCTTTGTTTGAGCCCACCCATGGAGCGGCTCCTAAATACGCTGGTTTGGATAAAGCGAATCCCAGCTCCATGATATTATCCGCCGCCATGATGCTGGAATACATGGGATGGTTGGAGGCCAGCGATTTGATCAGAAGATCCCTAGAGCAAACAATTTTAAACAGGACGGTAACCTACGACCTTCATAGACAGCTTGAAAACGCCACGCTGCTTCGATGCAGCGAGTTCGCGGAAGCCGTTGTCTCCAACATGGAGGAGGTGTAGAAAAAGCTTTACTGGTAAACCACGCGTTTAACCGGAGGCTTTCCCCTCCTTTATCACCTTTATCAGCTCTGGAACAACCTCGTAGAGGTCACCGACGATTCCGTAGGTGGCCACATTAAAGATGGGCGCGTTGGGATCCTTGTTTATCGCCACGATTACATCCGAGGTTTGCATTCCAGCTAAGTGCTGAACGGAACCTGATATTCCGCAGGCGATGTAGAGTTTAGGCCTCACCGTTCTCCCGCTGAGTCCCACTTGATGGGAGTAGTCGATCCAGCCTTCATCGACGGCTGACCTGCTGGCTCCTACGGCTCCGCCTAGGAGGGAGGCCAACTCGCCCAGTAGCTTGAACCCCTCCGGACCTCCTAGCCCTCTACCTCCTGAAACGACGACGTCGGCGTCGACGATGGAGACTTCAGCCTCCTGTCTTCTAAACTCTAAGACTTGAGTTCGATCCAGTAGGCTCCGCGTGTCCACGGTTCTATTCTCTACTTCGCCTTGGGGGTTAGGCTTCGGCTCCGCCCTCTTCATCACCTTATACCTCACCGTAGCCATTTGAGGCCTGTTCCTGGGACAGAGGATGGTGGCCATAATGTTGCCTCCGAAGGCAGGTCTGGTTTGGAGGAGGTTACCCTTCTCGTCCACTTCAAGTCCAGTGCAGTCAGCGGTTAAACCTGTTCGAAGCATGGTTGAAACCCTAGGGGCGAGGGATCTGCCCGTGGAGGTTGCGCCTATCAGCAGGATGCTAGGCTTCACCTCTCTCACCAGGTTAGCGATGATTTGACTGTATGGGTCGTCCCTGAAGTCCCTTAAAACCGGGTGAGAGTAAACGTATATTTTCATCACACCGTATTTGAGGAGCTCTTGGGCGCATTCGTCCACGTCTTCGCCCAGTAAGACGGCTTGTAAAGGCTCCCCCAGCTTTTCAGCCAGCTCTAACCCCTTTCCCACCAGCTCGTAAACCACGGGCGCCAACTTTCCACCCCTCTGCTCGGCGAACACCATCACTCCCTTATACTGGGATAGATCCACCTCTTTCAGCTCCCTTTTCTCAATGGATATGGCTGAGACCGGGCATCGGGATACACATATTCCACAGAACCTACAATCCTTGAACTCCGGGTATCCATCCACTAACATGACGCATCCGAAGGGGCAGACATCAGCGCACAGCCCGCACTTCACACACTTCTCCTTTTCAACGTTAATCTCAGGCATCTCAAACACCTTTTATATAACCTTTAATTCCTTAAGCTTCATGTACAGGGTTTCCGCCTGAATCCTAGGGGGACCTTCAATCCTCTCTCCCTTAGAGGGTGGTTCAGGAGTGAATACTTTGATCACCTGGGTCGGCGACCCATCCAACCCGTATCTTGAGCGCTCGCCTTCCAAGTCTCCGGCTCCCCACTTCTTAACCTCCGCTTTCCTCGCCATCAACTTCGTTTTAAGGGATGGAAGTCTAGGCTCGTTTATTCCCTTTAACACTGTGATTAGGCATGGCAGGGGGCATTTAATCACCTCCAAGCCATCCTCTACAAGCTTCTCCACAACCAAGTAGTCATCAGCTATTTCATTGATCCTGTTCACGTAAGCTACGTGGGGTATTCCAAGCTCCTGAGCCAGTCCAGGACCCACCTGACCCGTATCCCCGTCTGTGGTTTTCATCCCACATATGACCAAGTCGAATCGACCGATCTTCCTGATTCCACAGGCCAACGTATAGGAGGTGGCGAGGGTGTCGGCGCCAGCGAAGGCCTTATCCGTCAACAATACTCCTTCATCACAGCCCATCGCCAAAGCATCCCTTACAGCTTCCTCAGCTTGAGGAGGCCCCATGCTGATCACCGTCACCTTTCCCCCAACCTTCTCCTTAATCCTTAACCCTTCTTCAATGGCGTGTAGGTCGAACGGGTTAATGATCGCTGGAACCCCCTCACGCATCAACGTCCCAGTTTTAGGGTCTATTTTCACCTCGGTGGTTTCAGGCACCTGTTTCACGCACACAACAATCTCCACCGTTAAATCCTCCTCACTGGGCTGAGTTTACACGTAGAGCCTAAGTCATGTAGGTCGCCAATAAATCTACCGGACAAAATTATAGGCAGCCTTCGCCGCCATCCTCTGATCATCGGTTCAGGAAGTTTGGGAAACGTTAAATAAAGATTCACCTTTTACCTCCGGGATGGAGGTTGAAGGTGCTTTGCCCTCATACGGTAAGGTAACTAGGGAGCTTTTAGACGAGTTGAGGGGGATTGTAGGCGATGAGCACATTATTACTGAGGGGCCTTCCATGAAGGATTACTCCCATGACGAGATGGCTGAGGACATAGCGATTACCTATATGCCCGATGTGGTGGTGAAACCGGGGAGCGTTGAGGAGGTTTCAAGGATCCTGAAACTTGCGAACGCCCATTTGATCCCCGTCACTCCCCGGGGGGCTGGAACAGGGCTCAGCGGGGGGGCGGTCCCAGTTTACGGTGGGATAGTTCTATGCTTGGAGCGCATGAACACAGTTCTCGAGGTAGATGAAGATAATTTAATGATGACAGTGGAGGCTGGAGCCCCGTTGATGAGCATCTACAAGGCGTTGGAGGGAACAGGCCTATTCTTCCCCCCACATCCAGGGGATGAAAGCGCTCAGATCGGGGCCTCCGTGGCCACTAACGCCGGGGGGGCGAGAACCGTGAAGTACGGGGTCATGAGGGATTATGTGAAGGGCGCTGAAATCGTACTCCCTACTGGTGAAATTTTGAATTTAGGGGGAAAGTTAATGAAGAACAATACGGGTTACAGCCTCCTCCACCTTTTAATCGGAAGCGAGGGAACATTGGCCGTGTTTACGAAGGTCATTTTAAGGTTGCTACCTAAACCCAAGGAGTCCATGATCCTCATCATGCCGTTCAACGAGGTGGGCGACGCCATTTCCGCTGTCCCCGACATTTTGAAGAGTGGGGAAATACCCTTGGGCTTGGAATACTTGGAGAGGGAGTGTATAACCCCCACGGAGAAGCTGACTGGGGAAACATGGCCCGCCAAGGGTGAAGCCTTCCTAATGGTGGTCGTCGTGGGGAAAAGCGAAGACGAATTATACTCCATATGTCAGGAGATAGCTAAAATAGGGGAGGAGAGGGGAGCCTCAGACATACTGTTAGCGGACAAGAGGAGGGATCAAGACGTCATCATGAATATTCGAAGCAACATATATGAGGGGTTAAAGCCTGAAACCCTTGAAATCCTCGACATAGGAGTACCGCCGAGTAAAATCGCGGAGTTTGTTCGAACCGTCAAGAAGATTTCCTCCGAAGAGAACGCGTCCCTACCGGTTTATGGTCACGCTGCGGATGGAAACGTTCACGTTCACGTAATGAGGACTGGGCTGGGAGAAAACTGGAAAGACACGTATCTCCGAGTTAAAAAGAGGCTGTTCGAGGCGGGGAAGGCATTGGGCGGCGTGATCACCGCGGAGCATGGGGTGGGAGCCCAGAAAATACCGGACCTACATTACACCCTAACCCAGAAGGAAATAGAGTTGATGAAGGCCATTAAAGGGATCTTCGACCCAAACAACATCCTGAACCCGGGAAAGGTGCTACCTCCGAATCGGTGAAGGAAAAGCTGAAGCTGGTTAATTGAAACCCTTCTTAAATCCCGTTAACCGCTCATTTCTCGGTAAAGTATGGGATCACTTTTTCGCCGAACAGCCTAATGGAGTTCATTACGCGGTCGTGGCTCATCCCTGGGAAGTGCATTCGGAAAACCATATGGTCGACGTTAAGTCGACTCCTATATTTTTCGATGGAGGCGATGCATTCATCTGGGTCTCCTATGATGAACCGGTCTTGACTGATTTTTTCGAAGTTCTCTTCCGCGTCCCCGGTGAAGAAGGGATGCTCCGAAGACGCGTAGTCCCCCAGGTACATGTGTATGAGGTGAGGTTTAGCCTCCTCCACAGCCCTGTCATGGTCTTCGGCTACGTAGAGCTCCCTGTTCAGCGGAATCTTCAGGTCGGATACATTTTTCCCCAACCGCTTCAAAGCGTCCCTGTAGATTTTTAACCCTTCCTCCAGTCTAGGTAGGTCTCCAACCGGTCCTGGAAACCAAGTGTCCCCCATTTCAGCCGCCCGCTCTATAGCACTCCTCATCCATCCTCCAATCCATATTGGAGGTCGAGGCTTCTGAACAGGCCTAGGATCGATTGTCACATCCTTGAACCTGTAGAACCGCCCTTCATGGGAAACAGACTCCTCCATCCATAACCGTTTTATTATCTCCAGTTGCTCCTCCATCCTTCCAGCCCTTTCCTTCAAGGGTATGCCGAAGGTGTTGAAGTCCCTAGGCCTATAGCCTACGCCGACCCCTAGGATAAACTTCCCCTTCGTAAGCACGTCTAGCATGGCTCCCTCCTCCGCTACCCTCACAGGGTCGTTGATGGGGAGAATCATGATGTTCGTGCCCACCTTCATTCTTCTAGCGTGAGCCGCTAAGGTTCCAAGAGCCAGTAAGGGCGAGGGCAAATAATCCCTGTTACAATGATGCTCCATGATCCAAACAGAGCTGAAACCAACCTTCTCGGCCAGCAAAGTCTGTTCCAACGCTTCTTCAAAGTAGTCTCCAAACATCTTCGGGTTCAACCCGAACTCCACACAGACACCCCAAACCAACTCACCACCTCTCCTAGTTAAAATTTTCCCAGACAGTATTCACAACCATTGATAATGAATCATCCAACCAGTCTGACCTCTGCCCACATTACGTTTCACAGACTTGAAGCATGACTATACGAGGGGATTGGGAGAAACTTGATTGAAAATCTGGAGTCCTTTCTCCGCTAAAGCCCATTGGTAAATGTTTCAGTAGAATCGTGAAACATGCACCTCCGCGAAGAAGACCTGGCGGGGTAAATGAATTTATAAAGGAAATGGAGGAATAAAGGTTACAGTGAGTTTTCATCTGATCCTGAGGCGCAATGAGCTCCTGTATTGAACACTGGGCGAAAACCTTCACCCTACTGGCGTTAACAGTTTCAACGCCTTCAAGTCTCATAGCGAAGGCGAATGAAGGATGGTTGTTCTTAGTGGAGCAAGTTTCCGGTGAAAGGTTAATCAAGTATGTGGAAGATTTAGTGGCTTTCAAAACGAGGTACGCGCTGTCGGGTGGCGCTAACTTCTCGGCTAAATACTTATACCGGTATTTCTCCACCTTACGAGGGTTTAACGTGTCTTTCCACCTTTTTCCCCTTCCATTAGAGGATCGAAGGGTAGGCTTGAACGTGGTCGCGTGTAAGCCAGGGGTACGTGAAAGCGCCGGGCATATTCTATTGTTCGCTCATTATGATTCCGTGTCAAATGACCCCTACGCTTCGGCGCCTGGCGCTGATGACAACGCGAGTGGAGTAGCAGTGATGATGGAAGCCGCCTATGTCATGAGCTTATATGATTGGAATCGAACATTGATTTTCACAGCCTTTTCCGGCGAGGAGATTGGTTTCATCGGCTCATCCGCATGGGCGAAGGAAAACGAGGATCTCCTTAAAAACGTCGTGGGAGGAGTTTGCCTCGACGGCGTGGGAAGGGGTGAGACTGTATCCATCATGTACGCGGATGAACAGTCTAAGGCCCTCGCAGACCTCACGTTAAACGTCTCCATTATGTTGGGCTTCAAGGACTTTCGGGAGGTGGCCAGCGTCCTAGGAGTTGAAGGAAGCGACAGCCATGTTTTTCTAGAGCGTGGGTTAAAGGTCATCCGCCTATGGGACGAAGACGCAACGTCCATTCACAGCCCCTTAGACCTACCTGAAACCCTTTATCCAAACCGATTAGTTGAAACATGTAAAGTGATCACAGCCACCCTACACCTCCTATTAACTGAGTCCTTCAAGGACCTATATCCAGGAAAGACGGTTAAACTTAAAAACGAGGGAGCACGGAGCCTCCTGTTAGCCGCAGTCCTAGCAAGCTCCCCAACCTTCCTCCTCATCTACACGCTGTTAAAATGGAGGAAACGCTTCCCCTCTTCTCAACGGTGGGTGAAAACCACTCTTACAGCTTATATTTCAGGAATCGATTCCCCATTCATCTTCGATCAACCTTCTAACCATAAGTTGTCGAAGGATGAAATATTAGGCTCCCTTAGATGCCGGAACGAGCATTGACCCCCACAATCGCCTTGTGGGTGAGCGCGGTTACCGAGCACTCCACAACAAAAGTAAGGATGATGCAATCCTAACCCCCAAGGCTTTCACAATGCGACACGATGCAACACATGACTAAATTAGTTGTTTCGCTAGGGTGGAAAACGCCTCGGTGTGGCTGTTCGCGATTAAGCCTTTAACGTTTAAAAACCTTGGACCAGTTAGTTTTAATATTCGTTAACCTAATTT
>Ga0123519_10012468_pt1 | contig 12356 bp, 9 predicted proteins | sample YelNatPaOPRAMG02_FD_87396 | JGI IMG/M metagenome (GOLD analysis project Ga0123519, IMG submission 87396) | Hot spring microbial communities from Yellowstone National Park - Yellowstone National Park OP-RAMG-02 (version 2) | ecosystem: Environmental > Aquatic > Thermal springs > Hot (42-90C) ... | reverse complement strand
TACTCAATAGTCCTCCTTTGACACCGTAGACATTACCGCTTATATCCTATTGGTATTATGTATACCGGCTCTGCTGCTTCGTCTATCAACTTCTTCACCAAGCTATCATTAAAAGCACCAACCATAACAGAACCTAACCCTAAGCTGACAGCCTCCAAACTTATGTTTTGACCAACGTGCCCCACCTCGATATGCACATACCTAACACCTCTACCACCGTAGCGCGCTGTTGTCCTCTCGTATCTTGCGGCGATAACGATGTTCACAGCAGCTTCGCATATAAACTCTTGATAAAGCGCAGCCTCCATAAGTGCCCTAACCCTATCTTCAGAAGCCACTTTAATCAAAGAGTGGTCTAAAGGGCGATATCTGTAGACACCAGCCTCAACCTCCTTAACACCACCCTGCTTCACAAACACAAAGATTTCAAGCGGGTAAGTAGCACCAGCAGACGGCGCACTTCTACCACCAGATTCGGGCTCAGTCACACCCTGCGCAGCCCATAGAAGCTGTGAAAGATCCTCAAGCGAAATAGGGGTTGGTGAAAACTCTCTTACAGATCGTCTAACTGCAATCGCTTCCTCAACAGACATCGGACCTTTGGTCCTAGGTTTAGGCAGCTTAAGCAGGTTGGAAGCCAAGCTGGATGATCAATAAGGTGGCTTCGGTTTAAATGTTTACCTGGTGGTTCAGAATTAAACGCTTTAAGCGATGATTGGGGAGAAGCTTCTAAGTTATAAGCCTAGACCAGCTCTAACTTCGGGGCTCATCCTATCTGGTGTCCAGCGTTCGTCGACTAAAGTTACGTCGACATTCTTTACGCCCTCGACGCTGAGCACAGCTTCCTTCACCTGCTCAACTAAGAAGAATCCCATTGGGCAGCCTGGTGCGGTTAAGATCATCTTTATCTTCACATCTCCATCCTCTATCTTCAGATCGTAGATCAGCCCTAAGTCAACGATGTTAATCGGGATCTCTGGGTCATAGCAGTTCCTCAAGGCTTCAAGGACCTTTTCTCTTAAATCAGCCAACTACATCTACCACACCAAATATTGCGTTCGCGCAAGATATTATCTTTTCGGCTCCGGCTAAGGTGGTAAGAATAGCAGTTTTTCAGGTGGGAGTAGTTTGTTTAGCTGCTCAGCTAAGAGCATGTAGAGCCCGCCTTTAAGCATACTTATGGGCGAGAGGCTTCTCTCTAACTCTTCGTTGGAGGATAGTCTCTTCATCTGCTTCTTTGCGTTAATTTCTATCTTTCTTTTAATTTTCTTCATCAGATCCCCATATATTTTTGCCGGCTCTAAACACTTCTCCTCAGCCTTGATCAAAGCCTTAACCGCCAAACGGCCACTTAGAGCAGCGTTATCCATGCCTACACCCCGATATAAGTCAACTAGACCAGCAGCATCACCAACCAGCAAAACATTTCCTTCCCCAAAGTAGACGATGCTCTTTAGGGTTGAGGAGAAACCTTCTCTCCTAACAACCGCTCCTCTTAACCTATACCTTTCTTTAACATAATCGAAGAAGGCTTTTGCGTAGTGCAGAGGGTTCTCGTTAGCACCAGTCCCTATCACCCATTTGTCATCCTTCAGATATACCCAAGCGAACATCAGAGGTGAAAACTCCTTTCGATAAAACATGTACAAGGTGTTAGGATCTAGGTTCGCTTCACCAACAAAATAGTAGTTGACCGTAGCGCCTGAAGCTCTTCTATCAAAGTCTTGAGGGCGTAGTCTTCTTCTAATAGTTGAGAGCATACCATCAGCGCCAATTAGGTAGCGAGCTCTAACTTCCTTAACAGTATTCTGTGTGAGCAGCTTAACAGATACACCCTCCTCATCATCCATAAAATCGATTACACGAGTATGGTCAGAGAATTCGGCACCAGCATCAGCAGCAAGCGAATTAAGCCAACTATCAAATACGTCTCTCCAGAAGTTCAGCATCTCCATCTTACCTTTCAAAACCTTCTCAGATGGTGTTATCATCTCAACTTTGTAGAGTTTGTTGCTGCAGAGCTTCTCAGAGGGGACCCTCGCTCCTAAAAGCTTCTCAAAGTATCTGAACTGGATTCCAGAGCACGGTTTGATTCTGGGCGTCTTATACCTCTCAACCAACAGTGTTCTAAAACCTCTTTGTGCAGCGAACCTAGCTGCTACAGATCCAGCAACACCGCCTCCAACAACTATGACATCGTATCTTTCCAGCAACTACTTTACCTCCTCAATCTTTCTGAAAGCGTCTTCTAACTCAACATAAATCGTTCGACCAACATCCCAAAAGAATAGAATCAAGACGGCTCCAACCATTACTTGCCCCGCTGCAGCTAAATAGGCGCCGACATCTGGTATGATTGTAATGTATGGTGAGATGATGAAGAATAGTATAACGATAGCTGTTACAAGGATGAAGTTTAAAGCGACACTTCTTAGGCGTGAGAGGCGCCTAACATCTAAAGGGATGATCTTTGAGAGGGACTCGTAGCCGATTCTGAAAACCGCTAGTAGATTTCTAAGTAGAGAGAAGAGGGATAAGACCACTATTGTGAGGGCGATGATCCAATACAATGTGCCTAGAGTAAGAGTGGTGCCCGGTATCTGTGTGTTTGCGCCTAGTGATATCGCCGGTAGCAAGGCGTAGGCTATTATCAAAACCACCATTGTCAACATTATGTAGATGAAGGTTTTGAGAACCTTGGTCTTCAAGGGGATTATGCTGCTAACAGTAGGCTGTTCCTCAATTCTCCTGCTCAGCATCCGATCTAGGCTTCGGTAAACCGTTCTACCTAAATTCCAGAAGAAGATAGCGACAACCGCAGCAACGACCAACTGCATAACAGCAGCGATCTGCTCACCGATTCTTGGAATAAGATAAAGGAATGGTGAGAACACCCAATACAATATTAGGATCAGTATTAGGGCTGTAAGGTTTAGGAAAAACCTTGTAGCAGTATTGAGGCTCTTTGGGAGTATGGTGGGAAAGTGATTAAGGACCATTTGTGGAAGGCGGAGGAAGTTCAGGAAGGCTTTAACGAAATCTAATAGGGAGTAGATGAATAGGGCTGCAATTATCAAAAGGATGACAGTGGAGAGCTGAAGACTATATATTGGTATAGTTATCGCAGAAAGAAGCCCTACTAGGGGCGCAAGCGCATACCCAGCAATCAAAATCATTAGGAGAAGTAGAGAGGAAGTGAGTAGTCGGCGAAGTGCGGTAAAAAACTTTTGATGCGCTCTGCCCGCTTCTGAACCCTCAGCCATACCCTTGCTTTCAAGCTTCTGCGCATCAGACTTATAAATTAGATTGCAGTAAAGCGCTGTAACTTGAGTGTTATCGAAGCCTTCGGCAAAGTGATCAAGCTTACACCCGAATACTTACGTTTAAGTCTGAGTGATGTGACGATTCAGGAGTTAAGGAGCTTTGTCAGCTCACACCCGTTGTTAAGAGAGGCGGTGGAGAGCCTTCTTCGATGGGTAGATTACCCTACAATCTGGATTCACGACATAATTGATGTCTTCCTTCAAGCCGTACCAACCACACCAGACGGTGAACACCTCTATAAGCTTGTTATCAAAGCGCGGTATCACGGCGGGGAGAGGACTTATGAGATCCATCTGCTCCCAGAACACGCTGAACACGTTTTATCTGAGATCAAGAAGCTTCTTCAAAAGAGGTTCTAGTAAGAAGGTTGCTTGGAAAGCCTAATTATCCCGGAGGTTATGCTTTAGAGCGATGCCTCACTTAAGCGATTACAGCGCCATCGTTGGACAAAAAGCGGTAGATGAGATAAGGGAGTTAGGTGAGCGGTTAGGTGGTGCTAAGGTAATACATGTGAACTCTACAAGAGTCGGGGGAGGTGTGGCTGAGATCCTTGAGAAGCTCATCCCTCTACTTAGAGACTGCGGGCTGGACGCTGAGTGGTTGGTCATACGAGGCGACGAGAAATTCTTCAAAATCACCAAAGATTTCCACAACGCGCTTCATGGGTCGCCTGTAGCGATCAGCCAAGACGGGTTCGACCACTATTTGAAGGTGAATGAGCGGAACGCAGAGGAAATGGCTGTTCTAAATGAAGCAGACTTCGTGGTCATTCATGATCCTCAACCAGCTGCTTTGATCAAATACTTCCCTAGGCGTAAAGGTAGATGGATTTGGCGATGCCATATAGATGTTTCAACACCAGACCCCTATATCTGGGATTTCCTCAAGAAATTCGTCACACAGTATGATGCTGCTGTCTTCCATACGGATAAGTTTGCAAAGAAGGATCTGCTGATAAGGCAGTTTATAGTACCACCTTCAATAGACCCTCTGAGCCCAAAGAATAAGGAGATGAAGCAGGAGGAAGTGGAGAAAATTCTTAGCAAGTACGGGCTTGATCTTAAGAGGCCGATCATATCTCAGATCGGGAGGTTCGATAAACTTAAGGACCCAGAGGGTGTAGTTAAGGTCTATCAGCAACTTAAATACCCTGAGGGGGTAGTAGAGTTCAGAAGGTTTCTAATGGGTGGCGACCTATTCGACATAACACGCTTAACCAGTGAGCGCATCGATTGCCAGCTCATACTCGCTGGAGGTCTTGCAGCAGACGACCCCGAAGGCGAGGAGGTATATAGATCTGTGCTGCAGCAGGCTGGTGGTGACAAGGATGTGCACATAATACTCCTTCCACCACAATCTGATGTAGATATCAACGCTATGCAGAGGGGGTCGCAGGTGGTGCTACAGAAGTCTCTAAAAGAGGGGTTTGCTTTAACTGTGAGCGAAGCCCTTTGGAAAGGCACGCCAGTAGTTGGAGGTAATACAGGAGGGATACCGCTTCAGATAATAGATGGCGTAAACGGCTTCTTGGTTAATAGCGTAGAGGAAGCCGCTGCTAGGGTGCGTTTTCTCCTTAAGAACCCTAAGAGGGCTAAGGAGATGGGGAGGGCTGGTATTGAGCACGTACGTAAGAACTTCCTTATCACACGCCAAGTTAGAGACCATCTGCTAATGTATCTGACGCTCAAGTATATTCCGATGAAGCTCGTGCAGCTCTAGAGCCTATTGGAAGCACGCCCACGCTCTGTACTCGGCCATCTTCCTCGCTTCGTTATAGCAGCGTTCTGCCATCTCCGCAGCGTTGCTCCAGCGGAAATAGTTGGTCACTCTTCTTATGCAGTTGCTCCGTATAAGTGAGCCTAGCTTTAAGTTGTTTAACACCATCTTGCTGATCTGCGGGTCTGTGATTAGGTCGATATACCGCTTAGCTTCACCATTTAACCCTTTACACGCGAGTTCATCAACCTTCATAATTAGAAGGAGGTTAGTGAGACCTTCGGCGAGTGCTTCAGGTGATTCTGGTGGTATAAGCATGCCCGTGGCCTTCTCACGATGCTCATGAATATCCAATACCGTTTCCCTTAGCCCACCTACACCAGCACCCGCAACAGGCGCTCCGCAGACCATAGCTTCAAGGGCAGCTATCCCGAATGGCTCCCAACGCGAGGGCATAGCATATGTGTCAGTAGAGAGGTAGCTTAAGTGGAATAGTTTGCTCTCGCCGAAGATTAATCGCACATTATCTATGTATTTTGCTGCTTCGTAAACCACCTTATATATGAGATCTGTCTGATGAATTGGTATTAGTAGTAGAAGAAACCTTGTGTCTGGCAGTTTGCTTATCACGGTAGGAACAGATCTTAGCAAAATATCAACACCTTTCTGCCAGTCCAGCCGCCCGGTCATCAGCACAAGTGGACCATCTTCTTCAAACGGTTTGACAGTACCCCCTTCCTGTAACGCTCCTACGCCACTAAAACCGTGAATTAACCTTCTTAACTCCTCATCTCTAATAAACGGTTTATCTTCACCCAGGGCTTTGGTTAATAGAAGCCGCCTCATATCCCATCTTCTTACTTCACTTACGCCAAACTCAGACTTAATCCTCTCCCCAAACGTTCTAAACACATCGTCCAGCAGAGTACTATACTCCCAGTCACAGCCGTTGTAGATCACCCCAGTCTTTCCTCTAATCCCTTCGCCTACAAACGAAAGGATGTCTTCGAGATACGAGTAGCTGACGGTGATGAGGAGGTCTGCTTCATAAGCTCCAAACTTCTCGAAGTATCCCTCTGCTAGGAGATCCCAGACTTCTCTGCACCCGCCTTTAAAGTGGTGTTTACCGTTGAGCCAGATGAAGTGCGCCTCATCCTTAATCTGACACCATCCTTCACCCATGTAACTCCAGCTGCTGCGCCGCATATTCAGCAGATGTATGGTGAAGACTGTGGGGCAGAAGTATCTCCTTTCCTCCAGATCTTGCTTGGCTGAGATGCCTGCTGGGACGGTGTGCCAATCGTGTAGGTGAAGCAAATGAGGAAGATCACCAAAAGCACCAGTTACACAGAGGTGGTCTATGTATGCTCTAAGCCCCTTAGCGAAAAGCGACATCTTCTCAAACATAACTGCGTCGTTGTAAATGATTGGGTTATCTAGCCATCGGCTTGTCTCGGAATCGGCTCCGCTGAACAGATAATACTCCACACCATCCGAAACTCCGCGCTCTAAAGCTATCTTATATGGGTAGAGCTTACCGTCTTCGCCTCGCCTAAAGCCCTCAACCAAATAATCGCCCACTCTACGGAAACCATACTTTAATCTAATATCTGGCTCCAGATGCCTACCGTGACTAGGCATAAACACCCTAACCCTATACTTCCTCGCCAAAGCGCGTGCTAGATTATAGACCGCAACCCCCAGCCCTCCAACCGAAGCCAAACCTTGGCATTCGAATGTAAGCATCCAGATGTTCTTATCAACAGAGAGATCGTCAGGAATCCAAGCACTGAGTGTCCGATGCATTACACCACTCCTTATAGTAAAGGGGGATAAGTTTTTATCTTCGCTAGGGGAAGGTTTAAATATATACCCTTTGGAGAGGTATGTGGTCGTTTTGTGGAGGGTGTTTTAGTAACCGTATAGGCTCGAGCGTGAATATAAAATATGCTAGAAGAGGAAGTTGAAAAAGAAAAAATTAGCGGGCTCAGAGTAACTGAGCACATCTACGTCCCCAAACACGAAATACTATCTGAAGAAGAAGCACAGGAACTCCTGAAGCGAATACACGCAACACCGGAGCAACTACCTTATATCCGCGCCTCAGACCCAGTCGTCAGAGAACTTGGTGCGAAACCCGGTCAGATACTGAAGATAACACGCCGAAGCGAGACAGCTGGTGAATCAGTCTACTATAGGTATGTGGTGGAGTGAGATGAGGCAAGAAAAGTTGGATTCTTGGTTGATCCTTCGGGATATCCTTGAGACAGAGGGGGTTGCTAGGCAGCACCTTAACTCGTATAATGAGTTCGTTGAGAAGCAGCTACAGAGCATAATAGATGAAGTTGGGGAAATAGATATTGAGACGCAGACCACAGCCTATAAAGTTAAGTTCGGCAGGGTAAGGCTTGGTCAACCACGGGTCGTTGAGAGAGATGGCTCGATAAGCAACATAACACCTCTTGAGGCACGCTTAAGGAACCTAACGTATGCGGCACCAATCTACCTTGAAATGATGGTGGAAGAGAACGGCATCATAAAAGACGTGCAGTTCCATCACATAGGAGACCTACCTGTGATGGTTAAATCGAACCTATGTGTCTTAAGCAGGCTCCCTGAAGAGCAGCTTATAGAGCTGGGTGAAGACCCTAAAGACCCCGGAGGCTACTTTATAATAAACGGTAGTGAAAGGGTGATTATAGGGTTAGAGGACCTTTCACCGAACAAGATACTTGTAGATGTGGAGAAGCAAAGCGGCACCACACTCTACACTGCAAGAGTCTACTCCTCGATTATAGGCTACAGATCCAAATTAGAAGTAGTTCTGAAGCAAGATGGCTCGATAGCGGTTAAGCTGCCTACTTCGCCAGTAGAGCTGCCTTTTGTGATTGTGATGCGTGCACTTGGTGTTGAAGTTGATAAGGATATAGCGGAGATGGTGTCTCTAAAGCCTGAGATTCAAGACTTTCTTGATGTCTCATTCGAGAAGGCATCGGATGCACTAACACAGCACGAAGCTCTGATCTACATAGGTAACCGCGTAGCCCACGGTATGTTAGATGAGCTGAGGATAAGGAGGGCCGAAACGCTTCTGGACTGGGGTCTTCTACCACACCTAGGTAAGACGGCCAATGACCGCTACACCAAAGCGGTCTTCTTAGGTGAAGTGGTCTGTAAGCTGCTTGAGTTAAGATTGGGCTGGATTCAACCAGACGATAAGGATCACTACGGTAACAAGGTCATAAAGTTTGCAGGTCAACTCCTAGCAGACCTATTTAGAACAGCCTTCCGAAACCTCGTGCGTGATATAAAATATCAGTTAGAAAGGATGGGACAGAGAAGAGGATCTAATGTTATAAGCGCAGCGATAAGACCTGGAATAATAACCGATAAGCTGAGGAACGCGATAGCAACTGGTAACTGGGGTAAGGGTAAGGTTGGAATAACCCAGCTCCTCGACCGAACCAACTACCTCTCCACTCTGAGCCACCTTAGAAGAATTCAATCACCTCTAAGTAGAGGGCAGCCCAACTTCGAGGCAAGAGACCTCCACTCGACACACTTCGGTAGAATCTGTCCCAACGAAACGCCTGAAGGTTCTAACTGCGGCTTGGTAAAGAATCTTGCACTCTCAGCCATAATCTCAATAGAAGTGCCTCAAGAGGAGATTGTGAACAGACTATATGATCTGGGGGTCCTGAGCGTAAAGGAAGCTTCTGAAGACCTTAAGAGAAACGGGTGTAAAGTCTTTGTGGAAGGTAGGTTTGTTGGGTTTGTGGAAGATGGAGCTACGCTAGCAGCAAACTTCAGAGCACTTAGGCGAGAGGGGCAAATACACCCACACGCAAGCATCTATTACTATGAACCTAAGCATCCGAAAGCCTCGAGGCGTATTTACATCCACACGAGTTCTGGTAGGGTTCTAAGACCGCTCATTGTGGTAAAGGATGGTAAACCTCTTCTTACTGAGGAGCACATAAAGCGAATACGAACGAAGGAAATTAGTTGGCGTGATCTGCTACACACGAGTGTTATAGAGCTTATAGACGCGAATGAGGAAGAAAACACCTACATAGCCATTAAACCGGAAGAGCTTACCGAGAAGCACACACATCTTGAACTTCACCCGGCAGCCATCTTAGGTGTGACCGCATCGATCATACCCTACCCAGAACACAACCAGTCTCCACGCAACACATATGAAGCAGCTATGGCTAAGCAGTCACTGGGCTTCCTCTCCCCAACACTCCTAACCAACACATATGTTAGGCAGCACTTTCTAATCTATCCTCAGAGGCAGCTCGTCACAACTAGGGCTGCTGAACTACTTAACCTCAACGAAAGACCAACTGGACAGAACTTCGTAGTAGCGGTTCTCTCATTCGAGGGGTACAATATAGAGGACGCCATAATACTGAATAAATCTTCAATCGACAGAGGCTTGGCTAGGTCATTCTTCTACCGCATCTATGAAGCCGAGTCGAAGCAGTATCTCGGCGGGATGAAAGATAACTTTGAGATACCATCGCCGGACGCTAATGTCCGTGGATACCGCGGCGAAAAGTATTATCGTCTACTCGAAGCTGATGGTGTCGTAGCGCACGAAGCGGTAGTCTCTGGCGGAGACGTTGTAATCGGGAAGACGAGCCCACCGAGATTCATGGAGGAGTACAAAGAATTTGAAATCAGGGGACCATATAGGCGTGACACATCCATAAGTATTAGACCTTCTGAGTCAGGGGTCGCGGATGCTATCTTCTTTACAGAGAATGTAGATGGCGAAAAGATGTATAAAGTGAGGGTTCGTGATCTCAGAATACCTGAGATCGGTGACAAGTTTGCCTCAAGACACGGACAAAAAGGTGTCGTAGGGGTAGTCTTCAGACAGGCGGATATGCCTTATACAGAAGATGGGATAGTACCTGATCTTATAATCAACCCGCACGCCTTCCCGTCAAGGATGACCGTTGGGCAGTTTATAGAGTCCATAGCTGGTAAAGCTGCGGCGCTTCGTGGCTACCCAGCTGATGGCACGGCGTTCGCTGGCGAGCCGGTAGAGGAGTTGGCTCAGATCTTGGAATCATATGGGTTTAAGCGCTCTGGAAAAGAAGTTATGTATGATGGTAGGACCGGCAAAAGGTATATGGCGGATATATTCATAGGAATAGTCTACTATCAGAAGCTGCACCACATGGTTGCTGATAAGATACACGCTAGAGCAAGAGGGCAGGTTCAGATGTTGACTAAGCAGCCTACGGAAGGTAGGGCGAGGGGAGGTGGTCTGAGGTTCGGAGAGATGGAGAGAGACTGCTTGATAGCCTACGGTACATCTATGGTCCTTAAAGATAGGCTTCTTGACGAAGCCGACAAGACGGAAGTCTATGTTTGCGAGGAGTGCGGGCTTATAGCATATTATGATGTGAGGTCTAGAAAGTATGTGTGCAGACTCTGCGGCGAGAAGGCGAACGTGTCAAAGGTTGTGATGGCTTACGCCTTCAAACTCCTACTTCAGGAGATGATGAGCCTCAATATAGCACCTAGGCTTCGCTTAAAGGAAAAGGTGTGATAGATATGTTAATAGAGGAAGGAGTGAAGGCGGTAGATGCGATCAAATTCTCGGTCCTCTCACCTAACGAAATCAGAAGGTACTCTGTAGCAGAAATCTCCGCACCCGAAACATATGATGAAGACGGTATGCCGGTCACAGGAGGCCTTATGGATAGCAGACTCGGAACACTAGAACCAGGTCAGAAATGCGCAACTTGTGGTAACACCGCCGCTAGATGCCCCGGCCACTTCGGACACATCGAGTTAGCTGAACCTGTTTTACACATAGCCTTCGTTGAAGATATCCGAAAGATACTGGTCTCAACATGCAGGTTTTGTGGCAGGCTTCTGCTACCTCAGGAGGATATCGACTCGTATCGCGCTAAGTTGGCTGAGAAGAAGCCTTCTACACCTACTCTTGCTGAAGATATTACGAAGGAGATCCTTGCTAAGACTAAGAAGGTTAAAGTCTGCCCGCATTGTAATAAGCCTCAATATGAAATTGAGTTCACCAAACCCACTACCTTCCACGAGATTACTGAGTGGGGTGGTGCTACTCGCCTACTCCCAGTCGCTATACGGGAGAGGCTTGAGCGGGTGCCGGATGATGATCTTAGGCTCCTAGGATATGATCCATCCACCACTAGACCGGAGTGGTTTGTTTTACAAGTTCTTCCTGTGCCTCCTGTTTGTGTGCGACCATCTATCACCTTAGAGTCTGGTATACGCTCTGAAGATGACTTAACTCATAAGCTCGTTGACATACTGAGGGTTAATCAGAGAGTTAAAGAGAGCAAGGAATCTGGTACACCGCCTCTTATAGTGCAGGATCTGGTTGATCTACTTCAGTATCAAGTTACAACATACTTCGATAATGAGGTATCTGGTATACCTCAAGCGCATCATCGCTCTGGCAGACCGCTGAAGACCATAAGCCAAAGGCTAAAGGGTAAAGAAGGGAGGTTTAGGGGTAGTCTATCGGGTAAGAGGGTTGACTTCTCAAGCAGAACTGTAATCTCTCCTGACGCTAATCTAGATATCTGTGAGGTAGGTGTGCCGTACGAAGTCGCAAAGAAGCTCACTATACCAGAAAGAGTAGCTCCTTGGAATATAGATTTCCTAAAGCAGTTAGTTCTGAATGGTCCCGAGAAGCATCCCGGCGCTAATTATGTGATCAGACCAGATGGTGTAAAGATACGCCTAGACTACGCTTCAGACCGCTCAGCCCTAGCAGAGAGCCTAGGTTTAGGGTATGTTGTCGAGAGGCACCTTATGGATGGGGATGTAGTCCTCTTTAACAGACAACCATCACTACACAGAATGTCTATAATGGCTCATTTCGTTAAAGTGCTGCCCTACAGAACCTTTAGACTACACCCAGCCGTCTGCCCGCCTTATAACGCTGACTTTGACGGCGATGAAATGAACCTCCACGTGCCTCAAAGCGAGGAGGCTAGAGCAGAGGCTCTTATGCTTATGAGGGTGCAAGATCAGATCATTTCACCTAGATACGGTGGTCCTATCATAGGGGCTATACGTGATTACCTTACAGCAGCGTATCTACTGACCCACGACTCAACCAGACTTACTAAAGAGGAGTTTACTAGCCTAGCCTTGGCTGGAGGGTATGTTGGTCCTCTACCAGAGCCTATTGTGAAGTCGCCTGAGCCGCTTTACAGCGGCAAGCAGCTCTTCTCACTCTTCCTCCCGAAGGACTTTAACTACGTTATGGCTTCTAAATGGGCTAAGGGTAATGTGAAGGATGTTAT
>Ga0123519_10012467_pt1 | contig 12356 bp, 10 predicted proteins | sample YelNatPaOPRAMG02_FD_87396 | JGI IMG/M metagenome (GOLD analysis project Ga0123519, IMG submission 87396) | Hot spring microbial communities from Yellowstone National Park - Yellowstone National Park OP-RAMG-02 (version 2) | ecosystem: Environmental > Aquatic > Thermal springs > Hot (42-90C) ... | reverse complement strand
GAGTGCGCTGCGTGAGCGCACCGGCGTGGAGGTTGAGGTGCAGAGCAACGATGACGGCATCCTGCTGCGCTTTCCCGCATCAGACGCCGAGTTTCCACTTGATCTGGTGCAGCGCATCGGCCCAGACGAGGCACGTGCGCGCATCCTGCGCGAGCTGCCCGATTCGGCCGTGTTCGGCAGCCAGTTCCGTCAGAACGCAGCGCGCGCACTCCTGCTGCCCGGCTTGCGCGGTGGCAAGCGCACTCCCTTCTGGTTGCAGCGCCTCCGTGCCCGCGATTTGTTGCAGCTGGTCAAGCAGTTCGATGACTTCCCCATCCTGGTCGAGACTTACCGCGATTGCCTGGAGGATGTCATGGACCTGCCGCATTTGGAGGAAGTGTTGCGTGACATCCAGCGCGGTGCGATCGAGGTTATCGCCGTTGAGACGGCGACCCCTTCTCCGGTGGCGCAGAGCCTGCTGTGGGATTTCATCAACGTCTATATGTACGAGGGCGATGTGCCCAAGGTGGAACGCCAGCTGCAGGGGTTGCAGGTGAATTTGGAGCTGCTGGCCGATGTGCTCAAAGACGTCCGCCTGGACAAGCTGCTGCGCGCGGAGGCCATCGCGGAGGTGCGAGACCGCTTGCAACATACCGCGCCCGGCTACCAGGCACGCACTGCTGAGGAGCTTGCTGTGTTGCTGCAAGAACGTGGCGATATGTCGGCCACGGAGATGGCGCTCGCAGCGACGGTGGATCCCTCACCTTGGGTTGCCCGGCTCGCCGCACAGGGGCGCATTGTGGCGTTGGATATCCCCTGCGCGCATGGTGTGGAGACGCGTTGGGTCGCGGCCGAGTATGCCGACGCATATCGCACCGCACTTGGGATGGCCAATTCCCCGCAAGCTGCTCAGCCGGAAGCTCAATTGGCTGCTGTGCGGAGCATCCTGGAGCGCTTTCTGCGCTATGCCGGGCCGGTCACACGGGAGGCGATCCGCAGTCGCTACCGCATCCAGGAGGAGCAGCTCTGCACTGCGCTGGAAGAGCTGATAGCCAGCCGCCAGGTGGTGCGCGGACGTTTCACTCCTCACACCGACGACACTGCGTCGGAGGAGTACCTGCACCTGCACACGTTGGGCCAGATCCACCGACGCACGCTCCACATCCTGCGACACGCGGTGCAGGCGGTGCCTTTTGCGGTGTACGCCGACTTCTTGACCCGCTGGCAGCACCTCCATCCCGCCGAGCGGTTAGGTGGTACGGGAGCCTTGCGCCAGGTGCTACAGCAGTTGCGCGCGCTGCCGTTGGTGGGAACGATTTGGGAGCGTGATGTGCTGCCGTTGCGATTAAAGCGCTACGACCCATCTGAGCTGGCAACTCTGTGTCGTCGTGGGGAGCTGGTGTGGATCGGCGTCGGTGATCCCGGTGGACGTCGCAGCCGGGTGCAATTCCTGTTCCGTGGAGAGGGTGCCGCTTTCTTGAGGCCGTTCTCCGAGGAGCTGCTCACCAACTTGGGCGAGGCTGCGCGCCAGGTGTATACATTGCTGCGCGCGGAGGGGGCACTTTTCCTGGCCGACATATGCGCCGCCCTGCAGCTGGAAGAATCCGTCGCCGAGGCAGCGCTGACCGAGCTGGCGCTGGCCGGGTTGGTGACCAACGACGCGTTAGAGGCGCTGCGGCACATCGTGCGGCAGGGAAGTGCTCCCGGTGCGCCGCGACAGATCAGCACGCTGGAAGAGGAGCTGGCGGCGCGCCGTGGTAGCACCGTCCGCTCGCCGTTGCTGGCGGGTATCGGTCTGCACCGGCCTGAGCGGGCACGCTATCTGGTGGCTAAACGGCGCGTGCGCGAGCGCCTGAAGCAGCATCTCGCATCCTCAAGCGCTATGGAAGGTGCCGGTCGCTGGGCTCCGGTATATCGTCTGGGCGTGTTGGGGGCAACGCTCTCGGATGAGGAACGCGCAGCGCGTTGGGCAACTCAGCTGCTGGCACGTCATGGTGTGGTTACCCGTGCCAGCCTGACCAACGAAGCCGACTGGATCGAGTGGGATGTGCTCTTCGAGCAGCTCAACCGTATGGAGATGCGTGGCGAAATAAGACGTGGCTACTTCGTGGATGGATTGCCCGGCATCCAGTTTGCGCTGCCGGAAGCGGTGGAACAGCTGCGCGCTCTGAGCGATTGCAGCCGGGCGGGAGATCTCGGAGAGGATGAAATGGTTGTCTTGAATGCCTGCGATCCGGCGAACCTGTATGGCGCCTCGTCCTCAGCCGCCCCTTTGAGCGAGCAGGGCGAACCTCTCACCTTTGCGCGCATCCCTTCCACATGGCTGGTGTTGCACCGCGGCCTGCCGCTGCTCGTCGCCGAGGATACGGGCACACGCGTTACCACAGCCCAAGGTGCCGATCACGCTCTTGTGCGCCGTGCGTTGTATACTCTCTTGGAGCATTTGTTTTCCTTCCGGCCGCGCGTCACGGTGGAGACGTGGAACGGTGCACCTGTGTTGGAGAATGCAGCACAGGCGTTGCTTGAATCGCTGCACTTCTACCGCGATTATCCAGGCATGACTTGCGAGCGAGGACAATCATAACATAAAATGTTCCGCGTGCGATGCGCTACATCGAATTAGAATCAAAGCGAAGAGGACCTCTATGGAAGAAACCTCCACACACTTAGTGCGTTTCCTGCAGCAGGAGAATGCGCGCCTACAGACGGAAATCAAGGCACTGCGCGAGGAGAATGAGGCCTTGCTTGCCTACTTGAGGGCGTTAGAAGACTTGTATCTGGCTGCTCAGGACATCACCTCAGAAGCAGACCTGATCAAGTTGCTGGATAACACGATGCACTACGCCGTCCACCTGGCACAGGCAAGCGATGGCTCGGTATTGTTGCTGGATCAGGAGACCGACGAATTGGTGTTCGCGGTAGTGCATGGCGACAAGCGTGGCGAGCTGCGCGGTTATCGCTTGCCGGCCAATACCGGCATTGCCGGCTGGGTTGCAGCACATCGCAAGCCGGTGATTGCCAACCAAGCGCGTCAGGACGCGCGTTTCTCACCCCACATAGATGAGGTGTTCGGGTTCGTCACCCGTTCGCTCGTCTGCGTGCCTATGATCGCGCATGATCAGATCATCGGGGTCATCGAAGTGCTCAACAAGCATGCCGGAGCCCCTTTTACCGAGCTGGATGTCCATCTGCTCCTTATCTTGGGCAGCATTGCCGCCGGCGCATTGGAGACGCTCCGGGCGCGTCTGGAAGCTCAGGAGACAGGTGCGGCGTCACCGCATTGATGCGCCAAGAGTGTTCAGCACTCGTCGCACGTCTCGTTGGTGAGATACTTCGCCACGACGGTGCGCAGAGGTATTGTGGACGGCTGCCCTCGTGAGTACAGTTCCAGAGCCTGGATATCCGTCTCCCACGCCACATCGCCGGGCGCCAGCAGGCACACGCTGCCTCTGATATGTTTGAAGAACACTTGGTCATCCCTGTAGTAGAAGTGCGTCTCGCACTTCCGCACGGGATAAATGCGCATGTGGGGCGGGATCTCGTTCGGCTTGAACCAGAGCTTGATCTCGCGCTCCGCTTCCTCGGGTGTGGCAGAGGCGTGGATCAGGTTGTCCATACGCTGGCCGATTTCTTCACCCTGTTCGTTCTTCAGCGGCACCAAGGTGCCCAGGGAGCGAATGCAGCCCGGCTTCTGCTCACGTGCCACGTGGGGATTGGTCGGCCCGGCGATCTCGCGCACTTTCTTCACCGCGTCGGGCCCCTGATACACGATGGCAATCACACGCCTCTTGTGCGGCTCGTCCGGATAATGGAGCAACCCCATGATATAGTCGAGCAAGGCAGGGTAGAATACTTTGCCACGATGCTCGGCATAGTGCTCTTCCGCCAGCATGCGCGTAACGTGGACGACTTTGGCGCCGGCAAAGCGCAAGTTGGTGTGAAACTCGGACAGCTGGGAGAGGACGTAGCCTGTCAATGAGTTCTTCAGCGCATCCGGCTTGATCAACACCAGGGTCTGCTCGAATTCGTTGCTGTGCACGGGGATTCCCTCCAATTGCTCTTGGGCGAGATGTAGCCGATGGCTCCGGACAAAGCGAATTATAACACGCGCTGCTGCGACGCCAAAATTGGACAAATGGACACAAACATTTGACAGATGGGGCGCTATATCGTATAATTACGATATAGCGTGCCATGGCTAAAGCAAGTTCCCTGTCCGGTTTGACCGCCGACGAAGCGCGCCTGGCAAAAATGTTCAAGGCGTTGGGCAACCCGGTGCGCTTTCGCATTATGTGCCTGCTGGCCGAGAAACAGGAGTGCATCACAGGCGAAATTGTCGAGTTCACCACCCTGGCGCAGTCCACGGTGAGCCAACACCTCAAAGTGTTGCGCGAAGCTGGTCTGATACGCGGAGAGATTGAGGGCCCGGCGACTTGTTACTGTCTGGACGAGGCCGGCATACACTGGTTGAAACAACAGGTTACAGATTGGTTGTCGAAATGTGGCCAGGAGCCGGCTGCTGACACATACCGGGAGGAACATACCCGCTGCTGCTAGGCGCTTTCGCTCCCCAAGCAGACATTGCCAATTACGACAGATGAAAGTGTTCGGAGAGATATTCTGATGTCAGACAATCCATGTTTAGACACGATTGCCCCGGAGTGGGACGCGGTACGTGCCGCCGTGATCGCGCGGGCTTATTTGCGCCCAGAGATGGTTGTCGCCGAGCTAGGGGTCGGCAGCGGCTTTATGACGGCCGGCTTGGCACCATTGGTGGCACAGGTGCACGTAATCGGCAGTGCGTCGGATACGTTGGCTGTGGCGCGCCGCAACCCAGCTCAGTTTGCCAATGTTGTCTTCCATCACGCGGACGGCGAGAGATTGCCGCTGGCGGACGGCTCGGTGGACGCAGTCTTTGCAAATATGTATCTGCACCATTGTTATGAACCGCAAAAGGCTATCCGCGAGATGGTGCGCATCCTGCGGCCGGGTGGACGCCTGATGATCACCGTGCTAACCACACATGCCCACACGTGGCCGCGGCATAGGACAGCTGACGAAGTGGTAGGCTTCGCAAGGGACCAGCTGCGCACGTGGCTGCGCGCTGCAGATCTGGTCAACATTCTGGTGCGTCCTTTCGACGGCATTGGCACTGCGGAACACTCTGCGCTCATCGGTGTCCTCCTGGCGACAGGCAGCAAACGCGTTGCAATGCGCCAGGTTGTGCAGGAACATTACACTACCGCGCTACTGGACGGTTGCGGTTGTGCGGAGATAGCACCATCTCCATCCAGCTGTTGCGGCCAGGTGTCATCGGATTGTGGATGCTGTGGTGCCGACATCGGCACGCTTGGTGAAGGCAATGTGCAGTTCATAGCGAACTACAGCCCCGACGATCTGGCGACGTTGCCACCCGATGTGGAAACGGTCGCGTTCGGATGTGGCAATCCGGTGGCACTGGCCAACCTGCGCCCCGGCGAGACCGTGTTGGACATCGGCAGTGGAGGTGGCATAGATGTTCTCCTGGCAGCACAGCAGGTCGGCCCGCAGGGAAGGGTGATCGGCGTGGATATGACTCCTGCGATGATTGAGCGCGCCACCCGTGCAGCCGTTCGTGCGGGGGTTGACAACGTCGAATTTCGCTATGGTCAGGCGGAGGCCCTGCCCGTGGCAGATGCGTCGGTGGATGTTGTCCTCTCCAATTGTGTGATCAACCTCTGCGAGGACAAAGGAGCCGTGTTCGGCGAAGCTTTTCGTGTGCTGAAGCCGGGTGGACGCTTGGAGATAAGCGACATGGTCACTGCAAGTCCATTGCCCCTTGCCCTGCGTTGCAATGGGGCCGGATGGTCGAGTTGTATATCGGGCGCATTGCCCGAACAGGAGTACCTTGACCTGATCGCCGAGGCGGGCTTTGAGAAGATCACGTCACAGCGTAGCACCAGTGCAGGCATTATCGGCAACGTGCCCGTTTACAGCATCATCGTTTCGGCGCGCAAGCCAGCGAGGTAGCCACCTTCGGAAGCGCGCATTTCGGACTGCGAATTGCGCATCCCCGTTGTAACCTCCCGCGGGTTGGGGAGCTGCGGGAGGTTGCCTGACTGCCCCCGTCCGAGCAACTCTGGGTTACCGCTTCAACTTGCTCTCAAATTGAAATAGCCGGGTGAATCCTCACCGCTTGCCCTGCCATTAATTTCGCAGTAGCATAGAAAATGTGCGTTGCAGGGAGCCCAATCGCCAAAACATCGGATGCTTGCAAAGACAGGATGAGCAGATGTCCCGAAAGTGGATTGTTTCCGACCCCAAGGTGATGATGGGCAAACCGGTCATCGCCGGCACCCGCATCACTGTTGAGCTGATTTTAGAGAAATTGGCCGCGGGTGAGACCATCGAGCAGATCCTCGAGGCGCATCCGCGCCTGACCCGTGAGGCTATCCTGGCTGCTTTGGCATTCGCCCGCGACGCGCTGCGTGCCGACGTGGTGTATCCTCTGACCGAGCCACCCGCATGAACTTCCTGGCAGACGAGAGCGTGGATCAGCCCATCGTGGCGCGTCTGCGTCAAGAAGGCCATCACGTGTTCTATGTGGCCGAATTGCAGCCAGGGATATCTGATGAGGAAGTTTTGCGTCTGGCCAACCAAGCCAGTGCCCTTTTGCTGACCGCGGACAAGGATTTCGGCGAGATGGTATTTCGCCAAGGCTCCCACGTACACGGAGTGGTGCTGGTGCGCCTGGCAGGCCTGTCGCCTGCCCGCAAAGCGGAGACCGTCGCGCGGGCAGTGCGCGAGCATATGGCGGAACTTCCGCGTGCGTTTGCCGTGGTCATGCCGGGCGTGCTTCGCATCCGCCGCGTGGGTGAAACGGAGACGTGAAGCCAGCATAATTCGGAAGCGTGCATTTCGGACTGCGAATTGCGCATCCCCGTTGTAACCTCCCGCGGGTTGGGAAGCTGCAGGAGGTTGCCTGACCGCCCCTATCCGAGCCACACCGTTAGGGAATGGTGTAAAACCTTTCACTGCCGAGATCGCAGGGTTGTTCATAATTCGCTCTGTGTGCCCCCAGGTGCGTATTCGCTTCCACTGCCGAACGACACGCACAGTTGACATTTTATACAAGCTTCGCTATATTGTGGGTGCACCAGCTTGACATATGTATTTCAGATGGCGCCGAAAGGAGGCGAGCCATGGCGGTCGAATACCCAGATATCATCTGTGAGTATATCGAGGCAGCCCAACGCTACGAAAGCAACGGAATCCAGATCGTGCCCTCACTGGAACCCGCTGAGATCCCCGTAGATGGCTATGCTATGTTGATCCTTCTTTTGCAGAGTGCCATTGACGTGCCGACCGAGGTGGTCGTGAAGCCGGAACCACCCGTGGCGGGACGCCTGCGTGGTACCCCGCTGCTGGAGATCGGCGACCCGGAGCTGCGCGTGCGTCTGGAACCGGCCCAGGTAGGCGCGCTCTATGTGCCGGTCAAGGTGGTGTCGGGTGCTCGAGAAGGCCAATATGAAATTCAGCTTCACGTGACGGTCAAAGCGGAAGGGGCTGCCCGGCGAGTACGACCGCCCCAGAAGACCGACGGGTTCCAGGACGAGCTGCTGGATGATCTTGTCGGCCTTGAGCTGGGCCGGGTGCTGGGAGTGCGTTATGTCGCCACCCCGACACGCAAGATTTCCCTGCCCTTCGCCATCGCGCGCCGCGCCGAGGCGCCGCAGGAAGCGCCCACGAGCGCTTCCAAGTTTGAACCGCTATGGCGTGTGGAAGACATGGATTGGCAGATCAAAGCACAGCGAGAGGTGACCGAAAGGCATACCCACATCATAGACGCCCTGGCAGCTGAGCCCCTCTATGCAGGGCTCCTCCTCGAAGGACATGAACGCTGCACCCGTGTCGGGATTCAATTGAGGATTGGGGAAGGCATCGCGTTGAGCAAAATCCTGACATTCACGGCGCGCCGCTTTGCCGGCAACGACGCCATCGTGGATGGCCTGCTGGTGCCCATCTGGGAGACCGCCTTGCGCTTGGGCATGGCCATAGATGATCCCATGTGGGTGATGCGCAAGATAGGATTCGGCCATCTGACGCGCCTGGCCGTGGCCCTTTCATTCGGGTTGATCGCAAAGGCGCTCAACACCCAACCGTGGGGGTTGGAAGAACGCCGTGGCCTGATCCAGGAAATCTCCGGTCGGTTGGATGGGGGTGATTCTCTGCCGGTTGAGCTGCTGTACATCCCATTACTGGCCGCCTCGACCATCGTCGCCCGGCAGATTTGCGCTCCAGGTGAAAATGCGCAGCAAAGTCTGGAGCTGCTCAAGGCAGCCAAGCTGGCACGCGCCAAGGTCTTTGCCGATGCGGAGCTGGCCCAGTCGAGTGCCCTGATCGATCGCTTGCTGGAAACTGCGCTGGCCCACAGCGCCGGATAGCGGATACCCTGCTATGAGACAACGCAGCGTATGATACGCTCAACGTTTATGTTTATCGGGTAGCTCTCGCATGCTCGCCTGAGAGGAGCTCGGCAGGCAAACGTTCCGCCAGGCCGGCGCGGATGCGCGCGATGTTCTGTGCCACCGTCGCTTCCTGATTGAAGATCGCCGAGCCGAGCACCAGCACATTGGCGCCGGCCGCCACAATCTCCGCCGCATTATGCGCTTTCACCCCGCCGTCCACCTCAATGTCCACGTCTCTCAGGCCGCGTTCGTCGAGCATACGACGCAGCCGTGTGATCTTGGCGCTGCTGCCGGGAATGTAGGACTGCCCACCATAACCCGGGTTCACCGACATGATGAGCACCATATCCACGTCGGGCAAGACCTCTTCCAGGCTAACAAGCGGGGTGGCAGGGTTGAGCGTCACGCCCACCTTAATGCCCAGCTCCTTGATCTGATGGATTGTGCGGTGTAGATGGGGACACGCCTCCACGTGCACCGTGAGAATATCGGCACCCGCCCGGGCAAACTCGGGGATGTACCTTTCCGGTTGGGTGATCATCAGGTGGACATCCAGCGGCAACGTGGTGACCGGCCGCAGGGATTCCACCACCAGCGGCCCCACCGTGATATTGGGGACGAAGTGGCCATCCATCACGTCAACGTGGATATAATCGGCGCCGCCAGCTTCGGCGTCACGCACCTGTTCACCGAGTCGCGCAAAGTCTGCCGACAGGATGGACGCCGCGATCTTCACCGGCCTCACTCGTCTTCCGCCTCCTCAGAACCCGGATCGAAACTGCGCGTTTCTACCGGTGGGTCTGCCGCCGCAGCAGCGGGGAGGCCTAGCTCGGGATTCTTGGGATGCTCGATGGCCGGAACGGGTTCAGGGTAGGGTGGAGGTGCCACGGCGCCTTGATCGCTGGCAACTCCTTCGATTACCGCGGTCACACAGTACGGGCAGATATCCCAACGCAGATGCAGCAGCCTGCCGCAGTTGACGCACTTTTTCTTCAGGATGGCATGACAATCGGGGCAGACCAACCAGTCCGGCTCAACCTTGCGCCGGCAACCCGGACACACAATCCGCTCTTCCAGGTCTTGCAACAACGCTTCTTCTTCCAGGGAACGTTCATACAGCTCGGCCAGGGTGGTGTGAGGGCGCAAGAGAAAGTAGATCACCAGCCCTAGCGGCCCAAAGATGGCTACCATCAACGTGGCCAGGAGGATGGCAAAGATATCCCGCGAGCGGGAACGGATGTCTCGGAAGGTCCACACGATCAAGCTGATCCATATTGCCAGGAGGAAGGCGCCACCAAAGGCCAACAAGATTTGCAGCGCGACGATCACAATATTCGGAATCTGGATAGTGGGCATTTGTTTTTTTTACCTCGCGACAAACCGCTAGTGGATAAATTATACCATTGTGCTGAGTGGCTGGGAAAAATGGGAGGTCTGTCCGTAGGTTTGTTTCGTGAAGCACATGCGTTTTGCAGTCCGGTCGGGTTTGATCATAGTGTGGAGAATGGATCGTGGAGCGGCCACCTCCCTCAAGACAAGGGTCAGCCTCTTCTTTCAAGGTGGATCAGCAACAGTGCGATATCGGCCGGATTGACGCCTTGGATGCGCGCCGCCTGTCCCACCGTCGCGGGGCGGAAGTGCAACAGCTTCTGCAATGCCTCGGCGCGCAGGCCAATCACGGCGCGATAGTCAAAGTTGGGTGGGATAGGACGCTCTTCCAATCGCCGCATGCGCTCTACAAGGCGCTGCTGCTTGGCAATGTAACCGGCGTACTTTGCCTCAATCTCCACCTGCTCGACCACACACGGCGGCAACGCTTGGGGTGGCGGCGCAAGCGCGTTAATCACCTGGTAAGTAACCTCAGGACGGCACAGGAACTGCAGGGCATTGACCCCCTCCTGGAGAGGCTGGAGGCCGCAGGCGCGCAATAGTTCCGCATTGCCATGATTGGGCGCGATGACGAGTTCCTGCAGACGTTCCAGTTCCTCTTGGATCGCCTGGCGTTGCGCTTCGACGCGCCGATAACGTTCAGAGGGCACCAACCCCACCTGGTAGCCAACGGGGGTGAGGCGCAACTCGGCATTGTCCTGGCGCAACAGCAGACGATACTCAGCCCGCGAAGTCATATGACGGTAGGGCTCGTGGTGCTCCTGTGTCACCAGGTCGTCGATCATCACCCCGATGTACGCCTGATCACGACCCAAAATCACCGGGGGACGGTTCTGCACCTTGAGCGCGGCATTGATGCCCGCTATCAGCCCCTGAGCTGCTGCTTCCTCGTAGCCGGTCGTGCCATTGATCTGACCGGCGTGGAAGAGGCCCTCAACCTGCTTGGTCTCAAGGGAGCGATAGACCTGGTCGGGGGGCACATAGTCGTACTCGACTGCATAACCGATGCGCATCAATTCGACATGGCGCAATGCGGGGATGCTGTGCACCATAGCAATCTGGACATCCAGCGGCAGGGAAGTGTTGGCGCCCTGCAAGTAAACCTCGGTGGTGTTCCAGCCTTCCGGCTCAAGAAAAAGCTGATGGCTCTCCTTGTGGGCAAAGCGCACAATCTTATCCTCGATGGAAGGACAATAACGTGGCCCCACTCCCTGGATCACGCCGGTGAAGAGCGGAGCGCGATCCAGGTTGGCGCGGATGATCTCATGCGTGTGCTGGTTGGTGTGCACCAGGTAACACGGCAACTGCGGTCGCCAGGAAGTCAGGCGCACACAGGGGTACACCGGATGGGGTGGCACGCGCAGGAATTCGGGCAGCTGGCTCTCATCGCTCTCAAAGCTGAAGAAGGCAGGCTCATCGCTGCCGTATTGCGGCTCGGTCTGGCTGAAATCAATCGTGCGTGCATCCAGCCGGGGCGGTGTGCCCGTCTTGAGACGGCCCAGCCGGAAGCCCAGCTGTTTAAGACATGCCGACAGCCCCACTGCCGGTGGCTCCCCATCACGTCCGCCCTCACGCACCCAGTCGCCGGTGATAAGGCGCCCGCCCAGAAAGGTGCCGGTGGTGAGCACCACCGTATGGCCCAGAATGGTCTGGCCATACAACGTGCGCACACCGACCACGCGGTCTCCCTGCACCAGGATTTCCTCGACGGTCGCCTGCTTGATGTCCAGCCCTGGGGTGTTCTCCAGCGCCTGCCGCATGGTCCAGGCATATTGTCGCTTGTCCGCCTGAGCACGCAATGCGCGCACGGCGGGCCCCTTACTGCTATTCAGCAGGCGAATCTGGATAAACGTGCGATCCGTGACACGCGCCATCTCCCCGCCGAGGGCGTCGATCTCGCGCACCAGGTGTCCTTTTGCCGGCCCGCCGATGCTGGGATTGCAGCTCATACGACCGATGGCATCCAGATGCGTGGTCAGCAGGAGGGTCTGCGCGCCCATGCGGGCAGCTGCCAATGCCGCCTCGATGCCGGCATGGCCCCCGCCGACCACAATCACGTCATATACCTTAGAAACCTCGTGCAACAATCTGAGCACACCCCCTCATAACCTCTGCAAGCAGCGGTACAAAGTATTGCATTGGCATACCGAGGTGTCAAATTGCGTTCACTTTCTTCTTGATAACACAATGTTAACACATCGTTTATTCGGGCTTAACAACGCTATCCTATAGTGAAGATGGCCGACACAGTACCACCCCCATCCCCCCACTCTGTTCGGGGCCGCATACGTTATCCGGTGCGGCCCTTCCACTTTTGCCCGATCTTACAGCACAATATAGTCCTCATGCCCTATTGCTAGCCACCTTTCTACCCGTTATACTGAATGTGATAAGAAAGGTTAAACAACCTTGGAATAGAGAAGGTTGAGCGGATGTTGCAGTGGAGGCCCTCCGATCAGCTTCTGGCAGATTTGTGGGGATTGCATTATGGCTTTCGCCCTTCGCCGCACCTCCTGTTGGTCGAAGACGAAGGCCACATTG
>Ga0123519_10012465_pt1 | contig 12359 bp, 13 predicted proteins | sample YelNatPaOPRAMG02_FD_87396 | JGI IMG/M metagenome (GOLD analysis project Ga0123519, IMG submission 87396) | Hot spring microbial communities from Yellowstone National Park - Yellowstone National Park OP-RAMG-02 (version 2) | ecosystem: Environmental > Aquatic > Thermal springs > Hot (42-90C) ... | reverse complement strand
CCTGGCATCGACGGTATCCCTGCGTAGTGGATGATACTGGTGACCCCAGAAGACGAGACAACAGGGACACTCTCGATACCACGCCTCAAGTCGACGCCCTCTGCGTGGTACGGCAACGCCGTCCTGTCTCCGTGCAGCGACCGCACCGATGCTACACGCGCCATTGCGGTCTCTTTCGGCAGGCTCGGCACACGATAGGACTTGTGAGATGACCAGAATATCCGAGATGAAGTATAGGAAATGTAAATTGGAGGTAGGGGTTTGATGGATACTTCACCGTGCACTGAGAAAAAACACAAAAAGAAAGGAAAAGCGCATAATCGGAGATCGCTGGCCTAAGGAAACGTTTTGTCCATGAAAATAATTCGCGCAGGGTTCTCGTGACACTGGCAGTCAGTTTTCGTCCGAGTCGAGTACACTTCCACAGGAGCAGCAGGTTTCGTGCGGTTCACGCAGCGACCAAGCGACGCGATAGCGTACGCTGGCTAACTGGGTTTGGTCGCGGTACCTCGTTCGCTTTGTCGAGGAAAAAAGGCGTCCCTGAATAGAACTAGAGTTTGTTTGGTAAACGTGCTGGACGTGGCCATGGGGTTTCAGCTTCCGCTTAACAGGAACCTGCTTGCTTGGTCGATTGCGGGCGCAGTTTTCTACTGGTTCGTGTACAAACCCGAGAGGGAGCGAAAACCTAGCACTCGCAGCCGAACGCCGGCGGTGCGTGGCGCCGGTGCTTCAGACTTGGTGCTCATCGGTGGCAACGACCTCTACGGGAAGGGTCGAGTGGGCACAACGAGCGGCGCCACCGGCCGTCGGATTCACTCTGAGGACGAGCGATCCTCGTCCTGACCTGCGGCAAAGGATGCTCGACAATGGCGTCGACAGGAACTGCAACAGAGCATCAGGAGCTATTTGGCCCATAACTGTCTCGAAGAACGCAGAACAAAAGCTTGGACAGGGAAAAGTCACAGCGCATATGGCTCTGTGTGTGTGTGTGTCTGTGTCTGGAGCGGCAGAAACGACCTCGTAGATCAGCTCGACGCGAGTCTGCTGCTGCTCGACCAGGAATGCAGCGAAGCGTTTACGGCTGAAACCGATATTGCCTGCCGCCAGCACCAGAACGACAACCGGGGTAGACACGAGTACCTCTCAATTCTATTCAATTCTGTTGTCGCCGTCATCTCTGACCGACTTGGAAAGCGCTTGGATTGGTTCAAAGCACCTCATCCAACAGCGCCGAAGCAGCGCCAACGGTTCACTGCCAGGGCCGCCGCTCTCGCTCCTTTCGTAGGCGTCCAACGTAGCGCAAAACGCCTCCCGGCAGTATGCATTCTTGCTGGGAGCGCATTCATCAGCGCATCATTCTCTTCGCATGGCTTTTTTTTCTACCAACACGACGACGTCGACGTGGGTCGGTACTGCCCTCATCTAGAGACCTGCAGCGATCATGTGGTGTCATGCTCAAGGTCGATTACGGTTGCCGGTGGGTACACTCAGATCACCGGGTCGACGTGCACGACGTTCTGTCTGTGGATCCACAAGAGAACCCGAGCGAATACCGAGTCGCTCCACGGTGTCCTCATAGCGCTCTGGTTCTGTGCGAAACAAGTATCGCAAAAGTCTTCGGCGTTGTGCGACGATATGCTCCAGGCTTCGTTTCGTCCTCACGTCTTTCCTATGGAGTCGCAAGTGTCGGGTCAGGTTCGCTATGCGAGTGGTCAGAATAGCGATCTGCACCTCGGGAGAGCCCGTGTCGAGTTCGTGTCGCTGAAAGGCTCTCACTGCAACGCGCTCCCGCCAGGTCTGGAGCTGTTCCCCTGTGGCGAACTCCGCGAGCAGTGCCGTCTGCACAGGTTCTGGCAACGAGTCGTAAACGTTTCGCGGTATGCCGACGAGCTCCGCAGCTACTGGGAACGACTGTGGCGGTGCAGTGACCGACGTTCGTTCTGCGGAAACGTCCTCAGGCCTGCCCGTTGCAGCCGTTTGGCCGTTGCCGCCGCTGCCGACGCCACTGCCGTTGGTGGCAGTCGCCTCAGTTGCAAGAGGCCGCAGGGCTGGACATAGCCCTGTAGCAGCCCGTGAAAGCGCAGAAAGAGCCCAGGTCTGTCGCCGCCAGAGACCGACAGCCCCGCTGTTCATGAACGCTGTGGTCACGCGTGACGCCCCGCACGAAACGAAGCATGTACGTCAAGCCTCGCAGTTGGAAGTACCCGTCGACGTCATACGTGCTGTGTGTCAGTTTCATTCCACAATTATCATTTTCGTTCCTAAAGATTCAGGTTTATCCCACATGAGCCGCCGATCGATCGGCGGACGCCTGCATGGTCGTCCACGACGGGCGCGCGTGCTTTTGCAACCAGCTCCTTACCGCGTTGCCTCGCTGGTACGCAGTTCACACGAACAGGAATGGCTTTCAAAAGGTTTGTGGAAGTTGGCCGACTGTGTATTATCAGCTACGGTGAGCATGCTGACAAGATCTGTGTTATCGTGGATATCCAGGATCAGGGTCATGTTGTGATTGATGCCCCGGCCGACTCCGGAGTCCCTCGTACGGTCATCAACGTGAAGCGCTTGAAGTTGACGGACGTGGTCGTTAAGTTGCCTCGTGCTTGCAAAACGAGCGTCGTACGGAAAGCTCTTGAGGCGCAGCAGGCTGTGCAGCGTTTCCGGGAAACTGCATGGGGTCAAAAGGTTGAAAAGCAACGAGTGCGTGCCCGGTTAACCGACTTTGATCGGTTTCGCGTGATGGTTGCAAGGAAGCGACGCAGCCAGCTCATCAAACATGAACTGGGACGACTCCGATCTGAAACAAAGACTTCTGCGTCGTAGGAGTGATGAGCGCGTATTTACGCTGGCTTGCTTGAAACAGGGCTTGCGGCAGTAGCCGCAGCAGGTTCCTCGTCGGCAGGCGGCTGCGATGACGCCCGCTCCTGCTCCAATCGTCTGCGTTTGCGGCGAACAATGGCAGCACTGAAGCGGGCCCCTGCATTCCAGGTGAATGCCTCGTATCGTATCGATATGCTCGAGTCACTCTTGGCATTGTCAAGCATCGACTCCAGCGCTCGCCGCTTCTCCAGACCCAGGTACGGCAAAATCCATCGTAAAAGCTCAAGATTCCCCTTGGCAAAGTCGTCTCGATACCAAGAAAAAATTCGCGGCAACGTCACCTCAAGAGCAGATGCGGATACCTTGCAACTCTCTTCGAGAAACGACTCCGTAGCAAAGTGAAGTTCTTCATCGATATTCTCGCCATCGAGAATGCGCATGGGCGGATCGCTCTGCGTACCCGCGCTGATCACAAAATGGATGCGCGGGTCGCGGCGACTCAGCACGTACTGCATGCGGGGGTCGCCCGGCCGGAACTGTCGGATCAAGCCATAGGGACGGGTTTGATTCCCGCGCAAAACACCGTGTTCAATGTCATCAAGGGTAAAGTCCATTCCCGCTATTCGGTAGCTAAGCGACTTGAAGAAGCTCCATCGCCGAAGCACGGTATTCGGTGGTCCATGGACGACGTGAGCATGCAGGCAGAGCGCGTTGTACACATTGCAAAAGAAGCAGAGGCGCTCTTCCGGGCTGAGCGGCCCTAAATCGACCCTCTGGAGTTCAGCTGCCGCAAAGGTGTACTTGCGAAACGCGTCACTCGACCGGAGACTTTCAAAGTCGACCTCGTTCGCATTGGATGGATGGCGAAAGACCTCGCAGAGCAGCGCAAGGCGGGTAATCAGCTCTTTCGCCACGACAACCGGGTCCCGTGGCCGCCGTGTCGGATCCCATATTAGTTTTGTATTCAGAACGTTCGATTCCTCGTCCTCTTGGAAAGCGTAAAAGAAGTTTCCATCACGAAACGGCTCCGAGTAGGTCACGTGGTGAAACAAACCAGCATCCATCAGTCGCTGGCCCAGGTCAATGGCCTCTTCACGAGATATTCCCAGGTTGATCTGCATCCACTGAACCGCCTCGGATCCGACGAAGCAGCGGGAATACGTGATTAGTCGCCAGCGGCGGTCAGCAAGCTGCAGACCCGTCTGCGAGTCGCGCAACCGGTTATAGACCTGCTCCAGGTCCACGGTGACGCCAACGCTTTCGCTGCGTTGCCTGCTCTCTGTCTGGACGGAAGACTCAACCTCCGTCTCAGGAAGGCTCGCAGCAGTTTCTATGCTTTCGTCGCCTTGACTAGCCAGGGGAGGTGCTCGACGCAGCCCCAGGCGGGATACCTGCGAACGTACCCTTTCTCCCTGTGCGAGCGACTCTTCCTCGAACAAGCTTTCCAGACTTGTTCTCTGCGGTGTGCCTCGTTCGGAAGCCACGTCTGGCACCACTTGCTCGTCGCTCTTGGCGGGAGCCATGGAAACCGCTTTGCCTCCCGCGCTGCACGACTGGCTTGCTGGACGTGGTATCGCCTCGAAGCGAGCAGGCTGCGACTGGCTGGCGCAGCACGGTGTCTGTATCGACGCCTGCGGCTTCGGGTCTGCGAATCGCATTGCAGCAGCAGTGGATGCGAGGGTGCCTGCCCCTGAGCTGCGAGCACTCTCCTGGGGAAGAAAGAACAGAATCTAACCACTGACTAGCAACTCGATAACAGTTTCGTTCGACCTATATGATAAGCGTTGAAAGGGGAAAAGTTTCCGTATCTTCGAAGGTTTACCTTCTCGGCGGAAGGTCCCGCGAGCCGGACGAGTCTGCAGGGCTAGCTAGTGCTTCGTGCTTATCTCTGTGGCAGGTGCTGTGGCGAGACGTGCGCAGCTCCTCTACAACGCATTTCATTCTGGGAATAGACGCAGTAAAGCTGCATCCGGGCGTCGCCCTGGTCGCAGTGGACTCCTAGTAGATCGGTTCGCACTGTCGCAGGCTCCTAGAATGGTTATGTTCCCGGACCCCGCGTCGGATGAATCACGCCTCGAGCCGACGCCCTGAGTGGTACGGCAGCGCCGTTCTGTCTCCGTGCAGCACCTGCTTCAGCGGTATATAAGCGCTATGGCGGGTGCTCGAGGCAGACACTCGGCACACGATAGAATATACGTAACGACCAGTCTATCCGAGAGGAAGTATGGGTAATGGAACTTGAAGGCTGGTGCTTCATGATGGACGCTTTCCCGAGCGCCATTATCCATTGCGAATTCTGGGACGCATGGTCAATGTAAACGTTTTGGAATCTGAAAAAAAGAACTGGACGCGAGAATTCGGCGTCCGAACGCCGCTGCGTACGAGGCAGAAGAGGCGCATGGCGGGCGGCAGGCCTTACCGCAGCCATGCTACGCGAGTCGACCTGGAGTCCTTATTTCCATATGTTGCAGCAGTGACTCCAAAAGCTCTCTTCCCTTATGCTGCAGTGCGCGACGCCCTGACGCCTGCGCCAGTGTTCCATTGTTTTGAAAGTTTGTTTAGCGAAGCAACCAATCGTATCCTGGTGTATACAATCGATGCTGTCAACAGAGCCGGCAGAGATACGCGGACTAGCGCACGTTCCTGGATCCATTGCCTGCGACTTGAGAGCGAGAGAGAGAGCGCGCGAGTACACTTGCTCCTAGGGCGCACCTCGACGGCATGCTGCTCGCCTTCGGGTACCTCGTCGACGCACTTGTGGGTAGCGCGATACGCACTGCTGCCCGCTAGGTCCGCGGGAACGCTATCCGATCTGGACACACGCGCTCGTGCACCAAAGTAGCGACGCCTGTGCTGCTCAGTACCACTTACACATGATCAACGTCCCTTCGATTCGTGTTCACCGCCGCAACCCGCTCCCCGAGCGTGTTTCGTGAACGCAAAGCGCATGCATGGAGTCAGTGTGCGGGTGCAGCTTCCACGACAATACTGGTATCGCACTTCATGGATGCAGCAACGACGACAACAGACGCGTTTCCGCCTAGGACTCGTTGAACAGCTCGCCGCATCGAAGCAACTGCGCATGCAGACGCTTTTTTTTTCTGGATGAGCTCGCCTCCACCGGACACTCGACTCGCGTAGGTCGTCTCCGTCATTGCAGCTGCGGTTCCTTGCAACGGTTTGTGGTCTGTTTCAGCGTCCTGTTTTGCCCGGTGCACACCAGAAGCGTGCCGGGTATCCGCAGGGCCTGCGGGCAGCGTTCAGAGCGCTGGCGCTCCTGCGGCGGCGTCCTGCAGCGACAGCACGCCCAGCCAGCGAGCACGTTCAACAATGCGTTGACTGCGCTTCTCCCTGTGATGCGGCAGGGGTTTTTGGCTCTCGTGCATGATTTACCCTCGAGCATGGAGCAGACTGATTTCCTATGTACCAGCGAGTATAACGCTTGGTCTTGGACTGTGGCAGCTCGATCGTCGTCGAGAGAAAATCGAACAACTCAACGATTGCAGGGAGCAAGTTGCACTTCCACCGCTCGATGAGTCTAGCTTTTCACAGGACAGGGGAACACTCGAAACACAACGCTATCGGTTGGTTCGTTTGCAGGGCGAGTGGGTTCACCACGAAACTCGTCTAGTCGGGCCGCGTCCCTGCCCACGCGGCGACCAAGGAGCACAAGCGTCTGCGGCTGATCCATACGGCTATTTTGTCGTAACACCTTTCCGTGTGGCGGGCACGGAACAGCCGAACGTGCCTCAACTGGACGGCGGTTTGATAAACTGGCCTGTCCTCGTCAATCGGGGCTGGATTCCGCGCTTGGAAGTCAATGAGTACTGGCAGCGTGTTCGGCAGGCCGAGGAAAACCTCACCGGTCACGTTGAACACCAGAACAGCTTGATTGCCATTCTGCAGAAAACAGAGCGCTCGACATTCTTTATACCTCGCAACCACCCCGCGGAGCACAAGTGGTTTCGTCTTGATCCTACCGATCTTGGGGGCGAGCTGCTGCTTGCGGAGCTCGCAGAGCCGGCAAGCACCATCCCAGGAGAGACTGCGCAAAACGATCCGCTCCACGACTTGTACGTCTCCCGCCCGTTAACCGCTGAACTCTGTCAGTTCTACATTTCACCGGAGACACACGCTGGATACAGTATGACCTGGTTCACATTGAGTGCTGCGCTTGGGTTCCTCGGATGGTATCGTAATCGTCGTTTGCTGCTTGACAAGCGATAAGCTACCGGGGAACTGCGATTACGGTAGCAGAGCCATAGCGAGCACCATTCAGAACAGGCGCTTTTACGTGATGGCGTGTCCAGGGCGTGCAGCAACCCCAATGCTGACATAGAGATACGCATGCTCTATGCATCGGGCCAGGAGCTTGGCCTCAGTGCTATATGCGCAGATGAAACAGCTGCTCGCCTTGTGCATGTGCAGCAGATGGTGCGCGTACACCAAAGCGCTCGTCCAGGAGGATAGCACGACGCTCTACGCTGACCCTGCGGGCAACATGAAGCATACATCCGCGACTAGTCGTGACGCGCTACGAGCCGTCACAAATACCATACGACCTCGCGGACCGTCCTCGTGTCGCTCAATTCGTAAAACCAGATCACATGGTGGTCGTACGATCTCCCGAAAGCGTGCCTGCACGAGTTCAAACGGGGTGTTTGCCGAACTGATATGTTCGGGGAGTAGCGGCCGCTTTCCCCGAGAGCAGGTGACCGCGGTGCTCCGGGCCCCGGTTTGGGGGTTGTCAACCAACGAAGCCTCAGCGGTCCACGAGGTACCTGTGGGTGAGTCACCAGCCAGGTTGTTGACGCCTCGCAAGTTTGCTTTCGAGCCGGGTTGCCATCTTTCGATCAGTGCGACGATTTGGTCGAGCAGCGCTGCGGCCGGGTAAAACCCGCCGTGTCCGTGACAGAACGCCTCCGTCACGCGCACGCAAGCAACTCGCGTAGGAAACAAGCACATAACTGCATCCGCACAGTTCGCAAGCCCCTCTGTCAACTGTTGAGAAGAGCAGCTCCTCCGAAGCGTTTCCGAGCGCTCGTGAGCGTCCGAGGCCTCGGTGCAGGTGGCCAACTGAGCGCGCGGTGCGGCCCTGGTGAAGCCAACGAGCGACCAGCCGTTGGTGGCGGTGCGAAACCTACCAATTTTTTCGGTTTTGTAACGTATGCGTCGAACCAGGGTCTTCGGGACGCACGTGTCAGCTAGAGGCACCGCACTTGGCACCAAAAGGCAACGGCGGCGACCATAGACCGGAATCGCGGGTATCGCGGCACGACCGCCTCCTGCCGACAGCTTCGGTACGCAGCCATTCGAGACGCACAGTTGGCGCGTACGCTGTCATGTACTGCTTGCTGCTTGAGAGCGCCCGCATACTCGGTTATTCTCGATCGAAGCATCGACTCTATTCCTTCATAGCGTTTGATCAATGGAATGGCACTCGGAATGTGGATGGAAAGACGTGTGCTCCCAAATGATCTATGATCCCGCCAACACCTGTCGCAGCGCATACCGAACGGCCTCAGGCGATGACGCGGGCCTTGACACCGGCGGTATGGCCTCGCCAAGAATCCGCAGGTTCGGGTGCACGTCCTCGCAAAATATAAAGTCATGTCGGTATCGACGGCGTCGGGCAACAAACTCGTGAAATACTAGGCTATCCTACTCTGCACCGTGCGGCATACATGTACAATGCATGGACTTGAAGGCGTTGCAAACCGCTGTATCGTTCGCTGATACCAGGAAAGGCACATCGACGACTTGCGGAGACGGCGGTATTGGTCTTCGCCAGGTGCCGAGCTGGGCTCTCTGTGCCAGTTGCCTTTCACGAGTATGCTCAGATGCGCGTCCACACGTGTCGCACAGAAGCGCCGCCACTGACACGAATCCTGAGCACGCGATCCCAGACCTCATCCACAGCTCGGGGTATCGCAAGAGTCAAGTCACGCGTTGCCGTCTGGGTTTCGGCAGATGCAACCAGGTTTCGCTGGATCAGCAAACGGCCCATTCGCAGCGCTCTTCCATACGCTAGAAGCTTGCGTTTCGCTGTCGTTGCTGAGACGCTCGCGCAGCAAGTTTCAGGCGCTGGGCGCTCGCAGCTGCGGCGTCTGCCTCAGCCACCAAACCTAGTCCGCGAGCCGCTGCTGCGTACCGTAAACACACCTTCCATCGCAAACGGGCTAGTTTGGGTTCAGGGATAGACGCGGTGGCAGAGCGCTCGTCCCAGTCAGGGTTGCCTTCAGCGGTAACGCTCCCGCCGAGGCAACCCCACGCGTGTCGTGCGTCTCGCCGCGCTTGCTGGTACCAGTCAACAGCAGTTGATAGCGAATGTTCGGGAACGGATTGTGCCAGCAGCAAATCTACCTGCGCTCGATTCGCATACACAGCTGCGTTCGTTGGTTTAGAGAGCAACGCACGGGTGTACTCGAGCCAAGCGTAGTACAGGAAACGCGCGCGAAACGCCTCGTTTCCTCTGTGGTGTGCAGCGTCCGCCTCTGATTCCCAGTCAAGTCTTTCGCCAGCTTGTGGAGCCAGCTGCAACCGCAACGAGGAAGCTGGTACCTCCAACGACGGTTCAGGAGTCGTCACAGTGTCCGAGTCAGTGCCGTTGCCGAGTACGCGCTCGAGCAGCACTTCGAACCGCGCAGTTTCGTGTGGATTTTCTCGCCACTCACTCTCTAGGTCCATCTCTTGGAAACCGACCTGCTCCCCGCGTCCATCCTCCGGTTCCCTACGAGACCAACGAGCCCCACACACGGTTCAGCAGCAAAACGCGAACGTGCCCAACGTACACAAGGCCTTTTCCCTGGTACCTATCGAATCATGATGGATCACGATGGTGTGGTACACCAGTTGCGCAGGAAAATGGTTCCGAGTATGCATCGACGGCGCTTCAGTTTTTCGGGCTTGATTGTTGAACCACCTGATACCAGTGTCTCGCACTAGACGAGTTTCCAATCACTTTCTCCAGCACATTGATTTTTTAGTCACAAGTCTTCCGCGCTTCACACCACTGCCTATACTGAGTACTCCCATATTCCCTGGTAAGCGCGCTCGACGTAAAGCCGCTGGACGCTCTGAAAACACAAGATATTACCGGACGTTGATCTTATAGGGTCAAGTTTCGGAGCAGACAGTGATACCATGCACTAGGTGTCAGAGAATCGCAGCGTAGAATGCCGGTCACCTTCCACTGCCTCGCCGTCTGACGTTCGCTCCGCTTGCCGCACTCCATTCCGTGCATCCAGCTCTGTTTCACGCAGGTATGGTCCACCTGTTTCAGCGTGCAATGTTGCTTGTGATACTTGTATAGCATTCTGAACACATCGATGGGAATCGTGCAGCATCGATGCTTGCACGCATTGGACACGCACGTCAACGGTGCAGGTGTGCTGCAATTGTTCCCGATCGTTAGCAATCCAGCGCCATACGCTACCACCAAGCGACGCAACGTATCTGTCGTTTCCTTTTCCAACTCCATGAACAGGTGCCCAAATGCACGCTTCTCGCGTATGCACAACAAAAATCAAAAAAAGTTCGGTTTATTCTAGAGAGCAGCTCTAGCATCCAGCTTCCCCATGGCGGTACCCCAGTCTACACGATATGCTCCTTTGAGGGCATACCATCGAGAAAAAACTATCGGAGGCAAGCACCAGCCCTGTTATAGATATTCCAGGAATCACAACCTTCATGGTAAACATCGTCACAGCGATGCCCGGGAGTCAACACTAGGACTCGGCTCCCAGGTAGCACCCACAAACACACACACACACACTGGCGGGGCGCCCGCCACCGCCACCGCCACCGCCGCATCCACCGCCGCGCTGACGCTTTGCGCTGTACGCTACGCGTTCTGCGAGGAAAACAGAGCTGCTTACTGCGGTGCAGGTGTTTCCGCAAGTCTCGATAGCAGTTTTCCAAACGTGCACCTGGACGTCTAACATGCCCCCGAATGAAAATGGTGCCTTCCAGGAGTCGAGCGGGAACCTTGCCGAGGTGTCCGCGTCGACTGGCGCCGGCGCAACTGCGGACACCGCTGCTGCTTTGAACACAGCGGAGCCGCTGCTGTTCGACCCATCGATGAAGAAAAAGAAGAAGAAGAAACCTGTAGAACAAGGAACGAATGCCGGGGATACGACAACTGCGCTTGACTCGGAACAGGCTCCGACAGAACGGCACGTGCACTTCCAGGTCGAATCCGACGGCGATCGAGCGGCGTCGCCTGTCGACAGCGGGACAGCGGTGAACGCAGGCACCATCACGACGTCCAGCAGCAGCGTTAGCCATGAAAACAATATGGAGGCAGCGGAGCCGTGGCAAGGTACGGATCGTGACTACACCTACGACGAGCTCCTTCGCCGCATCTTCGACATGCTCCACGGACGGCACCCGGGTCTGGGCGGGAACCCGGACGGTCGTCGCCGCTTATCGCTACGACCTCCGCAGATTGCACGAGAAGGCTCCAAGCGTACCGTTTTCCTTAATTTTGGGGATATATGCCAGTCACTGCGTCGACAACCGGAGCACTTGGCAGCCTACATGGCCGCTGAGCTCGGCACCACCGGGAATCTGCAGGAGAGTGCCCGTCTGGTTCTCAAAGGGCGATTCCAGCCCGCTGGTTTCGAGGGTGTGCTGCGGCGTTACATCCGCGAATACGTCATGTGTGCGAGTTGCAAGAGCCCCGAGACCGTGCTCATGCGCGATGCCCATACGCGGCTCTACTTTATGAAGTGCGAAAACTGCGGCTCCTCTCGGTCGGTGGCTCCGATTCGACAGGGATTCATGGCACAGACCGAGCGAAGATCGCTTCGACGTGACGCCGCCTAGTCGTAACGAGGGAAAGCGCCCAAGAGAAGCACTTTCTACGACGACGACGACTATGAAGACGGGCGTGGATTCGAGTCCGTGAAGCCAAAACCGCGCCGTGGCCCGGCCCTGGCACCTAGCCCTGCTCGTTGCTCTGGTTCTTGGTTTGCAGCTAGACGCTGTGGTGCCTGTTGCTGACGGCGTAAGTGTGGCGGTACGTAGCCACGCCTTTGGCTCGACTCTTCATTTCCTGTCGCTTTCGGGGCCGGGATTCCAGCTGACGTCGCCGTGGATGGCGTGACAAACGGCTGATCACCGAGGAGACCCTTGTCCGCAGCGTGAACGATCGTCACAATGCCAGAACGGGGCGCTACAGGTGCAAGTGCAGGTGCAGGTGCGTGCCGCGCTTGTTGTTCACGTTCGGAGACTGTTTCTCCAGCGGGTGGCACCGGCCGCTCAGGCCCCGAGTGGTTATCGCCGCTCGAGCGAGTCGCGCTCACGGTATTGCCAGTGGGTGTACCCGCCAGAGGCACCTGTTTGGGATACGGGACAGTCGCTGTCGGCGAATGTTCCGCCGCTGCCTCGTACGCAGAAGCAGGCACTCCATTGGACCCAGTGTCGCTCCGTGGTTGTTGTTGTTGTCGTTGTTGTTCTGCTGCTGCTGCTGCTGCTGTGCGACCAGGTGTCTGCTCTGCAGGGGTTTCTTCTGCGGATACATTGCCTATAGGCGTCTG